>Ga0208670_100288_pt1 | contig 15224 bp, 18 predicted proteins | sample 24BtaG_FD_184098 | JGI IMG/M metagenome (GOLD analysis project Ga0208670, IMG submission 184098) | Marine viral communities from Cariaco Basin, Caribbean Sea - 24B_WHOI_OMZ_CsCl (SPAdes) (version 2) | ecosystem: Environmental > Aquatic > Marine > Oceanic | place: Caribbean Sea: Cariaco Basin...
GAATTGGTTCTAGTAAAATTAAAAAAATAGAAGATGTCGCGGACGACTATATTAGACACACCAGGGACAAACTTTATGGTGGTCTGGATGAGCTTTCTAAAAAAGGCGTTTTATACAACATGGAAAAAACCACTGACGCTTTAAAAGCAGAAGGGTTTATACCCTTAAAAGGCTTTAAGCCGGGCACCAATAACCCACAGGCTTTAGAACAAGGAAAAGTTTATTTCTTTAATAGAGCGCACGCCAGTGGCGACCTAAAAGACCTACAAGGCTTCGCAGCAAACCCTGATTTAGGTATGGACATAATAGTCGGTGGTAAAGACGGCATGGCAGACGCAGTGATGCAAATAACTATGGACACAACCCAAGACATCGCCAAAAACCCTTTCTATGTGGGCCAATTACGCTCTAATACTCCGGTTGGGGGACAAAGAGCAATAAAACAACTTGGACCTATCTTGGATAAACTGAACATCGAAGTCCACATGAACCCTAGTTTTATGTCAAATTGGAAAACACAAAGGCAGGCGGTATTAACCAAACACTACGCAGAACTGGATAAAACCATGAAAGGCACGCCTTATTCGGATAAATTTGCTAAACAAGTAGCTAATATGAAAGAACGTGTGGCCAAAAAACCAGACACCTTTAATCCAAACCTTCATAAAAGCAGAACAGACAAACTAAAGTCTTGGTACGAAAGAATGGGAAACTTTGCCCCTGATGAGTCAACAGGAACCTATGTAAGAAAAGCAGACTACGATCGTTATTTAGAATGGGAAGCAAAACAAATACCCAAAAAAGGACTGGGAGGACTTATCACAAATTACAAAGCTAATTTGCGAAGACCCTGAAAGTTCTATAAACTGATACAGTATAAATCTGGAGAGAAAAAATGGCGAAAGCACCTAAAATCATTAAAGGCCTAGATGTAAAAGACCAAGGCTTTGTTCCTTATGCAAAAACCAAAAAAATGAAAACCACCAAAGGACCACAGCCCGGCGCCGGAAAAGGCAAGTCCAGAGGCGGTGGAGCGGCTGAAAGAGGCACCAACTTTACGGGCGTTTTTTAAAAAACTAAATGGCGTTCGAGGAAATCAATAAACCGACTAACATTGATCGGGTCACGGACCTGATTGATTTGGATGTCGAAGCGGGACAAGAAGTTGAAATTGACGCCCCCGTCCCGGAAAACGGCGATGTAGAAGTTAATTTTGCTCAAGACGGCAGTGCCGTTCTTGACTACATGCCCGATGAAATGAACGTTGAGGACACCATTCCTTTTGACGCCAACCTAGCTGATTACATGGATGAATCCGAACTTGGAGCAGTCGCTGCCCAATTGCTCGGTGATTTCGAAGAAGATCGTATGAGTCGGGACGAATGGGAAGACGCTTACGTTAAAGGACTGGATCTTCTCGGGTTTAAATACGAAGACCGTGATCGACCGTTCCCTGGTGCAAGTGGCGTAACCCATCCATTATTAGCCGAATCCGTTACTCAATTTCAAGCCCAAGCCTTTAAAGAACTACTGCCCGCTCAAGGCCCGGTAAAAACCGAGGTCCTCGGTCTGGCGACCCCTGAAGTAGAAGCGCAAGCTGATCGTGTGCGGGAGTTTATGAACTACGAGATCACTTGTGTGATGGAAGAATACACACCGGAAATGGACCAATTGTTGTTCTATTTACCCCTTGCCGGATCAGCGTTTAAGAAAGTTTATTATGACACCAACCTTCAACGGGCCGTGAGCCGTTTTGTTCCGGTCGAAGATTTAGTGGTGCCGTACGCGGCCAGCGATCTGGAAACCTGCACAAGAATCACGCATATTGTAAAGATGACCTACAACGAAATCCGCACTCAACAGTTGTCCGGATTTTATAGAGACATTGAAATTACCCCAACCTACACCACCACTCAAACCACTACCCAAGACAAAGTAGAAGAGCTGGAAGGCATTAGCGGTTCGGGCAACGACATGATGTATGAACTTCTGGAGTTTCATGTGGCCATGGAACTGGTCGGCTTTGAAGACCCTGATGGGTTACATCTGCCGTTTATTATCACTATTGATAGAACCTCAAGTCAGGTTTTATCCATTCGACGTAACTATTATGAAGACGACGCACAAAAAAGGAAAATCCCTTATTTTGTACACTACAAATTTCTCCCAGGACTGGGTTTCTACGGCTTTGGTTTAATTCACATGATCGGGGGACTCTCCAGAACCGCAACAGCGGCCCTCAGACAACTCATAGACGCAGGAACTCTGTCCAATCTCCCCGCCGGTTTTAAAGCTCGGGGCATAAGAATAAGAGACGATGAAACGCCTTTAGAACCCGGAGAATTTAGAGACGTAGACGCACCCGGCGGAGCCTTAAAAGATTCCTTGATGCCCCTACCTTATAAAGAACCAAGCGGCACGTTATTTCAATTAATGGGTTTTTGTGTTGAAGCCGGACAACGCTTCGCTGCTATCACCGACATGCAAGTGGGTGAGGGCAACGATCAAGCGGCAGTCGGTACCACCTTAGCGCTTATGGAACAGGGGACCAAGGTCATGTCCGCGGTCCACAAACGACTGCACTATGCGCAAAAAACAGAATTTAGAATATTAGCCAGAGTGTTCTCAGAGTTCCTTCCACCAGAGTATCCTTATCAAGTAGTTGGTGGAGACCAAATGATCAAGCAACAAGACTTTGATGGTCGTGTTGATGTTATTCCGGTCTCTGATCCCAACTTTTTCTCTTTTGCCCAACGAATTTCGCTCGCGCAACAAGAACTGCAACTGGTGCAAAGCAACCCGGACATACACAACATTAAAGAGTCCTATCGTCGAATGTACACGGCCCTTGGTTCACAGAACATTGAAACGCTACTCTTACCTGATCCACCGCCCCCACAACCGACAAGTCCGGCACTGGAAAATGCAGCAGCTTTGATGGGCGCCCCTTTGCAGGCGTTCCCGGAACAGGATCACGATGCGCACATCGAATCACATATTACGTTTTTAGAAAACCCGATGGCGTCTATGAACCCTCCTGTAGCCACCTCTTTATTGGCAGATATTCTTCAACACATTGCTTTTAAAGCAGAGGAGATAGCCGAACAACAACTACAACAAATGGCGCAACAAGACCCACAATTACAGCAACAGCTAATGCAAGAACAACAGATGATGCAGCAACAACAAATGATGGCTCAACAAGGCGGCATGCCACCACAACCTATGCCACCTAACCCACAAAGAGAAGAACTCAAGGCACAGGTGGAAGCAAGTTTATTGGAAGAACTTATGCCGAGGATCAATGAAGTAATGAACCTTCCTCAAGATAACGAGGGTGTCTTGGAATTGAAACAACAGGAACTTATGATAAGATCACAAGAGAACGAAGACGATAAACGTATCGCTGAAGAGAAACTAGCTCTTGAGCGAGAAAAGATGGAAGTACGGGAAGAAACCGACGAAGAGAAGATGCGAAGCCAAGAAGACATCGCAGCGCTCAGAGCCTCTATCTCCCGTGAGAAAATGGAACAAGCTAAAAACAAAGGAAAATAATGCCAGTTGCTTACGAAGACCCTTTTGATGATCCTTTATATGATCCGGCTAAAGAGGATAAAGCCCCTAAAATTGGGAACCCACAAGGAGGCCCTTCGGCTGATGAAATTCAGGCTATGATAGATGAGGCTCTTTCTCAAGGAATGGGTCCCGAAGAAATTCAAGCCTTAGTCAAAAAAATGCTCGCCGAACAAGCCGCACCCGATTTAAGCGGTTATGCTCAAACAGGGGATGTAGATGCCGCCATTGAAGCCGCGCTCGCCGGACAAGAGGGACCCGATTTAAGCGGTTATGCTCAAACAGGGGATGTAAAGAAAGCTATTGAAGAAGCGCTTGCCGGACAAGCGGGACCCGATCTAAGCGGTTATGCTGAACAGGGAGACATAGAGAAAGCCATTGAAGCAGCGCTTGCCGGACAAACAGGACCCGATTTAAGCGGCTACGCTGAAACAGGGGACATCCAAGAGATGATCGACGCAGCGATTGCCGGACAAGAAGGGCCCGATTTAAGTGGGTACGCTCAAACAGGAGACATGGACGCAGCCATAGCAGCAGCCATGCAGGGTTTTAATATAGACGATCAAATACGCGATGCCATGGAATTATGGGGAGAGGATTTCATGCCTAACACGGACCTGAGTCAGTATATGACGGCAGACGTGGTTCAACAGATGATTGATGACGGACTTGCTAAGGGCATGAGTGCGGAAGCTGTGCTAGAAATGATTGAGGAATATGGCGGTCCTATGGACCCGGCCGAAATAGAACAGATGATCGCAGACTCACAGGCGTCTCTTGAGGCTCTAGGTGGACTAACCGAAGCTGAAATACAAAAAATGATTACTGAGGGTCTGGCTAATGGAATGACTCCAGAACAAATACAAGAAATGATCGCTGAAGCCACAGGCGGAACTCTAACCCCAGAACAAATACAGGCTCTGGTCACGGATGCACAAGCCTCTCTTGAATCGTTAGGCGGACTGACCCAAGAACAGATACAGGAGATGATTACCCAAGGGCTTAAAGACGGCTTATCCCCAGAACAAATAGAGCAGATGATTGCTGAAGCCACAGGCGGAGCCCTAGATTCAGCTACTGTTCAGGAAATGATCGCAGAATCACAAGCCACTCTTGAATCGTTGGGCGGATTAACCGAAGCCGAAATACAGGCCATGATTACAGATGGTCTGGCTAATGGAATGACCACAGAACAAATCCAGCAAATGATTGCCGACGCCACAGGCGGAGCCTTAGATGAAAGCAGTATTCAACAGTTAATAGATGCTGCAATCGCGGCGTCTCAAACAGGGGAGACAGGCATAGAGGGAATGTCTCAGGAAGATGTTCAAGCGCTATTGGATTCAGGCTATATGACAGCGGATCAGATCAATGCTTTGATGGCAGAGTCAGGATACTTAGGACAAGAAGGCGTTGACTCTTCAGTACAAGCGGCTCTTGATGCTGCTTTAGGTGAGGGCGGAGCAATTAACTCAGCAATAGCCGCAGCCATGCAAGGGGCCGGTGGTGGCCAAACAACACCTCCTGACGATCCTGTAGACACAGGCATGAACTTTACCCAGCCCTATACTCCTGGGAATTTTCCAACAAACCCTTATGGAGATGTAGACCCTTATCAACTAATGTATGGACAGTTTGCCGGAACCACTCCTTATAGTGGGGGAGCAACAACGGGCGCAGAAACGCCAACAGGGCTAGGGACACTAAACCTTGGAGACCCTGCACAATACAATTTTGATATACCCACAACACTAGGGGTGGACTTATACCCTTCCGGAATAAACCAAAAATATTTTGAGCCTGTTCCAAAACCCTTTACTCCAGAACCCCAAGTCCCAAAACCCTTTCCTCTGCCACCGCACAAGGACCCATTAAGAAAGGAGCCCTATGATCCGCACAAGGACCCACGTCTTTGGGTCGGGGACTTGGCAGGTTAGACAGGAGATAAAATTATTGACACCGTAGATTTTGCTTATAAACTATTAAAAATAGTTGAAGAGAAACAAGAACGAGTAAAAATGATGATGCTTAACGGTGAAGTTAAGAACTGGGAGCATTATCGACACTTGACCGGACAAACAGAAGCCTTGGCTTATGTGAAGACCGAGATAAACACGTTACTGGATAAACAAGGAGACTAAACCTGTGAGTGACGCAAATTCCGCCCTTGAACAAAAGTGGGCGCAGGAAGAGGCCAATAAGGCCCCTTTACAAAAAGCCTATGAAAAAGTTGGCAACAAGAAGACGGATGAGGAAAAACTTAATCCGGAAAAGCTGTCTTCTGATCTATTAAGCCAGCTTCCTGAACCAACCGGTTGGCGCATCCTTATTCTTCCCTACCGCGGCCAAGCCCGCACAGAGGGAGGCATATACTTAACAGAGAAAACCGTGGAACGGCAACAAATAGCCACGGTCCTCGGTTATGTGTTAAAAACAGGTGAACTTGCTTATCAAGACGAAAACAAATTTCCAACAGGTCCTTGGTGTGAAGCCGGGGATTGGGTTTTGTTCGGACGATATGCCGGCTCTCGCTTTGAAATAGAAGGCGGAGAAGTCAAAATATTGAACGATGACGAAATCATTGCGAAAGTAACCGACCCAGAAGCAATTCTGCATAATTATTAACATGAGGACTAAATCATGCCAGCACAAGAACTAACTAAAACAGACGAAGAAAAAATGGTGGATCTGGATGTTTCCGGCCCCGCCGTCGACGTCGAACTGCCCCAAGAAGGAGCCACAATAACCGAAGTCGAGCAAGAAACGGTTAGGGAAGAAGAACAAATACCCCAAGTAAATGTTAAAGAGGTAGAGCAAGAAGAATCCGATGAGCTTGAAAGCTATAGTAAAAACGTTAAAGCTCGGATTAACAAACTAACTGGGAAGCTAAGAGAGGCGGAACGAAGAGAGAAAGCCGCCACAGAGTATGCTCAAAACGTAAGAACAGAGAACACAAAACTAAAAACAAAAAATTCTGCGCTAGATGGAAACTATATTGTGGAGTTTGCAAACAGGATCACCACAGAAACAGAAGCAGCAAAAGCAGCGCTTAAAGCAGCAACTGAAATGGACGATGTTGAAAATCAAGTTGAGGCGCAACAAAAACTAGCACGATTAGCAGTTGAGGCCCAAAACCTTAAGGCTATGAACATACAAAGAAAACAGAGCCAAGCTATATCCGAAGCCACTAAAAAAGGGTTAATTAATACCCCTGTGGATACGGCCTCTGTCCCTACAGCGCCTGCGCCACCTGATCCAAAAGCGGAAGCCTGGGCAGAAAGAAACAATTGGTTCGGTAGTGATACGGCTATGACCATGACCAGTTTTGTAATTCATCGACAGCTTACCGAGGAAGAAGGGTTTGACGCAAGTGAAGATCAGTACTATGATGAGATAGATAAACGAATGAGAGAGGAGTTTCCACATAAGTTTAATGGAGCCTCTAATTCACAAGACAACCGTCCCGCCCAAACGGTCGCATCTGCAACGCGCAGCGCGAAAAAAGGGCGCGGTAAGAACACTGTGAGACTCACACCATCACAGGTTGCAATCGCCAAAAAATTAGGTGTGCCACTAGAAGAGTACGCAAAATACGTGAAGGAGTAAAAAATGGATAAAACCACAACAGACGTAAAAGAAACAACTCGAGCTTCACGCGGGACCGATACCCGAGAAAAACAATCTCGACGTAGACCTTGGTCTCCACCATCCGCATTGGATGCACCCCCAGCCCCTGAAGGCTATCGACATAGATGGGTAAGAACAGAGGTCCGCGGACAAGCCGACACAAAAAACATGTCAGCAAGACTCCGTGAAGGATACGAACCTGTGAGAGCAGACGAATATCCGGACTTTGAAGCTCCCACCATTGAAGACGGCAAACACGCAGGATGTATTGGGGTAGGAGGGCTGATATTAGCTCGTATACCTGAAGAAACCGTAAAAGAACGGCAACACCATTTCGATTCAAGAACTGAAGGACAAATGGACGCTGTTGATAACGACTACTTTAGAGACGGCTCGCATCCCTCCATGTCGGTTTCAAAACCAAATCGACAAACTCGTGTAACTTTGGGCGGTAAGAGAGCAGTTGACGACAACTAATCTTTTATCGGTAACAATAATTCATCGTTATTTAGGAGACTAAATAAATGGCTAACGTAGATAAAGCCTTCGGGCTTCGTCCGTACAAAGGTCTTAATGTTGGTTCGGCTGTACAAGAAGCAAACAAATACAATATTGCACCCGCTGGATATAACACAAACATCTTTCAAGGTGATTTAGTTATATTCGCAGGTGGTTATATCAACAGGGCAGCAGCTAGTTCTGCTAACATTGTTGGCGTATTTTCGCATTGCTACTATGTTGCATCTGACGGCACCCCGACCTTTAAGAATTATTACCCAGCGGATACGACTGCACTCGGAAGTGGCGACATAGAAGCATATATCTATGACGACCCTAACCAAATGTTTGTAATACAAGCAGATGGTGCCTCAGCAGTAACTTGTGTAGGCAGAAATGCAGACACAGACGGTATTGGCGGTAGTACAACAACGGGCGTAAGCACTCGGGAGCTTGATTCAAGCACAATCGCCACAACTCAAGCTTTACAGCTTAAGATTATGGGTGCGGTTCAAGATGATATTAACGGGGATCTCACAGCGGATAATGCAAATTTGGTTGTAATAATCAATGAGCACGCTTACAGAGGTCCTGTAGCTGGAACATAAGGAGTAAATAATGGCTATAAGTAGAGCGCAACTCGTAAAAGAATTGCTACCTGGCTTGAATGCTCTCTTTGGACTAGAGTACAGTCGCTATGACCAAGAACATGAAGCAATTTATGATACTGAGTCTAGTGACCGAGCTTTTGAAGAAGAGGTTATGCTCACTGGTTTCGATACAGCACCTGTTAAATCAGAAGGAGCCGGAGTGGCATTTGATCAAGCACAAGAAGCCTTTACGTCTAGATACACCCATGAAACGATTGCATTGGCGTTTTCAATTACTGAAGAAGCTATCGAGGATAATCTTTATGACAAACTGTCAGCAAGATACACTCGTGCGCTTGCTAGAAGTATGAGTAACACCAAGCAAGTAAAAGCAGCCTCTGTCCTGAATAGAGCGTTCAATTCAAGTTATCCAGGCGGCGACACGAAAGAACTTTGCGCAACAGACCATCCAACTGTGGGTGGCGCTAATTTGCGTAATGAGCTTTCAACGTCTGCTGACCTTAATGAGACTTCATTAGAACAAGCACTAATCGACATTGCGGCCTTTACTGATGAGCGGGGACTAAAAGTTGCTCTCCAAGGAATGAGACTAATCCTTCCTAAAGAGCTTCAATTCACCGCTGATCGTTTGATGGAATCACAAGGACGTGTGGGTACTTCTGATAATGATATTAACGCTATACGCAACATGGGCATGGTCCCAGAAGGCTATACCGTAAATCATTATCTTACTGATACAGATGCGTGGTTCATTAAGACTGATTGTCCGAACGGGTTCAAAATGTTTAACCGTTCACCAATCAAGACTTCAATGGAAGCGGATTTTGATACTGGTAATGTACGATACAAGGCTCGCGAAAGATATTCGTTTGGGTGGTCTGACCCCCGAGCAGTCTTTGGCAGCCCCGGAGCATAAGCAATAAGCTAAATTGGAAGTTGTAATACACTTTCTTACTCAGTATTACAGAGAAGGGGGCTTCGGCCCCTTTTTTCTTTCTTTTTGTATTTTTTCCAAGTAATATAGTTCTTGTACCTAGGGTAAACTTGTCCTACAGACTGACCTAGCAGACAAGCCAAGACGGTAGGACTTATTTCCAATGGAGGAAATTATGGCAAAATCAACCTTTTCAGGCCCTATAAGGTCTTTAGCAGGTCTTATAAATGCGGGCTATAGCTCAGTTGTTAGTTTAACAGCTAACACGACTATCACAGTGGCGTCTCATGCCGGTAGGATATTATTGTGTAATGATGCAGACGGAGTGTTTACACTTCCCAGCATCGTTGTTACAGAACCTACAGACAAAGGCGACCCAAATCAATTATGTAACTTAGGTGCTCAGTTCACTTTCGTAGTTGTTACAGCGGCAACAGACATGGACATCGTAACAGACGGCACGGACAAATTTGTCGGTGGCGCTTATACTGGTATTGATGACAGTGCAGCAGGGAAAACCTTTATTTCTGGTTCTTCCAATGATGTTATTACACAAAATGGCTCAACTAAAGGCGGCTTAGCCGGAAGTATTGTGGTTGTTAGTGCAATAGCAAGCGCTAAATACCATGTTGCAGCACAGCTACTTGGCTCAGGAACTTTAGTAACACCATTTGCTGACGCTTAATAGGGGGTAGATTATGGCTAATACAGTCACAGGACCCACTATTCAATATGATTATGACAAGAAATTAGTCACATATTGTTCTGTTTATTCAGATGGAAGTGCCAGCAGCACCACTTTAGTTGACGTTTCAGCGTTGAACCAGTCGGCGAATAAAGAAACATGCACGCATGTGGCTTTAAATAAAATATGGTACACCTGTAGCGGCGCCCCTGATGCACCGGCATCACTTGATTGGGACGCAACAACGAACGTTACTTTTTTGACCCTGGCTTATGACAACACGTTTGACTTTAGCACCATTGGGGGCTTAGTGAACACGGAAGCGTCAGGCTATACTGGTGATGTTTTGTTTGTTGTTCCCTCGACCTCTGATGCAGGAAATGAATACACGGTTTGGTGTGAGTTTTTGAAATATTACGAAGCGCCTAACAACTAATGGCCACGTCAGGGACAACTACGTTCGATCTAAACGTCGACGAGTTGATCGAAGAGTCGTTTGAACGTTGTGGACTAGAATTAAGGACCGGCTACGATCTGGAAACAGCTAGGCGGTCCCTTAATCTTATGTTTGCTGAATGGGCAAACCGAGGCTTAAATCTCTGGCTTATTGTTGAAAGAACAGAAGCGTTGACCGAAGGCACCACCAGTTACGATCTTGACACAGACCTAGTTAATGTTTTGTCTGCGGTCATTCGTCGTACTTCTGGAAGCACCACTACTGATTATCAGGTAAATAGGATCAGTAGGAGTGATTATCATTACCTTCCGAACAAAAGCACTAAATCAAGATCAACTCAGTTTTATGTGGAAAAAAGCATAACCCCGAAACTGTATTTGTATCCGGCGCCGGAAAACTCTACGGACGTTTTTCGTTATTACGCATTGACGCGCATACAGGACGCAGGCATTTATACCAATACTTTAGAAATAACTTTTGAGTTTCTCCCCGCGATGGCAGCAGGACTGGCTTATTATATAGCCATTAAAAGGGTTCCGGATCGCGTGCAGATGCTCAAACAAATATATGACGAGGAATGGCAACGAGCCGCTTCTGAAAATATTGACACGGTAAGCTCTCGTTTTTTACCTTCTAGGACCATTATCTAATGGCTTTTGCAGCGGGGAAAAAAGCATGGGGTATATGTGATATATCGGGGTTCCGTTACCGTTTAAGGGACATGAAAATGACCTGGGACGGCTTATTGGTTGGGCCCGATCAATGGAGTCCCAAACAACCTCAACTAAACCCGCCTCATTTTGCAGCCGACCCACAGGCATTAAGAAACCCGCGTCCCGCTAGAACAGAGCCTGTTGCAGAGGCTTTGTTGACCAACAACCCTTTTCTTTCAACAGCAGGGAGTGCGGTTATTAAGGTTTTTGAAGATGACCATGGTCGAAGTACCGGGGACAAAGTACGTTTTAGAGGAGCAGAAACCTTTGACGGGTTTACTGTCGCAACATTGACTGATCCAGATGCTTATTCAATTACAAAAGTGGACGATGACACCTATACTTTCTCCGCTGTTGCTGGAACCGGCACAAGTGGGGCAAGAGGTGCAGGACCCTTTGTTTCAGTTGGCCCGGCACAAGCGCTTTTACCATTAAACCCTTTTAGAGCAGAAAGCTCTGGAGCGAATGCAGTGATTCGTGTAACCGAGTTTAAACATGTTAGAACCACAGGGGATACCGTTCGTTTTCGTAGTACCGAAGCCTTTGATGGAATAACAACAACGGTGCTTGAAAGCTCTGATGGGTATACAATAACAGTTGTGGACAGCAACGAATATAAATTTACTTCAACTGGAACCGCTACTACCGGTGATATAACTGGTGGTGGTTCTACAGTAACCGCAGGGCCGACAACATGAGTTTTACCTATAGTGGAATGAAAACAGCGATTCAGAATTACATGGATAATTCTGAGACCACCTTTACCAATACGCTTGATACCTTTATTAAACAAGCGGAAAACCGTATATTCAATACAATTGAACTTAATGTGTTCCGTAAAAATGTCACAGGAACTGCCGCATCCGGGAACCCTTACCTTTCATCGCCTTCGGATTTCGTGGCTCCTTTAAGTTTAGCTGTTTTAAACAGTGATAGTGAGTACACTTATTTATTATTAAAGCACCCTAGTTTTATGCGCAATTACACGCAATCGGCGGCCACTACCGGGATACCTAAGTTTTATGGTCAGTTTGATGATGATACTTTTATATTGGCGCCAACACCGAACGCTAATTTGACTTTTGAACTACATTATCTGTATCAACCCGCCTCATTAACAGCGGCTGGGGACAGCGGCACAACCTGGATTTCAGACAATACTCCAGATTTGTTGCTATACGGTTCTTTAGTAGAGGCCAGTATTTTTATGAAGCAGGAGCTTACTGAGACTAATATGTTTGAGCAACGTTTTCAGGAAAACCTAGTTAGAACAACCACATTAATGGAAGGAAGAGCCACAAGAGACGAAAACCGTTTTGATAGACCAAGGGTTTTTGTTAATCCTCAACAACAATAATAAATGCTTGAGAATAAACACATTGCACTGGTTGCTATGGGGCAAAGTCAATTGGATTTTCACATGTCTATTAGCCACAGTCAGGAGTACGATGAAGTTTGGGCCATTAATTCTATGTGTGCCGTTATTAAATGTGATCGTGTTTTTGTGATGGATCCTGTTTCTCGATTTTTTGACACCTTTGACGCGGGACCACAAACAAAAATAATGTGTAGGACCCTTCCTAAACTAGAAATTCCAGTTTATTCTTGTGAACTCGATAATCGGGTTCCAGCGATAAAGTTATTTCCCATAGAGGAAGTTGTTAAAGACTTGGGTTGTGCCTATCTAAACAATACGATTGCTTATGCTATTGCCTTTGCTTTATGGAAAAAGGTAGGGAAGCTCAGTCTTTTTGGAGCAGACTTTGCTTATAAATCGAATGTTTATTTTGGTGAGTCGGGGAGAGGCTGTTGTGAATTTTGGTTATCTAAGTGCATGGATGCAGGCATGGAGGTTTCTATTGGCGGCCATTCTCCAATACTGGACACCAACATTCCCCTAAAGGAAAAGCTATATGGCTACCATAGACTTGATAATCCTCCTGTAGTATATTTAAACAAAGGTGAATTAGTTGTTGGAAAATTTTCCGATATTGTTAAGGAAGAGAGGCCTTCAGGAATTTCAGGAAGACAAGACATTGGTCCACCAGAACCAGAGAAATATTGATGGAAACTGATTCATTTACAATCTCCATAGGAAACCTTGGAGTAAAGACAACACATGGTAGAGGCCATACAGTAGAAGAAGTCGCTGAAATGGCTACTAATAAACTGGTTTCGGTGAGCGACACAGCGCCGGACCCAATTAGAGCACAAGCCCATGCTTTTAAAAAAATGTGTCATACGGTAATTACTTATTATATGCAAGAGGCAATTAAAAACCACATGTGTACAATAGGCAATAAATTAGAACAGCAAGGTCATAAAGACTTAGCTGAAATTATTAGGAGACTATAATGGCTATAACTCAGGCTATGTGTACCTCTTTTAAAAAAGAACTTTTAGAAGCGAAGCACGATTTTTTACTTTCTGGAGGCGACACCTTCAAGTTAGCCCTGTATACCAGTTCAGCTACTATGAGTGCTGCTACCACAGCTTATTCCACTAGCCAAGAGGCAACAGGAACAAACTACACCGCTAAAGGTGGAAGTTTAACCAGAATCGACCCGACCACATCGGGAACGACTGCGTTTACCGATTTTGCTGATTTGACGTTTGGTACTTGCACAATTACGGCAAGAGGCTGCATGATTTTCAACGACACAGCTACTGGTGATCCAGCAGTTGCAGTTTTTGATTTCGGTGGCGATAAAACCAGCACCGCAGGTAGTTTTACCATATCTTTCCCAACCGCAGACGCAAGTAACGCTGTTATTAGAATAGCGTAATTTAGCCAATGGCTAATATTACGGGCTGGGGTCGGAGTACCTGGGGTTCTGGGACATGGGGTAATCCCGTACCTGTTGAGCTTACCGGCTTGGCGGGAACCGGTGCTGTAAGTTCTTTAACCATTACCTGTGATGCAAATGTTGCAGAAACAGGAGTGGCGGCTACTGGTGCGGTAAGTTCGCTTACGATTACAGGTGTTGCTAATGTTTCTGTTACAGGATTAGCAGGAACCACTGCTTTAGGCACTGAAACGGTTCGTGCTGATGCCAATGTCAGTGAAACAGGACTAGCAGCAACAGGAGCAGTTGGCACAGTTATTGCCAACGGTACCGCCGTTACAGGGGTTAGTGGAACAGCATCGACAGTTTCTCAAGGCGATGAAACTGTTACCTGTGATGCCAATGTTTATCCTACAGGATTAGCGGGCACAACATCGTTAGGAACAATAACTCTAACGACTAATAATGTTATATCGGTCACTTTGGATGCTATGACAAGCAGTCTGGGTGATATAACGGCCACAACGCATGTGACTATTGCAGTTACCGGGCTGGCAGGAACAGGGAACATTAGTCAAGTATTGGTTTGGAGTGAAATTATTCCAGGGCAAGACGCTGAATGGGCCGTAATTGATGATTCTCAAACACCGAATTGGTCGGCAATTGACGACGATCAAGACGCAGATTGGCAGGAAGTGGCATAGATAATGGAAAAGATAATTTATAACAGTTATACTCATATAAGATTGGAGGAACGATAAATGGCAACATATGTAAACGATCTAAGATTAAAAGAAATTGCTACAGGTGATGAATCGGGAACCTGGGGCACAAGCACCAACACGAATTTAGAGCTTATTGCGGAAGCATGGGGCAGTGGTTCTGAAACAATTACCGGGACTTCCCATACCATTACCATAGCGGACGGCACCTCAGATGCTGCCAGGGCCTACGCTTTAACTTTAGCAGGATCAATCACTGCAACCAACACCGTAACTCTCGCACCGAACACCGTTAATAAAACGTGGATTATTCAAAATAGCGCGGGTTATCAAGTCACAATATCTCAAGGCACAGGCGCTAATGTCGTTATTCCGAATGGCGGAATTAAGATGGTGGTCGCTGACGGCGCAGGAGCAGGCGCTGCCGTAACCGATGTCCTCGATATGACAGGCGGTACAGGTAATGTAGGACTAGGTTCAGGTAACTTAGGCACAGCCATAACCACAGGAACAGACAACGTAGCCATAGGTGAAGCTGCCCTTGATGCAGTGACCAGTGGCTCAGACAATACAGCAGTTGGAGATAATGCTGCTGGGGCAACGACAACGGGCGGCAAT
>Ga0208670_100289_pt1 | contig 15202 bp, 12 predicted proteins | sample 24BtaG_FD_184098 | JGI IMG/M metagenome (GOLD analysis project Ga0208670, IMG submission 184098) | Marine viral communities from Cariaco Basin, Caribbean Sea - 24B_WHOI_OMZ_CsCl (SPAdes) (version 2) | ecosystem: Environmental > Aquatic > Marine > Oceanic | place: Caribbean Sea: Cariaco Basin...
AAGAGGAATTGCTAATCACTTATATAAGATGGAAAAAGGAGACTATCCTGATGATATTAAAAATGATTTAGCACGAGGTAAAGTTTGGTTTACAGACTCACAAGTAAGTGATCGAGCTGTTAAAGACGGGAATGTTATAAAGTACAAAATAGCTGAGGGGTATGACCAAACATGGGCACCCTATGAAGGTAAAATTGTATACGATCACAGAACAGGTAAGTTATTTAGAAAACAAGGTAATTTCTTTGTATTGGTAGAAGATATAAACAAGGAATAGGAGGATAAATGCCATTTGGATTTGACCCTCGTAAACTTGTAGAAGAAACGAAGAAGAAAGAAAAAGAAAACGAAGACAATATTATTTGGGAAACCATTGCTAAAGATATTGATGCCGAGGAAAAAGAAAAAGCTTTAAGAAAAAAGAGCGGTATAAAAGAATCACTCGATATGGCTGAGCAAGCTATTCGTGAATCTAAATACATGCAGAAGCATGGGATAGATGTTTGGGCCAAGAAGAAAAAAGAACTAGACCCCACGTTTGAAATTAGTCCTCGTAAAAAATACAAAACTTTAGCTGAGGACTATGAAGATAAGCCTGTTATTGATGTTCAAGAAAACAAAATAAAAATGTCCGGGACTACAGGTCCTTTAGATATTGAATGGCAAAGCACAGGCACCAGTAGCAATCCGTTTCAAAGTGAAGTAGGTCTTGGTGAATCAATTGCTGGAGCCATTCTATCAGGTACAATTAAAATTCCTTATGGATGGGCTAATCTTACAGCCATGATTAAAGATTGGGCTGGACCTAAAGGGATTCCCGTTGATCAAAGTAATGTAGCTAAACTAGAACGTTGGTTTGATCAAACTTATTTTGGTGGAACGATGCGTTGGGGAGAAGCCAAGGCTCGTGAAAGTGCGATTGGTAAAATCACAGAAGCGCTAGTACAAATTTATGGAAACTGGAGAGCAGCTGGTAAACATGTATGGAATTTATCTGATGAGGCTTTTAAAATGTATAACAAAGCCATTGGAGCAGCTAAACGAGGTAAGTATGTTAGATCAGCAAAAAATAATAATCTTTATGAAGCGGCTAAGGCAACTGAAAAAGCAAACAAACTTTCGTTTGGTCAAAAATTTGTAGGTGTGGCCGTAGGAGGTGGTGTTGCTGGAGCTTTAGTCTATGACGCAGAAGATATTGGAACCTTTGGAGATTGGTTCTTTGATGAAGGAGAGTACTGGGCTTTAGATAGAAATAAAAGAAGTACCGCTAAAGAAGATGCCGGTAGAATGCTTTATAATAGATTAAAGTTTGGAGGCGAGATGGGCTTTCCTATTATTCCAAGCGTGGTGGCATTAGGAAGACTCGGAAAACTTTTAAAGAATCAAGATGCTAATCTTGCTTACAGTGCGGAACGAGTACATAGATTGGTAGATAGATATCTCGCTAAACCTTTAAGATCAAGAGGTCCTTTTCCAGAAGATCAATTCCAAGCTATGCAAAGACTGCACGGAAAAGAAGCTTCTTCAAGATTATTAACCGAAGATTATTTAAAAAACTTTGATCAAATTATAAAAAGAATCTCTAAGAATTCTCAAGGCGCAGCAAATGCTTCAGGCTTAACCAATGATATTAGTAAGGTGATTGTAGATACCATTAGAAAAGGTAAGTTGGGCGTTAACAAACAAGGAAAAGTTATTGTTCAAGGTTTTAAACCTAAAGATTTAAATCAGTTAATGAAAACATTAACGAAAGATTTAAAAGTCGCAGAGAAAGATGCACTGGCTTTAATTGATGAGTTGGTAAATGTGCATGGAAATTGGGCAGAATTTTTAAATGCAGTTCTTAAGGGAGGTAATTTAAATGTTGCAGCTAAAGAATTTGTAGATATCATGACGAATAGAATTCGTGATACCTTAACCACTCAGTATAAAATTTTTAAAGACAATGGTGTTAAAGCCATTGATGAATTTACACCAGCTAAAGATGTGCGAGATGAAGTCAGAGATATCTTCGTTAAAAACGCTGCTGATAACGATGTGCATTTAACGAAGTCTCAAGCCACAGAAATTGTGAATGATGTAATTAAAAATGTAGAACTAAATCCTGCAACGTCTCATCCTATTTTTAAATATGATTTACCTGGATGGAACCAAGAAAAATTAAGAGGAACTAAAAACATTGCGGACAATATTACTGGTGGAGGAAAATTTAAAGCCGATAAAAAAGGTGGATTAATCCAAACAGAAAAAGATTTAACTGCCTTTAAAAAATTATTTGGAAGCTACGAAAAAGCGGAGAATGTAATTGCTAATGTCACAACGGATCTTGCATCCATTGCGGCCCGAGACCGATACTATAATAAAATTTTAAGAGATTCCGATGCTGCTATTAAGCAGGGGAAAAGAGGCATGGTATATGATACGCCTGCTCAAGCGAGACAAGCTTTTAACACCAACGTCCCTGGCTCAACAGAAAAAATTATTGAGACTCCTTTAAACTTGCCTCAAGCATTAGGAGGAGAAGCGTATACCGTTCCATTAAATGGAAAATTTACAACACAAAATATTGCAGATGGCTTAAAACATGCGGCAGATGTTTCTTTATCAAGAAAAGTTATGCCAATGTGGTATCAAATTGGTGTGATGATTCCTAAAGGAATGGTTCAAGCAGGTAAGACTGTCTTTGGTCCCTTTACGCATACAAGAAACTTTGCATCAGGAGCCGTGACAACAATCTCTACCGGAAATATTTTTATTAACCCACTAGAGATGGGTGCAGCATTTCGAACAGCCATGAATACTATTCAACCGCAGATCCTTTACAAGAATAAACCTGGGCTTAGAGTTAATGTAGATACATCAGTGCCTGGAAAATTTAGACCAGGAGCTAACACTCAGGACCCGAGTAAACTTATAAGCGCCAAAGAATTTACTAGAGAGGGAGGTCAATCTCTTTACCGTTTCCTATTAGATGAAGGGATGGTCAACCAAAGTGCAACGTACCGAGACCTCATGGGTCTGATCGAAGACACACAAAAATCTAATTTCTTTAATTGGGTGACGTCAAAAATGCACAGAAAATTAAGAGCCTTCGGAAAGAAAGCTCAAGACTTATATGTAGCGGAAGATGACTTCTGGAAAATTTGGAACTTCGCAGCAGAGTCACATCGAATTAGAAGATCCTATGCCAATGCCCTTAAAGCAGGGAAGATTAAATTAAAAGATGTTCCAGGCGGAAGCTTAGAGTCTGTTGAGATTTTAAAAATGGCAACGAACAATGTTAGATTAATGCTACCAAACTATGCTTATGTGTCTCGTTTAATTAAAAGTATGAGACGATCTCCATTAGGAAACTTTGTATCCTGGCCTTCAGAAATTTTGAGAGGATCCACGAATCAATTTAATAAAGCTATTGCGGAAACAAAAGATCCTATCCTTGCTCGAATGGGATGGGAAAGATTATTAGGATCAGCTACAGCATGGGCAACGATTCCTCCGTTAGCAATCTGGGGATTCTCACAAGCCTATGGATTCACTAGAGAAAAATTATCAGCATTAAGAGAATTCATTCCATGGTTCTCTGCAGACTCCACAATTCTTCCTGTCTACGTAGACGGTCAATATAAGTATGTGGATTTTAGTAGAGGTTATTTTTATGATACAATTATTAATCCAGCCCAAGCAATCATTAATGAAGTGACTGCTAATCCCGATCAGCCTTTGGTGCCATCTTTAATTGATGGCTTTGGAAAAGCGACACATAGATTAGTAGAACCCTTTGTTTCAGAAGCCATTTGGGTTGGAGGTATTGCAGACATCTTCATGAGAGGTGGAGAAACTAAACACGGAGTAAGAGTCTTTAGTGAACGAGATGATTTTGGAGTTAAAATGCAAAAAGCAGTTATTCATTTAGCTAAAACATTTTCTCCTGGATCAAGAGTACAGGTTGAAAGATTATACGCAGCCGTAATGGATAAAACTCACAAAGGAGTACAGTATGAAGTACCTGATGAACTATTAGGAATGGTTGGAGCAAGACCTGCGCCTTTAGATCTAAGGAAGACCATGAATATTTTTATTGGAGAATACTTAAAAAAGAACGAACGTTTGGAACGTAACCTGGCGTATGAAAATTTAAGAACAGGAGATCCTGTAGATCCTAAAGATATTATCTCTCAATATATTTATGCCAACAAACAGAAGTACGAGAGTATGAGTGAGATGAGAAGAAAAATTGATGCTCTTAAAGTATTAGGTTGGAGTGATGAAAAACTAGCAGAACTCTTTGATCGAAGAGATAAAAAGAATATATATGATTCAATCATGGCGAATGAATTCGTTCCATTTAAATTAACAAAACCTACTATTGAATCCTTTGATCGATTAGTGGATGACCAAGCGGAAAAAGGATTGGCATTTACCAATCCATTTGATGAGAGAATGCAAGATAAAATTAATTCACTTACAGAATTAATGAAAGGGAAACCTTTGAACCAAGATTTTAATATTGATGCTAAAGATTTCTTTTACCCTGAACCAAAGAAAAAAGAGGAGGCTCCTCTCCCTTCAGACGATGGAATAATTTGGGAGAAAACATCACTACCTCCAACATCCATGCCAAAAGTGGCACAAATTCCGCCACAAACGAACCCACAAACTGGGTTGACAAGAACCGAGAGTGCTTTATTGTCACCATCTGAACAGGTTATTGCAAGGAGAACATGACCCCTAAAACTATAAGAGAAAATATTATTAGTCTACAAGGACACATCACAGGGATTAAAAGAGATGTGGCTAACATTAAGAACAATCATTTGAAGCATATGCAAACACATATTCATGACTTGGGCGGCAAGATAGACAAAATCTATTGGGTTCTTTTAGCGATGGTGGGGGCCATTGCCTTACAATTATTTCAGCATTTCCTAGTGTAATCTATGCAGTTATCTTTAAATTTTAGCTTAGGCGAGCTGACTAAGTCGCAAACAGCGACGAGAAAGGGCATTGATAATACCCCTAGTACCGAGCACCAGGAGAACCTTAAATCGCTCTGTACGAACGTCCTACAGCCCGTTCGGGACCATTTTTCTAGGGTAGTGACCATTACGAGTGGCTATCGCTCCCCGAAGCTGTGTGAAGCCATAGGCAGCCGATCGACGTCGCAACATGCACGTGGAGAAGCGGCTGACTTCGAAATCTTTGGCGTATCTAATAAAGAACTCGCTGATTGGATTCACTATAACGTAAACTACGATCAACTTATTCTCGAGTACTGGAACGAATCAGATCCCAACTCGGGGTGGGTGCACTGCTCATATACATCGGGACCAAAAAGAAGACAGTACCTGAAAGCTTATAAAGACGAGAATAACAAAACTTGTTATCAACCTATGGAGGCATAATGAAATTTGTATGGGAAAAATTAAAGGCGGGACATGAATCCGTATTCGTAACGGCTTTCAATCGCTATCAGGGATTAGTTTTATTTCTGATGCTCCTGGCCATAATTTTAAAATAATCGAAATCAAAAATTCTGCGCGCGTCGCGCGTATATCCTACTAAATCCATGATCTAAGTTCTTCACCAAGAACTTCAGATGCGATATTTATTTTTTTACGTAGGGAATCTTGAATTTTCTTATCAACCGTATCTTCGGCAATAAGGTCGATATACGTCACGGCCTTCTTTTGTCCAATTCGGTGGGCTCGGTCTTCTGACTGTAATCGTTTTTCTAGGTCATATCCGTTAGAATAGTAAATAACGGTGCTGGCTGCATGAAGCGTGATCCCATATCCGCCCGTTTGAGGCGTACCTACAAGAAATCTGCATTTATCATCTTCCTGGAATCGTTTACGATTTTTCTCTCGATCGTCTTGACTCGTGAGTCCATAATAATCAACCACGGACCACGGACCATGGACCTTTTTAATTTCCTTAACTATGTTTTGAATGTCTCTTTGCCAATGCGCCCAAATAATAGCTTTACCTTCGACTTCATCTAAAATATCCATAAGTTCTCCTAATCGATTACTCTTTATATTCTGTGTAGTCCCGTCATCAGCTACAAAATGTCCACATGTAATTTGTTGAAGTCTCATCAATTGAGTCAATGCTGTCATGGTAGTAATTTGTTTTCCATTTAATTGAGCTAATGCTTCTTCTTTCATTTGTTTATAAACTTTCTTTTGATCTGAAGTTAAGTCTATTGTTCTTTTCATATATATTTTAGAAGGAAGATCTAAGCAATCTTCTTTAAGGACTCGATAAGAAAAAGGTTTTAATTTATCTGATAATTCAGCTAAATTTTTAAAACCAGATACAAGCTGAATTGAACGTCCAGAAATAAAGGCTGTTTTCATTATTGCGTATCTCACTCTAAAGGAATAATAAGAGCCATGTCCTAAATGTTCTGGATCTAAGAAAAAACACTGAGCAAAAAGATCAAGAGGGTTTTTAGTGACAGGAGATCCTGTTAAAATTCTACGATATTTAGCCATATTAGATATTTGAACAATATTTTTAGTCCTTAAAGCTTTAGGATTTTTAATAGTTGTAGACTCATCAATAGCCATTAAGGTATTATGGGAAAGTAAGAATTTTTTAGCAAAACTTAATCCTTTTTCTGTACTAAAGGCTTCTACATTCATAATAAGGATATGGAACTCTGTTCCGGTATTAAATAAATTTCCTAATTTTTTAGATTGTGACTTAGTTATGTTAGCTTGCCACAAAACGGTCACTTTCTCTATATGATCCGGTAAATGCGCAGGCAATTCTTGGTTGTACCAAGTTCCTATTACCCCTTTAGGGGCTATAATTAAAAGACCATCAATTTTGCCTTTGTCATAAAGCATGGCAGCGTTGTCAATCAACACTTTTGTTTTACCAGTGCCCATCTCCATGAAGTAGGCATAGGTTTCCCTGTTCCAAGATTTTTCTAAAGCAGTGATCTGATGCTTATACGGATCAGTTTTAAATTTATAATTCATCTTTCTATTGACTTGTTATATAGGATATAGTACATAATTGTCAACTATGTATAGAAAGAAACACGAAGATATCTTTAGTACAATTGCGTGCGCACCGGCTCCTAGTAAACCGAACACTTTATGTACGGTATATGTTATTCAGGAGATAGCAGGAACTAGAGAAGGTAGACCAAAAATAAATATAATGGGAGCTGCTCATTATGGAAAATTTAAATTTCTATTACCAGAGCTTTCTCAAATTATTTTTTCTCCTGGTCCCTTAATTTTTAAATTAAGGAAAGGGTTAAAAGATTTTAATGAAAAAGATTTTCTATTGCTAACAGGAGATCCGGCAATTATTGGAGTGGCATGTTCGATTGTTTCTGATATAACTAATGGTAAATATCAATTACTCAAATGGGATAAACAAGAACGAAAATATTATCCTATTCAAATTAACTTACACGAGAAAGGAGAAATCGATGAGTGATATTAATTTTGAAAAAGATCAAGAAGAAGTTCTAGATAGAACTGAGAATATAAAATCTCTAGCCGATCAAGTTAAAAAACTTAGAAGTCTGGAAGATGAAGTAAAAGAAGATGAAGAAAATCTTAAAAATAAAAAAAGAGAGGCAGAAAAAATTTCAGGTGAAGTTATCCCTACACTTTTAAGTGAAATGGGGTTATCATCTCTCAAACTAGCAGATGGATCTGCAGTTGAGGTAAAACCGTATTATGCAGCCAACATCTCTGTGAAAAACAGAGAGGCGGCGTATAATTGGCTTCGTTCTAATGGCCTAGGTGACATCATTAAAAATGAGATCACCGTTTCCTTTGGAAGGAACGAAGATAACAAGGCGGCAGATTATGCTAACCTTGCGAAGGGTCAAGGGTATCAACCGACACAAAAGTTGAAGGTTGAGCCTATGACCCTGAAAGCGCTAGTCCGAGAGCGTATTGAAAATGGCAAAGATATGCCAACGGATATTTTTAACGTGTTCGCAGGAAACAGAACCACAATTAAAAGGAAACAATAAACATGAAAAGTGAAACACAAATCACGAAACGTGAAAATGCAGGAGCACTGTCTACGAATTTATTCGAAGCGGATGCTAATGCTGGCTCTCAGAATATTTCGCAAGAAGATCTTGCGTTACCATTCTTGAAAGTCTTGGGACAACTATCTCCTGAAGTAAATAAAAGGAATGGGAAGTATGTCGAGGGGGCAGAACCTGGCATGATTCTCAACACTGTCACAAATGAAATTTATGACGGGAGTAAGGGGATAGAAGTATTGCCAGTATTCTACAAAAGACAACTTGTAGAATGGCAAGACAGAGGTGAGAGTAAAGGAGCACCTGTAGCAATACATGACGCTACAAGTGATATTATGAGTAAAACTACTCGTGATAAATCTTACAAAGATAGATTACCGAATGGTAATTACATCGAAAACACTGCGAATCATTTTGTAGTTCTCTTGGGAAAAAATCCTACAACTGCTTTGATTTCTATGAAAGCTACTCAATTAAAAGTGAGTAGAAAATGGAACTCAATGATGATGGGGATTAGAATGCAAGGGAAAAATGGTTTGTTTACTCCGCCAACATATAGCCACATTTATAGACTAAAAACTGTTCAAATGTCTAATGACAAAGGAACATGGTTTGGTTGGGATGTGACTAAGATCGGCCCAGTAGCTGACAAAGCTGTTTATGCTATCGCTAAAACTTTTGCTGAACGTGTAGGGAAAGGCGAAATACAAGCCAAACCTGAAGCGGATGAAGCAAAAAGGAAAACATTAAGTTTATAAGCTCCGAGGAGTGGGGCGGGAGCGGGAGACTTAACCCGCCCTTTTTAATTAGATGATAGAAAAATTTAAGGAAACAAAGAAATGAAAATCAAGAGAATTGAAGCAGAAATATTTATACTGGATGTCCCAGAACACAATCAATACAAAGATCAACTATTAAAATTAATTGATGAAATGCCTAATCAGTCCTTTGAGTGGATTAGTAAATCCGACACTGGTTTACCTAAATCCTTTAAAAGAAAATATCTAGATTTATTTTATAAGAAAGTTATTCAATCATCCAGGAATAAACTTATAAATTATTTTAAGTCAATGACTGGCAATGTTAATGGAACGGATTGGAAAATATCTAATGGTTGGTTTCAACAATATGGTAAAGATTCATATCACCAATGGCATAATCATAATGGTGCAAACTGGACTAATTGCTATTTTTTAGAATTACCGGATAGTGAATATAAAACTGAAATTAAAAATCAAGATAAAATTATAGAGTATGATGTTAAAGAGGGTCAACTTCTTTCTTTTCCTGCTCATTTATTACACCGATCCAAGCCTAATGGGGATAAAAGAAAAACCGTTATAGCCTTTAATTCAAATTTTATATTTCCATTATGATAGAAAAATTTAAAAAAATATTTAATGGCTTACAACGAGCGCACGGTTGCACCTACACCCGCCCTATTAAATTTATATGAAAGTGATTAAAAAATTTAAACAGATCTTTGCGGGTTTAGACTACGCTTATGGAAACTTTAAGAAGGAAACAAATAATATTCCTTCAAAGAAAGTAGAAGGAAAATCTACCGTTATTCGTAAACCAGTCACCGATGAATTATGGAAAAATCATCTAGAGGGTGTAGGTTTACGGTTAGGAATTTTTCCTGTGACAGCTGAAGGGACCTGCCGCTGGGGAGTTATTGACATCGATCAGTATTCTTACGATTACGAAGCACTCTTAAAAAAGATTCGTAAAGAAAAATTACCCCTTATAATGTGTCGTTCTAAAAGTGGAGGAGCACACATTTTTTTATTTACAGAAACATTAGTGCCCGCAGTTGAATTAAAATATGCCATGGAAAAATGCGCGGCCATCTTAGGAGTAAAAGATATCATGGACCGTATTTATCCTATGCAAACTAAAATTTTGGCTTCTCGAGGAGATACTGGAAGTTATTTAAATATACCTTACTATAATGCTGAAGAAGGATCGCAGTATGCATTCAACGACGATTTTAGTGCAGCTTCTCTCGAAGAATTTTTTAAACTTTATGACACATATGTAGTCAAAGATTTAGCTAAATTTCTTAAAGAGTCTCCACATTTGCCTGAAACTATTAAAACTAAACGCAGAAAGAAAGACAGTCCTTACACCGAAGCCCCACCATGTTTAATTGCCCTTATTAGAGAAAAAATAAAATCCGGAGAACGCGATCAAGGTCTATTTAATCTAGGCGTTTTTTATAAAAGAGCTCAAATAGAAGAAGCTTTTAAAGATAAAAATGGAAAAAATCATACGTGGCAAGAGTTGGTAAGAGAGGGAAATCGTCGATATATTGAACCTCCCCTAACAGATAGAGAAGTTAATAAAACAATTAGCTCCTTGGAGAGACATGAATATGAACGATATACTTGTGGAAGTAATCCGATTCGGCGTGTTTGCAACCCTACGATTTGTCTAACTAGAAAATATGGAATCACCAATGAAGAGTTTCCAAAAGAAGCTAAACAAATATTTGAAAATTTGACTGAATTAGAAAGTAATCCCCGTTTATTTTTTATAGATGTACAACCTGATGATCTTACAAAAGATAAAATAAGAGTAGACTTAGAGGCTCATCAGCTCAGAAAAAAAGATAAATTTTATGACGCTGTACTAGCCCGTACAGGAGTATGGTTACCTGACATGAAAGTAAATGAGTTCAATGTTTTAATGAGCGAAGTTTATAAAACACGTAATGTTGAAAAAGCTGAGATAGAAGAGGACGAAGATCAAGATGTACGTGACTGGTTTGATAAATTTGTAGAACATACAAATGCCTACGCTGAGAGATCTAACCTTCTTCAAGGTGTTTGTCATTATAATGCAGAGATAAAAGTATTAGAATTTAGAATGGATATGTTTATTGAGTTTTGCAGAGTGAAGCAAATAAAACTTTCACGGCCAAAGATAATAGCAAGATTAAAAAGAATATTAAAAGCCAAGAAAAAACATGCCACGATTACTGGAGATAAAGAACATAAAATCTCAACTTGGACTATTCCTGATTACACACCTCCTCACAATACCTATATTATTGAGGGAACAGTCGAAGAACCTCAAAAAATAACACCGGACGGGCAATGAGAAAATTTATTATAGGACCTCCAGGAACCGGGAAAACCACAAAACTTGTATCTCTTTATTATGAGCTTATTCAAAAATATAATATTAATGATATTATTGTCATCTCCCACACCAATGTAGCAGCTGATGAAATTAGGGAAAGAATTGAAGATGAAGAAAATGCTAAAGAACAAGGGGTGTGGAATATTATAAAAGGTCGTAATAAAAACTTTTATAAACAACACATTAGTACTATCCATAGTTATTGCAAAAGTAATCTTTTTGGCGCTAAAGCCTTTGACGAAGAATGCTACATAAGACTATGTGGACGAGAAGATTTATTTAGTCGTCATTATAAAGGAGGCAAAGACTTAAAAAGTTTAAGTAGCCGCCATCCTTTCTGGAAATTTCTAGGGTTCGCCACAGATAATGACTTAACTTTTCCGGAGTATTGGAAAAGCTTATCAACTTATGACCAAGCGGACTATAAATATTCCCTTACTCAGTTAATAGAGATGAATGATTATTATCAAAAATTTAAAAAAGATTATAAATTAAATAACAAATCATCCAATGTGGTAGACTTTATAGATATGGTCGCTCAGTTTAATAATGCGCCTAAGGATCCTGAAGTTAAAGCTTTAATCGTAGACGAAGCTCAAGACTCAAGTGTCCCTCAACGAAAGGCCTTAGAGAAATTAGAGAAGAACGCAGAAATAGTTTACTGGGCCGGAGATCCTGATCAATCGATCTATGGCTTTGCAGGCGCTGATCCTGATTATTTTAGTAGAATATCTATTAAACCGGATGACGAATTAAAGGAGGGGTATCGTTGTCCACGGAGCATTAACCAATATTGTAAAAAAGTTATTGCTCCAGTATGGAAGCACTATGGTTATGTTCGTACTTGGGAACCTAGAGAAGAATTAGATATACACGGAAAACGGACAGGCGTAGTTGTAGAGGGTGAGAAGCATATATTAGAAAACTTACATCAATGTCCAAGTCTCCCTCTTTTAATTAAAAGACTTCGGGAGACGGATGAAACATTTATGTTTACTTATCGAGGAGGAACCAAGTGTTTAGAAAGAATCTTAGACTTTTTAAAAAGAGAAGGCATCAGATATGCTTCATACAGTACAAAAAACAAATTTGTGAAAGATTGGGAAGTGACCTGTCATAGAAACTTTCCAGACTTTGTTGCTGGAAAACCGCTTCATTACACACTAATTCGAGATATTTGTAAAAAAGCTAACTCTTTAATAATGGAAAGAGGCTATCAGAAATTTGATTTTAAAGATTTTCAGCGTCGAGATTATACTTTAGACGAGCTTATCAGTGAAGGAATTTTTAAACCAGAGACTAAACAATATAAAAAATACGAAGAAGTTAAACACAAAGAAAATGGTGCATCCCAAATAAAAACTTTTAAAAGAACTGAGTACATCAATAAACTAATTAGAGCTAATGTTGACTTAAAGAAAGACATAAAAGTTTTTTATGACAACATTCATTCAATCAAAGGAACTCAGTTTGATAATTTAATCTTTGATGAATCTCTAATGAGACCAGAGCCTCTATTTGATAGACTACGATTACGCTACGTAGGGTGTAGTAGAGCACGCAAGACCCTCTGGCTTTTAAAAACTTTAACAGGAGAAACATTATGAGTGTATATAAAAAACAAATTGGTGGATCCCACTACAAGGACATGGTTATGCAGCCAAGTGAGTTTATCAACAAGAACAAATTGCTTTTCGCCGAAGGAAATGCTATAAAATATATTTGCAGGCACGCACATAAAGGAGAAGTACAAGATTTGGAAAAAGCAAAACATTATATTGATATGATTATTGAGAGGGACTATAAATAATGTGTACAGTGCCGGAGCTCTACGACTTAGATTTAAAAGACGTAGAGGTAGCAGCGGTTGACTTAGAAACTTATGATCCTGATTTAAAAGGAGGAGGTTCCGGGGCTATCACTAACAAAGGTTTTGTTGTAGGGATAGCAATTGCTACTCACAAACAAACTCTTTACTTTCCAATTAGACATTTAAGAAAATCCCAAAATAGAGACCCCAAACAAACCTGGAAAATTTTAAATAAAAAACTATTTCAGAATCCAAAAATTAAAAAAGTGTTTCATAATGCAATGTATGATGTATGTTGGATTAGAGCGGAGTCAGGTTTGATGCCCAAAGGAGCTTTACTTGACACGATGGTAGCGGCTTCTTTAATTGATGAGAACCGAATGAAATATAGTTTAGATTCTTTATCTAAAGATTATCTAAAAGATAAAAAATATAAATATGATTTAAAAGAAAAAAGTGAAGTTGCTCCTTATTTTATTAAAGATCCCATGTCTCATATGAACGACCTCCCTTATGAAATGGTAAAAGAATATGCAGAACAGGACGTTAATCTTACCCTAAGGTTATGGAAACTTTTTGAAAAATTAATTCACCAGGAAAGAACGGTGGTCTATCAAGGAAAAACCACACACAAATCCCTAACAAATATATTTAAATTAGAAACAGCTCTCTTCCCTTGTCTAGTAGAAATGAGATTCAAAGGGGTAAGAGTGGACACTGAAAAAGCTAAGGCGGTAGGCAAAAAACTCAACAAGAGAGCGACTAATTTGATCAAATTGATTCGTGCAAGGACTGGAATTAAAGTTGATATATGGGCTTCAGCCTCTATTAAAAAACTTTTAGATAAATTAAATATAAAAGATTACAAAGAGACACCTAAATCTAAAATGCCCCAACTTTCCAAAGACTATTTAAAAAACCATGAAAATAGATTTTTACGCTTCATTGCAACCGCGAGAGAATGCGACAAAGCTCAAAATGCTTTTGTTAAAGGTTTATTAAAGTTTGTTTATAAAGGAAGAATCCACGCAGATATAAATCAAATACGATCAGATACCGGAGGAACGGTTACGGGAAGATTCTCAATGTCCAACCCTAATCTTCAACAGATTCCAGCTAAAGGTTTGATTGGTAGAAAGATGAGAGAACTCTTCCTTCCTGAAGAGGGAGAACGTTGGGGGTCCTTCGACTATTCACAACAGGAACCTCGTCTAGTACTTCATTACGCTTTAAAAAATAAAATGTTTGGAGCTGAAACATTAGCTGAAGCTTATACCAAAGATCCTTCCACAGATTTTCATAAAATTGTAGCTAAGATGGCTAACATTGATCGAAAGGTTGCTAAAACAATTAATCTCGGTTTGTTTTATGGAATGGGTAAAAATAAATTATCCATGCAATTAAATTTAAACAAAGAAGAAGCACGAGAATTATTTAATAATTATCATAACAAAGTACCTTTTGTCAGAGACTTGTCTTCAGGCCTTCAGGAATTTGCTAATACTACTCAACTTATTTATACACTCGAAGATAGATTCTGTAGATTTAATAAATGGGAACCGATTAATAAACGATGGAATGAAGAAAAAAGAATGTTTGTAATTACACGTTATGAAAAGAATGAAGAGACAGGGGAAAATGAAGCCAAAGAAACTCCTGTCCCTATTCTTACAAGAAGAGAGGCAGAAGATGCCTATTTAGCTGATCGAGCCAGAAGTCTACAGGACCCGGATCCTCATGCAAAATACTTCACTGACAGTTACCAACCCGCTTTTACATACAAAGCCCTTAATAAATTAATTCAAGGAAGTGCCGCAGATATGACTAAAAAAGCTATGGTGTTATTATTCAAAGAAGGTATTATTCCCCACATACAAATTCATGATGAATTATGCGTGTCTATTAAAAACGAAGAACAGGCTCTAAAAGTTAAAAATATCATGGAAAATGCAGTTAGACTTGAAGTACCAAATAAGGTAGACTACGCCTCCGGTAAAAACTGGGGTAACATTAAATAGGAGGAAACTATGGATATGATAAAAGACGGAATAAAAGACCTGTGGACTAATCACAGAAAAAAAGTGATTGGTGCAGGCGTTATACTTGTCATTTTAATAATCGCAGCAGTATAGGACTTTATGATAAATGGCGTACCTGAATGTAAATATACCATTGATCTATTGTCAGATCAGGAGAGAATATCTCTATGACCTTAAGAAGCA
>Ga0208670_100292_pt1 | contig 14989 bp, 29 predicted proteins | sample 24BtaG_FD_184098 | JGI IMG/M metagenome (GOLD analysis project Ga0208670, IMG submission 184098) | Marine viral communities from Cariaco Basin, Caribbean Sea - 24B_WHOI_OMZ_CsCl (SPAdes) (version 2) | ecosystem: Environmental > Aquatic > Marine > Oceanic | place: Caribbean Sea: Cariaco Basin...
TGGCGTTCTTGCTCCATATCTTCATCTGTGTAAATTCTTGTAACAGCAGAAGGGTGGCAATCTTCCTTTTTTCTTATTTGCCAACTATCTACATATCCATCTTCTTCTTTAGTTTCCATTTTTATAAAAATCGCCAAAGGATACCCCTAAATTTATTTAGGGGAGGAATTTGGCTTCACCTCGTTTAGTTTGTAAAACAATGAAGCATATACCCCTATATTCAAAGCAATTAATTGATTAATTGCCCCATATATATACAATAAAACAGATGTTCTAAATGTAATATCTAATATTAATGGTAAGGTATATCCTAGTAGTGACATAAATATAAAAGGTGACATAACCCCTATTGTTACTTTCAATACATTCTTTTTGCTTTTTTCCATCTTTTGAAAACCCCCGACTTTAGTCGGATTTATTTTGGGAAGGTGTTATTTACAATACCTCCATATATTAATTAGATCATCAACCGAGAAAGCAACATAAAAACATATAGAAATCAATGCCAATTGAGGTTCATAACTATTCAACATTAATATTGGGATTAATCCAGCACCAATTCCAGCCATATATATATTAAACAATTGTTTTTTATTTAATCCTTCATAATCTGATTCCTCTCCAACCTCTAATTTATAACTATACCAAGAGTATTTTTTAAAATTCAACTTAACTTTTATCTTTGTATATTTATTCAAAAGAAATGCATGCCCTAATTCATGAATAACTGATGCAGAAAACAAAGTAGTTATTACAATTACTATGTTTATTAATATATTTTCCATTATATCTCCTCCATTACATATATTTGTAAATATATCTTCTTACACTTTCTTTTTCTCCCTTGATTCTTTTAAAATTTGGGCTATCCTTCGGGGAGTAACATCCATAATTTCTGCTATTTCTTTAATTTTAAACTTCCTCTGCTTTAGATTATAAGCCATATTCATCATCTTTTGGGCACGAACTCCAATTTCTTCCTTGCTATTTAGGGCATGTTTTAATTCTTTTCTTGCTTCTTTGGTTTTCTCTGCTTTCCTCTTTGCATATGATTCTTCCATAACCCCTTTGTAGATTGGGAAGGTATCATAAAAATCTGGTGGAACTAATCTCACATTCTTAACCTTCCTATATGCATTTAGTTCAGCCATCTTTACCAATGAATCTTTTAACCAAACTGCAACTCTCCCTCTTTGATAAACAAAGAATAATGCTTTCATACGCTTTATAAACCTAAACTCCAAGTCAAATATATCCGGCAGGATTAAAATTGTGTAAATATTATCAGCCCGAATAACCTTGTAGGCTTGAGATAACATCACATTGAAGTTACTCAAAGCCCTCCTATTATCTAATTCTCCAGCTTCATCAAACACAACACAATCCATTTTATCTGCTTCAGATAAATCATCAACAAAATCTTTTCCTTTCATGCTCATGTGTTTTACATCATCAGGATCACATTTACCATTTTTTAATTCCATCCAATATTCAAGTTGATGTAATCCTAAATTAGATTTCCCAACTCCTTCTGGCCCAACAATTCCAATAACAGAATCCCATTTCTTCTTATGTTTATCATTCCTTATATCCATATATTCTTTAATCCATTTCAAATTTAAACATCTTCTCCTTTGGCTTTTTCTTGCCATGTTCTTTTAGAATAATGGGGATAATATAATTCATATTTATACATTAACTTAACAAGGGATTTTTCAATATCATCTAAACTATCTTCCACTTGAAAATCATAAGGCAATCTTTTCTTTAACATAATATCAATATTAACTCTTGTCTTTTTTAATTTCATTTCAACTTCTGTTAATTCTTTTTCTTCTAAAACAAAAGAAATGGCAGTTTTAATTCTTGTCAAAACTCTATACCAATTTAATGCATCTCCTTCAACTCCGGATTCATTTGCCTTAACAAATAATTCATTACATCTATTCAATAAGAGTTCGGCAAAATTAAAAGGCCTTTCTTCTGATAAAAAATTGTTTTTATAAACCATCTTCCTTTGTTTCTTTTTTGAATACATTAAATGTAGTATCTTTGATCCATTTACATTTTACTTTCAAAAAAGTTTTTCCATTCTTATCTTTTGATTTCCAAATTGATACTCCATCCCCATTATATTCAGGAGGAGTTGGTTTAAAATCTTCACTCATTTTTTCTTACCTCCATATTTTTTTGCAGATGTTTCTTCAGGGGTTCCTTCTTCCGTTTCCACATATTGTGGGTTTGGTTGTTGTTGAGGCACCACATGTTGTGGTTGTGGTTGTTGTGGGTAATATTGTTGTTGTATCTGTTGTGGTGTTGTGTGATCTAATTTCCATTGTGTTTCTATTTTTATTAATTCAGTTTCTCTTTCAAATGCCAATTGTTCCATAATATGTTCATGTTTTACTTTTTGTATTTTTTTCCATGTTGGTTCCATTATTTATTCCTCCGATTTTTTTAATTTTGTGGGTAATGGTAAAATTAGTCGTTACAAAAAGAGGTGATATAAAGACAAGGTGTTCCCATTACTTTCCACGATTATGATGTTTCCTCCTCATCTAATAACATCTTGATTTTTGCCCACCCTCCTACATTAATACCTAAATCAACCAATTCTTCATTAAATGTGATGATTTTTTTAATATCTCTCTCCTTATGTTGTTTTTCGGCAAATTCAATCCATTTTGGGTGGGTTTTTACTTTTTCAAGTGTTTCTACCATTAGTTTCTTTTTTTGTTCTAAAATTACCTTATTCTTCTCCATAAGGGCTTCTGCTTGTTCTCTCTCTTGTTTATTACCTTCAGAAACGATTTTGTCAAGTTTTTCCATATGATAATCAAGTTCTACTTGTAAATTTCCAATTAACTTATTTAACCTATGAATATTAGCAACAGGATCAGAATTGTTATTATAATCTTCTTTAATCAAATTTTCAATATATTCTGATTTATTTGTTCTTTTTTCTATTATCCATTCATCCAAATCTCTTTCAATTGTAACTGATATTACTCTTTTCATTTTTTAGTTTTTAGTATATAACTATTATATTATTATTATATTAATATATTAATATAATAATAATATAATCTTTACTTTACTACCTCCACATTTTGAGTTCCACAGGAAATAGGGGTGTATCTTTTTTCCATTATTCTTGCAAATTTGGTATCTACACGAACCAAGGCCTCCAATATCCGAAATGTCTCATGGAACTTTGGCATCCAATTATCGTTACTTTTCCAATAATTTTTGTCAATTTCCGGTTCAAATTAGACTACAACACACTTATATTTTTCATTTGCCTGATGTTGAACATCATCAGTTAGTATTATTTTCATTTATATTTCATCCCCTTTTTTTCAAAATATGTTCTATTTTGAACCTTTTTCCTTTTATTTTTATAAATAATCCATGTTCCAATAACAAAAACACAAATCAAGAGTATTTTTGTGATTAAACTCCCTATTTCCATTTTATTTCTTTGAATAGGATTATTTGGTTTCTTTTATTATAATCCTTAACCCCATATACTTTATTCCAACTCCAAAGCCCTAATCTATAACCATGCAAACAACAGAAACGATTTAATTCACTTATTGAGGCATTTTGTAAATTATAATCCTCTCTAATCTTCTTTATTATCTTTTCCATCTAACCCTCTCCCATATTTTATTTTATTCCATATAATAAGACACCCTTTACATAATCTTGTATTATAATCAATATCTTTGATCTTACCACATCTTGCACATTCATCCTGTTTTATTAGCATGTGTTTTAACCTCTTTTTTATAATGCATTGCTTCCTCAATTGCTTCTTGAACAAATAAAGATAAACTTATATTATTTTCAATTAACCAATCTTCATGTTCTCTTTTTATTGAAATTGTTTTTGTTGTTGCCATATTAAACATTTAATTAATTACTATATAAACCTTTCTAAACAAAATTATATTGTTTCTAATATATATTTTAGAATTAAAAAAGAAAAAAGTTGCCCATCCCTTCAAGGATGGGCTTATGGAGTTAAGGAACTGATAACCTAAATCAACCTCTTACTTAGCTATTCACTCTTTGAGCAATAAAACCAAATCCACCAATTAATAGTGTTAAGATTGCTATTGCACCGACAACTTTACCTATGTTTGGTAGCTGACTTGAAACATTTGCAATTCCTGTTTTACCATCTGTGGATGCATTTGCTTCCAAAGAATCTGCGGTAAAATCATCATCAACATCATCTTGAACATCAAGTGTAAATGCTGCCAAAAGTGAAACTAATGCCAATGCAATTACTGATGAAATTAACAACGAACCGAAATTGAAACCCTGCTTTGCAGTTTTCATATTGAATACCCTCCTGTTTAGTTAATAATATTCCTTTGTTTTACTTATATAAAAAACCTATATATTATTTGTAACATTAGTTACACACCCCTTTTTTTATTAAAAAAGATTTAAATAATACTACAAACAAGAATATGTTATGGTTTTGAGAAGGGCAGAAGTATTTATTAATTATGGAGGAGCACCACCTCCTGTATATAAAACAGAAGAAAAAACAAGAAGGCATGTTATTCAAGAAGAAGAACCCCATCGTGTAACCCCTAAAGAAAAAGAATTTAAAAAAAGTGTTGAAGTTCAAGAAACACAACAGGAAAGATTTTCTAATCTTCTAAAAGGATTACCGGAAAAAACATTTAGTATGGCAGGGCCAACATTTTTTCCTAAAGAAGAAAAAAAGTTTAAAGGAGTAACTATTATCCCAAGTAGATCACAAGTGGGGGAATTTGTTGTTAAAGAAACTTATAATATTGGATCAAGAGGAGTTGGAACATTAAAAAGATTGCAAATAGCACCAAAAAAACAAGTAACTGAAAGGCCAATTGAAACAATTGAAACTGCAATTAATATTGGAGGGCCAATTACAGCCAGAGGAGTTTCTGTTTTAAGAACTCCAACTTCAGTAAAATTTGTTGGAACATCAACTGATGATATTGTAACAGGCGTGGGTAAAGCAGAAAGGGTATTAGGAAAACCAAAAGGATTTGGATTTCAAACAACAAAGGAAGGAGAGATTGTAACAGATACAAGTTCATTAACTGCTGCAAGAGGAGATATTATAACAAAGGTTTCCCCAACAGGAGAGGGAGTAACTGCTTCAAGAACTATAATAACAAATGTTGAAAGAGGAACAACAAGGGGATTAAAAGTATCCGAACAATCAGGGGTAGTTCAGGTTAAAGAATCATTAGTTGGGGCAAGAAGTGTTGCAGCCCAAACAACAGATATAACTGCAATTAAAGGAGGAACAACCGAAGGGGCAAGATTTGAAGGGTTAATAAAACAAGTAAGTTCAAAATCAGATAATATTAATAGAGTATTTGGAAGAAGTCAAATTACAAAGACAGAACCAATAACAGAAACCAAAGCAACAGAAATTGGAACAAAGATTTCTTCAGAATTAACAACAACAAAACCAACAACAATCAAACCAATTTCTTCATCAATAGTTGATATTAAAACAAAGGGAATGCCAACTTCAAATATATTTACAGAAGGGAAAACCAAAACAAGTGGAGCATTATCTTTTAGAATAGAAACATCAACAAAAGGTAAAGAGAAATTAGGGTTAGGAGAGGATATAAAAGAAAGAACAAAATCAAGACAAAAAACAGATATAGTTTCAGATGTTCCCATTGTTTCAGAATCAATAAGGCAAGGACAATTAACAAAGATAAGGCCCTCTTTAGATACTCCTCTAAAACCAAGAACAACACAAAAAATTATACCAAAAACAACAACAATTTTAATTCCCAAAATACCAATACTTCCCATCCCGAATATAGGCCCCCCAAAATTATTTCCAAGTATAAAATCTTCTAAAAAAATATTAAAGAAAGAAACTAAAAGAATACAACCAAAGAAAAGAACTCCAACATTATTTTCACAAGCAGAAGGAATAACCGGAAAGAGAAGTAAATATGGAGAAATATCCGGTTTAGGAATAAGGCCAATCATTAAGGAGGTTAAAAAGATGCCTAAAAAGAAAAGAAGAAGGAAGAAGAAGTAAAAATGGGAAAATTAAAAAAAGGGATCAAAAGATTTGGTAAAGCAACGATTACAGCAGGAAAAAAAGTTGGAGAATATCAAGATAAATATTCCAACTATTTAGAAAAACAATCAAAGAAAAAAGAAACTGCATTGGATAAAGAATTAAGGATGAATAAAAAACAAATTAAATTAGAAAAATCAAGGTTTGAACTTGATAAAATAAAAGAGAAGAAAAGAAAGAAGATGCAGGAAAGAGACAAAGGATTGTTTGGAGGAGATGATTTGTTTGGTGGAGGAGGCATGTTCTAATGAAACAAGAAGCCAACGAACAAAGGGTAGAAACCGGCAAGTTATATGATACTGCCGGAGTTATCCAAACAAGATTAAATACAGATTATGTTTTGGAAAGGATTAGGATATTTTTAACAGGGAAAGTTCAAAGTGTAGTTTATGATGAAGATGGAAACCGATTTGTTAAGGAGGAGGTTAAAACCACTCCAAAGGCAAATGATGAAGGAATACACTCAATATTAAACTTTGTAGAAAATATAGTTAATCCGGTGGTAGTTCAGGGAAACTTCACAGAAGATTATATTTATGATAATTATATTGATTTCGTTTTAGATTCTTTAATTACTAATATAATGAATAACTTACATAAATGGCAAGTTAAGGAAGAAGATTTTGAACCTATTATAGATAATATAAGGGCAATTGTAGAACCCTTTATGACAAGATTATTAGAAAATAAAGAAAGGGAATCTTATGCACAATCAGTAAGAGTTGTTGAATCAAGCAATGTTCAAACATCAAAGGGCAAGATATTCAATAACTAAATTATTAAATGGAGGGAATAGGAAATGGTAACACTAATGGGATTGTTGTTTTGGACTGCAACATTCGTAATCACATTTGGTGGAGGGCTTTGGCTTTTTGCAATGTGGTTGAAATCGTTTGATTTCAAATTAAGAATCAGGGAGATTACATCCAACAAGGTTCGGTTAATACATGATGCCAAAGGAAAAATAGTAACAGATACTTCAAATGTTCAGTATTTGAAACTATTCAAGAAGAAAGGGCAACACAATGATTTACCTTTACCACCACCGGATGCAATTGATTATGATCCCTATAAGAAAAAAAAGGTTGTTGAACTATGGTATTCAGACGAAACAGGATATGTGTTTGTAAAGGATCAAGGAAGGGTGGAAGGATTTCATCCATTTACAACGAATCAAAGAACCTTGATGGTAAATCAGTTGAAAAAGAAAGATGCACGAAAGAAAACCCCACTATCGGAGATAGTGATGCAATTGGTTCCATGGGTCATGCTTTTGGCAATTTTGGTTTCGTTCCTGTTATTTGTTGGGGATGCAGTTCAACCGATGATAGAATTGGGGGATAAGGCCCAAGGATGGATAGATAAATTGGATGGTGTAATGGAAAAGGCATTAATGTTAGAAAACAATTGCCAAGTAATAAGTGGGGGGGAAACCCCTCCTCCTTAATAGAAAATGGATGGCTTAACAATAGTTACCGGGATATTTGGATTGGTTTTCCTATTATTCTATTTGGCATTCAATTTAAATCAGAAAGAACATCCAATTTTAAAAATAATTTTAGTATTTGGGGGATTGGTTTTAATGTTGCATATTCCGGCACAAATCCAAAGAGATGATCAAGAATGCTTTGTTAATTCTACCGGATCATATTTTTGTTATTTATCTAATGGAACACAAGTAACAAACTTTGATGAACAAAATGATGTTGGGAATGATTTATTTGTATCCTATACTTATTTATTAAGAATTGTATTTGGGTATATTGGAATATATCTTTTCTATTGGCTATTTATAATTCAGGGGGTTTATGATAAAATCATAAGATGGTTAAAGAAAGTAAAAATAAAATAAGTGGAAGAATTGGAATCCTTTTAATGATTTTACTTATTTTTACTCCCTTTGTTTCTGCAATAGATACAACAATAACAAACACTAATGTAACAACCAATGAATTAAATGAATCAAGGTATCACCCAATTAATTGGGATGAATGCTATTCTTGGGGAGATCATGCTTTGGCAGGTTATATGAGTTCAATAACTCATGAGGATTATTTGAATAAAACAGATATGCCCAATCAAGTTAATACTACAAAAATAAATAATACTGGAGAATTAATTATAGGAGATGTTAATATTTCTGTAACCGATGGAGTAATTAAATTTATGAATTTAAATGATTTTAGTGGGGGACAATCTTGGTTTTCTATTGATTTAAGAGAAAGTGAGCGATATGATACTACTTTTAATTTAGACCAGCCCGGTGATAATGATAATTTAAAGTTCGCAAGAAATCTTTTAGTGGATGGAAATAGGTTTTTTGCTTTTGGTGGTTATCCTTATCATGGGTTTTATGAAGATCTTTCTTGGAATAATTCAAATTCTCATCAACATTATTATCCTTTAAAAGTTACTACTGGGGTTGGTTATGGAGGAGATAGAGATAGATCTGGGATTGCTTTAGCTTTAGAAGAATATGGAGATGAAAGAATGTTTTATAATTATTGGGATGATCCTGCTTTATTAATTACTTCATCTGATCAAACAGATATATGGGATTTTAGTGCCTTTTGGCAAAATAAAACAGATTTAATCATACAAAATTGGAATGATAGGGGCGGAATTTATGTTAATGATTCTCTTGGAGTTGAGAATTTAACTACTGGAACTAACGCAGGAACAGATTTGTGTATTGATGCAAATGGAGATTTATGTTTATGTGGGAGTTGTGCATGATTATTAAGGAGGAAATAAAGAAAATGAACAAGAAAATATGGTTGATGACATTCCTTTTATTTGGAATAGCATCAGTAAATGCATCATTAGGAAATTGTGATGTAAATGGAGACAATGAAATAAATATAATAGATTTAGCTTATATAGTTAAAATACAAAATTGGTATCAAGAAAAAGACATAAAGTTTGATTTAAATAATGATGAAAAAATTAATTTGGCAGATTTAAGTTTATATACTACAAATTATGAAACAAAAAGATGGTGTAATTCAAAGTTTTGGCAACATTTAGAACCACAAGAAACAATAACATCAGAAAATAATCATCCAACAAGTAATCATAAGTCAGAATATCCTAACTTATTAAATAAAGCATATGTTACAATGACTTTAACAGATTATCCACAACAATTTAGAATAGGAACAGAAAGATATTATGCAGCTTATCAAAAAGGGAAACTTGTTGTTGGAGAGTGGAGATTTTATAAGACAATATTAAAGAGAACCACATTTGAAGAAATTGGAGTTGAATATGAACTTGAAAAGATTTCAAGATATATTCCAACAAGATACAGGCCAGAGTTGGTTAAGGTAAAACTCTATAATGAATGAAAAAAATAATATTATTGATAGGAATATTGATTATGATGCAACAAGTAGAAGCAATTAAATGGGATAGTGGAATCATGAATTCGGATGGTTTAGATTTAAATATTGATATTAATAATGAATTGTTTATGGACAAAGTGATTATAGCCGGAGATTCAATATATATTGAAAGGTTAAGAAGCACAGATGGAGGAGTTGAAACAATAACGATGAATACAACAGAAACAACATCAGATTATAAAGGGAGTGATCTCCCTTACTTTTATTTTACTTCTGATTATGAAAAAGTAATAGCAACAAATATGACTAAAAACATGACTAATTCAACAATAGTTGCAAGATTAATTATGTTTAATTGTGATGATTTGGAAAGGATCACTTATACAAGTGGGGCAGGAACTCAATATGTTTATGATGGGGCGGATGCCCAAGCAATATGTTTAGCAAAAGAAATAACCCTCTCCCAAGTGGATATAGAGGATGTTTATAATATAATAAAAATAAAGTTATTTTCAAAGAATTTATCGGAAAGGGAGGAACAAGTTTATCCATTAATAATGTTAGTTAGTATATTATCAATTGCAATGTTTAAGAAAAATGGCAAAGAAGAACTCAATACCGGCGAGGATAAGCCCGAAACTGAAACATAAAATAAAGGTTTTGGCAAGTATAGAAGATATAAGTATTCCGGAAGCTTCCGATATAATTGCAGATGGAGTTGATATTGATGTTTTATTAAATAAAGGATTCAAAAGAAAAAATGAACTTCGGTTTTAAAAACAAAAAAGGAAATGTAGTAATGGATAGTAGCTATATTTGGGTAATTTTATTGGTTGTAGTTATTGCCCTTCCAACTCTTTATGTTACTTTGGTTCCAATCTTTGAATCTTTTACAGGGGATGATTCGGTTTTAGGAGATACTGCAAAAGAGGGAGTTACTAAATTTGAAACACAACTTCCATATATAATTGATACTATGTTGGCAATTTTATTAGGGGCTGCCTTTTTATCTGTAATTATAGCATCATTCTTATTAGATACTCATCCAATCTTTTTGGTGGTGTCAATGATACTATTCTTTTGCTTATTATATGCAGGGGTATATTTATCCAACTTCGCAGAGGATTATTTGGCAGGTTTTGATATTGTTGCCCAAGATTTACCGATTGCATCCTTTATTGCAAACAATTTATTCATAATTTTAATAATGTTGGGGGTTACAATCTTCCTTGTGTTGTTTGGGAAGAATAAAGTTTTTGGACAATGAAATTAGAAAAAAAAGGTAGGGTATTTAAGACAAATAGGGCAATTGAGTTTGCCTTTTTAGTGAGTTTTCTGCTATTTTTTGCTGCAAGTCAAGTTGAAGCAACAAATTTAATTTTGGGCAGCAATTTCACAATACCCGGGGAACCAAATGGTTATTATGACACAGGAGTGGAGTGTGTAACAGAACCAAACGATCCAAAATGTGTGGGAAATGCTTTTGATTGGTTAAGTAATGATGCAGATAGTTCTACTTATTGGCAAAGTGATTCCTCTGTTGGTAATTCAAAAAGGCAACATGTAATTATTGATTTATTAGATAATTATACTTTTACAAGCATTACAATAGAAAATTATGGTGCAGCAAGTAGTTGGACAGATTTTACAATATTAGGTAGTTCAACAACTAATGCATCCGATCAATTTACTTTATATTCAAGCGAATCAATCTCACAGGGTGCAAATTATACATTTAATTTTACAGAACCAACAACCTTGGCATGGTTAAATATTACAGGAGGCCCTGCAAATAATGAATATTTATTGGTTAATGAAATATATTTGAATGTAACAAAAAGTGGTGGAAATTTAACACTCCAACCTAAAGATCAATATTTAAATACAAGTTTGCAAATATTTAATGTAACTATTGGAAGCACACAATACAATTCAACAGCAGGTTCAATTGTTTCAAATATTGCATATGGGAATGCAAGTAATTTAACTATATTATTTGAGGCACCAAACTTTTTACCACAATATGTAACTAATTATAATGCCTCTTTAAATGGTTCTACATTCCTAAAAACAAATATGACTTTCTATAAATCAAGGCATAATATAACTGCTTTCCAATTCCCACAAAATACAACAGCAATAAATAACTTTACTTTGAATTTAACAGATGGACAAAACTTTAACATCTCTAATGGTTCAAAATTGGTTAATACTTCATGGAATACATCGGTTGGAATAACTATAAGGACAAACAATTATGTGGATCAAACTTATACAACTAATGGAACATCTAATGAGGGGCACCAATTCAATTTAGGCCAAGAGGACACATTCTCTTTAACCTTTTACGATGAAATAACAACTCAACTACTTAATGGCCATAATGTAAGTATTGAGTTAATAAGTGATAGTTCCGGAGGTAATTATTCAACAGAAAATGGATCCATAAATATTCCTCTATTAATTCCGGAAGATTATGTAATAAGATTTTCAACAGATTGGAGTTTTGAAAGAGAACATCATATAACTTTAACAGATGATACATATGAACAAATTGATTTATATGCTTTAAATAAAACCTATGATAATTTAGTATCTGCAACAGGAGTAACATTAAGTGTTATCACAAATTTAAATGATGATTTAGAAGATGCAACTATCATTGCAAGTAAATATTTTGTAAATGAATCTGATTATAATGTTGTAGAAAGATTAAAAACAAACTTTGAAGGAGAAGTAAAAGGATATTTTACAAACGATGAATTTTATAAGTTCTTTATATATTATGGTGGAGAATTAGTTTTAACAACTACTGCAACTAAAATAACTGATTCAACTTTAACTTTTGTTGTGGATATATCGGAGGATCCAACAGGAGATTATTTCACAACAGAAAACATTGATTATACTTTAACATATAATAATAATACTGAACAATTTGTTTATGTTTATTCAGATGGATCAAGTTCAAGTTCATATAATTGTTTATATATTTACAGAAAAAGTATAACAGAAGAAACTGCAATAAATAGTAGTTGTTCATCTGCTTCTTCTGGAACCTTATCAGTTACAATAAATCCAATCAATGGAACAACTTATTTGGCAAAAACAACTGCTTTAATTGATGGAGAAACATATTTAATAGATGCAATAATTTATGAACATGGATTAGGTAAGGAATTAGGCCTTGTTGGGGCCATAATAATATTATTTATAACAATTGCTTTCTTATTTGTAGGAAGATGGAACCCAACAATAATGATCATGTTCTTACCATTGCCAACTTTATTTGGGGCAATCATTGGATTGGTTGCAATCCCTGTTGCAGTAATGGTGTCAATTACATTGGGTTGTTGGATAATTGCGGGGGTGTTATCAAGAAATAGTTAAAATGGCAAAAATATCTACATTTATAATTATGATGATCATCTTCTCTGCAATCATAGGAGGGATTCTTGTTCCTTTTTTGGCTTCAATTAATGATAATTATGATATAGATGGGTTTAATGAATCTACTTTTAGTAAATATAACAAACTTGATGAAATTTCTAATCAAACAGAAGATATAAAGAACAAAACATTAGAATTACAATCTAAATCAGGAGTTACTGATGTTTTGGGAGGATTCTTTGAAGCGGGTTATGATGCTTTAAAATTAACTGCCAATAGTTTTACAACTTTCTTTGGTATAGTTTCGGATGGAAGCCAAGATTTAGGGATTCATAATTCAAGAATTTGGATTGCAGTATTCATTGCAATAGTTATAATAGTGATATTCGTAAAAGTAATAATGAGCACAATAGTAAAGAGGGAATCATAATGGTAGTAAATGAATCGGGTTTGGTAAATGCAACAGGGTTTGATGAAGTTTTACAAGGGATAAATATTGCTTCGGGCAATATGTTGGCCCCTTTACTAATCATGATCATATTTTTAGTTGCATTTATATCATTAAAAAATTATGATACCAAAGTTGGATTAATGGCATCAAGTTTGATAACCTTGTTTATATCAGTTTTTTTCTTTTGGATAGGATGGACTTCATGGCATATGATAATTTATCCGATTTTTGGATTAATCATTTCAGGAGTATGGATGGCAGCCGATTCTTAATAAACAAAGGGGGGCCTATAAATAACCCCTTTTCTTTATAAAGGAATCAAAAATAAACAAACATGTGTTTATTTACTCCCATCTTTCTTTCTTTTCATTTGCCCATCTATTAATATAACCGGATTTTCTTCTTACTTTCTTGTCTTTTCCCCTTTTACCAACATTCTTTGCATTCTTCAATCCAAGTTTAACTCTTTCAGAAATAAGTTCTCTTTCAAACTCTGCAACTGCCCCAAATATATGAAACAACAATTTTCCATTAGGAGTTGAAGTATCAATGTCTTGAGTTGCACATATTAGATCAACTTTCCATAATTTGAATTTATTCACAATATCCAAGAGATGGCTTAAACTTCTCCCTAATCTGTCAAGTTTCCAAATAAGAACTGCATCAAATTGTTTATTGTAAGCATCTTGTAGTAAATGATATAGTTCAGGCCTTGAAGATTTAGAGCCGGAAATGGTATCTGAATAAACTTTAATAATTTCATAATCTCTATTATTACAAAATTCTGTTAAAGCACTTTCTTGTTTCTCCGGATGTTGTTCTTCTGTTGAAACCCTTGTATATATTGCAACCTTCATAAAAATTGTTTGCTGGATACCCATGACTTTTAGTCGTGGGAGGAAAGCAAACTCACCTCCGACAGTTGTTTTTGTTTACTTCGGAAAGCACAATCAAATATATGTTTCCCAAGTTCAGGTAATACACAATTTCTCAATATTTTAATCTCCCAATTATAGCCCTTTGAGTTCTTAAAGAGCTTAATACTCTCTGTATCTGTCCTTAATTGTTCTCCTATCTTTTCAGTTTCCATCATCAATCTCCTCCCAGAGTTTTTGTTCTTAATCCTTTGATTAAGATTAATACTTCTTGAATTGAAACTAATTGATGCCTACCTTTAACAGCTCTACATTTTAAGCCTTGTATATAATCCTCAAATTCATTTATTAAACTCTCGGCTTTTTGGCGTTCTTGCTCCATATCTTCATCTGTGTAAATTCTTGTAACAGCAGAAGGGTGGCAATCTTCCTTTTTTCTTATTTGCCAACTATCTACATATCCATCTTCTTCTTTAGTTTCCATTTTCATAAATCTCCTCCCAGAGTTTTAATCGCTTATTAGCAATATTGCAATAATCTTCATCTAACTCAATCCCGATAAAGTCAAAGCCTTCTTTTTGACACGCATTCTCGTTCCACCACATTGTCTTAAACATCAGTGCTAACGCCGGGATGAGAACTATCAATAAAAGAACCTTCCACACTATATCAAATCTGAGTTTCTTGTCCATTTTTATAAAAATCGCCAAAGGATACCCCTAAATTTATTTAGGGGAGGAATTTGGCTTCACCTCGTTTAGTTTGTAAAACAATGAAGCATATACCCCTATATTCAAAGCAATTAATTGATTAA
>Ga0208670_100303_pt1 | contig 14676 bp, 16 predicted proteins | sample 24BtaG_FD_184098 | JGI IMG/M metagenome (GOLD analysis project Ga0208670, IMG submission 184098) | Marine viral communities from Cariaco Basin, Caribbean Sea - 24B_WHOI_OMZ_CsCl (SPAdes) (version 2) | ecosystem: Environmental > Aquatic > Marine > Oceanic | place: Caribbean Sea: Cariaco Basin...
ACTCAGGAGGTGAGGAACTGCGAGCCTGTAGGGCCAACAACGCTAAATCCTGTAAAAGAGCAACAACAGCAAAGATTACAAGCCGCTTAATTTAGCTTGATGGTGACAACTACCTTGAAAAACTCCGTGAATTTCATGATTGTTAATACATTTACGATTGAACCTGTCCAAAACTTAATTACTGCATCTACTGCAGCACTAGGTTGTGGACTACTCATTGGTCTAGAAAGAGAGCGTAGCAAACAACGTGAAAATCAACACAGCTTTGCAGGTATTAGATCTTTTGCAATTTGCTCTCTATTAGGGGTAATTTGTTTCTCTTTCGGTTCTCTTATGGGACTCATAGGGGCATTGATAGTAGGTGGTATCAGTATCATCTCTACTCATAAACAAATTGAAGATCCAGGTGTAACCACTGAACTTGCTTTTATACTCACCTATTTTATAGGCGGACTATGTTTATGGCATATTCCTTATGCAGCGGCACTTACCGTCGTCCTTACCTTCCTTCTAATGACAAAGCATTCAATGCATGGAGTAGCGGTTAAATGGATTACTGAGCGTGAATTCAAAGATGGTATCTTTTTACTGGCTTTACTTTTAATTGCACTTCCTTTAACCCCCAATAGGGATCTTTGGGGTTCAGTACTAAATCCTTATATTATTTTAAAATTGTTGACATTGATTTTAGCCATTCAAGCACTAGCACATATGGCAAAGAGGCTTCTACCGTCACGCCACGCCATGTTTTTATCTGCTTTAGCATCAGGATTTGTATCCAGTACAGCCACGATTGCAAGCCTTGGAATAGAAGTTCGTCAGGGTCGTGCAGATGCAAAAGAAAATGCTGGAGCTGCCCTTATATCCTGTGTCGCAACAGTGGTACAACTTCTTATTATTGTTGCAGGTGTAAGTTTTAGTTGGCTTAAAATCTTATTATTCCCCTCTATTATTGCCATTATAATGTTAATTGTTCCTGGAATATGGTTGATGAGAAAAACTCGATCCGAAGAGAAAGCTAAGTTAACGGATACACCCATGTTTAGTTTGAAAGAGTCAGGTATCATTGTAGTCACACTTACTATTATTCAAGTACTGGTTTATGGTTTAAGTTTATGGCTGGGTGACGCCGGTCTTATTGCAGGAACCGTACTGAGTTCTATGTTTGAGGTGCATGCAGCAATGGCTGCCGTAGTCATGCAAGGGAACCCAACTAACCCTATTTTATTGCTCGCCTTATTATTAGGTTTAGCGACACATGCAATTTCTAAATCAATTAATGCGGCAATTACGGGTGGTTTTCAATACGCACTTGCTTTTGTTCCAATCCAAATTATTCACATGACTATTTTAATTATCTTGATATATACTATGACGAATAATTAAAAAATTTCTCTACTTCATTGGTGTAATGGACATTTTTCATGCTGATACAGGGTCTAATGTGTAGTGGCATAATAAAATTGGACAGCTTATAAGGGGTTATACTAACTCAAAGAGCATATGTAGAGGCACACTAAAGTTAGACTGAATTTAAGAGAAAATATATTGCATACGAAAAAGCCAGGCAACCCAAGCTGCCTGGCTTTAAAATTTATAATAACTTATCTACTATTATGTTCCCGCCATACAGCATGCTCACATACCTCACAGCACCAACTGTCTTTTGCTCGCATATAAGGGATGTCTGCTGGTATCTGTAAAGGGCAAACATAGCCGCAGTACTCACAAAGCACATCATCTAAATAAGCAAAACACTCATTGATTGTTTCGAATAGTACCTGTGCGCCAATCTCATACTTCTCGCAAAGCACCTTTACGTGTTTAATAAAGTGTAAAAATAATTAATAACTATTCATGAATAGAAAAACACACTTATTGTGGACATGCGACTTTTTTATCTGATTTATTAATACAAACCGTTTGCTGATTGATAGTTGCAACTTCTGCTACACCATCCCAAAATATAAAATAATTGGCAGCCATAAAGTTAGAACTATAACGTTCGACATTACTATCAGCATATTTAAAAGGAATGATGGTTTTATTCGTGCCATTGATGAAGCCCCATTTATTACCTTTTAGGACGCCAGCGACGCCTTCTTTAAATGGACGTATTTCATCATAAACAAAGGGTATAGCGACTTTACCTGTCTTAGTGATATAGCCCCATTTCCCACCTTTCTCCATACCGGCCAGTCCTTCAGAGAAACCATATGCACCCCCAAAGTTACCATCTATGCCATCATACTGCGGAGCAATAATTTCTTTACCCTCTTTATCGATAAAACCCCATTTACCTGCTTTTGACATCACAGGTGCTGCGCCTTCGCTAAAGGATTCAATAGAACTGTATTTATTACTAAAAGGCATAATGACCTTATTAGAGGTATCGATAATACCTAATTTCCCGCCTTTGGCAACTATAATACGGCCTTGCGATGGCGATTCAGCCCATGTCTCATCGTATTTATCATCAGGATCTTGCATGCTGTCGTAAATGGCTGGTACTACGAGCTTTCCTTGGGTATTCATGTAGCCGACTTTATCATTCTTTAAGACCGCAAAGATGCCATCATTAACATGCCATTGATCGATAGCGTCATAGCCTTTCAGACTCACTACCACTTTGCCCTGTTTGTTTAATAAAGCTTGTGGCTTATAGTTATTATCATTTGCAACAAAATAATTATCATCTGAAGTACAGGAAACTTCTTTATAATTAGATTTTGGTGGCTTGCATTCGCCTTCATAGGCTTGAGCAGGTAGGGCATATGCAGTAAGGCTGAGTGCAGCAATTAGGGGAAGTAAACGGCTAGGGGATAAGGTCATAATTTGTATTCCTTGTGATTAAATGAAGGTGTTTATTTGAACTCAATTTGTATTTGAAATTATATCGATTAATTTAGTGTTAAAATATTGATCCGACGAACGGTGATTCCTAGTGCAGCCCTTAAGATAAGAGACTTCACAGGTATAAAGTAAGATATAAAACCTTTTTTATTTTTACTATCTTGTCACTTTAACTTTGAGAAATGGCGTTATGGGTGTAGCCCGCTTTCATGTCTGACTATGGATCTATCAGAGCAAATCAGAATAATTTGCATAGTTTTTTCGCTTAAGCTCTTTACCATTTTTATCAATCGTAATCGCCGCAATTTGACCGTCCTCACCGTCTTGGTACACAACCATAGTACCGTTTTCAAAATAGCCACCAATGACATCGGGTGAATCTCCACCTGGTTCAAGAAAAGCATGATCATATTGTGGTTCTATAACGACCTTGCCTGAGGTATCAACGAATCCCCACTTAGCGTTGTCATAGTCGCCTTTAGCGACCGCAGCTAGCCCTTCAGAGAAGTCCATTGCCTGATCCCAAATGGGGGCAATTATTTCTTTGCCTTTGGAATTAATAAAGCCATTTTTTTCTGAGTCTGCCGGTGTGAAGTTTGCTAAACCATCTTTGAATTCACCTAAATGGTTGTATTTAAAATCAATAGCCGTTTTACCAGAATGATCAATCGCACCGTATTTGTAGTCTTTTGATACTGTTGCTAGAGCGTTAGAAAAATCTGAGGCACTTTCATATTTAAAAGGAATAACTGTGTTTCCTTCTTTATCCATATATCCCCATTGGTCTTTATTTAGAATAGCGACCACGCCTTCACTGAAATCTCTTGCATCCAGCATCCAGCCATAATCTGCTTCGATATTTACTGGGATCACAAGCTCGCCTGAGCTGTTAACGTATCCAATGTAATAACCGCCGTCAGAATCAGACTTTAGATTCTTTTTGAGTAGATAAGCCATACCATCATGGAACGCGCCACAGAAATCATACTCTGCTTTTATGACAATCTTTCCTTCACTATTTTTGAAGCCGCATAGTTCCGAGTATTCACCATCAGACACAGTATATTGAACTAGCTTAGAATGAGTCTCTACAGTTGGTAATATTTCTGGTTCTGGCGCTACTTCTGTATTTGGATTTGTATTTAATTCTGTCTCAATTTTTTTTGATTCGACGCTGATATCATCGGTAGTATTTACGGTATCTGGGACGGACTCATTTTTACTACAGCCACTCAGGGCAAGACTTGTTATCACTGAAAAAACCGTCATTTTTACTCGTAACATCCTAATTGTACTTTTTATACTCTTATATTACTTGTTAAAGACTTAGCACTAATTTGACGTCAAGTTTTAGTAGTAAGTGTCTTTTTGAATTTAATAGTGCTGCTGAATCACTAATTAAATAGAGAAACCATTTTGATACATGATACATATCCACTTTAATAAAATGGTTATATTCTAGCAACAATTTATTTGATTTCATATACAAACATTAGTTTAATTCAAAGTAAGTTTTATACAGAAATACCTGCTATTTTATTTAGATGTAAGAGACCAATAGTGAGAATTAGTTTTAAGGATATATGTCATCAAACTAAGTGTTATTTATAAGTATAAGAAACCAAAATTAGATGACACTCGTTTTCGCGAAAAATGATCAGGAGTGTCTGTAATTCATTTAGATAAAAAATATAACCTAGAAAATAATTTTATAGGTAATCCGTTATACTGGCCTTTATGATAAACATATAGGCTTACCATCATGACTGCCTCTTTTAATAACTGTCTTGTCAAAGAAACTATATCTACCGCACAAGCCTGTGCGATTACCTTTCAAGGTAATGCCAGCAATAATCTGCAACAGGACGCTTTTTTCTTTTTAGATAATTGGTATCAAGAAGACTTAGGGGTGATGGCAGTGACACCAGTAGCATTACCTTTTTGCTTAGCAGTATCTGACGGGGTTGCAAGTTCCAACCATTCACAGCACTGCTCAAAAGCTGTGGTAAAAGCGATTAGTCGATTGTGGAGTGAGCAGAAGAGCATCTGCTCAGACAGTATTCATCAGCTGATTAATCAAACCAAGCACTCATCCAAGCGTCATGGTGCAGCGGCAACCCTCGCGATGGTAATGAGAGAATTAGATAGTGAAGGGTTAGTAAAAGCAACGATTACCCATGTAGGGGATAGTCGTGTTTATTGGCTGCCCAAAGGCGCGGCACAATGGCGGTGTCTAACTCGAGATCATAATCTATTAAATGAGCTTATCGACCAGCAGGCGCAAGAGCAAGGTCGCCAAGCAGAGTTTGCGGACTATAACCGAGAAGGAATGGCGGGGAGCTTATACAGCATGACTGAATGCTTTACCTTAACCACTGATGAAAGTTATATGAGCAGTGAAGCACCAGAGAGCATCTCTCGAAAGGTTGAGGTTAGTAGGGGCGATTGTCTCTTGGTTTGTACAGATGGTATTCATGACTTAGTGCCGAGCAATAAGTGGCAAACTGTCAGTGCGGAAACGGATTTACAGGAATGGCTAATCACTCTTAAAAATCAAGTCTATGATTCAGATGGCAATGCTTATGATAATGGCACAGCTCTTTTGCTTCGTTTTGATTGAGTGTCTATTCTAATAATGAAATTCGTTTTAAATAATAGAGTAACAAATATGCCTACACATGCTATCGCTAGCTATAACAAGTCAGAACGTCTATTTATACTCTATCAACGTTTGCCACGTGATAAAGCCAAAGCCATCTCATTAACTGAGCTTATGAGTAGTTATGGAGATGATTCTAAAGATTTTGCTAATGAGCGTAAGAACTTAGAGAATGATCTGATTGCTTTAAATCAAATTTTTAATGATATTTTTTATAGTGACGCCTTGATTAGAGTACCAGCGTGGGGGCAAAACATCAGCGGACAAACAGCAAGGTTCTATATTGAGCCGAGCTTTAGCATTGATATTATGAATGAGCAAATGATGTTCTTTTGGGAGATGCTAGATAAATATACTGCAAACTATTTGCCAGCCTCTTTTAAGCAAAGTATTACAGATAAGCTTAATCAATTACGTCGGCAAGATAAGACCAGTTTCAGTCAAAGTGAGCTAGGGCAATGGCAGGATTATCTCATTACCTTACCTAATATCGTCCAAGCCCCTACAATTGATAATGAGGTGATTACGAGCATTCACCAAGCTCTGTTAAGTGAATTACAACTTAAAATAAGCTATCAGAACAAATGGGAAGAAAAACCAATCCAAAGAGTGGTTTATCCTAAAGGGCTTATCTTTATTGACAATATGATTTATTTAACAGGCTTTAATCCTACTGATGATCATATCGATGATGAGGTGCTGCTAGAAGCGCATCGCAACTTTGCAGTCAATCGTATTACTGAGGCAGTAGTAATAGATAAGGTGGTACCTAATTGGGTAGGGAGAAATGCTTTTTCATTAAAGCATTTGAATAAATTGGGTAAGTTAGAACCTACTGATAATGTTCAGATCAAACTGGTTTTAAGAGTGCAAAAATATGCCTGTCAGCATCTTTATGAGCGTCCATTATCACAAGATCAGCAGATTACTATGATAGATCATACTTGGAACCAGGTAAGTGCTACTGTTGCCAACACTCAGCGATTGCAGGATTGGCTGGTGAGTATGTCGCAGCTGGCCGTGGTTGTTGAGCCAGTAGCATTAAAAGCGGTTATTCTTGAGCGTTTGTATAATGGTTTAGCGCTTTATCAGGATTAATTATTAGGTGTATTACCATGAATGAAGCTTTATTTGATGGTTTTATCAAAGCTCAGGATGCTGTCTATTCTCAGGTCATTAGTGAGTTAACACAAGGGCATAAGCGAACGCATTGGATGTGGTTCATCTTCCCGCAAGTTAAAGGGTTAGGGCATAGTATAATGTCCCAACGATATGCAATAGAGAGTTTAGAGCAAGCAAAAGAGTATTTGCAGCACGACATACTTAGTACGCGATTAGTGCAATGTGCTGAGTTATTGGAATTGCATCCTGATAAGAGTGCTTTAGATATTTTCGGAGCAACTGATACTATAAAATTACACTCTTCGCTAACATTGTTTACTATTGCATCCTCATCTAAAAACAACTGTATTTTCGACCAACTTTTAGATCAGTTTTTTGAAGGTAGTTACAACATAAACACGATAAGAATGATGATGCAGTTAAGTGATTGGAAACAAGATTTGTTAAATAAATAATTTACTAAATAAGGTATGAATATGAGCACAGTGCAAAATTTGATAAATGATGTCAGTCAGAAGGTGAAGGCGTTGGAGACCGCGCAAGCACTCTATAGCAGACAGCTCTCGCCAGAATTTAATACCTTTGACTACATTAATACTGATGAATTAGGGCTTAGTCGTATATTAGCTGCCTTACTTGATCCAATGGGTAGCCATGCTCAACAAGGGGTATTCCTTAAGCTATTCATTGAACACTGCTTACCTACTATATACAAAGCACCTGAATGGCAGATTTTTCTTGATAATGTTGATAAAACAAAGGTTTTTGTTGAGCAAGTTACATCAAGAAGTAATAGCCTACGCCGTATGGATATTTATCTACAATGTCGGGTGGGTGATAACAGTTACGGTATTTGCATTGAGAACAAGCCTTATGCGGGTGATCAATTTGAACAGTTGAAAGATTATGCTGTAGAACTCGAAGAAAGACATCCTAAAGCTTGGCATTTAGTATATCTGAATGAATCTGATAACGGACCAAGTGAATATAGTATCAAAGCTGATAATTTAAAAGCTTTAACAGATAAGAAAAGATTTACGCATCTTCGTTTTAGCGAATTATTAGGTTGGCTCAAAGCATCCCAAGTTGAATGTCAGAATCATAGCGTTTGTGAGTTTCTTGCACAGCTAATTAAGTTTATTCAAAAGCAGTTTATGGGGGTAGAGGATATGAATGAGTTAAAGTCGATATTAGAGGTTATGTCGTTTAGCGAAGAGAGTGTTGCTAGCTCTATCAAAATCGCTTTAAGTGCTCATGAAATGAAAAAGCAACTCATTGAGAAATTGCAGCGTGATCTCATGATGATTATTGAAAAAGAAAACAAACCTTATTTAATGATTAAAACCGACCTAAAGGGTGTTAACCGAGAAGAGCAAATTACCTTTAATATTAAAGAAAGTGCTCTAGATTTTTGTTTAGGTTTCGGAGGTACGGTTTTTAACTTTCCTTACTTGGGTATCTTTATAGCTAATGAGGATGTAAGACCAGACTATGAATATTATGAAAAAATTCTGACTGAGTGTAAGGCTAGCAATAGTATTGCTGGTGAAAATATAAAAGCAGAAGAAGATAAGTCAAAGGGTGGTTATTGGTGTGCTTGGTACAGTTTTGAACCACATGATTGGTGGTCTAAAACTGAACCGTGGGAACAAATTCATAACGGTGAGATGGCACATAAAATCATTAAAGAGCTTGATGGGTACTATAAAGTTTTAAACGATAATAATTTATTAAGTAAATAGTTTTTTTAAACAAATAAGGAAACTCATTATATGTCAGAGTTGAATAGTAAAGTCGGAAACAACGCTATATAGCAATGGCTGACAGAGCTGTGGGCATGGGCTGACAAGTTTAAGATTCCTGAGAAAGTGTTGCCACGTGATCATGCTACTCTATTGCTGTTAACAGAGCTGAGTATTGATTGTAGCCAATTAACTAAGCTACCTGAAAGTATTGGCTACTTATACAACTTAACCAATCTCACGCTAAATTGCGAAGCACTTGAGCATTTACCAGAATCAATAGGGCAGTTAAGCCAGTTAGAAAAGCTTGCGGTTCATAGTCATAAAATACAGCAGTTTCCTGGCAGCATCGCTAATCTTGAAAATCTTCGCCTAATAAATGTTCCTAATCAGTTAATTAGTCAGTTACCGATTCGTTTCATTGAAAGATATTGCAATAGTGAGTTATGGGTTAAAAATATATCTTTTACTAAGTTATATACACCGCACATGAGCGAATATGACTTATCTGAATTTGGGTTTTTCCTTGTTAATGATAATTGGAATGAAAATGAATTAATTGAACTGAAGCAAAAGACAGCACCAGAATTTTTATTTGGTCTGCAAACGACTGAGAAAACTATTAATCAATTTGACGTGGTGGATGGCATTATTATTTGTAAGCCTGATGAAATTCAACAAGTCATGAAGATGTTTGCAACTGTTTTTAAAGCAGCTGCGAGTTTATGTATTGAACATATTGAAGAGGTGCTAAGTTTTGCAAGGCCTGCTAAGTTTATACAAGCTAGCGCATTAGAAATGTCTAAATCCGACCAAGTGCTCAGTCAGATCATTGATCAGATTCCTGAAGAGATAACCGTAAAATCTGTGATGTTTCAAGTGGAAAGTAATCGCTCGTTTACAGTGGATGAGTTACAAATTATGGCAGATACTATTGAAAAAATGGATATGAAGGATGAACATATTTTCTATAATGCAGAAGTTGTTGATAAGCCTAAGCACTGTTGGATGGGTATGATATATGGCTGAGTAATTGTATTAACTATAGATATAGCTTGAATAAAATTGTAGGCATCGTTGGAAAACGATTATCACTTAAGAAGCAAAGGATATAGAAGGTGAAAAATATGAATGAGACTTTGTTTAATGATTTTATTCAAGCTCAAAATACTGTTTATCCATCGGTTATTAAAGAGTTAACTGAAGGGCGTAAGCGTACGCATTGGATGTGGTTTATTTTTCCACAGGTGAAAGGCTTGGGGCGCAGTACAATGGCGCGGCGTTTTGCAATTGGGAGTCTAGAGCAAGCAAAAGAGTATTTGCAGTACGACATACTTGGAGCACGGTTGAGAGAGTGTGCTGAATTACTATTATTGCATCCTGATAAAAGCGCTTTAGAAATTTTTGGATCAATCGATACGCTGAAATTACACTCTTCGCTTACGTTATTTACTTTAGCGTCCCCTAATAAAAAATGTGTTTTTGACGAGCTTTTGGATCAGTATTTTGAAGGCAGTTACGATATAAATACCATCAGAATGTTAATGCAATTAAGTGATTGGAAGCAAGATTTGTTGAACCTATAATTTATCAAAAAAAGGCATAAATATGAGTGCTGTGCAAAATCTAATAAACGAAGTCAGTCATAAGCTCAAGGCGTTGGAGACCGCGCAAGCACTCTATAGCAGACAGCTCTCGCCAGACTTTAACACCTTTGATTACATCAACACTGATGAATTGGGACTTAGTCGTATATTAGCAGCTTTACTTAATCCAAAAGGTAGCCATGCTCAGCAAGAGATTTTTCTTAAGCTATTTATCGAACACTGCTTATCTACTATACACAAAGCACCTGAATGGCAATCTTTTCTTAATAATATAGAGAAGACAAAGGTTTTACTGGAAGTAGTCACTGAAAAAATTAATAGCTCGCGCCGTATGGATGTTTATCTGAACTGTCAAGTAGGCAGCGATAGCTATGGCATCTGCATTGAAAATAAGCCTTATGCAACAGATCAGTTCGAACAATTAAAAGATTATGCTATTGAGCTTGAGAAGAGACACTCTAAAGCTTGGCATCTTATTTATATTAGTGAGTCTGATGATGGCCCAAGCGAATATAGTATCAAAGCTAATGAGTTAAAAGTTTTGACTGATGAAAATCGATTTAGCGCTGTAAAGTTTAGTGACTTAGTAGGTTGGCTCAAAGCATGTCAAGTCGAGTGTCAAAATCACAGCGTTAGTGAGTTTATTGCGCAGTTAATTAAGTTTATTCAGAAGCAATTTATGGGGATAGAGGATATGAGTGAAAGTAATGCAGTTGTGGAGATTATTAGAAAAAATTCTGAGACTATTGATGCTAGTATTAAAGTCTCTAATACTATTGATCAGATGAAAAGAGAACTCATAAAAAAGCTAAAAACTGACCTACTAAAAAAATGTGAGAAGACTCATTATAAACTAGATATCAGTAATCTTGGAAAAGGTAAAAACTACGAGCAGATTAATTTTATAATACCAAACTTTGATATCGGGTATATTTGCTTTGAATTTCAAGGCGCAAATTTTGATCGTCCATGTTTAGGGATTAGATTTGCTTCAGAGGATTTGGTGAAATCTTCTTTAAATAAGGAGAAAATCAAAACAGTATTGGATATTGCTTTTAGTGATAAGAAAATTTGGAATACGAAGCTTTGGCCAGCAGGCTACAATTTTCAACCCCAAGACTGGAAAGGTTCAAGCGAGGCGTGGCTTATGATTAATAACGACACAATGGCAGATAAAATATTGGAAGAAATGGACAAAGTTTATCAAGTATTGAATGAAAATAGTTGTTTTAATCATTGATTTCGTCTCCTATCTGAAACTATTACAACAGTACACAATATCAACTCTAATTCCTTCAAAATAGGGACAGCTAGACTATGACTACTAAAATTATTCAAGACTATCTAGCCAAACAACAGGTACTTGATGAGCAGACCATCGTAACAGAGGATACTGATTACGTCGATCTCGACACTATGGATTGGGGTATGCTGTTAAATCCCTAGAACCAAACTTGGGAGATTTTAATAAAGCGGCGTTGCAATAAAACTCATGATAAACCTATCTAGGTGATCTCATCCCCAAATCCTTTTGAATTATAGTTTGATTGTATTCAAGCTCAATATAGAGCTTGTAAGACTTGACCAAACCTTATCAGGTTATTATTTTAATAAGTAATTTCAGAAAAATTTATTTAATTGAGTTTATGTATAATTAAACAAATGTGCTTACCATACTATAATTTCCGTTTTCTGTACTGATCCCTATTAAAAAAGGAATTCTTATGAAAAAGCTTGCGGCTTGTCTTTGTTTTGCCATGGCTTGTATCTCTACTTCTCATGCTGAAACCATCGCTGGTTACAGCTTTGAAAAATACCCTGCTAAAATTTATAACGGTAAACCAGCACCCTTAAAATTAGGTGACTGGAGCTCTTTTCGTACTCGTCTGAAAGCAGCTCATAAAGATGGTGAAATTAACTTCGCGGGTAACTATATCGTAACAACCTGGGGCTGTGGTACAAGCTGTGTGTCAGGGGCTATGATTGATAAACGTACTGGCAAAGTATACGATATCCCACTGGGTGAAACTGAGGATAGTGTCACCCCTTATGAAAGTGGCGCAGAATGCTTCGCAGACGGCGCGGAACTCGATGACAACGAGCGTTTGGCTTTCTATCCAAATAGCCGCTTATTTATCAGCCGCAATTGTGGAGGCGAGAAAGTCAACGAAACCACCGGCAGACAACTGATCACCTATTATGTCAACATTTGGGATGAAAAGACCAAGACATTCAAACTAAAAAAGGTTCAGCAATCTAAACTCGTTAAAGTGGACTACAATCCATTTTAAACTAAATTTTTCCTGTACCTACCTTTTAAAGCCAAGTTTTTAGCCTAAACTTGGCTCATACCACCCCCTGCTTTTTTTAGATGCCTTACTTGGACTATCTTGACGAAAGAAATCAACCACCTCAACGTTGTAGTGGCACACTAAATTTGGACTGTATTTAGGAGGAGATATACTACACACAAAAAAGCCAGACAACCTAAGCTGTCTGGCTCTAAAATTTGAACGACTTATCTATGATTATGTTCCCGCCATACAGCATGTTCACATACCTCACAGCACCAACTCTCTTTTGCTCGCATATAAGGGATGTCTGCTGGTATCTGTAAAGGGCACACATAACCACAGTACTCGCATCGCACATCATCTAAATAAGCAAAACACTCACCGATTGTCGCGAACAGTAATTGAGGGCTTATCTTATACTTCTCACAGATGGTTTCTACATGTGCGATATAATCACTTTCGTTATCATATGACCAGTAATCCTCACAGATCTTTAGATCTCGTGCGTTCTGCGTCATATTCGGCTGAAGCTTTACACTCATCACATTCTCCTTAGTAACCGCCATAGCCAGACTCCGGTAATAGCTCGTAAAGCTCGCTCTGAAGCTGACAACGCATATCGTCAATCACATAGTCAAGACTCGCATCCAAGTGCTTCTGCACCCACACACGCATCGCCATATCGTTAGTAAAGCAGGGCTTTACTCCTAAGAAGCGTGCGAGGTTATGACCCGATGAAATATACAACTCACGCATCAATGCATTAGCAATCTCATTCGCATCTGCACTGATTGCGCCATCAGGTTTAAACTCAGCAAACAGCTTTTCATAATTGATAATTGTCATAGTGACGTCTCCTTGTCAGTTTGTGCATTAGAGCTATTCGATGCACCTGTTAACTTCTCCTTACTCGCTAAGAGCAAGTTATCCATCGCTGAGCCATCCTGACGGGTGATATCAGGCACATAGCGGCTATACACCCGAAACAGCATCTCAGTACTACTGTGACCCATCTGCCAGGCTATCCACTCAGGATTCTCACCAGCAGCGAGCCAAAGCCTCGCTGCCGTGTGCCGAGTCTGATAAGCCCGCCGATGTTTAAGACCGAGTAGGGCAAGCGTGGGTTTCCATACCCGCCGGTTCACATTGCGGTACTCCATCGGATTGCCTTGTGAATTGCAAAACACAAACTCTGACTTACCAAAGGTGCGTGCCTTCTGCTCTAGTAGGGCGTCATACACTAACTGTGACATCGCAATATCACGTTGCGAGCCTAACGTCTTCGTTGGACCCATCTCACCATTTACTAATGCACCGCGAATACTGATCTCACGTCGATCAAAGTTAATGCAGTCCCACTTAAGCCCATCAATCTCACTAGTTCGCATCCCTGTAAAGAAGCGAATGGTGTAGTAAGGCTTATAGTCAGCTCGGACATGCTTTAAAATCAGCCATACCTCAGAAAGTGTAAAAGGATTTACATCCGGACGAGCTTGCTTGAGATTCTTAATATTTTTATAAGGCATCTCAAACTCATGGCGATCTGACGCTTCTTCTAGTATCATACGAAGAAGTATCATGATCTGATTGATCCGTGCTACTGACAGACTTGACTGACCATCTTTACCGTAACGAACTTTGGCGAGGGAGCTACGGAAGGTCAGCAAGTCTGGTTTTTTTATCGCATGTACTGCTTTACCACCAAACTCAGGTAACAAGTACTTGTTCAAAATGATCTGCGTCTTTTGCCGATAACTCGGCCGCCATTCAATCTTCTTCTCCTCATACCAAATCTCTGAAAACTGCATAAAGGTTGGATTACGACTGATACAAGCTTCCGCTCTATCAGCCAGTGCTGTCATCTCTTTTAAACGCGTACTCTTCGGAAAGTAAGCGCCATAGTCAAAGATGCCTAGGGTTATTTCTGCATCTATCTTTTTCAAAACAGTCGCTAATTTTTTTCTGTTAGCTGGATTATCTTCCAAGCTAGTCTTTTCTCGACAACGTATACCTAGGTAGTAGAAGTCGGCAATTAGTTTGCCAAACCGTCCTTGTATAGTAGCCATGATAAATCTCCTTCTATTATTGAAGTGCCATACCGTTGATAGCGCTCATAACCGGCTTGCACATATCCTCTTCGATACGCTCCCATACATACAGAATCTTACGGCCACCAAAAGGGCGTATGTAGTGAATGTTTTCAATCAAAACGGTGTCTTTCATTTGATTGCGGATAGTACGTGCGTCGTATTTGATACGTTCGGCTAACTCACCCCCTATGGCAGGATAGTTGTCACCCCTAAATAATAATTCCAAAGGGGACAATGAGGACACATCATGCCACGATATAGCGAAGAACGTAAACAGGCTATACTCAGCAAACTGCTACCCCCGCTGAG
>Ga0208670_100305_pt1 | contig 14624 bp, 13 predicted proteins | sample 24BtaG_FD_184098 | JGI IMG/M metagenome (GOLD analysis project Ga0208670, IMG submission 184098) | Marine viral communities from Cariaco Basin, Caribbean Sea - 24B_WHOI_OMZ_CsCl (SPAdes) (version 2) | ecosystem: Environmental > Aquatic > Marine > Oceanic | place: Caribbean Sea: Cariaco Basin...
GATATGATAATTACCCATATACCGCCTCCTTAAATGGCTTGATACCCACGCGTTGAACAAAATCAGCAAATGGCTCGGGGGCATCGCCTTCAACATGGCGCTGATCGGTGTATACGTTTAAGATTTTTTCTAGAGTAGGCGCTACCTCTTCAGTGGCTACCGAGCGTCCTAAGATATTACCCAGACGAGTCTCTGCTTTGGAGCTACCTCCTAAGCTGATTTGGTACCAATGCTCGCCTTTTTTATCGACCCCTAAGATACCGATGTCACCAACATGGTGGTGCGCACAAGCATTCATACAGCCAGACATATTGAGCTGAATATCGCCTAAGTCATATAGATAATCTAAGTCATCGAAATGCTTCTCGATCTGCTCAGCAATGTTATAAGTGGTGGCATTGGCCAGCGCACATAAGTCAAAGCCTGGGCAGACGATCATATCAGTCAAAGTACCGATGTTCGGACGGGCAAGGTTAAGCTCAGTTAGCTCTTTCCATAACGCATAAAGATCGGTTTGTTTAACATCCGCAAATACTAGGTTTTGTTGATGAGTACCTCGAATCTCACCAAAGCTATATTGGTCAGCAAGATCAGCAAGTCGATCTAATTGATGTTCAGTGATATCACCGGCTGGCACATATTTACCATCAACCAAACCGGCTTTTAACGACATAACCACACCGCGATAACCGGCTACTTTATGCGCCACTGTATTGCGTGAATACCAATCGGCAAAAGCTTTGTCTTCTAAATGCTTATTAAGCTCAGTCTGACTTGCCAGCTCATCGATATTTTCATAATCGAATTCTGGGAAGTAGCTTTTGGCGGTCTCAAAGTTTTCATCAGTCAGAGTAAGCGGACCATCTTTAGTAAAGGTTTCCCACTCTTTTTCGACCAGCTTAGTAAATTCTCTGGCACCCATGCTCTCAACTAAGATTTTGATACGTGCTTTGAATTTATTGTCACGGCGACCATGTAAGTTGTAGACACGTAAGATGGCATCTAAATAGCTTAATAAATGCTGACGAGGCAAGAATTTATTGATGGTTTTACCAATGATGGGGGTACGACCTAAGCCACCACCAACGATGACCTCAAAGCCAATTTCACCGTCTTCATTTTTTAGAACATGTAAGCCAATATCATGCACTTGAGTCGCTGCACGGTCCTCTGGCGTACCGATGACCGCAATTTTAAATTTACGCGGTAAGAAGGCAAACTCAGGATGGAACGTTGACCACTGACGGATAATCTCACAGTACGGACGTGGATCTTCAACTTCGTTGGCATTGATACCGGCGTAAGGGTCAGTAGTGGTGTTACGAATACAGTTGCCTGAAGTTTGGATGGCATGCATCTGTACAGATGCTAACTCCGCTAAGATATCTGGCACTTCTTCTAATTTTGGCCAGTTTAACTGTAAGTTAGTACGGGTGGTAAAGTGACCATAGCCGCGATCGTAGCGACGGGTAATGTCGGCAAGCTTACGCAATTGGTAGCTGGCAATCAGGCCATAAGGCACAGCAATACGTAGCATAGGGGCATGACGCTGGATATAAAGGCCATTTTGTAGGCGCAGGGGCAAATATTGCTCTTCGGGAAGTTCTCCCGCTAGGAAGCGACGGGTTTGGTCACGAAACTGTTCAACCCGCTCATCAACCATGGCTTGGTCCGCATGAGTATACTTATACATAGTTAAAATGCCTTTGTGTATCGAAAAATCTTGTCATCATACTACCTAGCTAACTTCTGTTTGCTAAATTCATATCTGATATATCTATATCCAAAGTCAGCATAGAAAAGAATAAGTTAAATTGGTTAGTCTAATCGCATCATCATTTATATATGAGTGTAACGGATTGATTACTCATTAAAATTGTTCATTAAAAAGTCAGTTATTAATTGAAGGTGGTTGTAAATAGTTAATGATTGCCAGCTAATTCGCTAATTGATTTTACTAATTAATAACAAGCGGTTAATAACTGCCAGAGCCATTAATCAAAACCCACGTTACTTCTTAATATAAAGCCACTTTGAAACCACCCAAAACAAAACAATTGGATTTAGATATGACAGAACAAAAGATCGTAAAGCGCCTTGGAAAAACCAGTATTGTTCCGCCACACGGTAGCGACGTGCTAAAGCCTTTGTTGCTAGAGGGCGATGAGCTAACCCAAGCATTAGAGAAGGCCAAATCACTACCACAAATCAAGCTAAGCTCACGTGAGCGTGGTGATTTAATCATGTTGGGTATCGGCGGTTTTACCCCGCTTGACGGCTTTATGAATCAAGCAGACTGGCAAGGGGTGGTCGATGAGATGACGCTTAAGTCTGGGTCTAATAAAGGTTTGTTCTGGCCAATTCCTATTACCTTATCGACCAGTAAAGCGCAGGCCGATACCTTGGCGCCAGGCGATGAAGTGGCATTGGTCGCTGAAGATGGCGAGATTATGGGTGTGATTACCGTTGAAGAAACCTACACCATTGACAAAGCCCATGAGTGTCAACAAGTATTCACTACCACCGACGAAGAACATCCTGGTGTAAAACAAGTCATGGAGCAGGGCGAAGTTAACGTTGCCGGTAGCGTTAAAGTATTCAGCCAAGGCGAGTTCCCAACCTTGTATCCTGAGATTTATAAGACGCCTGCCGAGACTCGCGCTTTATTTGAAGAGAAAAACTGGCAGACAGTAGCCGCTTTCCAGACCCGTAACCCAATGCACCGTTCGCACGAATACTTAGCCAAAATTGCTATCGAAATCTGTGACGGGGTGATGATTCACTCACTATTGGGCGCGTTAAAGCCAGGTGATATCCTTGCCGAAGTGCGTCAAGAAGCGATCAAGACCTTGATTGATAATTACTTCAAAAAAGACACCGTCATCCAAGCCGGTTACCCGCTAGATATGCGTTATGCTGGTCCTCGTGAAGCGTTATTGCATGCGTTATTCCGTCAAAACTATGGCTGTAGCCATCTGATTGTTGGCCGTGACCATGCCGGTGTTGGCGATTATTATGGCCCATTTGACGCTCAGGCTATCTTTGATGAGATTGACAAAGATGCGATGTTGACTCAGCCATTGAAGATTGACTGGACCTTCTGGTGTAATGGCTGTCAGGCGATGGCTTCTACCAAGACCTGCCCACATGATGCAGATCAACACGTAAAAGTTTCAGGCACCAAGCTACGCAAGGCATTGTCTGAAGATCAAGAAGTCCCTGAGAACTTCAGTCGTCCAGAAGTATTGCAAATTTTACGTGAGTATTATGCCGGTATCGCTAAAGAAGAGCGTGCTGAGGTACATCTGGTAGGGGCGTCTGCTCAGTAACCTTACGCTTAACTTCAGCTGGTTCATTTGTTGCAGTTATAAGGGTTATATGAGTTGGGTCAGTTATATTATGATTCTGGCCTCAAATGCGATTAGTTTTTTAAGGTCACTTTTGAGGTCAATACTTCAGTCAATTGTTTAAGCTTAAAATCAAGCCCTCAATCGAACAATTTACCAAAAACCTAACGTAAAAAGACCAAAGTCAGCTATTGCTGGCTTTTTTATTTTATTACACTTATGTGTCAAAAATTTGTTACAGTACGGCCTTAGATTAACATTTCTCCATAATGGACAATGGGTAGATGTTATAATCAATAAAAGTATAATGTTAAATCATTAACTTTTAGCCTTTGATTTGCGTGTAAGTAACGTAATAAGTACTGTAATAACAGTACCGAAATAAACGACAGCGAGTTTTATATGTGGAATAAGGTAGCAGCCATAAGCAGTGGTCTATTATTAAGTACCTTAGCGACTGCAGCTGACCCTAGGATTGAGGCCAGTAAAGCGTATTTGTATGTGGGTAAATCGGTAATGGCCTGTGGTACGTTGGCTGAGATTAATCATTTACCCAACCGTCATTATATGAATTTTGATAAAAAGTATCCCAATCAGTCGTTAACTGCTTTGATATGGAATAAAGACTACCGTTGGTTTGAGAACCGTTACGGTAAGATCGATAACTTTGTGGGCAGCCGCTTTTGTGTGATTGGTAATGTGGCGCCGACCCAAAATTACTTACAAATCAACGTGACTAACCCGCAGTTTTTAAAACTAATGGCCAACTAAACTTATTAAAGACTGAACTTATTAAGATTGCCATTACTTCATACTGTTCTATTGAAACCAGCTTAGGCTGGTTTTTTTATGGTCCGTTAAAAGTTGTCCGTTAAAAGCTGGTTTAAGGCAACATACTGAAACTAAACTATTAATTATGCTTAGGTATACTCATAAAATGATCCTGTTAAAAAATAATCAAGGACGATAGATTATGCTGCTAGATTTACTCGTTGCGCTTCACATACTCACTTGGCTGGCAGTATCACTTCGGGTGCTTTCCCGTCATGATTTAACAGCGCAAGCCCGTTTGGCATGGATGGTCGTGCTATTTGTGCTGCCTTATGGCGGGGTAGTAGTGTATTGGATGTTTGGTGAGGTGCATCTAGGCTTTAACTTCGAGCACCGTTATAACAAGATTACTCAGCAGCTGAGTAGCAATTTTCCTGCGGTATTGGGCAATAAAGACACCATGCCCAAGGTCATTGACAGAGAGTACCAGCCGGCGTTTGCTTATTCGGCGTCAGTGAATGGTTTTCACACCACTTTAGGCAATAAAGCGGAGCTGATGCCGGACCCAAAGACTACGGAGGCACGGATGATAGCGGACTTCGACGCCGCCACCGATCACATCCATGTTATGTACTATATTTGGTTGGACGATGGTATGGGAACCGCCATTGCTGAGGCGTTAATGCGCGCTGCCAAACGTGGGGTGCAGTGCCGAGCTATGGTCGATGGTATGGGCTCTCGCAAACTGTTGAGATCGCCTCTATGGGAGCAAATGAAGCAGGCAGGGGTAGAGGTGAGTGTGGCGCTGCCGATTGACAATATCTTTAAGATATTAATGTTTAGTCGCATTGATTTGCGTAATCACCGTAAGATTACTATTATCGATGGTAAGATTGGTTATGTCGGCAGTCGCAACAGCGCTGATCCTGAGTTTCGAGTGAAGCCAAAGTATGCGCCTTGGGTCGATATCATGCTGAGGGTACAAGGTCCTATCGTGGCCCAAAACCAAATGCTCTTTGCCAGTGACTGGCTTATGGAAAACCCTGATACCCCGTTTGATACCTTTCCCTTCTTATTAGAGCCACAAGCAGATGGCTATCCTGCGCAGGTATTTGCTGATGGTCCCACGCAGCGTCAGGGCACCACACCGCAGTTTTTGAGTATTTTGATGGGGCATGCTAAGCAGTCTTTGGTCATCTCAACTCCATACTTTGTGCCAGACTTTACTTTGATAAATATGATTTGTGCCACCGCTTATCGGGGCGTCGATGTGACCATTATTTTTCCGCGAAAAAACGACTCGTTTATCGTTGCTGCTACCAGTCACAGTTACTATTGGCAGTTACTTGAGGCGGGGGTGAAAATTTATGAGTATAAGCCTGGACTACTGCATGCCAAGACCTTGACCATTGACGATCAGATTAGCTTAGTGGGTTCGACCAACTTAGACCTGCGTAGCTTCGACTTAAACTATGAGAATAACGTCATCTTCTATGACAAAGTGCTAACTAAAGAGGTTATTACTCGTCAGAATTCTTACATTGCCGATTCGGTCGAGGTCACGCGCTCTGAGGTAAGAAGATGGCCGATTTATTACCGCATTTGGATCAATATCGTGTCAACTATGGGCCCGGTTTTGTAGGCTAGAATTTGGAACGCACCGCAAGATAAGGATAAAAGTATGAATTCAGAATCTGTAGTTAAGTTAACAATCATCAGTGTAATCACCGCTGTGATATTGATACTTATCGTGATGGCCGGTTACCCATTTTATAAGGTATGGTCGCAGGAGATGCGCGGTAAAGCAGCTTTGGCTGAGGCGACCCAGTCGAAGATGATTCAAATTGAACAGGCTCGAGCAGAATTAGAGTCGGCACAATTAAGGGCTGAAGCAATTAAAATCATCGGCAAAACTGCCAAAGAGTACCCTGAATACCGTGAGCAAGAATTCATTGGTGCATTTGGTGAGGCCTTACGTGAAGGCAAAATTAATCAAATTATCTATGTACCGACTGAAGCAAACTTGCCGATACTAGAGGCGGGCAAGCGTCAGCCTGGGGCTGAGACGGCTGATAGTGAATAGTCGGGCTGAAGCTATTTAATTCACTATTGATTGCAAACGCTATTCATTCAAATAAATATGATAGTGTAAAAAATAGTTTTGGTTAAAACGTTAATAACTCTTGATTAGCAACTTGCAGCTAATTCTTACTAGATCCTAGCTAAGCTAATTCATTTTTAAATAATATGAAAATAAAACACAATAAAAATCAAAATTAAAACCAAATAAGACGTTAAGGACATTCAATGAATAAGAGCATTAAAGCAGGGCTTTTAAATATGACGTTGGGACTAGTATTCCTATCTGGATTAACTGCTTGTACCAACACAGTAAACAAGGGTCAAGACGCTGTGGCTGTTAGTCAGCATACTATTAGTCCAATTATGATACGTAGCGCTGAAACTATAAACGCGCCTTTGATTGATAATGATAAAAAAAGCACCTCTCAGACCGTTGATAGTCAATAGGATAGTAGTATGAATTTAATGAGAAATGCTGACTTGTATCAGATTAATCGTCGCTAACAAAATATGTTAATTACTTATTAAAATAAAGCTCAGCCATAACATCAAGCTGGGAGTTAATTTCTCACCCAGTTTGTCTATGCACTTATCCCACCCATTTATAAAATCAGGTCGTTTATGTTACCACTGAGCAAAATAATTATTCGAAAATCATTATTGCTATTATCAGCTGTGACGTTGTCTGCGTCTTTAATGTCAGCCTCGGTATTGGCAGCTGATTTTGATCAGACTTTAGACTTGGCCAATCAAGGAAGTAGTAACGCTCAATTTAATCTTGGATTAATGTATTACGAAGGTGATGGGGTGCCTCAAGATTATAATAAAGCACTATCTTGGTTTAAAAAAGCTGCCAAAGACAATGATCCTTTGATTCAGTTTAATATTGGATTAATGTATTACGAGGGGCAAGGTGTTGCTCAAGATTATAATCAAGCGGCTCGTTGGTTTGGTAAGGCGGCTCTACAACAGCTCGCTCAAGCACAATATAACCTTGGTGCTATGTATTATGAGGGTGAGGGCGTAACTCAGGATTACGATAAAGCTTTTCAGTTATTTGAAGCGTCTGCTAATCAAGGTTATGCTGAGGCTCAACACAATCTTGCAGTCATGTATGAAAGAGGAGAAGGTGTCGAGCCAGATTCTGAGAAAGCAATTCAATGGTATACAAAATCTGCTGATCAAGGATTTGTAGATGCTCAAGTATATCTTTGTCAATTTTATAATCAGGAAGTAGGTGTCGCTGAAAACAATTCCTTGGCTTTTGATTATTGTCAAAAAGCAGCAAAAAAAGAACATCCTATGGCCCAGTATGCGCTGGGGTATATGTACAACCATAGTAAAGGCGTTCTACAGGATAATACCAAAGCTTTACAGTGGTATTTTAAAGCCGCCAATCAAGGTCATGTGAAGGCTCAAAATAACCTAGCTACCATTTATTTAGAACAAAAGCCAAAACCTAATTATACCCAAGCCGCTTATTGGCTTACGAAAGCCGCAGATCAAAACAGTGCAACAGCTCAATATAACTTAGGAAACTTGTATTACAACGGTCAAGGGGTGAATCAAGACTATAATAAAGCGTTTCAATTGTTTCAAAAGTCAGCACAGCAAGGGTACGATGCAGCTCAAAATAACCTTGGGTTTTTATACGAGCAAGGCAAAGTAACTGCTCAAAATTATACACAAGCCTTTAACTGGTATAGCCAAGCAGCTGCTCAGGGTTCTGCTCAAGCACAGCATAATCTTGGGGTAATGTATGAGAGAGGCAATGGCGTATCTCAAGATTTCGATCAGGCTTATAAATGGTATTTAAAAGCAGCCGATCAAGGAAGTGCTCAGTCCCAGCATAATATTGGGGTCATGTTTAATGAGGGCACAGGGGTAGTACAGGATTACGCTCAAGCCTTTAATTGGTTTATAAAAGTAGCCAATCAAGGAAATGCTCAGTCTCAGCATAATCTTGGCGTGCTGTACGATAATGGGCGTGGTATGCCACGAGATTATAAAAAAGCAGTTGCCTGGTATACAAAAGCGGCCAATCAAAGGTTCGCTCAAGCTCAGCTTAATTTGGGGGTGAAATATGAAATGGGGCAAGGTGTGCATCAAGACCACGCTGAGGCTGTAAAGTGGTATCGCAAAGCGGCCATTCAAAACTTGCCAGAAGCGCAATATAATCTTGGAGTGCTATATTTAAATGGTAAGGGCGTTGAGCAAAATAGTGATATTGCACAAAATTGGTTTAGCAAAGCTTGTGATAATGGATTGGTCGAAGGTTGCGAGAAAAAAGAAAGTTTGAGTAAGTAGCATTTTCAAAAATAAAATATGGCGCCACTAAAGTCTATTATTTACATCTAAACCGCTATTCATTTAAATAAAGCTCTGCCATAGCATCAAGCTGAGACTTAACTTCTTCCCATTGTGACATAACTTGAGAAAGCAGACGCCAAAAGTGCTCGCTGTGGTTATGTTCAGCGATATGACATAGCTCGTGTAATATCACATAGTCGATACACTCTTTGGGGGCTTTTACCAAGTGCGGATTTAATACCAAATTACCTTGAGTGGAGCAGCTTCCCATTGTTTCTTCATTGATAGTAGTCTAAATGAAGGTGTACCTTGAGCTTAGCTTATCTTTGGTAATACTGACCTAGTGAAGGTCACTTGCTTTGAGGTAGAAACAAGAAAATGATCAATTTGTTACCATATTTGGATCAATATTGCGTCTGCTATAGGATAGGTCTTGTGGGGTGTTACTGTAAAAGGTGGTTGTTAAATAAATTCTTAATATACCTAAAGAGGTATACTGTTATTGGAAAAGCAAGATGGACTTAAATCATATTAAAACTATACTCAAAGAATTTGCTAATGATCGACAATGGGATCAATATCATTCACCTAAAAATCTTACAATGGCAATGTCTGTTGAGGTATCTGAACTTGTTGAAATTTTTCAATGGATGACAGAAAAAGAGTCTTGTGATTTGGATAGTGATAAACTATTACATACTTCCCAGGAAGTAGCGGATGTTTTTATATACTTAATAATATTATGTATGAAATTGGATATAGATTTAGAACAAGCCGTCTTAGATAAAATAAAACTTAATGTAAATAAATATCCTAAGACGAGTTCTGATTGATAGTGAGCGACATATGTTTGAATACGCTATTCGGGAATTTCCCTTCGATGAGAAGTTTGTTAGTGCGATTAAAAAAGAAGTGGTTATTGATGATAACTATACATTATTTGAAGAAGAACAGATTCCATATACAGATCATCCTGTAGTTTATATTATTTACTGCAATAAAAAGAAACTAGCTTATATAGGTGAAACCACAAATATATCCTCACGAGTAAGTCAACACCTATCAAACACTGAAAAAAGACAGCTCAAAGATATTAGAGTTATTTTTAGTGCTTACTTTAATAAATCTGCTGCATTAGATATTGAATCGAGTCTAATAAAGTTTATGCAAGCAGATTCGCAGTATCAACTACTCAACGCCAATGCAGGTATGTCAGATCATATCTATTATCAAAAGGATGAATATCAATCTACTTTTAAACGTATTTGGCAGGATTTAAAAGCAGGAAATATTGTAAAACATGATCTTTTAGATATTGAGAATTCTGATTTATTCAAATTCTCTCCTTATAAGTCATTGTCCACAGATCAAATGAATGCAATTGTTCAATATCTAAGAGTTCTACAGAATAGTAAATCGGACAAAAGTACTGTATTTATCCAAGGTAGTGCAGGTACTGGAAAGACAATTCTAGCGGTATACTTAATTAAATTATTAATGTCTAGTATATATATTGATGACTTACCAGAGTATACAGAAAACTCTCTTTTAATAGATTTAGTAAAGCGTGTTCGAAAGAAGCTAGGTAATGGGAATGCTAGAGAGGCTAATTTGAATATAGCCTTGGTTGTCCCTATGACATCTCTAAGGAAAACATTAAAGAGAGTTTTCGATAGTGTTCATGGATTGTCATCTAAAATGGTTATTGGACCGAGTGAGGTAGCCAAAAGTCACTATGATTTATTAGTAATTGATGAAGCCCATAGATTAAGAAGACGGAAAAATATTACTAACTACAAGTCTTTTGATGATACATGTAAGTATTTTGGTATTGATGAAAATGCCTACGATAGCGATGAACTAGAATGGATATTGAGATCTAGTAAGAATCAGCTGTTTTTCTATGATGAAAATCAATCAATTAGACCTTCAGATGTGGAAGCTAGAAGATTTCAAACTATTAAAGAAGGTTCCGAAGTAATAAAGTTAAGGTCTCAGCTTAGAGTTAAAGGGGGAAAAGACTACATTGATTTTGTTGATAAGTTATTAAAAGTAGATGTCAAAGGATTGAAGTATTGGTATTCTTCAGAATATGATTTAAAGCTGTTTAGCTCTTTTAGTAGCCTTTTAGAAGAATTGCAACGTAAAGAAGATAAAATGGGTCTTTGTAGATTAGTATCGGGTTATTCTTGGAAATGGATATCTAAAAACGAAGCTAAACCTGATGTTGTTATTGAGGGGATAGAGCTGTTTTGGAACCGGACAAGTGAAGACTGGGTACATTCAACAAAAGATTTAAAAGAAATGGGGTGCATTCATACTACGCAAGGCTATGATCTCAACTATACAGGTATTATCTTTGGAAGCGACATAACGTTTAACTCAGAGAAAGGTGAGATTGAAGTTGTCAAATCAAACTATTTTGATCGTAATGGTAAGGTTGGAATAGATGATAGTCAATTGCATGATTATATAATTAATATCTATAAAACTATTATGTATAGGGGTATTAAAGGAACCTATGTTTACTGCTGTGATAAAGAGTTAGAAAAATACTTTAGACGATATATGGCCTATGAGTAAGTAAATAACTTCATAGGAGCTTTGATTTATCTATAAGAGGTCTACCAATTGGTAGGCCTTTTTTTAGTCTAGCAACAAGGTATAAATATTACTATAAGACCAATCATTTAAGCACTAAATTTAAGCACCTATAAAATAAAATGAAGAAAAACTTAAATTTGTTGTTGACTAAAATTACAATAATTTGTTTAATACAAAATTAGTGATATCCAGACTAATAACAAGGGATTAATCTTCCCAATTTTATTAAATACACCTTTTACTAAACACACTGAAAAGGAATTTGCCGTGTCTACCAAGCCTGCTTTCGCGTCATTGACCACCAAACTTATCCCACTAGTAACAATGATTGGGAGTGCCTTATTCTCTATATCTGCCCAAGCTTATGAGGATGACTGTAAACCGCCTAAGACTAGCTACCCAGAAGTTGATTGCACAACTGATGGCAATTACTTCATTGCTAAAGATAAAAATTATAATTATCAAGCCTTATTAGACAAGCAAGGTAAGGCCGTTGCTAGTTTAAAAGGCTATGACTCTGTGAGTTGGACTGTCAGTGATGGGGTATTGGCGGTCATGAAAAATGACAAAGTGGGTTATATCAATACCCAAGGCAAACTTGTGGTGCCCACCGTCTATGACAACTTAATTGACCCTGATGATAAGTATGATGAAACTTGGTCAAATGACGCTTCTGAAGGCCGTATCGTCGTCGCTAAAAATGGTAAGTACGGTATCATTGATACCTCAAACAAGGTAATTATGCCGTTTACCAGCAAGTACAGCTTTATTGATGGCATACAGGAAGGCAGGGCATTGGTACAGTCACAATCCGGTAAATACGGTTTTGTCGATAAAAACGGTAAAGAAGTGATTCCTCCTAAGTATCAAGGTACCAGTGGTCACTTTGGCGGTTATTATGGATTCCAGCAAGGACTAGCTGGCATGTATGATGGCAAAAAGTGGGGCTATATTACTAAAAGTGGTAAAGTAGCGGTGCCTTTTATCTATGATGAAATTAGACCTTTTAGTGAAGGTGTCGCTGGCGTACTTAAGAATGGTAAGTGGGGCTTTATCGATGGGGCTAATAAGACAGTTATCCCGTTCCAATATTCTGACAGTAATATACAACGTTACAGTGTTAATGGTATGGGTGCCAACTACTTTAATTTCTACAAGGGTGTGGCTCAAGTGGCGACCATCAATGACAAAGATGTCTGTATTAATAAATCTGCTAAAAAAGTGGCTTGTCCTAACTAGGGTTTAAATTAATAAGTTATGGATTAATCCGCTATTAATTGATGCTCTATAAACTGTACTCTATAAATTAAAGCGATCTACTAAAATTCTCCTTATCAAAGAAGCGGTTAGTGAAACCTTTTAGCGATTGTTAAGAGGTTTCGCTAATTTTGCCCTACAGCAACCTTAAACATACGAATAGTTATGGTTGTAGTAACGAATTATCAATATACTGACACCACTAGTATTAGATTATCCCCCAAGGGCAGTCTTTGATAATTAACATAAAATATTTATCACAATGCTAAATATTAAAATTAGAGGATTTTAGAGTATGGCCAATTTAACTATGACCCCAAAAAGCAAAACATTAGCAGCCGTCGCATTGGCAGCAACAATGATGCTACCTGCTATGGGCGCACAAGCGGCAGACGATGACCTTAATGAAGTTTGCGTGGATATTGCCAGCTTAGCCGGTAACATCATGGACGATAGACAAAATGGCGTTTCTAAAGCTCAAGTGACTAAGAAGACCAGTAGCGATAACGATGCTTACCAGACTTTAGCCAAAAACATCATTGCCGATGCTTACAAAGTACCACAAGCCAAATCAAAAGCTGACAAAGACAAGCAAGTAGATAATTTCATCCGTCAGTACTACAACAAGTGTGCTAAATAAGCCAAAAGCTAGCTAAGCTTTATGCAACTATATAATTAATATAGCGTTATAAAAAACCCAGTGTTGAGTAAACACTGGGTTTTTTATTTGTCTGTTTTTTAACTATAGCAAAGCTAATAATATTGCCTTAACCCCCGGGGCAAATACTTTCGCAAGGCACCCCATCTTTATCCCCATCGAGCCGAGTATTGCCACACGCCAATTGAAACTTTGCCTCCTCACATGAACTCATCTGACCACACGTCTTCTTAATCATTGACCCACAGTCAAGACCTTGGCTCGAAATAGCGGGGGCAGGCAAGAGCTTACTGGGTTTGTCCTGAGTCTTAGTCTCATTTCGGTTAGTAGATTGCGAGGGATTAGTAGGTTGCAAATCTGTGGTACGGTGCAAAGCGGTAGATTGGCCGGTTCTGGTACAGCTTGCGCCATCAACACGGTATAAAGTATCGTCATATTGATAGCGTGGGGAATTGCCTCGGCGATAGTCCCAAGGGGCAACGACTGTCGAACTGGCCCAAAGTCCAATGGCTTGCCGGCGGGCATTCACCTCAGCATTGGCATAATTTAAGCGGTCAAACTCAGATTGGCTTTGTTGATACTGTTTATAGTGCCAAGCCGCGCCTTGTTGAATCTGATTAAGGTTGCAGTCGACCCCATAGGCGCGCACCTTACCCAATAACCGCTGATAACGGTCTTGTTCAAACCATTCAACGATGACTTGCCCTTGATTTACGCATTGTTGCAAGGTTTGAGTGCTATAAGTGCCATGCGCTTGATTGGATTCAGGGGCATCAATACCTAATAGTCGGATACGTTCAGAGGGGCCTTTAGTAGGGATAATCTCTAAGGTATCACCATCGATTACCCGCACACTTTTGGCAGTAATAACATTACCGCTTATCGGACAGTCAAAGTTGGCCACCTTTGTTGGCTGAGTATTTGCAGCGTTATTGCTGTCCACCCTTTGAGCCATAGTAACGGCTTGAGCAGCCTGCACGCTTTGAAGATTTGTTGATTGCTGCTCTTGGAATTGATCGCTTTCTGAAGAGTCATTAGAGTGCTCTGTGGCAAAGGGATTACCGACAGTCTCTTGCTCAGAAACATTATTAGCAGAAATGTTATCAGAAGTTTGGGAGGTAGGGGGTAAAGAAGCAGGGGTCTCACTATTGCTCTCACAGGCCACTATTAAGGTAGCTGCTGTGAGAACAAGCAAGGTAGAGTGTTTGAATTTTGAAAGGTCAAAAGGCATCATGCTAACACCTCTATCTAAATCTAAAACGTTTACTCTTAATCGTCCAAGTTCAAGCTCAATGGTTTAAGTGTTATAACTTATGCTCAATGACTTGAACTTTACAACTTAGACTATTAGCAACACAAGAATAGATAGCAACACAAGGATAAAGCTATCAAAGCTGGTATAACAAGTCAGCTTTCACCCAGTGACGTTACGCTATTTCAGCCTAGCGTAATCGCCGGTTAGCTCAATCTTGCCTTGGCACAATAGGCTTAGTGCCTGAGGGTTATTGCTGTCTAAGCTTAAGACATTGTCTTTAAAGCGGAAAAACAACAGCCCTTTGTCATTGGGAATATTTAAGTTAGGGGCATTGTTAGCA
>Ga0208670_100306_pt1 | contig 14622 bp, 16 predicted proteins | sample 24BtaG_FD_184098 | JGI IMG/M metagenome (GOLD analysis project Ga0208670, IMG submission 184098) | Marine viral communities from Cariaco Basin, Caribbean Sea - 24B_WHOI_OMZ_CsCl (SPAdes) (version 2) | ecosystem: Environmental > Aquatic > Marine > Oceanic | place: Caribbean Sea: Cariaco Basin...
TGATCTAAGGAGTCCAGCAACTGATTTAGTTGAAGAACCAGCGGGTGGAACTCCTCTGGCGACTGAACGTTGATTCGGGAGATCTCTCCGTCCTGGAGTCTTTTTAATGCGGCTTTGAGTGTGACAACCGGTCGCATGGACATCGTGATTCCGAACCAGAGCACGGCGACCAAGAGCATAATCAACAGAACTGATACTACGGCGGTCCAGGCATGAAGTGCAGCTTGGCTGCGTTTCAGCGCACCCAGATCTTCAGAAACGATTACGACGATGGGTGTTTCGCCGACCTGAAAAGACTTTCGGTAGGCGAGGATGTCTAAGGGAGTATCAGTGGTTTCGGCATCTTCTACGCGAACGGTTCCGTCTTCTTCGTTTTCAATCAGAGGCGTTAACAAGGGCTCCCAAGTATCGGGGGAAATGATGGTCTGTTCGGGTGTATGTATGGCAAAGGCATGATGAAAAACATCCTGGAAATAATCGCCCGTCTGGAGAGTGTCAACTTCACCATTCGCGTCGCGAATCTGGTGCTCAAGGAAAACGACTTCATCTTTCAGTCGGCTTTCAACGAATTCCCGAGACATTCGGTCGAGCAGCAAGCCATGGACCAACCACGCCACCCCCATTAGACCAATTCCGGCGGGCAGTAACAGCGCAAGCAAGGTTCCTTTTACGGACGCAGGCTTTTTAAGGAATCGCATTAAAAATGTACCCCTGGCCGCGTCGTGTTGAGATGGTTTCGCTGCCCACTAGCTTCCTTAACCTCCGAATATACGCCTCAATGACGTTTTCGCTCGGGCTATCATTCAAGTTGTAAAGCTGTTCCATTAGTTGTTCTTTGGAAAAGACGTGGCCAGGGCGGCTCATCAAACAACGTAGCAGCCGGAATTCGGTGCCGGTAAGTGTATGTTCCACGCCGTCGTCCATCTTGAGACTCTGGCGGTTTTCGTCCAGTTCAAAGCGGCCGGCTTTAACCTGAGCATGGACCCTTCCTTCACTTCGACGCACGAGTGCGTTGAGGCGTGCGATTAGCTCTTCTGTCTGAAAAGGTTTTGCCAGGTAATCGTCTGCCCCGGCTTTTAAGCCGTTAACCTTATCCTGCCAATCGCCTCTCGCGGTCAGAATCAAGACCGGACAGCTGACGTGATTCGTTCGCCACTTTCTCAATACGTCCAGCCCGTTGCCATCAGGTAGACCCAGGTCCAGAACAACAGCACGGTAATCCTCTTGCTCACCCAGAACGACGGCTTCTCGGGCACTGGGAGTTGTATCAACGCTGAAACCTGCTTTTCCCAACTGCCTGACCAGACCCTCAGCAAGCAAGCGGTCATCTTCGACGAGCAGTAAACGCATGAGTTTTTCCTTCTATGTATGGTCCGCGGTCGAAAGTGTGACTGATTAACCTGAATTCAGCCTGAACGGAAAATAGTTCGAGTTTTTCAGAAAGAATTCAGGTTAGTGAGAGAAGGTAACAACCGATTCTGGACATTGCTCAAGATTGGGGCTCAATCCTGCAGTGTTTTTCGAGCAGTATTTTACAGAGGATAAAAAGATGAATGCATCAAAACTATTCGTAGCGGGTATGGCGCTTTCAATGTCGGCAACAGCGTTTGCGGCTGGCGCCCATGATGGTGGCCACGGGCACGGCGCTACAAGCGGTGAACCTGGCAAAGCGTCGGAGGCCAGCCGAACCGTAACTGTCGAGATGTACGACAACTACTACGAACCCGAAGAAATCAGTGTAAAGCCGGGTGAAACCGTTCGCTTCGTGGTGGAGAACAAGGGAAACCTCGTCCATGAGTTCAATGTTGGCACTCCCGACATGCACGAAGCTCATCAAGAGGAAATGATGATGATGGTTGAGCATGGCGTCATCCAGGGCGGCAAGCTGAACCACGACATGATGAATATGGATATGGGGAATGGCCATTCCATGAAGCATGACGACCCGAACAGCGTGTTGCTGGAACCGGGCCAAAGTAAAGAAGTGGTATGGAAGTTCTCTGATAAAGGCAATATCGAATTTGCCTGCAACGTGCCGGGCCACTATCAGGCCGGGATGTACGGTGAGGTCAATTTCGAGTAACTCGCTTAACTGAGGTCCGCGAGCGCGGGGCTGAGACACGTTTCTCGGCCCGGCTTCAATGACGTGTAGTTCGGAGCAACACAGATGAAACCACGCTTTTTGACAGGGCTTTTGAGCCTGCTGATGCCAGCCATGGTTCTGGCCGGCGAATACGACCTTACGGTCGACCGGGTAAAAATTGATACCGGCGATTTTGTGAAGGAAGGCATTGGATACAACGGCGCATCTCCGGGACCGGTAATGCGTTTCAAGGAAGGCGAGAACGTCCGGATCAACGTGACCAACAACCTGGATGAGATGACGTCCATTCACTGGCACGGCCTGATCCTTCCTTTTAACCAGGACGGTGTGCCTGGTATCAGTTTCCCGGGCATCAAGCCGGGTGAAACCTTTACCTATGAGTTTTCTATCCAGCAGGCAGGCACCTACTGGTTCCACAGCCACTCTGGTTTTCAGGAGCCGGACGGCGCCTATGGTGCCATTGTCATCGAGCCCGAGGGCCGTGAGCCATTCCGCTACGATCGTGAATACGTGGTGCAGCTGACTGACAAGCACCCCCATTCCGGTGACCGCATCATGCGCAACCTGAAAATGATGCCGGATTACTACAACCGCGAGCAGCAAACTGTCGGCGAGTTTTTCTCGGACGTGTCAAAGAATGGCCTGATGAACACCGTCAGTGACCGTATTGCCTGGGGTGGTATGCGGATGATGAAGGCGGACGTTGAAGACGTGCAGGGCTTTACGGGCCTGATCAACGGCAAAGGCCCGGACCAGAACTGGACGGGACTCTTTGAGCCGGGCGAACGCATCCGGCTGCGGTTCATCAACTCCTCGGCCATGACCTACTTCGACATACGGATTCCCGGTCTGGACATGACGGTTGTACAGGCCGATGGCAACAACGTTCAGCCCGTTAACGTGGACGAGTTCCGGATCGGTGTGGCGGAAACCTATGATGTGATCGTCCACCCGAAAGATGAGCAGGCCTACACCATTTTTGCTGAATCCATGGGGCGGTCCGGCTATGCCAGGGCAACGTTGGCCCCCGAAGAAGGTATGGAAGCGGCTGTTCCGCAACTGCGTGATCCGGCGCGCCTGACTATGGCAGACATGAGCGGTATGCCCGGCATGGACCATGGCAACATGGCCGGTATGGATCATGGCGACATGGATATGAATAGCTCAGAAGGGATGTCCGGAATGGATCATTCCAACATGGAAGGCATGGATCATGGTTCCATGGCGATGGGAAAAGGCGGCCAAAGCGACCCCTTTTACGCCAAGGGAAGTGGCCTTGTACCCACGGCAGCCAATGGCGGCAAGTTCCTGTCCTATGCTGACCTGAAGGCCCAAGATCCACTGTATGAAGACCGCGAACCGACCCGGGAAATTGAGCTTCGTTTGACCGGCAATATGGAGCGCTATACCTGGAGCATTAATGGCGTCAAGTACGAAGACGCAGACCCAATTCGTCTCAAATACGGTGAGCGAGTTCGCTTCAAATTCGTGAACGAGACCATGATGACTCACCCTATGCACCTGCACGGTATGTGGTCCATTCTCGATGTTGGTGCAGACCAATGGAACCCGATCAAGCACACGGTCAGTGTGCAGCCAGGCACCACGGTTTACATGGAAACCGAGGTCGACGAGCCCGGCCAGTGGGCGTTCCACTGTCACCTGTCCTATCACGCGGCCGCTGGTATGTTCCGCAAGGTAATTGTTGAAGGTGGGCCAGAGTCGGCGCAGGCCAAAACAGACGTGCTTGTCGAAGATGGAGGTGAGGTATGAGCTGTATTCGATCAATTGTCGCAGTCAGCTTCCTTGCCTCTATTGGTGTCTCAACGGCGGTGACAGCTCAGGAAATGATCCCCGACACGACCGCTCGAAAACAGCCGCTCACAACCTGGGGTGTTCAATTCGAGGAATTTGAGTACCGCTACAGCGACGATGACGAGGAGCTGGGCGTCTGGAATGCGGATGCCTTCTATGGCACTGACGATTTTAAAGTCCGGTTGCTCACAACCGGCGAATACGAAATAGAGGAGCAGGCCTACGAAACGCTGGAAAACCAGTTGGTCGGCCAGATCCCCATTTCCAAGTTCTTCGACGCCAAAGCGGGCGTGCGTTTCGATACGCCCGAGGGGCCGGACCGTACGTATGCGGTTCTCGGTGTGGCCGGGCTGGCGCCCCAATGGTTTGAGATCGATGCAAATCTGTATGTCAGCAAGGATGGCGATACGTCAGCTGAACTGGACGCTGAGTACGAATTGCTGTTCACCAACTACTGGATTCTGGCGGCAACGCTGGATGCCTCAGTAGCGTTCAGTGAGGATGAAGAGATCGGCGTCGGCAAGGGATTGGTTTCCACCGAAACCGGCCTCCGGCTCAGCTACGACCTGATCGACCGTGCGTTCTCACCCTACGTGGGTGTGGTGCACGAGCGTAAGTATGGCGATAGCGCCGACCTGGCCGAGGCGGACGGCGGTGGCACAGAAGACTGGTTTGCCGTGATCGGCGCTCGAATCGCATTCTGATGCTGATAGGCCATGGGGAAACCCACGGCCCTTTTTCGTCTATGATTTGATGTAACTCAAATCCACCGAAAGTCTGTGTCCATTTTCAGTCGCAGTTCAGGTTGAAGTGTTTTGATACAGGGAGAAGTCATCAGGAAGAGAGGTGTCACCCCATGACCAAAGCACACAAAGCAACCAACCAGGAGCAGTTTTTGTTGCGCCGAAAAATGACCGTCGAGGGGCTTGGAGAGGATCAGTGGGAGGGGCTCATCCATGATCTGAATCACCACCCATGCGTTGATTTCGCCGAGCGTAAGCCAAATGGCACATTGCAGGTGACGTACGATGGAACCCACTGGTCCGTCGATGAATTACTGGAACTGATCAAGGCTTACGGTGGCCGATTGAAAACCGGATGGTGGACCCGGCGCAAACTGGCCTGGTACCGGTTTACCGACGACAACGTCCGGGCAAATGCCAAGCATGAGCCGTTCTGCTGTTCCAAGATTCCACCCATGAAAAAATAACAGGAGGTTGAATGAACAGGGAGGAAGATCGAAGCACTCGCTACCAGGAAGGTAGTCTCACTCTGTCAGGGACGGTGATGCTGGGTACCGGCGTCATGATTGGCGCCGGTATTTTTGCACTTACCGGGCAGATGGCCCAGATGACCGGTGTCCTTTTCCCGCTGGCCTTTCTCGCGGCGGCCTTGATTGTTGGCTTCAGCGCGTATTCCTATATCAAGATTTCCAACGCCTACCCGTCGGCCGGGGGCATTGGCATGTACTTGCATAAAGCCTACGGAAACCGGCTGCCAACGGCTTTCAACGCCCTGTTGATGTATTTTTCCATGGTCATCGCTCAGAGCTTCCTGGCCCGGACCTTTGGCTCTTACACCATGCAACTTTTCGGCGGGGATGACAGTGGCCGCATGGTGCCCATTCTCGGCGTGGCGCTCATTCTTGCGGCCTTTCTGATCAATCTGCTGGGCAATCGGATGATTCAAGGGGTGGCTTCCTTTATCGGGATCCTGAAAATCGGCGGCATACTGATTTTCGGTCTGGTCGGGATCTGGATTGCCGACTCAGTCGCGGTTGATTTTTCGGAGCCCGGTGAAGCCGGAGCGCTGGGCAACTTCCTGGGCGCAACCGCACTGGGGATTCTGGCGTTCAAAGGCTTTACGACCATCACCAACAGTGGTTCGGAAGTAATAGACCCAAAGCGAAACGTCGGGCGCGCCATCGTGATTTCCATTGCCGCCTGCGTGGTGATCTACACGCTGGTGGGCTTCGCGGTCGCCAGCAACCTGTCACTGGCTGAAATTATCGAAACGCAGGATTACTCCCTCGCCGCTGCTGCACGCCCCGCTCTCGGCGAATACGGCGTCTGGTTTACTGTTGCGATTGCCATGATGGCCACGGCGGGAGGAATTCTGGCCAGTGTATTTGCTGTGTCCCGCATGTTGGCCATGCTGACGGAGATGAAACTGGTTCCTCATCGGCATTTCGGGATGCCCGGCAGCATTCAGAAGCACACACTGGTGTATACCGTTGTCCTGGGTCTGATTCTGACCGCCTTCTTTGACCTGTCACGCATTGCTGCGTTGGGTATCGTGTTTTATCTGATTATGGACATTGCCATTCACTGGGGTGTGCTCCGTTATCTACGCAAAGACATTAAGGCCAACACCTGGGTGCCAGCAACAGCCATCTTGTTGGATCTTTTGGCGCTGGGCGGCTTCGTCTGGGTAAAGCTTAATACGGACCCGTTCGTCATCAGCGTGGCAGTCGTGACCATGATCGTGATTGCAGTATCCGAGCAGATTTTCCTTAAAAGATCACCGGAATCGGCGCAAGCGAAACAGGAAGAGAGTCATGCGCATCATCATTAATCTGAATCAGGAAGAGAGGCTATTGCCATGATGGGAGATAACATGTTCGGGAACACCATGTGGGCAGGCCACTGGCTGTGGATGCTGGTGATTGCCATTGTGGTCGTCATTCCGGCCTTGCGTATTTGCCAGCGCACGGGGTATCCGGGGTGGATGGGTGTACTGATACTGATCCCTATCGTCAATCTGGTTCTGCTGTATTTCATTGCATTTGCAGACTGGCCCGCCGATAAAACAGGAGATCAGAATGGCTGAGCACCATCACGCCCATGACCACGATCACCACGCCGATAAAGAACCTGGCGGGCACACCGCCAAGGATCCGGTTTGCGGCATGGCAGTCGATCCGCATACCGCGGAACACCGCAGCCAGCATGGCGGTAAAACCTGGTACTTCTGCTCGTCGCGTTGCCAGTCCAAATTCGACGAGGACCCTGAGCAGTACCTCGATTGGGAAAAGAAACAGCAAGAGCCGGTAGCGCCGGGCACTATGTATACCTGTCCCATGCACCCCGAGATTCGGCAGCAAGGGCCAGGGGACTGCCCAATCTGCGGCATGGCCCTAGAGCCCGAGCAGGTAAGCCTGGACGACGGGCCTTCGGAAGAACTCAAAGACATGACCCGCCGATTCTGGATCGGCCTGGTGCTGGCCCTGCCTGTACTGGTACTGGAGATGGGTGGGCACCTCACCGGACTCGATCACATTATAGCCCCGCAGATGTCCAACTGGATTCAACTGGTGCTGGCAACGCCTGTGGTGCTCTGGTGCGGTTGGCCCTTCTTCGTCCGGGGTTGGAAATCCGTGGTTAGCCGTAACTTGAACATGTTTACGCTCATTGCCATTGGTACCGGCGTCGCGCTGATCTACAGCCTGGTGGCGACCCTGGCGCCGCAGATCTTCCCAGGCGCCTTCCGGCAGGAAGACGGGTCGGTCGCCGTCTACTTCGAGGCGGCTGCTGTCATCGTGGTGCTGGTGCTGCTGGGGCAGGTGCTGGAATTGCGCGCCAGAGAGAAAACCTCTGGTGCCATCAAGGCCCTGCTGGATCTGGCACCGGCGACGGCCAGAAAACTGGACGACGATGGCAGCGAATCCGATGTGTCGCTTGATCAGGTCAAGGTCGGTGACCGCTTGCGGGTGCGTCCGGGAGACAAGGTGCCGTTGGACGGCGAGGTGCTTGAAGGCAGCTCCAACGTGGATGAATCCATGGTGACCGGTGAGCCTTTGGCAGTCAGCAAAAAATCCGGCGACCAGGTGATCGGCGGCAGTATCAACCAGCAGGGCAGCTTTATCATGCGGGCCGACAAGGTTGGCCGTGACACCATGCTGTCCCAGATTGTGCAGATGGTGGCGAGCGCCCAGCGCAGCCGCGCGCCCATTCAGGGCCTGGCCGACAAGGTGGCGGGTTATTTTGTGCCTGCGGTGATCGTGATCGCCATTATCGCCTTTATAGCCTGGTCATTCTTCGGGCCCACGCCGCCTATGGCGTTCGGGCTGATTGCAGCGGTCAGTGTTCTGATCATTGCCTGCCCTTGCGCACTTGGCTTGGCGACGCCCATGTCCATCATGGTGGGTGTCGGACGCGGTGCTCAAAGTGGCGTTCTGATTCGCGATGCGGAAGCCTTGGAGCGTATGGAGAAGGTGGACACCGTGGTGGTGGATAAAACCGGCACGCTGACAGAGGGCAAGCCGCAAGTCACCCGGCTTGTCGCGGCCAACGGGTTCGATGACAGTAGTCTCATGCGTTATGCAGGCGGCCTGGAGAAAGGCAGTGAGCACCCACTGGCTCACGCCATACTCGATAAAGCCAAGGGCATGGACCTGAAGCTTCCGGATGCGGAAGACTTTGACTCTCCGAATGGTAAAGGGGTTACCGGTCGAATAGACGGCAAGCGGGTGCTACTTGGTAACCGCCTTCTCATGGAGTCGGAAAATGTCGACACCACGCGATTTGACGGCGACGCCGACCAGCTCCGAAAAGATGGTGCTACCGTGATTTTTGCTGCTGTCGACGGAAACGTCGCAGGGTTGCTGGCGATTGCCGATCCGGTCAAGGAAACCACCGAAGCCGCTATTTCCGCGCTGCAAAAAGACGGCATCCGGGTGGTCATGCTGACCGGCGATAACCGCACTTCAGCTGAAGCAGTTGCCCGAAAACTGCATATCGACGAAGTGGAAGCGGAAGTCCTGCCGGAAGATAAGGGCAAGATCGTCCAGCGCCTGAAAGACGAAGGCCATGTTGTCGTGATGGCGGGTGACGGCGTAAACGATGCGCCTGCACTGGCAACGGCGGATGTCGGTGTGGCCATGGGCACCGGGACCGATGTCGCCATCGAAAGCGCCGGCATTACGCTGCTACGCGGCGACCTGATGGGCATTGTCGAGGCGCGCCGTTTGTCTCTGGCGACCATGCGCAATATCCGTCAGAACCTGTTTTTCGCCTTCGTTTACAACTCCGCCGGTGTTCCGATAGCGGCAGGGGTTTTGTACCCGTTTTTCGGGATACTGCTGTCGCCCATTTTTGCAGCGGCCGCCATGTCGCTGTCCTCGGTCAGCGTGATCGTGAATGCGCTGCGTTTGAGGGTGGTGAAACTCGGGTCAAAGCAATGAACTTCTGAATCATTGGAGGTAGCTATGTCATACACGATCGATCAAGTTATCAAAGATGTCGATTTCGAGGGCGTGGACAGAAGAGCGCGTCAGGCCCTCACTGATCACGGGTTCGGTGTGCTGACAGAAATTGATGTCAAAGCCACCATGAAGAAAAAGCTGGACAAGGATATGCAGGCCTATCGGATTCTCGGGGCCTGCAATCCTGGCATGGCCTGGGAAGCCATCGGTGTGGAGCCTCGCGTGGGTGCCATGCTGCCTTGCAACGTTATTCTTCGTGAGGTTTCGGAGGGCATTGAGGTAAGTGCAGTGGATCCATTGGCTTCCATGAGCGCCATCGATAATGACGAGCTCAAGCAGGTTGCCGGGAAGGTCAGGGATATGCTCTCTGAGGTTGTGGAATCGATCTGAAGCCGGTAGAGGCGTCGATTTGCTGCAGTGCCTGCGGTTTGCAATGGATTAGCGAATTAGCCAGGCGAGCGCATAGCCCAACTGAACACTGGAAATGCAAATAGGACTCCTCATTTGACGACGGGATACCTATTTGATGTCAGTCATATTATGGAGAAGAAAAAAGGAAAAAAGATATGGATATAAAGACTTTTGGACAACTGATCGACTGGACGCGCGATCTGCACTCACATCTGGCGAGCTGTCTGTCCCATTGCGCAACAAAGCACGAGGAAGAACGGGCCCGTGCGCTTTTGGATTATCTGGCAGCTCATGAATCGGAAATAGAGCGGATCGTGAACGAGTTTGAGCACCAAGGGGATAAGAAGGCACTGGAAACTCGGGTGTACGACTACCTGTCCCATAATCCGATCAAAACTCATCGAACCTGCGACGAGCCTTACGCGAAGCTTGATTTTGATGGTATCTGCCGGGAAGTGTTCGACTTTCATGATCAGATTATTGATCTCTACAAAACGCTGATTGGAAAAGCCGAAATTCCAGAAGCAAAAGAGCTGTTCGAATCTCTTTTGGCGATGGAGGAAAATGAGTCGATGAGACTGGCTCGTCAGGTTGGCCGAATGCAGGATCTATGAGATCCGAGCACTTTTGCTGACGGCTTAATCCCTTTGAATGTTTCCAATTGAGGCTCACCTTCACACCTCAAAGACGGGCGCAAAGCCACCTCCCGGCGTTCGAAAGTTGGTGGCCTGGCCCTGGTACACACGGGCAGCGGCAAGCAGATGTTGCCCGGCATAGGTGTACAAACGGATATCGACCTTTCTGGTGGTGACCGTGCCATCCACTCTCAGGGTGCGTTCTCCGGCGGGAACGAAGTTCTGCGCGATGTAATCACCCTTCAGGATCTCTTCGAAAACGCGGCGGGTTAGTTTTTCGCCCCGATAGACGCCCTTACTGCCATGGCCCGCTACCGGTTTGAAAAACAGTTTACGCCGGTTGCTCCACAACTCCGCCTCATCACTTGCTGAAACCAGCCGGGTCTTCGGTACAGCTCTATCCAGAAATCCTGCCTCGGTTTCACTCAGGCCCCAGTCGCGCAGGGTTTGGGCATCAGATAGCAGGATCAGGTTCCGTTTGTCGGCCATCAGCGCATGGGCGCGTGGATTGGGCGTGACGACCGCCGCGCCGTCGAGGTAGGCGCGCCTCAGCGCCCCAAGAGCCGGGGCCTCCAAGGCAAAATCCACCAGCCGGTTGTACACCATGTCAATAGGCTTGCCGTGGGCGCTCAGGGCACCATCAACATACTCAAGCTCCGATGGGTCGAGGATCAAGGTCTCTATGCCTCTGGCCTGGAATAACTGCTGGGCCAGTTGGAATTCCGGGAACATAAACTGGGATTCTGGGGCATCGTCCACAATGGCCAGGCAACCGGGTGTCGAGTCGCCACCTTGCCGTTGCCACTCCTGCTGGAACATGGCAAACACCGCGTCCTCGAACCCATCCAGTGCACGGTTGGTGCCAGCAGTCAGCTGGGACGGGTCACAGCATCGGTGTTGAGCCCGGGCCAATACCGTGTTCAGAAATGCGCCGCCGGCGTTGGTGTTGATTTCGATCAGCTGAGGCCCGTTCTCGCCCAGGTGAAAGTCATAGCCCATGAAGGCCCCGATGGGGCCTGGATCAAAACTGGCGATGTCCGGCGCCCAGGACAGAGCTCTTTCCTTATAGGGCGGAAGCTCGGCTGCGGATTCGATCGCCTGAACAATCCGCTCCATCGTCGCGATGTCAGCCTGGGGAACAAAAACCGGCGTGTTTGAAAAGAGATGATGGATCTCGGGAGTGGCCGGTGCCCCGTTCCCAGTGTCTGAAAACTGCTTCTGGAGGCTGTCAGTGAGCGCTTTTCGGTCAAGGGTGATGCAGTAACACTGCCGGTTGAGCTGGTCGGCGTGGGTTTTGGTTGTTCGCTGGTTTTCCTGGGGCACGTCTTGCATTGGTCGTCCATGGTCATTGTGAATCGTTCCACCTTGATTCTGGTCAAACGAATGCATGTTTCGCAACTGTTTTCAGGCCTGTTTCAGCTTGGTGTGATGGACTGCCAAGTAATGACCATGCCTGTTCGGGACCTTGCTTACCGGGCGAGGAGATCTTACTGAAACCCTCTGACCAAAAAGGGCACGCTATGAACCATTCGTTGCGCGGGCAGTGTATTGCTGGTATTACGGCCAGTGTCGCTATGAGTTTTTCGCTGATGGTGGCCGCAGACACGAACCGGGCATTTGTTCCCATGGGCACAGCGGATGCCGTCGGCGTTATTGATCTGGAAAACCGCAAGGTGACGTCGTCCATTGGCGGCACCCTGAATACCCACGGTTCGGCACTGACCCCGGATGGCCGGCATCTGGTGGTGGGTAGTTTGTCGGCGCATGATCGTCAGAAGCCGGTTAGTCGCCCCGAAGGCATTTCAGAAGATGAACACGCCGCTCATCATGGGGGCGGGCAGTCTACTGAATTGGAAGCAGGGAGTACCGGGCTGCTCTATTTGGTGAACACGGCCACAAAGACGATTGACCGCAAACTGGAAGTGCCGGGGCCGGTGCACCATGTGCTGGTGACTTCCAACGGTCGCTATGCCGTTTCCACGCATCCTGCCAGTGGCAGTATCAGCGTTGTGGATCTGGATTCCGGTCAGTTGGTCAAAACTGTGGCGACGGGGCCGGCCCCCAACTATCTGGTGCAAACCGACGACGGCCAATCCCTTCTGGTCAGCAATACCGGTAATGGCACGGTCAGCGAAGTGGATACCGAGCACTGGTTCGTCGAGCGCAATTTGCGAGTTGGCGGCAACCCAGAGCATATGGTGCTTGCCCCCGGCAACCAGCGGCTCTACGTGAATGATGCTGCATCCGGCCAGGTTCTTGTCCTTGAGCTTGCCAAAGGCGCGGTGGCGAACCGGTACGAGGTTGGGGAGGCGCCCCATGGCGTTGGCTTGAGCGCAGATGGCCAGACCCTCTATGCCACCAGCCAGGGCGGCAACCAGGTGGTCCGGATTGAGCTAGCCAGCGGCGCCCGCCACACCAGGCCGATGGCTCCAGCGCCCTATCATCTTGCGGTCTCTCCCTACGATGGCCAGCTACTGGTGACCAGTCGGGCAGAGAACAAGCTTTGGGTGCTCGACCCGGAATCCCTCGATGTGGTTGATGAGATCGCGCTGAGCGGCATAGGCCATCAGATATCCCTTGAGGCCCATTAGTACTCTGTTCTGACACTGGCTTTTTCGCAAAGGAACCGCTCATGGATCGACGCTTTAAAATTACTTTGGCAATGTTTGCCGTTATCGCACTGGTTTTACTCTGGGGAGAACACAAGGTTCATCTGCTTGGCGCCTTGCCCTGGCTGATACTGCTTGCTTGTCCGCTGATCCATATTTTTATGCACGGAGGGCATGGAGGGCATGGAGGACATAACCACCAGGCAGAGCAACCGGGAAAGAGTGGAGAGCAGCGTGATGACTGATGGTGCATCGGATTATGGCCTTTGGAGCCTAGTGGTGCTGAATTCGGCGATTTTCATATTCTTCGCCTTCAGTTTTTTCAAACCGCAGACCCGCCGGGACTGGCGTTCGTTTGGTGCCTTCAGCGCGTTTCTGGTGGCACTGTTCACCGAGATGTACGGGTTCCCGCTGACGCTCTACTTCCTCTCCGGCTGGCTGCAGAGCCAGTATCCCGACGTGACCTGGTTGGCTCACGACAGTGGCCACTTGCTGGAAATGCTGTTTGGTTGGAAGGGTTCCCCACACTTTGGGCCGTTTCATCTCTTGAGCACAGTGCTTATTGGCCTCGGGTTTTATCTGATTGCGGCTGGCTGGCGTACCCTGTATGCCGCGCAAAAGGCAGGGCAGTTGGCCACAACCGGCCTGTATGCCCACGTTCGCCACCCCCAATATTCCGGCTTTGTGCTCATCATGTTCGGTTTTCTGTTGCAATGGCCCACGCTGCTGACGCTGACCATGTTCCCGGTGCTGGTGTGGATGTACTCGCGCCTGTCTTTGTATGAGGAGCGTGAAACAGAAAAAACGTTCGGCTCCGATTGGCGGGCCTATGCAGCCAGAACTCCCCGTTTTATTCCTCAATTGAGGAATTTGAGGCGCAAGGAAATCGAGGAACAAGAATGATGCATTTGGTAACTATCTCAGTAGGCGTTCTTGCGGTCGCGCTAATCAGCGGCTGCGGTAAACAGACGGTGGATGACCGCTGGTACACACAGGCTGAGGTCGAGCGCGGCGCAGTGGTGTTCGACGACAACTGCGCAAGCTGCCATGGCGGCAATGCCCAAGGCGCTTTCAATTGGAAAAAGACTCTGAAGGATGGCTCTTACCCGCCGCCACCGCTCAACGGAACAGGTCATGCCTGGCACCATTCCTTCGACACGCTGATGGGTACAATTAGTCAAGGTGGCGCCCCCATGGGTGGGAAAATGCCGGCCTTCGCAGACGAGCTCTCCAGGGACGATCAAAAAGCCGCTATCGCCTATTTCCAGAGCAAATGGGACAAGCGGATCTATGAGGCATGGTCTGAAAGGAGTGGGCTCTGATTTCTCTGGGTAATCAGACGATTAACTCAAGGAGGCAGCGTATGAAATGCTTATGGGTGGTGGCTTTTCTAAGTGTTTTTCCGGGCAGTGCGCTGGGTGGTGCGCCCTCGGCGGAATCATTGATTGAGGGGATGGAGGCCACCCTGTGGTCGGACAGCAACCACGGCCGTTTCACCATGCGTATCGAAACCGAATACTGGACCTGGGAACCGGACCTGGAGGCCTGGATGGTTCGGCAGGTTTAAGATGGAATTATAGCGAGTTAATGCCGGTAGTCACATGGACAGGCACAGGGGTAATTCCTCTTGCACAATGGGTTTTCTTGCCACCGATAACGGGCCTGATTGTCAAATGGATGTTTCTTGGGTGGTTGACTCTGAGAGCCAAATGAAGAGGCATCGTGGAAGTGAAGTAAATTACTTTCTGTATTTTCAATATTTAATAAATAGTCGACTGTCGTTCTAAGAGACAGTCGACTACTGGTTATTCTCTAACACGCTGGATTTATTTAAGTATGATTGTG
>Ga0208670_100312_pt1 | contig 14552 bp, 8 predicted proteins | sample 24BtaG_FD_184098 | JGI IMG/M metagenome (GOLD analysis project Ga0208670, IMG submission 184098) | Marine viral communities from Cariaco Basin, Caribbean Sea - 24B_WHOI_OMZ_CsCl (SPAdes) (version 2) | ecosystem: Environmental > Aquatic > Marine > Oceanic | place: Caribbean Sea: Cariaco Basin...
GATGCTGGTGATATCCTAGTTGGTAAAGTAACCCCTAAAGGTGAAACGCAATTAACGCCAGAAGAAAAACTTCTGAGAGCCATCTTCGGTGAGAAAGCAGCAGACGTTAAAGATACTTCTTTACGTGTGCCAACTTCTACCAAAGGTACGGTTATTGATGTTCAAGTCTTTACCCGTGATGGCGTAGAAAAAGACGCTCGTGCTAAAGCAATCGAGAAGTCTCAGTTAGACAACTATCGTAAAGATTTAAAAGAAGAGTTACGTATCTTCGAAGAAGCAGCCCGTAGCCGTATTAGTCATCTATTAGATGGTAAAGCGATTAGTGGTGGTGCAGGTCTTAAATCAGGTACGGTATTGGCAGAATCTGAACTATTAGAAATGTCTTTAGAGACCTTATTAGACATTCAGCCAGTAGAAGAAGAAATCGCTGAGCGTTTAACTCAGATTCAAGAATTCTTAATCGATAAGCAAAAAGACATTGATACTAAGTTTGCTGAGAAAAAACGTAAGTTAACTGCGGGTGATGATCTGCAACATGGCGTACAAAAAATCGTTAAAGTTTACCTAGCGGTTAAACGTCGTATTCAGCCTGGTGATAAGATGGCGGGTCGTCATGGTAACAAAGGTGTTGTATCCCGCATCATGCCAGTAGAAGACATGCCATATGATGAGCATGGTAACCCTGTTGATATCGTATTGAACCCACTCGGTGTACCATCACGTATGAACATCGGTCAGGTTCTTGAGACTCACTTAGGTATGGCCGCTAAAGGTCTTGGTGACAAGATTAATGGCATGCTTAAAGCTCAAGCAGCAGTTGCTGACTTACGTGATTTCTTAGATAAGATTTACAACAAAGTGGGCGGTGAGCAAGTTGATTTAGACAGCTTGAGCGATGAAGATATCATGGCACTTGCTAATAACTTGCGTGATGGTGTGCCTATGGGTACTGCAGTATTCGACGGCGCACGTGAAGTGCAAATCGATGAACTGTTACAGCTTGCTGGTTTCCCAAGCTCAGGTCAGCAAACCTTATATGATGGTCGTACTGGTCAGAAATTTGACCGTCCGGTTACCGTAGGTTACATGTATATGCTGAAACTGAACCACTTGGTCGATGACAAGATGCACGCCCGTTCAACTGGCTCGTACTCATTAGTTACACAGCAGCCACTAGGTGGTAAAGCACAATTTGGTGGTCAGCGCTTCGGTGAGATGGAAGTTTGGGCACTAGAAGCATACGGCGCAACTTACACGTTGCAAGAGATGCTAACAGTGAAGTCGGACGATGTTGAAGGTCGTACGCGTATGTATAAGAACATCGTCGATGGTGAACAGTACATGGATCCAGGTATGCCTGAGTCATTCAACGTACTGACCAAAGAGATTAAGTCATTGGGTATTAATATTGAGCTAAAAGAAAGCAACTAGTGTTGATAGGGTAGATACAGGGCTGGTCAATAATGGCCCTGTATTTGTCCCATTAGTCGTCCCCCTTTAACTCAGCCTAATTCATTGCCTTCAAACGGTAGGTTAGTGTCATTATTCAACTATAAACAATGACCTAAACCCCGTGAACACATATAACGGAGAAGCAACTTGAAAGATTTACTCGATATTATGAAAAGCCCTGCCGACAACGGCAAACGTGAATTTGATAGCATTCAGATTTCATTGGCTGCTCCTGAGACTATTAAGTCATGGTCACATGGTGAAGTAAAAAAACCAGAAACTATTAACTACCGTACCTTTAAGCCTGAGCGTGATGGTCTATTTTGTGCCAAAATCTTTGGTCCAGTAAAAGACTTTGAGTGTCTTTGTGGTAAATACAAGCGCCGTAAATTCCAAGGCGTAATTTGCGAAAAATGTGGCGTAGAAGTGACCACTGCTAAAGTTCGTCGTGACCGTATGGGCCACATCGATTTAGCAAGTCCTGTTGCTCATATTTGGTTCTTAAAATCATTACCAAGCCGCATTGGTCTATTACTTGATATGACGCTACGTGATATCGAGCGTGTATTGTATTTTGAAAGCTACGTGGTAACTGATCCAGGTATGACTTCTTTAGAGAAGTATCAGCTATTAGATGATGAAGATTATTACAAAGCTTTAGAAGAGTTCGGTGATGAGTTCATCGCTAAGATGGGTGCTGAAGCGATTCAAGACCTGTTAAAAGACATCGATATTGACGTAGAGATTGATGACTTACGTGAAGCGATTCCTAACACTGGTTCTGAAACTAAGCTTAAAAAGATGTCTAAGCGTCTTAAGTTATTAGAAGCTTTCCGTGACTCTAATAATAAGCCTGAGTGGATGGTAATGAGCATTTTACCTGTATTACCACCAGATTTACGTCCTCTAGTACCGCTAGAAGGCGGCCGCTTTGCGACATCAGATCTAAACGATTTATATCGCCGTGTTATTAACCGTAACAACCGTTTAAAGCGCCTTTTAGAGCTTAACGCACCAGACATTATCGTACGTAACGAAAAACGTATGTTGCAAGAGTCTGTTGATGCGTTATTAGATAACGGTCGTCGCGGTCGTGCAATTACGGGTAGTAACAAGCGTCCATTAAAATCGCTTGCTGACATGATTAAAGGTAAGCAAGGTCGTTTCCGTCAGAACTTACTAGGTAAGCGTGTTGACTATTCAGGTCGTTCGGTAATCGTTGTAGGTCCTACATTACGTCTACATCAGTGTGGTCTACCTAAGAAAATGGCACTTGAATTATTCAAGCCATTTACTTACTCGAAACTGTTATCACATGGTATGGCGACTACCATCAAGCAAGCTAAAAAGATGGTAGAACGTGAAGAACCACAAGTATGGGATATGCTGGCCATGGTTATCCGTGAGCATCCAGTATTATTAAACCGTGCACCAACGTTACACAGATTGGGTCTACAAGCGTTTGAGCCAGTACTAATTGAAGGTAAAGCCATTCAGCTTCACCCACTAGTTTGTACCGCATTTAACGCTGACTTCGACGGTGACCAAATGGCAGTACACGTGCCATTAACCCTAGAAGCGCAGTTAGAAGCACGTACCTTGATGATGTCGACTAACAACATCTTATCACCTGCCAACGGTGATCCGATTATTGTTCCTTCACAAGACGTTGTATTGGGTCTGTACTATATTAGCCGTTCAGCTATTAATGCCAAAGGCGAAGGCATGATCTTCGCGACCGTTAACGAAGCATTGCGCGCGATTGGTTCAAACGATTTACACGTAAACGCCAAAATTAAAGTTCGTGTTACTGAGACCATCTTTGATGAAGAAGGTAACTCAACTAAGCAAACCACTTTAAAAGAGACTGTGGCAGGCCGTTTACTTATCTGGAACGTTATGCCTAAAGGTATGCGATTCGAAGAGTGTAACGTTGAGATGACTAAGAAAAACATCTCAAAACTAATGAACTCTTGCTACCGTACTCGTGGTGTGAAAGAAAGTGTTATCTTCGCTGACCAACTGATGTATTTAGGTTTTGCTCAAGCCACGCTTTCAGGGGTGTCTATCGGTATCGAAGACATGGTTATTCCACCTAAGAAGAAAGAGCTTATTGAAGCGGCAGACGCAGAAGTACGCGAAATTGAACAGCAGTTCGAACAAGGTTTCGTAACCGCGGGTGAGCGTTATAACAAAGTTGTTGATATTTGGTCACGTACCAATGATAAAGTCGCAAAAGCGATGATGGACAACTTGTCTACTGACAAAGTAATCAATGCACAAGGCGAAGAAGAAGAGCAGAAATCTTTCAACTCTATCTTCATCATGTCAGATTCTGGTGCTCGTGGTAGTGCGGCACAGATTCGTCAGTTGGCCGGTATGCGTGGTCTGATGGCTAAACCAGATGGTTCAATCATCGAGACCCCAATTAAAGCGAACTTCCGTGAAGGTCTATCGGTACTTCAGTACTTCATCTCGACTCACGGTGCACGTAAAGGTCTTGCTGATACAGCATTGAAAACTGCGAACTCAGGTTACTTAACCCGTCGTCTAGTAGACGTGGCGCAAGATTTGGTTATCACAGAAGATGATTGTGGTACTGAAAAAGGTGTTCGCATGACACCACACATCCAAGGTGGCGAGATCATCGAGAAGTTAGGTGACCGTGTACTTGGTCGCGTAGTAGCTACTGATGTTATTAGCCGTGAAGATGAAGTGTTGTTGCCAGCAGGTACCTTAATTGACGAACATGGCGTACAAGTTATCGATGACAATGGCATCGATGAAGTATGGGTACGTTCAGTAATTACTTGTGATGTACCACATGGTGTTTGTGCCCAGTGTTATGGTCGTGACTTAGCCCGTGGTCATAAAGTGAACATCGGTGAGTCAGTAGGTGTTATGGCTGCTCAGTCAATTGGTGAGCCAGGTACTCAGTTAACCATGCGTACGTTCCACGTAGGTGGTGCAGCGAGCTCGACTTCTGTAGATAACAGTATTTCAGCACGTAACACTGGTTTCATCCGTTTCCATAACATGAAGACGGTTGAGCACGTTGATGGTCACTTAGTTATCGTATCTCGTTCTGCTGAAATCGGTATTGCTGATGATGTAGGCCGTGAGCGTGAGCGCTATAAAGTACCTTATGGTTCAAGTGTTCTAGTGAAAGACGGTGATGAAGTTGAAAGTGGACAGGCTATTGCCAAATGGGATCCACACACTCACCCAATCATCACAGAATTCGCTGGTAAAGCACGTTTCAGCGATATTATCGATGGCTCTACTGCCACGGTTAAGATCGATGAAGCGACTGGTATGAGCTCGTTTGAGATTCTTGGTTCAAAAGATCGTCCAACCAACTCAAAAGACTTACGTCCAGCGATTATTCTAGACACTACAGCTGGTAAAGAAGTGGTTTACTTCCTACCTGCTGAAACCATTATCCGTGTGTCTGATGGTGAAGAAGTAACCGCAGGTTCAGTACTAGGTCGTGTGCCACAAGCCACTTCTGGTACTAAAGATATTACCGGTGGTCTGCCACGCGTTGCTGACTTATTTGAAGCACGTCGTCCGAAAGATCACGCCATTATGGCAGAGATGTCTGGTGTGGTAAGCTTCGGTTCGTCAACCAAAGGTAAGAACCGCTTTATCATTACTAACGAAGATGGCGAAGTGCATGAAGAGCTGATTCCAAAATGGCGTCAAATCAACGTATTCGAAAACGAAACCGTTGCTCGTGGTGAGGTTATTGCAGATGGTCCATTAAATCCGCATGATATCTTACGCTTACAAGGCGAAACTGCACTTGCTAACTATATTGTAGATGAAGTACAGGATGTATACCGCTTGCAGGGTGTTAAGATCAACGATAAGCACATTGAAGTGATTATCCGTCAGATGCTACGTAAAGTAGAGATTACCGATGCCGGTGATTCAAACTACTTCAAGGGCGATCAGGTTGAATACGCTGATGTGAAAGCAATGAACGAAAAACTGCTTGCTGAAGATAAATTCCCAGTACAGTTTGAGCGTCAATTGTTGGGTATTACCAAAGCCAGCTTGGCAACTGAAAGCTTCATCTCAGCCGCTTCGTTCCAGGAAACTACGCGCGTGTTAACTGCTGCTGCAGTGACTGGTAAAGTGGATGAGTTACGTGGCTTGAAAGAAAACGTTGTTGTCGGTCGCTTGATCCCAGCAGGTACAGGTCTTGCTTACCATGCAGCTCGTAAGAAAGCCAAAGAAGGTAAGGCTGCTTATGACGTAGAAAGCGCATTAGATGCTGCTTTTGACTTAGAAGCAAATACCACCGCTCAAGATTTCAGAAGCTTCGACGAAGCATTTGCTCAAGAGCTAAGCCAAGATAAGCCAGGTCAATAAGCTTTGCCTGTTTGATTTTGTTTAATTGAAAAAATAATTAAAAAAATCCGGCCTTAGGGTCGGATTTTTTTTATTTAAATAAAAGATGATATATCAGTCAGTTAACAACCTTTAAGTAAGGATTCAAATACAATTTTGTCTGTCTTTAATAATAATCATAGTTCACAGTTGAAAAATGAACTTGATTCAGTATCGATAAGGCTTTATAACTATAGAAGGGATTAAATATAGAAAAGGATTCCCTTAGAAAAAGGGGCTTTAGAAAGAATTATTTTTGGAGTTTTAACTAAAGTTACTATTTGTTTAACTTGCCTGTATTGTAAGAATAGTAAACTTCAGTCTATATTGAATAATAAATTAATAATCACAAATTAAATTTTTAGTTATTTCTTTGGTTATTTTTCTTTAGTTATCGTGTTTAAGTCTTTGAGGCCATCATGAAAAAATCCATCCTATTAATATCTGCTTTATTAACAGCAGGGTCTATGAGTGCCTATGCTGAAGATAAGACCCCAGACTGTGATAGCTTAAATATTATGCTGATGTCTATGAAAGATGGCTTGGATATCAATGCCAACTGGAAGATTAAAGATACAGCAACCAATAGGTTTAAGACGGTGAGTATGGGCGACTTAAACAAATCTGCAGATCCTAGCTTTGCGATTACTTGCCCTGATTTTAGTGCCAACTACGATGGCAATGTCTTAAAAATGAAGGCTGACAATTATCAAGGTATTATCGATCATCTTTATAAGCAGTTGAATCGAGGTGTCGATTTATATAACTACCGTTGGTATACCAATCCTAAATCTAAAACCAATTTTAAAGTGGACAAATATAGCTTTGATCTGGAAAGGTTGGTACTGACGGATGGCTATATAAAAATGCCTGAAGGAGGCAGTATCAGTAAGAAACAAGCTTTTATACCCAATCAAGCGGTTATTAGCTATAAGATTGATGGGGGTAACTTAAAACCGATGTTGGCCAATAAGAATGTGTCGAAATATTCTGCTGATTTTAAAGCCGCTAAAACCATCGATATTTATCATAAGAATCCAAATATGGGGCGTAAAGGCTTCGGAGTAGAGCGGATTTTTGTAGACAAAGAAAACGGCACTTTGGAAATTTATAAAAATCATGCTTATCCTGTCCAATAGTATTTTATTAATTATTAAGGTTATAAATTTTTAATATTGGGCTTGGTTTTATTATGCTTTCAACGGTATTACCTCCCTGATAATGGCGTCTTAGAGACCCTGACAACCGCTTATATTGTAGGCGGTTTTTTTGTAATATCTATGGTGATGAAGGTAATATAAACGATAGTTTTATGGTACATTTAACGCTTATATTAGTGGCTAGTTAGAGGCAAAAATGGCAGACAAAGGCAGAGTGGCTCGTTATCAAGCAGATCGTACCAATCAGAAGTTTTATTTTTGTAGAATTGCTTGTAAGCAAGCAGGAGATACCGCCGATAAGCAGTTATACCAAGCTTACTGCGAGACCGCTATTTTTCATCTGCAGGGCGCGCTTTGGGCTTTTTTACAAGAGTTGGCGCATTTTTATAACTTAGACACCAGCCAGCCGACAGTTTCGTATATCGAAACCGCTTTAGAGAAAAAGACTTTAATATCACCAGAATTGCAACGTATTAAAATCTCGCTAGAGTCTGGTGTATTGGCCAATGTGGCCAAAGCCTATCAGCGTTGTCAGTATGCACCAGCACCTGACACTAAGGGCTTAGAAACCTCTAGTCAAGATTTGATTGTCAATGTGGTAACGTTGTCTAACCAATGGTTACCGGATGAACAAACCATTCGTGAGTGGCGTACAGAGTTTATGACATTAGTGGATGAGATGCGTGGCGGCATGGTGGAATACTAGCCGAATTAGACGCTAGTATCCAAAGGTCTAAATTAGAATTGTTGGCAATAAAAAAGGCACTGCTGACTATCAGCAGTGCCTTTTTTATTGAGTTTGTTTGTTTGGCTTTGATTAAGCTGTGGAAGATGGTTTTATTTCGTTTTACCCTCACGGCGCTGTTTAAGCTCAGATTTTGGAATCCAAGCCCAAGTCATTTCTACCGTAATGGGAGCACGGTCACTATCAGAGTTACGGTCCTCGATGACGCAAGGAATGACCATCTCACCTTTTGGGGTGTCTAGAATATACTGACGCTGTTCATCATTTAGAGTCGCTATCGCCGCCATCTGTCCTTTTTTAACCGGACGATAGAAGTTCACTTCATAAGACTTAACCAGTAAGATTCTATCTGACGGTAGGTTCATTGCCAAAACAAAGCCCGTCGCCGTCTCTGCTAATAGCGTTACTGCCACAGCATGTACCGAACCGATGTGGTTTTGGACCCCTTTTTTATTCTCTAAGCTAACCACTAATTTGTTTGGGGTCACCTCTTCGTAAACAATGCCTGTAGTGCCGACATAAGGTACAAGCTTGCTAAAAGCTTTGGTCAGCACAAAAGATTGAGTCGATTTAGGCAGTAATTGCACCGCCTTTAGGATTTTGGTAAAAGGATTGCTAATTTCTTTAGATTGAATGCTGTCAGAGGCGCCCTGATCAGCAGTATTATTTTTCGACTGGGTTGCCTTAAAAGGCAGGTTTAGTTGAGCGGCTATAGTGGCTGCTTTCTCAGCCGTGGCTTTTTTAGTAGATGACACTTGCTGTATAAAGTTTGATAACTGGCTCATAACGCGTCCTTTCATGGTTAGAGTTAACTTTTAGGGTTACAATGAGATAGTAAAATTGGATAGGAATGAAAATAGTATAGCAAAACCATATCCCAATAAGAGATGATACAGCGGTCATAAAAAATAGTTGCTGATTGAAAGTAAATAACGTCCTTAAGATTTTGATATAAACAGTGAAGAGATATTTTGAATAACCAACAGATACCAATGCCCGACCAACCGACCAACGTAATTTTTACCGGTGTTGCAGGAACCGGTAAGACGCACCGACTGCTTGAGATTCAGAAGCGTTATGATGAATCTGTAGATACTTCATGGGACAGTTGGCGAGTACAGCAAGTCAGTCATTATGGCTGGTGTGAAATCGTGTGTGCGGTGTTGCTACTAGAAGATAGATTGATGACGGTGCCGGAGATGATGCGTCATCCGTTGGTCGCCGATAAGGCCGCAGTCAATAAGCGCAATGAAAATATTAACCAGACCTTATGGGTGCAGCTGAACAAACATGCCCATCCAGAGTCAGTGACCGTTAATAGTACTCAGCGCTCGGCTAATTATTATTTTGATAAAACACAAACCAGTCAATGGTTTTTATTGGACGATGTAAAAGACATATTAAGAGACCGCTTGTCAGAGTTACTAGCGTTGTATGAAGGGCAGGGTAGAGAGTACTATACCCAAAAATTTGTGGTTAGCCGCAGCTGCTTAGTAAGCTTTCATCAGTCTTACGGCTATGATGAATTTGTAGAAGGTATCCGGCCCCGTATTAATCCACAGACTGGTCAAATGCAATACGAGATACAGCAAGGAGCTTTTTTAGAGCTGTGTACTAAAGCCAGTAATGATCCCAATCACCGTTATGCCATGCTCATTGATGAGATCAATCGTGCCAATACTTCTCAAGTATTTGGCGAGCTGATTAGTGTCATAGAAGCCAGTAAACGGGCAGGTGGGTCTACCCCCATGAGTGTGCGTTTGGCCTACTCTGGGCGTCCCTTTATAGTGCCTAGTAACGTTGATATCTACGCCACCATGAACACTCAAGATCGCTCGTTGGTGACCTTAGATACTGCCTTTAGAAGACGCTTTGATTTTATCACTTGTTATCCGGACAGCTCAGTGCTGACAGCGGTTAAAGATGAGTCAGGAAACAGTGTCAATTTAGCGGCACTAATGCAAGCTTTGAATCAGCGTATGTTGACTTTATTTGGTGCAGAAGCGCAGCTGGGTCATGCCTATTTCATGGATATTAATGATATTGCTCAGCTGGCCAAGCGTCTCTATCGTCAAATTATTCCTCAAATTATTGAGTATATAAAACATGGTGCAGCCCCTAGCCAGATTGGAACGTTATTGGCACAAGTGTTGTACGGAGGGGGCGATAACGAAGGGTTATCCGTTACTTCTGAACGGCTTAGTTTGTTGCAGTCCAATCTAGACACTAAGTCTCAACAAGACTCTTACTTAGGCGTAAGTGGGATAAGTGGTATAAACAGCGCCAGTCAGTCGACTACTTCAGCAATTCTAGGATTAAGTTCTGATTTTGTCAGCGTGGCTACTGAAAGTGCTATTGATTCAACGAGCGTATACTTTACGGCTAAGCCTTACCAGTTACTTTATGCCAGCTATTTGTCTACACAGGAGTTATAACCTTTGTATTCTAAGGCAATAGTACAGCCGTTAAATAGGGCGGGTAGCTCCTCTAGGATGAGCTGTTTAGAGCATCAACGGCTGACTCAAGCAGATTTTGCCCATGCTGCAGACTTTGAGTATCTAATCAAACATGAGCTACCTTGTTTTAGTATTGAAGTTAGACGAGGTCAGTTAAGTTTATTGGTGGGACATTATTTGTCAAAGATAATTCTGCCAAGTGGGCTGAGCTTGGAGATATTGCCAAAAATTACCTCTGCTCAGTCAGACATTAGGGTAGCCTCTAATCAGACAGATAGTTTTCATAAGGACATTGTCCGAGCTCGAGAGTGGGTGGCTGCTATGCTACAAGATATTGCTCACGATAAGTTGGGCAAAGCCATCCCTGCCATAAATTTAGCAGCTATTGAGTCTTTCAGTGATTCAGAAATAGATAATGACTGGAGTCATTTCTCGGCACTTGCTCTGTCTTTTCCAGAATCGCAACCTCAGTTGAATCAAAAAAATCAACAGCCAAAGTCATCACTTGATGCGCCGTGGTACCAAGGTTTGCTAGTCAGAATTAGTGAAGTCCTGCAGCAAGCAGCTGGCATTTTACCCAATCGCTATCAAACCCAAGTCAATAATAGACCCAAAGCGCAAGGTAAGATCAATCTAAGCGCACAATTAAAGAACAACTGGCATCGACCACATTATTTATACACTGAGCATTCGGTATTTGCCTCGGATGAATTATTGGCTCAGTTTTTGTCTACTGCTTGGCAATGCTGGCAACAGCTGTCTCAAAACTCGCCTATACCTACCAATCGGCAAACGCCAGAGAGTTTACGAGGCATTCAAACGCTGCCGCCATCCCAATGGGCAGTCACTTATCACAAAATCCAAAATGATAAATCTGCTTGGATGTCGCAATTCACTACTATGCAAGCGCAGACCATAACGGATGCTATTGAGTGGTCTTGGTGGCTATTAACGCACAGTAATATAAATAGCGCACCGCACGATCAGGTGAGAGAGAATTGGCAGGTAGAAGGTCTGCCCATGCCCGCTTTGATGATTAATATGAATCATGCTTTCGAGCGGTGGGTATTGGGCAAACTATACAATTGGGTCAGCGATAATTTAGTATCAAGTCGGCTGGTTATTCAGCCAAAGTTCGATTGGCTGCATCAAAAACTACCGTCATCTAACCCTTTAGCAACTTCCTCGAAACAGACTGGAGAGAAGAGTAGCGTCAGTATAAAAGATACAACTCAACATAGAGTAATACAAAAGCTGATACCGGATGCCTGTATCGTAACTGCAGAGGGGAAGATTAGTCATGTCATTGATGTTAAATATAAGACGATTGAAGGTATTGCCCAAGTAAGTGGGGCAGACTGGCAACAGTTGTATGTGTATCATCAGCATCTGCAATGTGAAAATGCGTGGTTAATTTATCCCATGACAAAAAAATTTACAGAAAGGCTTGACGTTCTGGCTGATTTCAACGAGAATAGGCAGTCAAATCAGGGAGGTACTGCACAAATGAGTGCTATACCCTTTAATCTTTACCGAGGGTTACTACTGATTTGAGTGTTTTATAATAGAGTCTGTACTTTTTTGAAATTTTTAAAAAAAAGATAAAAAAAGTGTTGACAAGATTGAAGTTTAATCCTATTATATGCACCTCGATAGCGATGACGCACTTGATTAGCTTAATCAAAACGTTTTCAAAGTCGTAAAGTAAAAAAAGTAAAATATCGGAGTGTGGCGCAGTTTGGTAGCGCATCTGGTTTGGGACCAGAGGGTCGTAGGTTCGAATCCTATCACTCCGACCACTTTTTATTAGAGCCTTACAGGCTTTTTTTTATGCTTTAAATAAGACATTTGTTGCTTATTACGCTATATATGTTTTAATAACAGTGTGGTTCGAATAACAACGATGTTAGTTAGCACTATGAGCGCCTGTAGCTCAGTTGGATAGAGCATCTGCCTTCTAAGCAGGTGGTCGCAGGTTCGAATCCTGCCAGGCGCACCACTTTCGCCTGACATGTAATACCTAGTCTTTAGGTAATACACTGCAATTTCAATATATTCTATGTTGATTATGGCGGCTGTAGCTCAGTTGGTAGAGCCCCGGGTTGTGATCTCGGTTGTCGTGGGTTCGAGTCCCATCAGTCGCCCCATTTTTTATTCCCTTCTTGTTATATCTCATTATTATTATTTCTTTTTAACTGGTTTTTCTACCTAAAGTTTCATATCACCAATTATCTTGTTTTTATTGCTAATTTAGACACTGTCTTTATTGGTTTTTTTGCGTTTTTGTCTATTTTTTCTTTTTAGTAGCTCATTTAGGTTTTGACTGTCCCTAACTGTAAGGTCGGTGCTACCAAACTGCTTATGAAACTTAGGTGCTCGGATTTAGCAATAATGCTATGATAAAGTCATCTTTAAGAGGTTCGAGATATTATTATGGCAAACCATTCAGTAACGATTACGGCGCATATTGTTCCTAAGAGTGACACCAATTCTGAGACAATAGCCGTGGAACAAGCCCAACCTGAACAATCTAACAGTGTGGAAATAGCTGATATACCTATGGCTATGCCAAATAATAAGGCAGAACTTGTCCGCTTATATCAGCCTGAGCCATTAGAGATTAATAACTCAGTCCAAGCTAAAGAGATGGAAAAAGTGGCTGAACAGCGTGTGGCCCTATATCAGAACCAACTAAGACGGACTGAAATCTTTTACACGGTAAAGCCTATATTACGTCCTACCTACATGGTACAGACTTTAAAACCTCAGTTTGTCGAGTATCAACATTATCAAATGGCTCGGGCACTTGATCAGCGCGGTATTATTGATTTAGATAAAAATGAAATGATGTGGCAGCAACTGCATATTGTTGATGATCTGATTGCTGATATTGTGCACCATATGCCAGCGCAGCAACCAGTAGGTTGGCAGCTTACTTCAGTCAATAAAAACCATTTAAAGCTACCCACAGTCGGGCGTTTAAGAGATACGGATTCGGTCGCCGATCAAGCCAGTCTAAACAGCTATGTGCTAGGTCACTTTGGGGTCATGAGTTATACCTATGACCGTGCCTACTTTATTGGTCATGTCTTGGGTTATTTATTTTGTTGCTATTATCTGGCCCACTTATCCATAGCCTATGGGGTGACTCCTCTACCTGGAAGTGCAGTCGCTAACTATAAATATGCATCCCTTGAGACACCCAAACTGGTTAGACTCCTACACAGCGTAGATGTTTATTGCAAACGCCGTATCTATCAATTGGCGGTGCTTTGTGCACGTCTTAGCTGTTATCAGCTGGATAAATATATTGAAAAAATGCTCATCGCTGAGGTCAATGAATTTGATAAGAAACAGCAAATTGAGCATTTAGATGCTTTGTTGATGAAGGGTATTATGCCTGAAATGCCTGACACAGCAGATTTAAAAGACTTTCCAGGTGCTTTTGGCGATGAGGGTAAATCTTAATATTTTAGCGGTTTAATACTTACTATACAAAAATATATTATATAGTAAGTTGTATCATCTATAGTCGTTAATTGTTTACAGCTATCAACCCTGATAGTCGTTTAATTAAAGCTGCCTGCTGTGCTTCCATTCACTTGACCTTATCTGGGTCATCTTATTTTTACGAAGTAACTTTCATGAAAAACTCAAAAGAAACAAAAGAAGCTTTGTTCTCTGAAGTAACCCTTCATCCACCACATCAAAAACCAATCAATAATAATACTCTCAAGATTACTCAAAAAAATAAACGCTATAAAACAGCTAAATCTATCACGCATAGAGTATTGGCTGCTTCTTTAGCGCTGTCATTAAGTATTGGTTTTGGCGCAGGAGCTATTGATAATCAAGCACAGGCGGCAAGTTTAGGAGACTTATTTGGCGGTGCTGAGGTTCAAGGTGGGCAGGAAAAGTTTTTAAAAGTAGAGCAGGCTTTTTCTGTACAGCCTAGTCAAAACGGTAATAAGGTCAATATAGCTTTAAAGATTACCCCAAAGCATTACTTATATAAAGACAAACTGTCCTTAAAACTACCTGAAGGGGTGACTGCTACTCCGCTCAAATTCTCACACTCTAGTCAAAATATTGATGACCCTTCATTCGGCAAAGTAGCGGTATTTAAGCAGCCACAAGTGACAGCGTCAACTACTTTAACCAATACAACCTCTGCGCCCATTAAGCAAGATATTACGATCACTTGGCAGGGTTGTGCTGAGGCAGGTCTTTGTTATCCGCCGCAAAAAGAAACCTTATCTATAAGTTTACCGGCCGGTGCTTCAAAGACGGTAGAAGCCAAACAAAGCACTGAGAAAAACACCGCATCTAATACCACTGAACAAG
>Ga0208670_100315_pt1 | contig 14427 bp, 11 predicted proteins | sample 24BtaG_FD_184098 | JGI IMG/M metagenome (GOLD analysis project Ga0208670, IMG submission 184098) | Marine viral communities from Cariaco Basin, Caribbean Sea - 24B_WHOI_OMZ_CsCl (SPAdes) (version 2) | ecosystem: Environmental > Aquatic > Marine > Oceanic | place: Caribbean Sea: Cariaco Basin...
GGTGAGCCAATTTCTAAAAAACGTACTGAACGTTCAGTGAACACTGTCCAAAGTACACCTCTGAACAGTCAAAGTGTTCAGTACAATACGGACATTGAACACCAATTAGCGCTTGAAAAGCTCAAGAATGAACATCTCAGCCAACAGGTAAACGATCAAAAAAAGTTAATTGAAAATTATCAGCAGCAGATAGGACAATTGAACAAAACACTGGATAAAGCCAACGCCAGTATCCAAGATTTCGCACAAGTGAGACTGTTAGAGTTTAAGCAAGCTGAAATGAGCGATGAGCCGCCACTTGCACAAGAGCAAGAAAAAAAAGACGATTCAGTCGTCGCGACGGCTAAGAAGAAAAAACGGTGGTTCTTTTGACTATAAGAATTTTTGAAAAAACATTAGTGTTTAATCTTTGGAAGATAGCTCTCTAAAGCCTTATTGGGCTTGTTAAAGCTTTCAGGCTCTCGCTGTATGATATTAATCATTTCGCGCTTAAATGCGTCAGTCTGCATTTTGCCGTCATAACTTAGGCTTGGATGATCGTTATAGTCATTCATAAACTGCACGCTATCGACAATGGACTGGATGGCTGCTTGCGATAATGCACCGTCTGCACCCGTTAGCTTGTCTAATGTTTTTTTATAGAAACTCAGCTTTAAGCCTCTAAATCCCTTACCTCTTGATTTCTTTTGATACTCCACGCTAACACTATAGTTTGTATTCTCGTTAATGTCGTTAATAGCTGTTTCAATAACAAATTGTCGCAAATGACCGAACTGCTTGTATTTACCTTTGACATTCATTACATGCTTAAATTCTTCAAGTGTAAAATTTTTGCTGTACTGAAACTGATTAACCCACATAACGACCAATTCATATAAACGTATTGAGTGGATACTTGATAACTCGCCGATTTCAAGCAACTTATACTTAGTAAAATTAGCTCTTAGCTGTGTCAAATAAGGCAAAATCTTTTCTGCAAAAGATAAAGAAACTTCTCCGTTATCCGGGTCATAGACAATACTACTGATAAGTCTTGTTTGAAGTATTTTGTTTTCGGGCAAGCTCATTACAATATCAACGTCATACAAACGCTTACTTGCGTTTTCCATATCACGATAGACGTTCTGCTCGTTTTTAGACTTCTTACCAAAGAACAGTGACTTTATATCATCTACAGACACTTTAAATTCAGTCTGTTTTGTTACTTCTGGTGCGTCAGGTCTGCTGTCTATCTGACTAATACACGCAAGCATTAGCTCTTTGTCTGTTTTTTGCATTGTGTATGTTGCTAAAATCAGCTCGTTTGATTGAACAACTAAATTATTTTCCATTTTTAATCCTGCTCATTTACTGTTTTTTTTAAAACATTCAAGCTATATTAACATTAAAAACAGTTAAATAAACAGTAGTTAATATACAACTGTTTTTTCTGCTCATTTACTGTTTTTTCTGCTCATTTACTGTTTTTTCTGCTCATTTACTGTTTTTTCTGCTCATTTACTGTTTTTTCTCTTCGTAAACTATTGATTATAAAGGTGAAAAAAGGCTCTTAAACAGGAGTAAACAGGAGTAAACAGGATCAAATAAAAACCCTAAAGAAACGGGTGATAAAATTTTTTGTGGATAAGTGAAAAATCATCACTTAAACAACATAGCTTGGCTAAGCAATTTATCCCTCAGTAATCGTTTTTTTAAGGATTAGATTAAGGACTAAATCCTCGGCTAGGTGTATTAGTTCTACTCACTTGATGATGATAGGACTCTAAACCACCCTGTAAGGCTTTGTGTTGGCTTTCAGACAGCTCTTTGCCATATTGCTCAGTAAACGTCTTTAAAGTAGCTTTAAGGGCCTCTGAGTAGGTTTTACGCTGGGTTGTTGGTAAGGAGTTAACATCACGCAACGCAAGTTTGAATTGCTGACAGGTTTTATCCAAGGTATCTGCTAAATGTTCTTTGGCAACTTTTCTAGCTTCAGCTGGGTAGTTATCCTGATTGATGTAATGCGTTAACCCTTCTATGTAGCTAGACGATGAGATGATGTCCCGAGTCATTCTGCCAACCTCTCCTGCACTACCACCTAACTTGTCGACGATACTGGTATTAAATGCCGCTCGTTTTTGATCGATATTGTCTCTGAAATCTGTAAAATGTTTGGTAAGCGCTAGATACTGCTCACGTTCAGCGTTAGGATCACGCAACAGCTTGATAATGGCTTTGTTGTTTTCAACCAGCGTGTAATCAAAACGTTTGGCCACTTGGCGTAAGTGCGCGGTAAATTCCACGGCTTTATCGTGGTCCTCAATACCATGGCGCTGTGCAAACTCGCTGAGTAGTGCCACTTGACGCTGATCAAATTTATCAGGGGCGTCAGCCGCGGTTTCTCCTTGCTCCCATCTGATAGCCATCGCCTCACCATGACGTTGTATCAAGCGCATCGCTAGGTGCAGCTTCATACGTTCAGCATACTCAAAGATTCTCTCATCTTTAAAACGGTTTGCTCGAGTGTCTCGATCAATACGTCCTTCTTGTCGATCAAGTCGAGCAGCTCTTGCTCGTCGTGCGTCGTCATCGAAGGGGCTGGGGGCTGGTCTTGCACTTCGCTCAGTTGCTTTGTTAATTTCAATATCTGACTTTCCGATAGCTTCAGTGATTCCCTCAATTGCTTGTTTTGTGTCATCACATCGCTTTGGTAGGTTTTCGCATCGTTTAGCTGCCCAAGCAATGCCTGATTTTGCCTCTTCAACGCATCGTTTTGTGTCGTCAACTCGAATTGCCGTTCTATTATTTTGTTCTGTGCAGTACGTAATGTGAGGTTCTGAGCTTCCAGAGAGTTGTTTTGCAAAATCAGCTCGCTGTTTTGTGCCTCCAATGCTGCCAGGTAGTCTTGCATTTTTCTCAGTTGCCCAAGCAAGTCCTTTTCTAAGTGCGCTAATTCGTCGCTCATTGTCTGCCTCCTGTTTGATATGGTTCTCAGCCACCAAGTTATTACGTGCTTTGATGGCGCGGTTGGTATTACCTTTTTCGGTCGTGATGCCTCGGCGCTCCATGGCCGTTGCTTCCACGCCCATTTTAATGGTGGGCTGCTGATCAAGCCCCTGATCCTTATAACTGCGCGCATCCATCAGCGGTAGATGGTATTCGGCCAATACCTTATTGGCGGTATCTACCCACATCTCCCGAATACGCTTAATCTCCTGCATCGATGACGGCAGATCATGCGCCTTACGTTTTTTATTGGACCACTCAAACGGCGTCTTAAGCTTTGGATCAAATGCCAAGGTTTTATTTGGTCCAATGGTAGGCGCTCGAGTAGTGACTAAAATATGCGCGTGAAAATTACGCGGATCAGGGTTTTCCTCACCCTCACGCAAGTACTTAGAGCTTGGCGGTACATTAGGATCAAAAGGCAACTTCATCACCGGACGATGAATACACACATCAGCAATCACATCCATATCGTCGCAAAGCTTTTGGGCAAAGTTTATGGCCAGCTGATGCCGATCATACTCGTCTAACTCATACGGCAAATTAATCAACCACTCACGCGCCACCCGACTGTCCGAACGTGTCTCTGCCGCTTCAGCGGTATTCCAAAGTGTCTCCCGATCCACACTCACACCCAGCGCCTTTAATGAAAATGGTAAAACGATATCGCTACTCATCACACCAGACTTTTTACTATAGTCATGGGTCTTGCCATATTTGGCATCATCAAGCACATCGCCAGCACGATAGGCTGCCGACGCCACCGCCGACTGTCCTGCTTTTCGAGAAATCGCTTTTGTCGCAATGTGTACCATCGTCATAAAGAGCCACCTGCTATTTTTGCTTTTTGCACACCACCGCTTTTTGTGGTGTGCGGGGTTTGGGGTTTCCCCAACGAAGAAGGATTCAAAATTAAGAATAGTAACGAAGTGGATAGATTAAATTTTGAGTCGTTACTTCGCCCTTAGTCAGGGAGACGCAACCATCAAACAATAAAATAGAATAACTTAGCGTTTAGATCGTTTTATGTTAAAGCATATCATAAGTGATTGAATGTTTGTATACGAGTTGCTATGGTTAGTAAAATATTGTTTACGAAGGAAAATGTGATGTCAGCTAATACTAATAAAGCGCCTACCTCTATTTTTGATGATCAAGGTGCCAATGATTTAAAAGAACGTCAACGGTTAGAAGAGTTACAACGCCAAGCTAAGGTTCAGAAGGTAAAGTTAGATAAACGCTTGAACAAACAAAAAATATTAATGGGGGCGTTCTTAGGGCAAGTATTGGCCAGTAAAGGCGATGATGAAAAAATGATTCAGGATTATTTTGCGATGAATTTTCCGGACTTTCTCACAAGGGCATCTGATAAGCATTTGTTTAAAAGTATGATTGAGAGTTTGGGCGGGGATATGGGTTTGGAGGAGGAGGTAGATCCGTTTGTGGCTAAAGTAAAGGAAAACAATCAAGAAGCGGCTGATCAAAATATAGGTGTTGAAGCCAGTGAGACGAGGAGTGATCAGCAAACGCATTCTGATTCTACTACTCATTACGGAGAACAGGATTCACTACTAGAGGATAATAGCTATTCTACTCATGAAAATAATCAGGACTATCGTGGGTAAAAATAATGTTTATTGAAAGTCATAAAGCGGCTTTATCAAGTTTTAAAACAGATATAGATCTGTATATGGTTGATGGTGTGGTAGCAGATAGTGAAGGCGCTTTATCTCTAATGTTGCCACTTGCTAGAAATGCTATCGCGATTAAATTTGCAGAAGATGATGATGGTGTTGCAAGAATGGTAGCTCGTGCATTTACTTTGTTTGAAAGGTTTTGCACCAGTGAGCAAGCCTATACTTTTTATAGGGATATGGTAGCCTCTCCTAAAGTTTATGATCGCGTGATGCAGTTTGTGACTCTGATGTTGATGGTCGATGAACCATTAGGAACACTTGCTTTAAGTAAAGGTGTTAATAAAAAGCACGGGAAGTTATTAAGTGACGTTCGCTTAGTCGGTGAGTTTTTTGGGTTTTACGATAAAGAAACCAAGACTTATACAGATGATATCACTCGAACGGCCCATCTCAATGGTACGACTAAGGAGCTAACGCTGCCACCTGAAAAAGTCTTGATGCTTATGTGCCATTACATAAATGGACAGCGTGTAATGTCTATGATGCCGTGGTAATGGATTTAGGTTAAAGTGTCGTGACACAAAATTTGAAAATACTTTTTTTAGTTTCCACCATTATTCCTATAGGATTTTTATCATGACAAGTACCCAACAACGTGCCGAACTTCACCGCCAAATCTGGCAAATTGCAAACGAGGTTCGGGGCTCAGTCGATGGCTGGGACTTTAAGCAGTATGTACTCGGTACGCTGTTTTATCGCTTTATCAGTGAAAACTTTGCCAGTTATATTGAAGCAGGTGATGAGAGCGTCAATTATGCTGAGCTTCCCGATAGTGTGATTACGGATGATATTAAAGACGATGCCATTAAAACCAAGGGCTACTTCATTTATCCAAGTCAGCTGTTTGCCAATATTGCGACAGGTGCACACAGAAACGAGAATCTTAATACCGACTTAGCAGCTATATTTAAAGCGATTGAGGGTTCAGCCAATGGTTACCCATCAGAGCCTGATATCAAAGGTTTGTTTGCGGATTTTGATACTACGAGTAACCGCCTAGGTAATACGGTTGCCGATAAGAACACGCGCTTAGCAGCGGTGCTCAAAGGCGTGGCAGGCCTCAAGCTAGAGCAGTTCGCTGATAATCAAATCGATCTATTTGGTGATGCCTATGAGTATCTCATCTCTAACTATGCCGCCAACGCTGGTAAATCAGGGGGTGAGTTCTTTACCCCGCAAAGCGTCTCTAAGCTGATTGCACAAATCGCCATGCACAAGCAGGAGACTGTCAATAAGATTTATGACCCAGCTGCAGGTTCGGGTTCGCTATTATTGCAAGCTAAAAAGCATTTCGATAACCATATCATCGAAGAAGGATTTTTTGGTCAGGAGATCAATCACACTACGTATAACCTTGCGCGTATGAATATGTTTTTGCATAACATCAACTACGACAAGTTTAATATCGTGCTGGGAAATACGCTGTTAAATCCGCATTTTAAAGATGATAAACCCTTTGATGCCATCGTTTCTAATCCACCTTATTCGGTGAAATGGATGGGTGCTGACGATCCAACGCTGATTAATGACGAGCGGTTTGCGCCAGCTGGGGTACTTGCACCCAAATCTAAAGCCGACTTTGCCTTTGTGTTGCATGCGCTCAATTACTTATCTAGTAAGGGACGCGCAGCTATTGTCTGTTTCCCTGGTATCTTCTATCGTGGCGGCGCTGAACAAAAAATCCGTCAGTATTTGATAGATAACAACTATGTGGAATCGGTGATTTCCCTAGCGCCTAATTTATTCTTTGGTACAACCATCTCGGTCAATATCTTAGTGCTGTCCAAACACAAAACCGATAACAAAACGCAGTTTATTGATGCCAGTCAGTTATTTAAGTCAGAAACCAATACCAATATTCTGACTGAGGCAAACATTGAGCAGATCATGCAGCTGTTTGATAGCAAAGCAGACAGCGAGTATGTAGCCGTGAGCGTCGATAATAGCGCGATTGCTACCAATGACTATAATCTGTCCGTCAGCGCCTACGTCGCAGCTGAGGACACGCGTGAAGTGATTGACATTACGACCCTCAATGCTGAGCTAAAAACTACCGTTGCCAAGATTAATCAGCTACGCGCTGATATCGATGAAATCGTTGCGGAGATTGAAGCATGATGAAGACGAGTTTTATAGAAAAGCTGTTAAACGAAGCTGAAGTGCAATGGATTACGTTAGGAGATATATTATTAATTAAAACTGGTGAAGCAGTTAGCAAGCAAAAAATTGAAGCCAACCTTGGTGATTATCCAGTAATTAACAGTGGTCGCGAACCTTTAGGGTTCATTAATGAATGGAATACAGATAATGATCCAATGGGGGTAACAACACGAGGTGCTGGAGTTGGCTCAATCACTTGGCAAGATGGCAAATATTTCCGTGGAAATTTAAACTATTCCTTAACAATTAAATCAGGTTCAAATCTATCAGTAAGATACCTTTATCATCTCTTGCTTCATATGCAGACAGAGATTCATAGTCTATGCACCTTTGATGCTATCCCTGCTTTAAATGGAAGTAACTTAAAAAAATTAGCGATACCAGTACCATGTCCTGAGAACCTTGAAAAATCGCTTGCTATTCAAACCGAAATAGTCCGAATTTTAGACGCATTTACAGAGCTTACCGCAGAGCTTACCGCAGAGCTTACCGCAGAGCTTGTAGCACGTAAGCAGCAATATGAGTATTATCGTGATCAATTATTAACTTTCAAAGAAGGCAAAGTTGAGTGGAAGGCTTTAAATGAAGTTTGCTCTTCTATTTCAGCTGGTGGTGACTTACCAGAAGCTTTCATAAAAGGTCAAACCGATCCCACGGATGAATTTCCTTATCCAATTTTTGCTAATGCGACTGGCGATAAAGGACTATATGGTTTTACAAATAAATATAAAATTGAAAGTGATGCGGTAACGATTTCAGCTAGAGGCGCAAAGGTTGGATACCACACTGTTAGAGAAGGTAAATTCACTCCGATTATTCGCTTAATAACACTAGTACCAAATAAAAATATTATCTCAACCCGATACTTAAATTATATATTGGATATGACACCAATTGCAGGAACAAAAGGCGGCGTCCCACAACTAACTGTTCCAACAGTAAAGAAAATCTCTATTCCAGTTCCTCCGCTCGCCGAACAACAACGAATTGTTGCCATCCTCGATAAATTCGACGCCTTAACCACCTCACTCACCGAGGGCTTACCGCGAGAGATTGCTTTGCGTCAGCAGCAGTATGAGTATTATCGTGAGCTGCTATTAAGCTTCCCTAAGCCTGAGGTAGCCAATCATGACTGAACAGACCAAAACCATTGCTGAATCGAATAATTTTATCGTTCTCAATAAATATACCAAGTGTGATCAGCCTGATGGCGGCTATCAAACTGAAGACGATTTAGAGCGCGAATTGCTCAAGGATTTAGACAACCAAGGTTATGAGTTTGTCGCTGAATTGAACTCACCTACAACTATGCTTGCTAACGTACGTGTACAGCTGCAAGCCTTAAATGAGGTGCAGTTTACCAATGATGAATGGCAACGTTTTGTCATGGAATACCTCGATAATCCTAGCGATAACAGCACTGATAAAGCGCGTAAGATTCATGATGATCATATCCATGACTTTGTGTTTGACGATGGCCGTCTGCAAAATATCGCGCTACTCGATAAGAAGAACATCCCACGCAATAAAGTGCAGGTGATCAAGCAGTTTGCTCAAACAGGCTCACAGGCGAATCGTTATGATGTCACTATTTTGGTCAATGGCTTGCCATTGGTACAAATTGAGCTTAAAAAGCGCGGCGTTGCCATCCGCGAAGCCTTTAACCAAGTGCATCGTTATAGCAAAGAGAGCTTTAACTCTGATAACTCCTTATATAAATACTTACAGCTGTTTGTGATCTCAAACGGCACCGACACGCGCTACTTTGCCAATACCACCAAGCGCAATAGAAATAGCTTTGATTTCACCATGAATTGGGCGAGATCAGACAACACCTTAATCAAAGATTTAAAAGACTTTACCGCTACTTTCTTTCAAAAGCATACCTTGCTTAATGTACTGATGCATTACACCGTCTTTGATGTGAGCGATACCTCATTGGTCATGCGCCCCTATCAGATAGCGGCGACTGAACGCATTTTGTGGAAGATCAACAGCGCCTATCAAGCCAAAAATTGGAGCACCCTTGAGAGTGGTGGCTTTATCTGGCATACCACAGGCTCAGGAAAGACCTTAACCAGCTTTAAAGCGGCACGCTTGGCCACTGAGCTACCATTTATTGATAAAGTATTTTTTGTGGTAGACCGTAAGGATCTTGATTACCAAACCATGAAAGAGTACCAGCGCTTCTCCCCTGAGAGCGTAAACGGTTCAGATAGTACCGCAGGGCTAAAGCTCAACCTTGAGAAAGACGATAATAAAATCGTTGTCACCACCATTCAAAAACTGAACAACTTGATCAAAGGTGACAGCGACTTAGCTATCTACGGTAAACAGGTTGTGTTTATCTTTGATGAAGCACATCGTAGCCAGTTCGGTGAAGCGCAGAAGAACCTGAAGAAGAAGTTTAAAAAGTTCTACCAGTTTGGCTTTACCGGAACACCCATCTTTGTAGAGAATGCATTAGGTGCTGAGACTACTGCCGGAGTGTTCGGTCATGAGCTGCATTCCTACGTCATCACTGATGCCATTCGTGATGAGAAGGTATTGAAGTTTAAAGTCGATTATAACGATGTACGCCCACAGTTTAGCGGTATTGAAAGCGAGCAGGATGAAACGAAACTCACTGCCGCAGAAAACAAGCAGCTGTTACTACACCCTGATCGTATTCAAGAGATCTCAAAGTACGTATTAACCCACTTTAGGCAGAAAACCCACCGTCTAAAGTCTGGTGGTAAAGGGTTCAACGCGATGTTTGCTGTCAGTAGTGTGGATGCCGCCAAAGCCTATTATGAAGCTTTGAATCACCTGCAACAAGACAGCGCGAAACCGTTAAAGATTGCCACTATCTTTTCTTTTGCCGCCAATGAAGAACAGGATGCATTAGGTGATATCCCCGATGAAGGTTTTGAGCCGACTGCCATGAACAGCAGTGCCAAAGAATTTTTAAGCAGCGCTATTGGCGACTATAACGCGATGTTTAAAACCAACTATGGCGTAGACAGCAAATCCTTCCAGAACTACTACCGCGACCTTGCAGGGCGCGTCATTAATCAAGAAGTGGACTTACTGGTTGTCGTTGGCATGTTTTTGACAGGTTTTGATGCCCCTACCTTGAATACTCTATTCGTAGATAAAAACCTGCGCTATCACGGTTTGATGCAAGCCTTCTCACGTACCAACCGTATCTATGACGCCACGAAGACGTTCGGCAACATCGTGACCTTTCGAGACTTAGAGAAAGCAACCATTGATGCCATCACCTTGTTTGGCGATAGAAATACTAAAAACGTGGTGTTGGAGAAGAGCTATAAAGAATACCTAGAAGGCTTTACCGATATCGCCACCGGCAAAGCGCGCCGTGGCTATTTGGAAGTGGTCAAAGAGCTGCAACAACGCTTCCCTAATCCTGATGAGATTGTCAAAGAGTCTGACAAAAAGGACTTTGCCAAGTTATTCGGGGAGTATTTGCGTGTTGAGAACATCTTACAAAACTATGATGAGTTTGCAAGCCTAAAAGCACTGCAAGACTTGGATGTGACTGATGCTGAGGCGGTTGAGACGTTTAAAGATGAACACTACTTAAACGATGATGAGTTAGCCGCTATGCAAGCCATTAAAGTACCGGCTGAACGGGAAGTACAAGATTACCGCTCAACCTATAACGATATACGTGATTGGCTGCGTCGTGAAAAAGCGGGTGACCAGCAAGATGAGTCGTCGATTGATTGGGATGATGTGGTTTTTGAAGTGGATCTTCTTAAGTCTCAAGAGATTAACCTTGATTACATCCTTGAGCTGATTTTTGAGCATAACAAGGATACCAAGGACAAGTCTGCCTTGGTTGAAGAAGTACGACGTTTGATTCGGGCAAGCCTTGGCAATCGAGCTAAAGAGAGCTTGGTGGTCGATTTTATCAATCAAACTAACTTGGATACTATTCCTGATAAATCCAGCATTATTGATGCCTTCTTTAGCTATGCTCAGGTAGAACAGCAACGTGAAGTCAAAGACATGATTGCCGCGGAAAATCTGAATGAAGAGGCAGCTAAGCGTTATATCACCGCGTCTCTAAAGCGTGAGTATGCCAGTGAGAACGGTACAGAGCTGAATGCTATCTTACCTAAATTGAGTCCACTCAATCCGCAATACCTAACCAAAAAGCAAAGTGTTCTGCAGAAAATAGCGGCTTTCGTTGAGAAGTTCAAAGGCGTGGGCGGAAAGGTCTGATTGACGATATTAAAAGTGAGTTACTATGATTGATAGCTTAAAAATTAGTTCAAAAGAAGTTCAAAAGCTTTTTGATATCGAAGAGAATCATTTTTGTGACTTAAAAAGTATTGAAGTTTCTCCGGGTAAATTATCCAAGGCTCTGGCTGCATTTTCTAATGCAGAAGGCGGTGAGCTTTTTATTGGAATTGAAGATGACCCTCGCGAATGGAAAGGTTTTAGTAGTATTGAATCAGCCAACGCTCATCTACAGGTTTTTGATAGCTTATTCCCTTTAGGTTCTGACTATCAATATCAATTTCTCGAAAATGAGAATGAGACAGGCTTAGTATTAAAAGTCCAAGTTGCAAAGACAAGAGACCTTAAGAAAGCAACTGATGGAAAAGTTTATATACGTCGAGGAGCACAAAGCTTACCTGTAACTAGCGAAGAACGTCTAACGTCTTTAAGGCGAGATAAAGGGATTGTTTCTTTCGAAACTGAACTTGTTAACTGTCCAGCAGAGTTTATTACGAACTCAACTCACATAATAGAATTTTTAATAGAGGTCGTTCCAACAGCCGAACCAGAGCCTTGGTTAAGAAAACAGATGGCAATACAAAACGGAAAAGTTACAGTCGTTGCAGTACTGTTATTTGCTGAAGAACCACAAGCAATTCTTCCAAAACGAAGCGGTTTGAAGATATATCGCTATAAAACATCATCAGAAGAAGGTTCTCGTGAAACGCTTGATTTTGATCCAATATCTATTGATGGTAATGCTTACTCTCAAATATATAACTCAGTCTCGGAAGCCGCTAAAATTATTGAATCTGTTAGGCTTCAGACAGTAGATGGTTTAATTCCAGTTAACTATCCACAAGAAGCAATTCATGAAATAATTACAAATGCAATAATCCACCGTGATTACTCGATTGCTGATGATATTCATATTCGAATATTTGACAATCGGGTTGAGATTCTAAGTCCAGGTACATTACCTGGTCATGTAACAGCCGAAAATATACTTTCCGAACGTTTTTCTAGAAATCCTACTCTTGTTCGACTTATAAATAAATTTCCAAATCCACCTAATAAAGATGTTGGAGAAGGTTTAAATACAGCGTTTGAATCTATGAGGAGTTTAAAACTAAAGCCTCCAGAGATATATCAAGAGGGTGGATATGTAAAAGTTGTATTGAAACATGAGGCTTTGGCTAGCCCTGAAGAGGCTATCTTAGTATATCTTCTAAAGTATGATGAAATTGCGAACCGGAATGCCAGAGAAGTCTGCTATATAAAATCTGAAAATAAAATGAAACGTATACTGCAAAATTTAGTTAGTAGTGGCTTACTTGAATCTGTCCCTGGTAGAACCAGATATACAGCGGCCTATCAGCTCACCCAAGAGGGTCGAGACTCAGCAAATAAATATAATTAATGAAAACATATGTCCCACTCTAACCATTGAGCCAGACTGGTAACGAGGTCTATTTTAACTAATAGACCTCTCATAACAAATTTAATTATAGAATTAGTTTCTGTGCTTTCATCCTATCATTGTACTATACCCAAAACATAAAACCTCTAAACAATAACTTATCTATCATTAGACTTGTTTATATTATTAAATGATAGTAATATCTTACTATTATCAATGAACATTAACTATTAAGTCTAATTGATAGGGGTGGCGTTATGACTGTTCGTATTTATGTGAGAGCCAGTACTAAGGATCAAGACGCTAAGAGAGCCTTGTCTGACTTGATTAGCTTTAGCCAAAGCTATGATGATAACCATGTTGAGTACGTAGAGCATTTCAGTGGTACTAAGCTTGATAGACCAGCACTCACTCTGTTACTCAATGATGCTGAAGAAGGCGATATTCTGCTGGTTGAAAGCGTGGATAGATTAAGCCGGCTATCTCAAGATGATTTTGCGATTCTAAAGCAGCGCATCAAAGATAAGGGTTTACGATTGGTGGTGGCTGATTTGCCAACCACGCATACGGTTAGCGAAGGTATGACAGGCGACATCCTAAAAGTGATCAACGATATGTTGATCGACTTATTAGCAACGATGGCAAAGCTTGATAATGATAAGCGTAGAGAGCGTATCAAGCAGGGATTGGCTAATAGCGGCTATAAGCCCACCGGTAAGAAGCCTAATACAACGAAACACAATCGTATTAGAGAATTGGCCAGTCAAAATAATATGACAAAAGAGGAAATTGCTAAGGCGGTTGGCGTTGGGGTAGCTACCGTTTATCGGGTGATAAAAGAGAGCTAGACCGCCCCAGGATTGACCTACACTTTAACTTCCGTACTATAGCTTTGCTTTTTCTTAGTCATGGCAAACTCCTCATCGAGTCGTTAGTTTACTAAGTTTATTTATACGGTTTCCTCAGCATAGCTCAGTATTCCAAAGCGTTTCTCGATCCACACTCACACCTAGCGCCTTTAGCTTAATGTAATATATAGAAAGTTAAGTAGCCAAAAAAAGGATGGTCATGTTTAAGTTTCTAGAGCATAAGAAGAATGATACGTGGGTTGATAATGTATTGGTAATAGTGATACGCCTTACAATTACAGGATTCATAGTAATGTTAGGGTTTTTTTTGGCGTTTGTTGCAACGATGGGTCCACCTATTGCACCTCATATTTGGAATGGGGGTCTGGATGCTGGTATTAGAATAAGCACTGGTGTTATCGGCTTGGGTTCATGTGCTGCTATATTGCTTTGGTTTTTCTGGACTCTATGTTTTGATATCTATCGTCTTATTATTCGTACACCCCTGCCCGACTCTGATACTGAAACCAAATAGAGCAAGTAAGGTTTATAGCTACCTATTATTAATAAAAACCACAGAAAGAGATTTAGATGCCAAGTTTTATAGTTGTAGACAATGAAATTATTAACTTATCGGAAATAAGACGGATAACTGCGGATAAAAAGCGACTTACAATCATATTTCATTTAGGGTTTTGGAATGGTAACGCATTCAAACGATGTACTGACAACGAGCATTTTGAGGAAGTTTTTAGGGATATAGTAACCAAGTTAGAAGCTGAGTATATTTGATTATGCCTATGGTGAACCACTCAGGTGCTTTCATTGGTTCGGTTCCCTAGTGAGGACTTGAAGGTTTGGCTGTAGGTTATTGATATCAACGCTTTGACACGCTGAAATAGCCGCAGTGTACTTCATGGTGTACCTACCATATATATTTTATTCGTGATCCATGGGTTATACAAACATCGAACGTATTTAAATAACAGATATTATAGTGAAAGATTATTCAAGTAGATCAGTATGAAAAAATGGTCAACTTATAATCTTACGTTAGGTCATAAAGGTTAATAAATTTAATGAGAGA
>Ga0208670_100317_pt1 | contig 14341 bp, 15 predicted proteins | sample 24BtaG_FD_184098 | JGI IMG/M metagenome (GOLD analysis project Ga0208670, IMG submission 184098) | Marine viral communities from Cariaco Basin, Caribbean Sea - 24B_WHOI_OMZ_CsCl (SPAdes) (version 2) | ecosystem: Environmental > Aquatic > Marine > Oceanic | place: Caribbean Sea: Cariaco Basin...
ACTTGATGATTACCGAGAACCCGAAGAGGGAATATGGGCGGTTTATCCTCAGAACAAACACCTATCGCCTAAAATAAAAGTGTTGCTGCAATATCTACAACAACACTTGTCTTTATTGCCGTCTACAAAATCCTCTACAAATGCTCAATAGCCTGATTGAATAGGATTTAATCAGGCTTGCTGTTTGCGGCAGAGTCTTTATTGACCAAGCTGTCTAGACCACTGACATGAATCTTACGCTGTGGGAATGGAATGTCGATATTATTGTCATCTAAGGCAACTTTAAAGTCTTCCAATAACTCACATTGTAGCGCCCACCAGTCATCATTTGAGGTCCATACATTCAGGGTCAAATCCACAGAGTTATCCCCTAAATTGGTTACTCTTACCACAGGCGCTGGATCAGTAAAGGCCAGAGGGTTAGCTTTTGCCACTGCTAATAACACCTCTTTGGCTGCTTTAATATTGGCATCATAACCAATACCTACTGTAATATCGACACGGCGATTGGGCAGGGAGGAGTAGTTGATAATGGCTGAAGTGCTAATGTCGCTATTGGGAATGACCACATCGTGATTATTGGTGGTGGTAATGTGAGTGTTAATCAGAGTAATGTCCGTTACTTTACCCGTATAGCTACTTATTTGGACAACATCTCCACGTACGAAAGGACGGAAAATAACGATTAGAATACCGGCGGCAAAGTTTGACAGTTGGTCTTTTAATGCCAACCCAACTGCTAAGGCAGCACCGCCTAAGATAGCGATGACAGAGGTGGTCTGAACTCCCACCTTACTCAAAGCGGCCAGTACCACAATAATGAGTAACACGCCATGCAACAACCGACTCAAAAAGCTTGAGACCGTATCGTCTAAACGACTACGTATCATAAGGCCTTGTGCTAACTTTACGATTTTATTGGCTAGCCAGCGTCCAATCACCAATATCAGTATGGCCAAAATAACACGGGTTACCAAATGTAGTGAACTTTCGGTGAGAGTGGCAATGTCCACCGTAAATCCTAAAAATTCCATAGTTTACTCTCTGTTCGTTTCTCTCAAATAATTCAATTAAAAAACAGGGGCTAAATTTTTAGCCCCTGTTTTTAGCAATAAATCCTTAAGCCAAAGATACTATACTAGGCTAAGCTAAGCTGTCTTTAAAGCGCCCAATACCTGAGTTAGCCATGTCCAAAACTTAGCAACGCTCTCAATATTGACGCGCTCATCGGGAGAATGCGGCATTTCAATAGTGGGACCAAATGACACCATCTGCCAGTGTGGATAGTGGTGTCCTAATAAGCCACATTCTAGGCCGGCATGAATAACGGTCACTTTAGGCTCTGAACCTAATACTTGATGACCCTGTTTAATCACACAGTCTGTCAACGCTGACTGCGGGGCAGGCTTCCAACCTGGATATTCACCGTCTAATTCAACCGTCGCACCAAACGACTCAAACAAACGCTTCATTCTATCGGCCAAATCATCACGGGCATCATCGTCTAACGAGCGTAACAAGCTTTGTAATTCTAAGCGTTCATGTTGGGTGTCGATTTTGGCCAAGTTGACGGAAGTTTCCACCACGCCTGCGGTGTCCATACTCATGCGATCTACCCCATTTGGGCATAAGCGAATGGCAGTTAATAGGGTCTGCTGTGAGGCTTTGGTCCAAGTTTGGGCAGGCATGTCCGATGTCACCAAGGTCACACTCATCTCACGGTCTTCTACCGGTAAACCACGGCGAATAATATCAACTTGTGCGGTTAATAGCTGCTGAAGTTCAGCCTCAGCTGTGTCACTGACGAACCGCGCATTGGCTTCACGTGGAATGGCGTTACGTAAGTTACCGGCTTGAATAGAAGACACTTCAATGTGCTGTGACATGCTGTCTAATAAACGTGAAATAATTAGTGCTGCATTGCCACGCTGCTTAATAATATCAATACCTGAATGGCCACCTTTTAGACCTTTCACAGTTAAATGATAGGCGTGGCTTGCTGTGGGTGATTGCCATTCAATCGGTAGTGAAAACGTCGCATCAATACCACCAGCACAGCCAATACAAATATCACCGAGCTCTTCGGTATCTAAGTTTAATAACAGTTGACCTTGAATCCAACCGGGCTGAAGACCTTTTGCACCATCCATGCCCGTTTCTTCAGTTGCTGTAAATAATGCTTCTAATGGGCCATGCGCGATATCATCAGACGCCAGTACCGCCAATGCTGAAGCAGCGCCAATCCCATTATCTGCCCCTAACGTAGTGCCTCTGGCGGTTACCCATTCGTTGTTTTTTTCAGGATCAATGTAGGCGTCAATAGGATCAGTACTAAAGTTATGGCTGCTGTCTTCGTTTTTTTGTGCCACCATGTCTAAATGGTTTTGTAGAATAACGCCAGGTGCATTTTCCATACCAGCTGTAGCAGGTTTACGTACCAAAACATTACCCACCGCATCACGCTCTACCCAAAGCCCCAATCTTTGAGCTTCATCAAGCACAAACTGCTGCACAGCTTCCTCTTCAAATGAGGGGCGAGGAATCTGAGTAAGGGCGTGGAAATAGTGCCACACTAAGTTTGGAGCTAGACTACTGATATTGTTTGCTAAACTATTCTCTGAATTATTGTCTGACATGAGTTTGACCCGAATGTGATCCAAAAGTTAGAGCGCTATTTTATGTGACCCAGGGTCATCAATGCAATTTTTGATACATATAAAAACACGCTGAAAGGTTTTAACTGTCTTTATAGTTAATTGTCTATAGACAAGGTGTAGTGTCAGTCATCCTCCCATTAAAAAAGCCAGAAGTAAGACTTCTAGCTTTAATTATTAAGTAGATTCTAAGCGTTTAGCGAAAGCTGAGCAGCATCTCAATGTCTCTTACCGTTATGTGCCTAAATAAAGCTTGTTCTTCGACAGGCATGCGATTCATATGTTCCTTAATCATAGGATACAAGGCATTCGCAATTTCTGTGGTTGAGGAATAATACAAGTTGGGGTCAGTTTTGGTGAGTTGTTGTAGATACTTTTGTACCAAGCGTCTTTTCTTATCTTGTACTAATTCTGGGTTTTGCATGTCAATGTCCTAATCATATCTTGATTGTCTAACTTTCAGCCTTTAACTTAGCCTTTTAGTGGTTCTGAGTCTATATTAGAAATGCAAAGTTATTCTTTTCAAAGAATTTAATAAATGTAACTGATTTTATTGTTTTATTTAAATTAACTAAATAATATATATCTTGAAAGCCTATAATTAAAAGTAACAACGTACTCAAGTATTTATCACATAATAGGTAAATGGGGATCATGAACGTTAAAAAATTAACTTTAGTAGCAGTCGTAATCTCATCATTATTTTTTACAGGATGTTTTAATAAAGAGGTGACATGTGAAACTAATGACATTGATTTAAACAGTAGATTAATAGGTCTTGATAGAAATGAAGTTATTAAAATTCTTGGTGAGTCTAGACACTCTGATTTGGGAATAAAACTGTTTGACGAATACTCTTATAGCTTTGCTCATAAACATTATAGCGTTATTGTTCAATATAATTCTAAAAATCATAATTACTATGTTACACATATGAAATGTATAAAATCCAAACCAAGATTCGAGATTTTAAATCATGTTATTTGGCATTAGACAACATGCATTCAATTTTTTGCATTGATACAATTTAGGTCTCAGTCATATATAGCTTAAGATTAAAGACAGGATAGACCTTGAAGAAACGATTAATGAATGAAGTTTAAATTATCTAATTTGATGTTATTCATAAAGCGTATTGGAAAACGAATAAACAAAAAGAAGAAAACAAACTCCCTATGACTTTAAACTCAAATTGTGTTCATTTTCAATTAGCAATCATAAAATGGCTATGTATTGAACAATAGCCGCTTAAAGAAGATTGGGAGCAGGTTTTAGCACAAGTGTCGGCAAATTAAAGTTTTTTTATAGTGTGACTACCATCAGCTATGACCTAATGGGTATAACTTCAAAAAACGGCCTAATTATTTAATGAAATTAAGTTAGTTAACAAACATTTAGATTTAGAAATAAATAAGAAGAATATCAAACTATTTAATTAGGTAGATTATTAATGAAATTAAGTTTAAGAATTAAAACTATAAAAATAATTTTATGTATTTTGTTAGTTTTATTTATGCTAAAAGCTTTAGAGACATTAAATCCAAAGAAGAAGGCCGAATACTGTATTGACGATAAGTGTGTCACTACTATATTACAATATAATAGAGTAATTAGTGGTGGAAACAGCAAACTAAGAATATATAAAAGAAATATCTATACACGTTACTTCCTAGATTTTGGAGATTATGCTGAATTTCCCACAGAAACCCATTTTCTAATATCTAAGCACTTATTAGATGATAAATTTTTAATTTCTAGTCAGTCATTACCTATTATAAAAGGTTATTTAGGAGATAGAGTGATTTTTCAAGAGTTAAATTATTATTCAGAGGGTGATAAACAAAATATATCTTCGTTTGATTTAGATTACAAAAGTTTTTGATTATATATTTAGAGGGAATCCCACAATAGTAAGGTTTATAGTACATCAAGTACTAGAATTACCCTCATATTTTAAATAAACAAAATTTGAAAGGGTAGTGATTAGGTGTATTTAGACACTTGTGAAAGGTATTTCGATCTAGACTGCAGCTGAGATGAGATTATGCTTGGATTAAGTACGAAACTTAAATTAAAGTTTAAATAGGTATATATCATCAACCTACCTGATTAAATTAAAATAAGATTGAGAGTACCTATACAACATCAGGAGTCAGATTGTCATTGGGAGTAAAATTTAATATAAACAAGAAGCTGATAAATTAAATATTAACAACGATTAATAAGAGTGCTAACCGTTGTCTAACTACCAACCTAGTTCATTGAGTATTAAGTCACGATTGATCCATGGAGCTTATCGGCGCTGCAGACTACCAGAATGAGTAGACCTAAAAAACAAAAGCGCTATGCCATAAACGATGGCCCAAGATAACCACATAGACACTAACGTATGACTAAAGAAATGATCGCCAATCATCATTTTATACAGCCCCATTGACCAAGCCAGCACAGATACCACTAACATGATTTTGGTTTTGTTATGCGCAAAGCGGGGGAGGTAAGCAAACGCATATAAAGCAAATCCAGCACTAGCATGAGCGGCAGGAAAGCATTTGGCTGGGGTCTTGGTTAAGATATCTTGCCAAAGTGACAGATAAGGGATATCTCCACCAAATATGGTCAGATGATTAGGACAACTCACGTAGGTAACTGACTTCAAAGTTGCAATGATAGCGGGCACCATAATGATAGTGAGTAATAAATAGCCCAACTCTTTACTACTAAACTTGGTAGTACTAAAAGGTAATAGCCATTTATTTTTTGGCGAATTTTGTGTAGAGACAGCGGTTGATGATTTCCATTTTTTGACTATTAAATTTATTAGTAGGTAAACGCCCAATAAAATAATCAAAGTCTTTGGAAAATCGTAAAACATAAATCGAAATGGCTGTGCGTTTTTCTCAATGAGCCAATGACCATTGTGATAAAAAAGCTCACTAATAGACACATCTATTTCACTGTGTTCAAACATAAATGTCGACACGACAGTCAAACCAATAAGAAGTAACCATCTTTTGATAGACAGGGAGGCATCAGAAGTACGATTGTGACTTTGATGAAAGGATTGCGTTACTAAATGAGACACCACAGTTCACTCCTAGCTAAGTCGACCTAAATCTGCAGAAAAAACACTATATAAAGCCATCATCCATAGTGTAAATAACAGTAATAAAGCTAGGAACTGAGCAGCTGACCCCACATCTTTGGCAATTTTTGCTAAGGGATGTTGTTCAGTAGAGGTATGGTCGATACTGGCTTCAAGTCCGGTATTGATAAGCTCCACAATCAATGAAAGAAATGAGGCAAAGACCAGAACCATTTTAACGGTAAGCGTAAAAGGCACGAATGTTAAAGCCAATAACAGCACAAGATTTAGCCAAAAGACCTGTCTAAAGGCCGCTTCGTGATTATAGGCGGCCTTAAAGCCATCAAGCGAGTAGCCCGCTGCCTTAATGATTCTGGCCACGCCAGTTTTACCTTTTACATTATAAGCAAAGCTATCGGTGTTCAAGGGGGTCTGTGATGAGGCTTGTTGAGTACGAGACGTATTAGGCGGTAAATCTGGAGATAACTTAGTCATAATCATTTCTTAAATTGGACGAATGGACAGCTATTGAGTAGTGACTTTTCATTGCACCACTCTAGTATAATAAGTCCTAGGTTAAGAAAACGTTAAGAACACACAAACCACACTATCCGTAATCTGTAAGTGAGGCTTAGTTACCGACAATAGGCACGTCAATATTAAGTATTTCAATAATAACAATATCGGTATGAGTTATTTATAATAAATACTAAAAGTACTGCCACCCAGCTCATTCGTGGTATGAGTCAGTTTCCAGTCAAGATGAGTCATAATCCTTTGCACAATGCTTAATCCCAATCCTGATCCCTCAGTTTTGATGTTTTGAGGGTCGATTCTCTCAAAACGCTCATACAATAGGGGCATCATATTGTCAGGAATACCTAGCCCAGTATCAGCCACACTGATTTTTTGAGCATCGATAGTCACGATAACTTCTCCAGAATCTGTGTACTGAAAAGCATTTTTGACAAGATTCCCTAGTGCCATTTTAAGAAGCTCAGGTCTGACATTGGCAAAATAATCGTCGTCCGCTTCAATACGGCAGGTTACCGGCTTATACTGTAATAGATAACTGAGACGGCTGACTTCTTTTTGAGCAATTTGATTAATGCAGGTGGCGGGCGCATCAAGCTGTTCAGGGGCACGGGACAATAGAAGTAAAGCGCTAATAATCTCTGAAGTCTCTCTAGCAGTGGTATTAATACGCTGAGTAAATTCCTGAGCTTTGGGGTTATGCTCTAACTGTGCTTGTAGTACTTCAGATGCTCCCATAATAATGGTAAGCGGGGTGCGTAGCTCATGACTGACATCACCAGTAAATAACTGCTCTCGCTTCAGATATTGTTCAAGCTTTTGATTTTTATCATCAATAGCCCGTGCTAATACGCCAACTTCTGAGGGTAGGTGAGTCAATTGATCGAGGTTATATTGATCTGATTCAACCGCATCTTTTAAGTCTAACAAGGGCTTAATGATGGCTTTAGAAGATAGCGATGAAAAGATGAATGCCATAAGAATACTAAGAAATACCACCCCAATCAGCAAAGTATAGAAAACCAGTTCTAGTTTTTCGAACAAAGCCAATACGGGATAGGAATGGTCGGGATAACCTGCTTTTGATAAATCCTGCGGTTTTTGGCCCAAATCAAGATAGGTTAAAATGTATTCTTCACCTTGAGAAGGGTGTTTAATAAAGTATAAATCTGCTTGCTTACCGTTATCAGTGTTAACAGTCATTTCATTTATATCAGAAGTCGCCGTCTTTTTTAGAATTTCTGGAGCATCTTCATAGTGATATATTTTGACCCCAGGGTTTCGCTCTGCTAAAGGTATCAGTGCTCTACCATTACTTGTGGAAGTTAAGATAGTATTTATTTCAAGCTGTTGTAATAAATAGCTCTCTACTAATATCTCCTCAATCTTAGTCTCTGCTGCATAAAAGACAGCAATAAAAGTACCGCACAAGATCATTGTGAAGATTAAATAAGAAAGGCGGAATTTATAAACGATTGAATCGGTATTTAACATAGTAAATAACTTTAGATATTAATAGAAAAAAATAAGCCAGTGGTTAACTGGCTTGTTTTTCAGGGATAACAATTTGATAACCGACAGCAGGAACAGTGACTATCATGGAATGAGCAAAAGGCTTATCTACTTGAGAGCGTAAGCTATGTAAATGAGTACGTAGGGCATCACTATTCGGTATGTCCTCTCCCCAAACCCGTTGTTCTAGCTCATTCTTATTCACCACATTAGGATAGGATTGCATCAAAGTCTGCAGAATCTTAAACCCAGTCGGTGTTAATTTTAATAAGATATTATCACGATAAGCGGTATGCTTTTCAATATTAAGGATCAAAGGACCAAGCGTGATGTCTTTGTCGAAATACTCATCTTGATGGCGACGTAGTAACGCCTTTACTCTCACTTCTAACTCTACTAATGAGAAAGGCTTCACTAAATAGTCATCTGCGCCGCTATCAAACCCAGCCACTTTATCAGAGATAGTGTCTCTAGCGGTTAGCATAAGCACCGGGGTCTTAATATGTAGTTTCTCTCGCAGCGTTCTACAAAGCTCCGTACCATTCATACCTGGAAGCATGACATCTAGCAAGATAACATCATACTGGTTTTCAGCGAGTAAAGATAAGCCGCTAGGTCCATTATGAGCATTGTCTAATTCATAGCCCTTAGGTTCAAAAAAAGCATAAATATTGGCAACGATGTCTGGGTTATCTTCAATAATAAGAATTTTATGCATTAGTTTATTATTCACTTATGTGTTTATTTAATACAGCCCTCTAAATTACTCACAAAGCATTAATTAGCAAAAGGCTTAAATAAAGTGGGCTTGTCGGCCACTTCTTGAGTACTTATGCCAAAGTAGCTTAATAAGGTTGGGGTCAAATAGTCATGAGAAACAGGTTTCTGCAATAGACTGGTGATACTGCCATTGTCTATATTATTTGAAGCCGGTGACCAAACAATAAGCGGTACTTGTTTTTGAGATTTAGGAGCAATGTTATAAGGCAAGCCATGTAGATAAATATTATTCTCACCCAAACTCTCTCCGTGATCACTAACATACATCATAACCACATCATACTCTTGCTCATAAGGCTTAAGGGTCTCAATAATGTTATGCAAAAAGTAATCAGTGTAAACAATGGCATTATCGTAGGCATTAATAACTGATTGATTATCACATTTTGATAACTCGTTACTCTCACATACAGGCTTAAATACTTCATATTCTTTAGGATAACGCTTGTAATAAGCAGGACCATGGTTACCCATCTGATGCAGTACTAATAAGGTATTTTGCGGCTTAGCCACTATCTTGTCGAAGTCTTTTAACATGCCAATATCGCGACACTCGACATCACAGTTTGGATTGAGCTTGTCGGTCTTGTAATCTTCAAATGTCACCCGATCTGCCACCCCTTTAGAGCTAGAGTTGTTATCACGCCAGATCACGTTTACGCCTTGTTTGTTTAAAGTGTCAAGGACGTTCTCATTATAGCGGGCAAGATCCATATCATAATCTTTACGATCCGCGTAACTAAACATACAAGGCACAGAGTAAGCGGTCGAAGTACCACACGAGCTAACGTCTTTATAGCTGTACACATCTTTGGTCTTAGCAAGTAGGGGCATGGTGTCACGTGAGTAGCCATTCAAGCCAATGTGATCCGAGCGTACTGTTTCTCCAACTACCAATACCATTAGTTTAGGTTTAACGGGATTCACGCCAGAACTATTGCTTTCAGAATTAGTGGCAATAGGGGTGATCAATTTTGCGTCCTCAGCATGTGCAATTAAATGTTTAGGACGACGTAAGTCATCTATCTTATCAGTACCCAGTTTGATTGTGGAATAGATAGGCATAACGGGGTTCGCATAGTATCGAACCTGTTTATGCTGACGAAAGAAGCTTGCATATTGATCACCAAATGGTAATAAACACAATGCCAATACGCCTAAACACGCCAATAAAGTAACGACTCTCTGAAGAGCAGCACGTTTAAATGGTAAAACTTGTATCTTTAATTGAGACAAAATAAATACCGGTAAAACCCCTAACAATAAAACTCTTATCAAAAATGCCGGTGCAAATAAATCCATAGCCTCTGCATGATCTGTCTCCAGCCCATTTACTAACATATTGGTATCAAAGATAGTGCCGTAACTGTCAGTGAAATAGGCACAGACTGCACCAATAATAATCATTAAGCTAAGAATAACTTTATGGACAGGCTTGTAGGTAAACAGTTGAAGCACCAACCAAATAACACCGAATAGTAGCCCTACGGTTGAAACAACAAAGCCTAAATTGTTTGCAATTGGATAAATATCCAATACTTTGCCAAAGAAACTTAAATTGGCAGTAACTGTTAAGTAGATAGCGACCAATAATATAAGCACATTTGGATTAATTTGGATTTGTGACAACCGTCTTAAAAAAGGGGCTTTAGTAGGATTAGTTTGGTCTTGCGGGGTTGAGGAAGGGGTAGGGGTTAACAGCTTTTTTGACATGTTTAAAGTTCTCGGCAGTCGGTAGTATTTGAGAAGTATATAAGGTAGCAATTTTACCGTTAAGATAACGTTAAGGTATATATTCAATCTCTCTCATAAAACATTTTTTATAAAATAGGATTTATGAAATCTATAAAGTACTAAAATATTGAATGTTTATTTTTTTTAAACAACATTGTTTAGAGTATTTTTTATCCTAGTTCATAAGTGTTTACTGATTCAAAATAAGCCAATTTAATTTTTATATAATGGGCTATCCCTAGAAACAATTAAATTGAATAAATCTACTTTAGTTTGCTCTTTAGGATTCACTGATAAAGGTAATAACAAGCATATTTATCAAGCAAGATTTAGTCTGAAATGGTATAGATAAATGATTGATTAAAATAAAAATTTCATAATATTGTCATGATTAAAGGTTATAAATTCAAATTTGAACTAAATGTAAAATATTAATATTGGTAATAGATAGCCTTAAATCAGATTATTTCTATTAAGTATAAGTTTGGTTAATCATTTGTGAACTTATGGGTATTAGTGTTTTTTAAAAACAGGTATTTTGTATATGCTAGTATAATATTAGGTTACAGTAAGATAAACTTAATTAATACCAATGGCTTAGTTAGGGTGTTTGTATGAACTTATTTAATCGTACTTCGACAACTTTAAGTAAGTTATCTTCCTTTTGTTTGTGCTTTTCTCCCTCTAATCGTAGAACGATTTGTCTAACCGCTAGTATCTATTTCTTCCTTAAGGATATTCCTAGCCATTCAAATAGTCATCTAACATCCAAGTTGACAATGCAAGTTTTACCTTAGGTTTGACCTCTTATTCCAGACTCACCTATTAAACATAACCCTATTGAATTTTTATTAATTTTCAGACAGAGCAAAATATTTATGAACTTTAGACCACTATTATTATCAAGCGTATTAACTGCCATGTTGGTAACCGGTTGTCAAACCAATGGCACTTTGAACAACTCTACCTCTAGTCAAGATGGCATACGTACAGTAAATAATGTCCAATGGAACAAAAAGGGCAATGTGTTTCAAATACCAGACAACAGTGATTTGTCAGACAGTCAAAGTAAAGTAGTTATATTCCGTACCTTTAATCAAGATTTTTCGAACAATAATAATATTAATAATGCTATCAATAATTTTGAAGATAACGTTGTAGTGGGTCTAGATGACTACTTTCAAGTATCACTGCAGCCAGGGCAGTACTCTGAAGTCGCTACTTGTGCCGGCAAAACTAACTTAAGTGCAGAATTTACAGGTAATAAAAACAATCACTTAGCCAACCAAGGTTTGTCAGTTGTATTACAACCGAAGCAAACTTATTACTATCAAGTAATGGTTGATTCAGAGGGTACGGCCCCTCGTATTCAACCTATTGAAGAAAATGCAGCCATTAAATTACTAAATAATTCAGTGCATCAAACTCATCAGATTAGTCGAGTCAAGGCAGATCAATGCTTAACTCAGGTCCAGCCAAAACCTGTTGCCAATCAACAGCCTACCGTTTCATCAAACCTTAAAGTTAATACGCCCATTAGTTTAGATGTGCTATTTGATTTTGATAGTGCTCAAATTAAAGCAGACTCTCACCAGAAATTAAAAGCTCTAGCTGACTTCATGAATCAAAACCCTAATACAACTGTATTGAACCGCCCCGACTATATCGGAGGCTGATCTACTTGAGTCAGGCAGCGATGCCTGACAGGGTTAAATTATCATAATACCGCTTTTCAAACTCAAAGGGTGACACATATCCAATCGTGCTATGTAGACGCTTCTTGTTGAACCAATCCACCCATTCAAGGGTTGCCAGTTCAACATCGTTCACACCAGTCCAGTTCTGCTTTAAATAATGAATCACCTCAGACTTGTAAAGCCCATTGACCGTTTCAGCCAATGCATTGTCGTATGAATCGCCTGTTGTACCAACAGAAGCAATCACGCCAGAGTCCGTCATCTTATCAGTATAGCGAATAGATAAGTACTGAACCCCTCGATCACTGTGATGAATGACATCTTTGGGATTGTTTCTATCTGTTATCGCTTGATTTAATGCCGCCATTACCATATCCGTGTTCATACGATTCGATACTTTCCAGCCGACAATAGCGCGAGCAAATACATCGATGATAAAAGCGGTATAAACCCAGCCGCTCAATGTCTTGATATAAGTAAAATCTGCAACCCACAGCTGATTAGGACGATGGGCATTAAAGTTACGATTGACCAAGTCGTCAGCACGCTTTTGGTCGTCACGGCTGTTGGTGGTAATCTTACCCTTACCGCGCCAGACACCTTGTAAGCCGTGCTGACTCATTAAACGCTCGACGGTGCAGCGTGCGATATAAATGCCATCTGCCTTCATCTGCCGCCAGACTTTGCGAGCACCATAGCGACATTTGCTGTCCTGCCAGATGCGTTTAATCTCGCTGAGATAGTAGTCGTCATGCTGACTGCGCAGTGAACGCCTTTCAGGGCAGCACTCTAGGTCTTTAGTACGGTGATGGGTTGACGGGGCAATCGGTAGTACTCTACAAATCAGCTCGACCCCATAACTACCTCTATAGTTATCAATAAACTGAACCATTATCTGGGTGGACGGTCGAGCTCCGCCTGGGCGAAAAAAGCAGCAGCCTTACGTATAATCTCATTGGCTTGCTTGAGCTCTTTGTTCTCGCGTTCAAGCGCTTTGATACGCTCTTTGTCACTTTGAGCCTGCACTGAGGCAGGAATGGTTTGATCAATGTGCTTTTTATGCCAGGATCGCAGGGTTTCAGGCGTGCAGCCAATCTTTGACGCTATGGCTTGAATGGCTGACCATGTAGAAGGATAGTCGCTCGACGCTTCAATCAGCATGCGAACGGCGCGTTCTTAGCATGCGAACGGCGCGTTCTTTAATCTCAGGAGTGTAGGTTTGTCTTTTCATTGTCGTATTCTCTCAGAATGTTAAGTCTCCGACAATACCGGGGCGGTTCAGTATTGTTAGAAAGCCATACCGATAGTAAGGGTGCTGCCAGCTATAATCTTAATTTATCTCAAGCAAGAGCTAACTCAGTAAAAGACTCGCTAGTAACAAATTACGGGATACAAGAGAGTCGAATCACTACCAAAGGCTATGGAGAAACACGGCCTATCGCTACTAATGATACCGAGGCAGGACGTCAAAAAAATAGACGTGTGGTCGCTACTATTACCCCTTAATGTGTATTGATAACGGATTATTTTGGTTAATCAAGATATCAAAAGAATTATCGAAAATTTAATATTTAAATAATAAATATCGGAAAAAAATTAATGAAAACAGTAATCGTAAAAGTAAATAATGCTACCCAAACTATTGCAGAACATGCGGTAATCACTCAAGATGGCAAACCAACCATTATTAAAGCCTCTCAAAAAGTTAACTATGAGCTTATTGATAAAGCAACTGGCCATGCCCCAAATCATATTATGACCAAACGTGTGGGCAATGATCTACACGTCTCTATGGAAGATGAAGGCAAAGACAGTGATTTAATTATTGAAGGCTTCTATGATCATCCTGATAGCGCTTTAATTGGTTTGGCTGAAAATGGTGAGTATTATTACTATATTCCAGATACTGGTGAAGTAGTTGATTATGTAACCGAATTACAGATAGGCGATATAGAAGGTCAAGCACTAGGTGGTGAGTCTCAATTAGCACCTTGGTGGATAGGGGCTACTGATAGTGACTTTAATGCTTTACCTTGGTTAGTTGGTTTGGCTGGTGTGGGTATTGTTGGCGCTGCTATTGCTGATAACGACGATGATAATGATAAGCCAAGTATTGATAATTCTTCTTTAGAAGCAGCACAATTACTTGTAAAGAAAGCAGAAGCCTCGGAGGTTGCGGCACAAGCGGCGCTAGACAAAGCCTTAGCAGATGACTTAATGTAGTGGCATAATAAAATTGGACAGCAGCTAAGAGGTTATACTAACCCAAAGAAGGAAAATAGTATGACCAACAAACGCAATCAATATACCCGAGAATTTAAATTAGAAGCGATTAGCTTAGTTGT
>Ga0208670_100321_pt1 | contig 14148 bp, 15 predicted proteins | sample 24BtaG_FD_184098 | JGI IMG/M metagenome (GOLD analysis project Ga0208670, IMG submission 184098) | Marine viral communities from Cariaco Basin, Caribbean Sea - 24B_WHOI_OMZ_CsCl (SPAdes) (version 2) | ecosystem: Environmental > Aquatic > Marine > Oceanic | place: Caribbean Sea: Cariaco Basin...
ATTGCAATTGATCCCAAAGCGTATCTGTTAGTGCTGTTCTTGCCATAACTTGTATTTCTCGCATCGTCTCAATAGATGCGGTATTGTAACTATTATTTATCGCTTATCCAATTGAAGACATGCCCTAGATAATTTGTCTAATCTGTCATTAATTCTCAATTCATTAAATAGCGAACCTTTATAATTGTCTGAAACTATGATTCCGTAAAGAATTTTTGTAGGTTTTCCATCAAACTGTAAAACAACATCATTATTCCAGCGACAGGCATCAGCATCAAACTCTTTTCCTAAGCTATTAGTACCTTTGTGATGTATGACATACCATAAGCCTTTAGTATTTGATGGCTTGTTATATTCCTCATTATCAACCAGCTTATGTGGTGCATGTTTAAGAAACTCATCAAAGCTTAATCCAATATCAATGCCTGCGGCACTTTTTAATGGGATAATATCAGCATTTAAATGAGGTATAAATTTTTTCATATTTTAAGCCTTTCGCTATTTTGGTTAATCAATTACCTACTCTAGAGTGAGATGATCAAATCACATTAAGCATCTCAATATGTACACTGTGAAGTACACCACAATGAACAAAGTAGCCAAAACCCCTAATCCCATTAACCTATAGCTTAATATTCAAGTCCTCACTAGGGAACCTCTCTTTGCTTCTATAAGAGAGGTTATAGTAAAGAAGACAGAAGTTAAACCGCGACACCAAACAACCCGCCGATAAACGAAGTTGCCAGCATAGCTAGTACACCCCATATTACCACCCGAGCAGTAGCAGGAATGATAGGGGCACCGCCCAAGCGTGCTGATACCACCCCAAGTAAAATTAAGCCTACGACAGTTAACGAGGCCAACGACCATACTAATGTCTCTGCTGGCAATAGCAGAATACCCATAACAGGAACGATGGCGCCTACTATGAATGATAGGGCAGAGGCAATAGAGGCTTGAAGTGGCTTGGCGGTACTTATGTCAGTCAAACCAATCTCATCACGCGCATGGGCTTCTAGGGCATCGTGCTCAGTCAAAGCCACGGCAACTTGATGGGCTAAGTCTTGCTCAAGTCCACGCTGCTCATAAATTCTTGTCAGCTCAAGAAGCTCGCGCTCAGAGTTATGTGTTAACTCATGATGCTCTTTTGCCAAGTCCGCTTTTTCAGTATCTGCCTGTGATGACACGGAAATATACTCACCCGCCGCCATTGATAAAGCACCCGCAGTCAATGACGCAAGCCCCGTCAGTAGTAAAGTCTGGCTATTGGCGTTTGCCGCAGCAATACCAACCAATAAACTGGCGGTAGAAATCAATCCATCATTTGCACCGAGAACGGCTGCTCTGAGCCACTGGCTACGGTTGCTTAAATGCACTTCATCATGAATAGAAAGGGACATAAATAACCTCAAAAATAACTAAGCAAGAATAATAAACCAAAAATAATAAACCAAAGATAGTGTATTACAGTTTACCCTGTAAATTGCTCAGAGATTAGCTAACTTGCCTTAACGCATATAAACGATAGGTAATCAGTATAAAGACCACTGTCTGACTACCGGCATAAAACAATAATAGCGCTAGCAGTCGGCTATCAGAGCCCATCATAAACACATGAATACTAATGCCCATGTAAGCTAAAAAGGTTAAAAAATGCAACCATCGCCATGCTGATTGACCCATGTATTTTTTAAGGTAGAAGCTAAACGCGCTGATGAATAAAAACCAAAATCCCAATTGTCCTAATGCGACACCGATACGGTCAGTCTGAAACCCAAGCGGTAATAATACCTGCCAAATATTCAGATTCATATAGTTATCAGCCAATAGAATAACCGCATGAAAAGTAGCAAAGCCTACGGCGAGCAAGCTTAAATATTGATGTAATGCAAATACTTTTGCCGCATTAAAATACCGACATAGGCGCGTACTGAGCAACAAACCAAAAACAACTGCCAACCAAAATAAAGCATAGGCAATCACACCACTTGCGCGCGACAAATACCAAAAGTGCTTGTCTGTGGTCATAAGGATTTGCGATAGGCTTTCTCCCCACAACGAAAAGGCATAAACGCCGCCGACTATGCCAGCACTTAAAATAAATACTGTCCATAGCGCCTGAAAGACTGTCTTAGTTAGTTTAACTATCAAGTGATTGCTAGAATCAGGGTGAGAGTCAGTATGCATGGCTATTCTCCAATCAAGGTAACAACTTAAGATAGTAAAACCTTAAATAGTAACGACTTAAATATTTTTTATGGATTAAATGGCAATTAAGTTTGGATGAATGGCAGGTGAAGCCATGACCTTATAATCAGAATCGACTAATACGGCGGCAATATGCTGTTCGGACAGCCATTGCAGCGCTTTTTTCGCGCCTAGGATGACACAGTATTTGGCATATACCTCTGCGGTCAGCGTATCATCAGCAAGTATGGTGACACTTAAAACGTCACTTTTTGCAGGGCAAGCATAATAAGGGTGTATCAAGTGATGTTGCCAATGGCCTTTATGCCACCAACGGCGATAGTCTTGACCTGAGGTTGCAACAGCGCCCGCACTGATATGAATAATGGCGATATCTTCTTCATCTTGAACCTGCTGGCTATCAGCAATATAGGGTTTGGCGATAGCAATGGCCCATATAATAGGTTTGGCAAATTTTTGGTTGTCTGGCACACCAATCGCTATGTCGCCTCCCATATCAATTAAACAAGGCAATTGCCAGTCAGAGCGTTGACTGATGTATTCGGCCAATTGCATCGCGCACCATCCTTTGACATAACCATTTAAATCGAGAGCTGTGCCAGTCGGGAGACATACTTGATATTGTCCATGAGCTGACGTGCGAAGCTTGATATTTTTTATGGATTGATTGGCAGCGTCGTTTTTAGAAGCATCGGAAGTATCTTGCAAAGTCGGCTGAGCAGTTTGCACAGACGGCGTCGGTTGTTTTGCTAAGGTCTCAAATGAGTGTTTATAGCCAATATCCCACAGGGTGTTTAGTAATGTTGGGGTGACTAAGCCTTGGGTCTTTGGCACAAAAGCAATGGCGCTTTCTAAAACTGCAAACAATTCTGGGCTGATATCTGTCCATTGATTGGTATGATTATTGAGTCTCATCAGCTCGCTGGTGTTATCAAAACGACTGAATATATGCTCCCACTGCAGCAGTTTTTCTTCTACATAGGCTTTAACCAAAGCGACTTTTTGGTCAATTTTTTGGTCTATCTCTTGGTCTGTGTTGCCTTGCGTTTGCTGCAAGCTTAATTGCGTAATATTTAGACTGATTTGGATGTGACAACCCATCGCCGGCAACATAAAGGTCGCTAGTTGTGGCGTGCTGCTGTTGGTGTTTGCTTGCATAAGAAGTCCTTAGTTGCACGATTGGTCATCATCTTAAGCCCATCATTTTTTATTTATCGAGAAGAGCGGGTACGAGCGACAACCGCTATCGCTTCAACCGCTGGGCGTTCTACTTCATTCACTTGTCTTAATTGCGTGATCTCAACGCCATTTGGGGTTTGAGCCACTATGACGTTAGGGTTTGAGATGCTAGTGCTGACAGGAATAGCGGTGCTGGCAGGTAAACTATCGGCTTCTTGATCAAGTAATATGAGCCAACCTGCCATGGTTCCAACGACCGAGGCGATGAGAATGCTATTTTTAAACGTCGCAATAGGATCGGCTTTTTTCAGGTTTTTATGAGTGGTTTTAGTAGTAGGTACTTTAGAATTAATCATCATAGTCATCCTCATCGTTATCATGCTTATAGCTCGTAGCAATCAGACGCTCGCTTTCTTTATCGTATTTATCCTTATGCTTTTTCTTATGGTGTTTCGCATCATCATTGTCGTGGTCTTCGTATTTATCTTTATCGTCATCGTCATAATCAGAATAGTCGTCATTAACAAAGGCAGCACTGGTGTTAACAGGGTTCAAGATAGAGCCGAGATTGGCATCAATATAAGTGGTGTTGGTATCTAAGCGCACCTCATAGGCGACGGCACCGTTGTAGTTAACCAGCTCTGGAGTCGCTTGTAGGGTTGCATTAGGAAGGTTCTGCTTAGCTAAGGCGATTGCTTGGTCGCTTGTAAGCATCGCAGCCGATAGCGGCTCAATAGCAGTGCTCTGTTTAACAGCGTCAGTCAGCTGATTGGTAATATTTGCCGCTGATAAGACATCAGTAGAATCTGATGATGCTGTCGTTAATGCGATAACACCGCCAAAGAAGACCAGTGAAGAGGCACCGATAGTCAATAACAAGGGTTTTAATAGTGGCAGGCTCATAAGTTGTACTCCGTATGAAATCATGAGGGAATACAAGTAGCATACGCGGTGAAGATTAACTCAAACTTAAGACAAGGCGGCTTTATTTACTGATAGTGACCATAAAGCCGGTTTCTGGAGAAGGACGGTTGGCAAATGCTAAGTTCAGGTTATGTAGCTCGACAATCCGATTGGCAATAGATAGACCTAAGCCGCTGCCCATTTGGCTTTGACCAGCTGGTCGATAAAAGCGTTCGCTGAGCCGTGCTAACTGCTCAGGCGCGACGCCATTGCCATTATCGAGCACTCGGATAGCATTTATATCTAGCTGTAATTCCACCAAAGCGCCTTCTGGGCAATAATGAATGGCATTCTCTAAGAGGTTGCGAATTAATAATTTGAATAAGGTGGGGTTTACCAGAATAGGTAAAATATCGGCAGGATGGTCACACAGCACTGTGCGCTTGAGTTGGATATGCTTTTCCCGTGCCAGCCGATTGACCTCGCTAAGTACTTCGTCGGTTAAAGCCAGCCAATCAGGTTTTTCTAATTGTTCAGCAGGCAGGTGCTGCTGTGGCTCTATTTTTGCTAACGTCAAAAGTTGCTCAACCAAGTGATTGGCGCGCTCAATACCCTCACTGATTTTTTGAGTGTGATAGAACAGTTGGCTATCGTCCTCTATCTCTGACAGTTGCAGTAATTGCTGTTGTAATAAATCCGCTTGTAATTTTAAGGCGGCAAGCGGACTTCGTAGCTCATGTGACGCATCAGCCGTAAAGCGTTGCTCACGCGCTAAAGTGTCCGCTACTTTTACAAATAACACATTTAAGGCGCTGACCAAAGGCTGAATCTCTTTAGGGACATCTGCGGTGATGGGGCTGTCATCTTGTGGCTGACGTTGTTCAAGCTCGGCGCTAATCTCTGTTAAAGGTTTAAAGCCACGGCGAATGAGTAGAACGACGAGACCCATGAACGCCAGCAACCCAATTAACATAGGCAGTAGCTGCACCGACATAGTCTCGACAATCATTTTTTGGCGAGAATCAAGGTTTTGACCGACCGCAATCACACGGCTTTCGTGCTTATCAGAATGTTCATCGTGAATATAAAACAAGCGCCATTGATGGTTAAAAGGGTTTAAGCGCTGATAGGCATGATGATGGTCTTCTAAAAAGCCATGTTGATCGGGGAGGAATTTAAATGACTGCCCATTTTCGTCCGCCATGAGCAGCCGACCGTCTTTATTCCAGATGGCGAACCCCATGTAATCATCTTCAGCCTCACCAAGATCACCGGATAGCTGCTTACTTTTTAAGTGATATATTTTGGCAGCGCGTGACTGTTTCTTATGGTCATCGTTACCATTGTCATCGTCGTCATCATGTTCCTCGTCAGCAGATACCCCGATTAAGTAACGGGCGACTTGCGTGATTTGGGTGTCATTCATCTCATTGATTTCATGCCACAGTCGCCAAGCGATAAAGCTGGAGGTGAGTAACCAGAGCAAAGGCAGTCCAATCAATAAGGACGTCAGTAGTCGTTGTTGGATACTTTTCATAGGCTCACAGGGCAAAAGGTGATGAAGGATTTTAAGTTTAAGTTTAAGTTTAAGTTTAAGCTTTTAAATCACTATAGATGATTGTAGGTGGGATTTAAATAATAACCCACCCCACGTTTGGTTAAAATAAAATCATTGCCAAGCTTTTTGCGTAAATGATGAATATGTACTTCAATGGCATTGCTTTCTATATCTTGTTGCCATCCATAGAGCTTGTCCTCTAAGCTTGCCCGACTGTGAATCTGCTTAGGATGCGTCAGCATTTGCTCTAGTATCGCCACCTCTTTAATCGTAAGCTCAATAAGATTGCCTTGATTGTAGAGTTGTTGGCTATGAGGCTGATAAGTCACGTTACCGTAGCGAATTTCAGGTTGGCTACGTCCTTGGCTGCGCCGCATCAGTGCTTGCAGACGAGCGATAACTTCATCCAAGGCAAATGGTTTAATCAAATAGTCATCAGCCCCTGCATTGAGTCCGGCCACGCGATTGGCGATGGCATCGCGAGCAGTGATGATTAATACAGGGGTGTCTATCTGTTTGCCGCGCCAGTTTTTTAATACTGTCATACCGTCGCCTTGCGGCAAGCTTAAATCTAACAAAACCGTATCAAACATATTATCTTGTAATGCCAGCTCACCTTGCTTTGCATTATCGAACCAATCGACCATCATGCCATGACTTTTTAAACCCAGAATAATACCGTCGGCGATAGTACTATCGTCTTCTATGAGTAATATACGTGCCATATGCTATGCTCCATCATTTTTCTTATTCTGATTTAGAGGGTTCATCTACTATGGTTTTATTACCAGTAATCATGGCTTTAATCAGATTCTGTCGTTGCCAGTAACTCATGACTATTGCCGCGATAACGTGTAGAGGAACCAATAGATACAAGCTATTTGCTAATAATTCATGCACCTCTTCAAGAAAATATTCGTTACCCATCATTCCTGATTCCATCAGATAGCCTGTAATTCCAAGCCCTATAATCGCCGCCCATAATGATAACATCATAATAGCGGCTAATGGATTATGACCAAGATGCTGTTTATCGGTACGACGGACGCTGAGTGCTGATAAATGGCGCTTGATACGTAAAGGAGTAGGAAAGAAACTGCTAAATCGAGCGTAGCGTGTCCCTACAAAGCCCCATAATAAACGTATGACAACTAACCCCACGACAGTATAGCCAACGTATGCGTGCAGCTCGCTACCCTCCTCTGTAAACAACAGGTTTGCAATAACACCAATAGCGACTGCCAAATGGGTGATTCTGACAAGGATATCCCAAACTCTTACTTGCTTTGTTTTAGACGGTTGTGAAAAGGGTTTACTTGCGTCGTTGGTTATACCGCTATGATTGTTCTGGCCCATCATTATACCCCGCTTAGTAGTCAGTTTATTTGCTGGCGATAACACGCTATTAAAATAAACGTGTCTATCGCGATGAGGCTGGATTTATTGTAAATAGCCTTTGTTATCACTATTAAAACAAACCAACCTTAAGCTGAGCTTAGAGGGCAATAAAAGTTTGAGTAATAAAAGGGAGTATTTGATGGAGGCTATAAAGAGTAAGGGTTTGCGTTGCCAGAATTTATTGATTTTAATTGAATGCATTTTAAGAAATTATCTTATTCTGGGAATTAATGCATAGTAGACCTTTTAAAAAATACACTTGCAAGCGCGCAGGCTATCGTCAATGACAATAGCATCGACACTAAGGTATGACTGAAAAAATGGTCGCCAAAGAGCATTTTGTAAAGTCCCATTGTCCAGCCTAAAACTGTGACCGCTGCAAATATTCTATAGCGATACTTATGCAGAGTAGGTAAAAATGCTAATCCATATAAAGAAAACCCTGCACTTGCATGGGCGGCTGGGAAGCACTTGGCTGGCGTATTCGCAACCATATTTTGCCAAAGGTTAAGATAGGGCAGCTCACCACCAAACAGCGTCAAATGATTGGGACAGCTAACATGGGTAACACCTTTTAATAAGGCAATGCTAGTAGGTACTAAGATAATAATAGTTAGTAGATAACAGATTTCCCGAGTTGGTAGGGGAATCATCAATCTATGAGGTTTTACGATATTTAGTGACAGGTTTGCATCGACAGGTTGTCTGTATTTAATGATTAACACAATCAGCAAATAAATCGCCAATATAATTAACAAAGCTTTGGGTCCATCATAAAAAATAAAGGCATAAGGCTGAGCGCCTTTTTCTAAAAGCCAATGTCCATTTACGTAAAAGAGCTCATTAATACGCACATCTAACGCGCTATGCTCAAATGTTAGCGTTGCAATAATGGTTAAACACAGTAGCTTTAACCAGACCCAATTAGCTGAATAGGCTTTCAAAGTACCACACTCATTAACGCCATTGACCATAAGACAAATAACAGCAGTAACGCCAAAAATTGCGCCGCCGAACCGACATCTTTGGCTATTTTAGCCAATGGATGCTTTGCAGTTGACGTATGGTCAACACTGGCTTCAATACCGGTATTAATAAGCTCGACAATCAAAGATAAAAACGAGGCGATGACTAGCATCATCTTGATACTGGTGCCAAAAGGCATAAATATAATGACAGTGAATAAGATTAGATTGAGCCATAGCACTTGTCTAAACGCTGCTTCAAATTTATAAGCCGCTTTAAATCCATCTAAGGAATACCCTGCGGCGTTAACGATACGAGAAAGCCCTTTTTTACCTTTTGCATGACTGGCAAAGCTATCAGCTACAATGAAAGTATCAGGCATTTCTGAGTTTTTAGAATGGGAGTTTGTTTGATTGTTACTGATATGAATGGGGTTGACTTGGTTCATATTGGATTCTTAATAGTCTATTAAAATCAGTGCATACGGTAGATTTCGAACCATTTAAAAAGAGTAAATGGAACCAGTGAGCACTGAGTATAAAATAGGGCGTATTAAGAAAACGTTAAGCTTTATAGACAACTATTGATAATAAATACTAAAGGTACTGCCGCCTGTAGTATTGGCTTGGTGGGTTAGCTTCCAGCCCATATGCGTCATAATGCGTTGCACGATGCTAAGACCTAAACCTGTACCTTCAATCTTATCCGACTGCTTATCATTATGCGGTAACTCTAAACGCTCAAATCTCTCATATAGCAATGGCATCATGGCTTCAGGAATGCCAAGACCGGTATCGTTGACGGTGATTTTTTCAGCATCAATACTGATAATAACTTCCCCTTCGTCGGTGTATTGAAAGGCATTTTTTATCAAGTTTCCTAATGCCATTTTTAGCAGTTCAGGTCGTACGTAGGCGAAATATTCTTGTTCAGCGACGACGGTGCACGTGACTGACTTGTAGCGTAATAAATACTTTAAACGCTCAGCTTCATTAACCGCAATATTGTTGATAGACGTCTGCGGTGTGTCCAGCTTTTCAGGTGCTCGAGAGAGTAAGAGCAAAGCGGTAATAATCTCAGAGGTCTCTTTGGCGGTATTGCTAATGCGATTGGTAAATTCGCTCAAGTGACTGTCGTCGGCCAATTGTGATGCCAGTACTTCTGATGCGCCCATAATAATGGTCAAGGGCGTGCGCAATTCGTGGCTGACATCACCGGTAAATAATTGCTCACGCTTTAAGTACTGCTCAAGTTTTTGGTTCTTCTCATCAATGGCGCGAGCCAAAACGCCAACCTCGGATGGCAGATGAGTCAGTTGAGTTAGGTTTTGATGATCGGTCTCTACGGCTTTTTTTAAGTCTAATAAAGGCTTGGTAATTTGCCTTGAGGACAGCTGAGAGAATATCGCAGCAATGAGCAGGCTTAAAATAACAGCCACTTTTAAGGCGTTGGCAAATATGTCTTCTAATTGCTCAAATATGGCCAAAACGGGATAGCTTTCCATCACCAACTCACTGTCTTCTAAATAGGTTAAAAGATAGCTGTGATTGTCTTTATGATAGAGAAAAAAATGCAAGTTAGTGTTGATACTGCCTGCTTCGGTATCTACAGTGACCGGCGTTTCTTGCACCGTATCAGTTGCCAAGGCTTTTAGATTAGCAGGTGCATTATCATAGTCATAGATTTTGATACCGGGGTTGGCAATATAAACCGGCTGCTCACCTTCTTTTTCTTGACTGAGTGCCAATTGTTGAATCAAGCGTGCTTTGACCAACTCTTGCTCAAGCTTCATTTCAGCATACATAAAAATACTGACGAAAGTGGCGCAAAGCAACAAGGCAAACAGAAAGTAGGAGATGCGAAATTTATTGGCGATGGAATCGATGCTAAACATTGTCTTTACTAACATGGTATGTACTTCTTAATGACAAGCAGTAGGTAGAACGAGATGAAAGAGTAGCAAGAGCACTCAGAATAGCGTTGAGTCGCTTAATCTTATCAATCTTACGATCGTCTTTTATTCTTTGTCTGGATCAACTATTTGATAACCAATCCCAGGCACAGTCACTATCATCGTTTTATCAAACGGCTTATCGACTTGTGCGCGTACGCTATGCACATGGGTTCGCAGCGCATCGCTACTTGGAATATCCTCACCCCATACTTTTTCTTCTAACTCGTTTTTGCTGACCACTCGCGGCGCCGCGCTCATCAGTATCTGTAATATCTTAAATCCAGTTGGCGTCAGTTTTATAGGTTTGCCCTCACGAACAATCGTGTGTACTTCCGTATTTAAAGACAGTTTGCCGACTGTGATACTGTGCTCAAAGTGACTGTCTTGATGGCGGCGTATCAGGGCTTTTATGCGTGATTCCAATTCAACCAATGAAAAGGGTTTGACCAGATAATCATCCGCGCCACTATCGAAGCCTGCTACTTTGTCCGAAATAGTATCGCGAGCAGTCAGCATCAATACGGGGGTTTTATCATGCAGCTCCTCTCTGAGCTTTTTACACAGTTTGGTGCCATCCATACCCGGTAGCATGACGTCCAATAAGATAACGTCATAACGGTTATTCGAGGCGAGCGTCAAACCACTAATCCCGTTATGAGCATTGTCCAGCTCAAAGCCCTTGGGCTCAAAAAAAGCGTAAATATTGGCGACAATATCAGGATTGTCTTCAATAACGAGTATCTTGTACATACATGTCTCGTGCATAAATGCCAACAGGGCGCTAATAAAATAGGTTTAAAAGCCTTAAAATAGCCTACAAAACTCTAATTGGCAGCCTTAAAGAAAGTCGGTGCGGCAGCTACCTCATCGGTCGTGATACCAAAAAAGCCAAGTAGGGTTGGGGTAATAAAATCATGGGATACGGGCTGCTTAATCATGTTAGCAAGGCTGCTTTTATTGCTGCTAATGCTATCGATGCCATTACTCGCAGGTGACCAGACAATCACCGGCACTTGCTTTTGAGCATTTGGCGCCATACTGTACGGCAGACCATGCAAGTAGATATTGTTTTCACCCAAACTTTCTCCATGATCGCTGATGTATACCATCACCACATCATAATCCTGCTCATAAGCTTTTAGCGTATTGATAACGTTATTCAAAAAATAATCAGTATAACGAATCGCATTATCATAGCTATTGATAATCGACTGACCATCACATTTAGACAGCTCATTGGTCATACAAACGGGTTTAAAAACTTCAAAGGTTTTTGGGTAGCGTTTGTAATACTCAGGACCGTGATTGCCCATTTGATGCAATACGATAAGCGTGTCTTTTGGCAGTGCATTCGAATTTACTGTATCTGGCTTTACTGGTGATGCCTCTGACTTTACCAGTTTATCAAAGCCATTAAGCATGCCAATATCACGGCATTCGCCATCGCAATTAGGGTTAAGTTTAGGCGTTTTATAATCCTCAAAAGTCACCCTATCGGCGACGCCTTTAGAGCTAGAATTATTATCGCGCCAAATAACGTTGACGCCTTGTTTATGCAAGGTATCAAGCACGTTTTCATTATAGTCCGCACTACTGGCATCGTAATCCTTTCTATCAGCATAGCTGAACATGCATGGAACCGAATAAGCGGTAGAGGTGCCACAAGAGGTCGCATTTCTAAAGCTATAAATATCTGGCTGGCTAGCCAGTAGCGGCATAGTCTCGCGCTGATAACCGTTTAAGCTAATATGGTCAGCACGAACCGTTTCACCGACGACAAAGACCATCAATTTAGGTTTTGCCGTAGCTGTACTATTGCTAGCGACGGGCATGGTGCGTTTGGCATCTGTTGCATGTGGGATTAAGGTGTCAGGACGACGCAATTCATCGACGTAATCAGTGCCAAGTTTGACCACAGAATAAATAGGGGTAATAGGATTGGTATAACTACGCACCACTTTATGTTGGCGAAAAAAGGTGGCGTATTGGTCGCCAAAGGGCAGTAGGCAGATGGCTATTAATAGGATAGAGAGTATCAAAGTAAGCGCTCGTTGCCATAATGCGCGGCGTAAAGGCGTACGCTTGATACGAATGTTAGCAATGATAATAGCTGGCAATATACCCAATAAAAGAACGCGAACAAAAAAACTCGGTGCCATCAAGCCCATCGCTTCTGCTTGGTCGGTCTGCATGCTATTGACCAGCATATTATGATCAAATATCGTTCCATAGCCATCGGTAAAATAACCACATACCGCAGCTATTAATACCATCGCAATCAGCACTAACTTTGCGATTGGCCGATAACACAATAGTTGCAGCACTAGCCATATCAATCCAAACAGTAAGCCTGTGATAGAAATCATAAAGCCAATATTACTGCTAAAAGGATAAATATTTAACACTTGCTTAAAAAAGCTCATATTGGCAGTAGCCACCAAATATAGCGCAACGATAATAATCAGATAATTAAGATGAATCTCACGATTAAAGTATCTGCTTATGATGCTTTTTTTGGTATCAGCTTTAGTGGTATTGGTGCTAAGTGCTTGAAGTGTCAACATACACAGACTTCTCAACAGAGTTATAGGGAATATATATTCCTTACATTAACAACTAGCTTGTTAAGAAGACGTTAAGGTGACAGGGTCAAATAATGGGTTGTTGATATTAAGAAAACAAAAAATGCCAAAACCTTTTACGCGATTTTTTATCATTTTTTTCATCTAAGTGTCATATCTGCTAGATACACTGCTGACCTATCCAAGATAAATAATTAAATTTTAATCATAAGCGATTAGGTGAGTGGATATGTTAGAGCTAAGACACGTTACAAAGAGATATGATGATAAGGTGATATTCGAGGATCTTTCACTCAAAATTAACACGGGTGAGATAGTTTCAATCTTAGGGCCATCCGGCTGCGGCAAGACCACTTTACTGCATATGATTTTGGGTCTAACCGACATTAGCGGCGGCCGTATTGCCTATAACGGCGAAGATATTACCCGCGTCTCTATGAGACAAAGAGGCTTTAATATCGTCTTTCAAGATTATGCGTTATTCCCCAATCTCAATGTCAAACAAAATATCGAATACGGTCTGCGTAATAACCCCACTGTTAGCACACAACAAGAAGTCGATGAATTGATCGATTTACTCGATATTAAGGCGCACCTAAATAAGCGTATTCATCAGCTATCAGGTGGTCAAAAGCAACGTGTCGCGCTGGCGCGTACGCTGGTTATGAAACCCAAAATATTATTGTTGGATGAGCCTTTGTCGGCATTAGATGGGGTAATTAAGGAAACCGTCAAAGAGCGCATTCGTGAGATTGCCGTGCGCTATCAGCTGACTACTCTAATTGTCACCCATGACCCAGAAGAAGCGATGACGTTATCTGATCGCATCCTACTGCTATCAGATGGCAAAGTGGCGCAATTCGCTGAACCCGCTGAAATCATACACAATCCTGCCAGTGATTTTGTCACCAACTTCATTCTAAATCAGCTCAATATCAAACGTCGCAATATCTTAAGCTTATTTGCCAACGGTATATCTGAAGCTGATCCGCTAAGTAAATACACTCAAATCCAAAACTATGGACAGTATGAGGCTGATATTAGTCCCCGTCTTACTGATTCTAAAGCTATCACTGTCCATGATAAGCAAAAGTCAAAAGATACGGTGAAAGGCTGATTTTGTAGAAGCTGACAGTGACTGAATCGGCAACTGAGAGACTGACTATAGCTGTCATTCAGTAAAAACCTGACCATTTGATTGTTTTGGACGTTTATGAAGCTTAGTAACCCACCCCAAGCAAAAGCCATTTGGCTATTTGTGACGATTTTATTCCCCCCTATGGCAGGATAGTTGTCACCCCTAAATAATAATTCCAAAGGGGACAATGAGGACACATCATGCCACGATATAGCGAAGAACGTAAACAGGCTATACTCAGCAAACTGCTACCCCCGCTGAG
>Ga0208670_100325_pt1 | contig 13990 bp, 11 predicted proteins | sample 24BtaG_FD_184098 | JGI IMG/M metagenome (GOLD analysis project Ga0208670, IMG submission 184098) | Marine viral communities from Cariaco Basin, Caribbean Sea - 24B_WHOI_OMZ_CsCl (SPAdes) (version 2) | ecosystem: Environmental > Aquatic > Marine > Oceanic | place: Caribbean Sea: Cariaco Basin...
ACAATATTGAGCGCAAGGGCGAGACGTGGAGCGCTGAGGAGGAAGAAGCGTTTAAAGCACCTTACAAAGAGATGTATGAGAAACAAGGTCATCCTTACTATGCCAGTGCGCGCCTTTGGGATGATGGAGTGATTGACCCTGTTGATACCCGTAAAGTATTGGCGCTTGGCTTAAGTGCGGCTTATAACGCTAAGATTGAAGAGACTAAGTTTGGCGTGTTTAGGATGTAACGTTTTTAGAGTATGTCATTCAGCTTGCCATACTCGATAGCCAAACTGGCGTTAACTTTTTAATCTGTTTCAGCTTATATAGCCCATTACTCTAAAGAATAGATAACGAGATATTTATGACGATTAGTCACTCCCTACCAACTTCCTTAGCGCACTTAGAGACATTAACTACTTTAAAAGTTACGGTCGAGGATTATATTGCTACCGTAACTTTAGCCCGTCCTGATAAGCGTAATGCTTTTAACGATGAGGTTATTGAAGAGTTAAATCAGGTATTTACCCAACTTAGTAATAGTGATAGCAATGAGGTTCGAGTCATTGTTTTGGCAGCAGAAGGCAAAGCCTTTTGTGCAGGGGCCGACCTAAACTGGATGCGAGCTATGGCAGACTATAGCCGTGAGGAAAACCTGGCGGATGCTGATAAATTAGCTCAAATGCTTAGCGTTATTTACAGCTGCCCCAAACCGACAGTGGCCGCTATCCAAGGTGATGTTTATGCTGGCGGTATTGGACTGGTTTCTGTCTGTGATATTGCGATAGCGGTGGGCTCTGCTAATTTCTGCTTAAGTGAAGTACGCTTAGGATTGGCGCCTGCCACCATTAGTCCTTATGTCATTAGAGCAATGGGTGCACGTGCAGCACATCGCTATTTCTTAACGGCAGAAGTATTTGATGCGACCGAAGCGCAACGTGTGGGGCTGGTCCATGAGACCGTGGCTATGACTGAACTGGATGAAAAAATAGCGTCAATTGTCAAAAAGCTGCGTAATAACAGCCCAAATGCGGTTAAGGAATGCAAAAAACTACTGCATTATGTAGCAAGTGAGACCATTGATGACACATTGATCGCCAAAACGGTGGAAGGCATTGCGGATATCAGAGCATCTGATGAAGGCAAAGAGGGCGTTCAATCTTTCTTGCAGAAGCGTAAGCCTAATTGGCTAAGTTAACAATTCGCAGTACTACATTATCTTCCTTTATTGAATATAAAAGACAAGATCATAAAGGAAAAAATACATATAGGGCCATGTTCAAGAGAGCCAACATCTAAAGGAATAGTTATGTTTTCTAAAATTTTAATCGCCAACCGTGGAGAGATTGCCTGTCGCGTGGCGGCCACTGCGAAGCATATGGGCGTGCGCACAGTCGCGGTATACTCTGATGCTGATCGCTATGCCAAGCACGTCAGCGTCTGTGATGAAGCGGTTTACCTGGGCGGCTCAGCACCGAAAGACAGTTATCTTAAAGGCGATTTACTCATCAAAATTGCGCAACAAACTGGGGCTGAAGCCATTCATCCGGGTTATGGTTTTTTAAGTGAAAACGCCTCTTTTGCCAAAGCTTGTGAAGAGGCAGGTATTGTCTTCATCGGCCCGTCAGCTTCAGCGATTACCGCAATGGGCTTAAAAGCAGAGTCGAAGCAGTTGATGGAAACGGCTGGGGTACCACTTATCCCTGGGTATCATGGCGACAATCAAGACCCTGAATTTTTGCATCAACAAGCCGATAAAATTGGTTATCCTTTATTAATCAAAGCCAGTTCAGGCGGTGGCGGTAAGGGCATGCGCCTAGTTGAGAGAAGCGAAGACTTTATCAGTTTATTAGACTCTTGCCGCCGCGAAGCCATAACCAGCTTTGGTAACGATGCGGTACTTATCGAAAAATACGCTTTAAATCCACGTCATATTGAAATTCAAGTATTTGGTGACAGCCATGGTAATTACGTTCATTTATTTGAGCGTGATTGTTCAGTACAACGTCGCCATCAAAAGGTGTTAGAAGAAGCTCCCGCTCCAGGTGTCGATGAAGCGATGCGTCAAGCAATGGGGACGGCCGCCATTAATGCGGCACGAGCCGTAAACTATGTGGGTGCCGGCACTGTAGAGTTTATTGTTGAACAAAGACCTTCTAGTGAGGGCAACGTAGAGATGGGCTTTTACTTTATGGAGATGAATACCCGTCTTCAAGTAGAGCACCCTGTTACCGAAGCCATTACTGGTATGGACCTGGTAGAGTGGCAACTGTTAGTGGCAGCTGGCGGTGAAATACCAGTTAAACAGCAAGATTTGACCATCAATGGCCATGCTATTGAAGCCCGTATCTGTGCTGAGAACCCTGACAATGAATTCTTACCGGCGACAGGTACGCTATTCACTTACCGTAAGCCTCAGCACAGTAAATTTAGTATTAGCGATGTTCGGGTAGATGATGGGGTGGAAGAAGGCGATGTGATCAGCCCGTTTTATGACTCTATGATTGCAAAGCTGATTGTGCATGCCCCAACACGTGAGCAAGCCTTGGCAAAATTAGATCAGGCTTTGGCACAAACCCGTATTGTGGGTCTGCCCAATAACGTGGCCTTTTTACGTCATATTCTGGCAACCCAGTCCTTTAGCCAAGCTAAGCTAGACACAGCACTTATTGAGCGTGAAAAAGAGGTGTTGTTTGACCAACAGCCTTTACCTTTACCGATATTGGTTTCAACGGCGGTGATTAGTAAGTTGATGGCCGAACAGCAAGCCAAAGTAAGTCAAAATAAGGCGCAAAGTCATGACCCCTTTAGTCAGCTTGGTGGCTGGCGTGGTTATAGCGAGTATCAGCGTCAATTCGATTTGATTTTAAATAAAGGCGATGAAGCGCAAGGCTATACAGCGGTTATAACTAACTCGAAACAGTTGGTAGATAAGGGCAGTCATACTTTTGAGTTAACGGTTCGACCGATTAGTGAAGATGATTTTGTCACAGCGACAGAGGCGGTATATCAGGGCTTTGTGGAATATAAGAGCACAGATTGCGACAGTTATATACTGTGGCTTGATGGACAACGTCGAAAGGTTCAAAGTTGGGTAGAAAATGAGAAGGTACAGGTCTTCACCGAAGAGGGCAGTGGTACGATTACCTTAATTGACGCTATGGCACATGTTGAGGGCGATACTCAGGCAGCAGGCAGCTTAAAGTCGCCGATGCCAGGCCAAGTGGTTGCCTTCAAAGTGGCCGCTGGAGATAAAGTGAAACAAGGCCAGCCTTTGGCAGTGATTGAAGCCATGAAGATTGAGCACACCATCAATGCCCCAGCTGATGGTGTGGTGGCAGAGCTACTCTTTGCACCAGGTGATTTGGTGGCCGATGGTGATGAGCTATTAAGATTAGACACAGAGACCGCTTAAGTGGGTCGCCCTAATAGTTCAATAGCAGTTAAATAATAAGTTAAGTCATAGCTAAACAGCGGCCAAATGACGTTAAGACAATCACTAGATAACGGCAACATAACATAAGATGAGTAATGCCAATGAATTATCCAGATAAGGTTTCTATTATTGAGGTTAGCCCCCGTGATGGGCTGCAAAATGAAAAACAAACCGTGCCCACTGATGTTAAGTTTGAGCTGATTGAAGGGCTGATTGATGCCGGTATTAAAAAGCTTGAAGCCACCAGTTTTGTGTCACCAAAATGGGTACCACAGATGGGCGATAACAGTGAAATAATGCAGCGCATTAACAGAGACAACAATCGTCATAAAGATGTCTGTTATTCAGTACTGACTCCCAATATGCGTGGTTTTGAAAATGCGCTGGCATTTGCCCCTGATGAAGTGGTTATTTTTGGGTCGGCCAGTGAAACCTTCAGCCAGAAGAACATTAATTGTAGTATCGATGAAAGTATTGAGCGTTTTGCGCCTGTGGCTGAAGCCGCAAAGGCAGCAGGTATTAAAGTTCGTGGTGTTATCTCCTGCACAGTGGGTTGCCCTTATGAAGGAGAAATTGCTCCCAGCCAAGTGGCTTATGTCACTAAACGCTTAGTCGATATTGGGGCCGAGCATATTGGGGTGGCAGATACCATCGGTGTCGGGACGCCTATCAAGGTACAAAATGCGTTAAAAGCAGCAATGGAATATATTGATGTGACCGATATTTCAGGGCATTTCCATGATACCTATGGTCAAGCCTTGGCCAATATTTTGGCATCATTAAGTTTGGGTGTAGCACAGTATGATACCTCTGCCGCTGGCCTTGGTGGCTGTCCTTATGCCAAAGGCGCTACCGGTAATGTGGCGACTGAAGATGTGGTCTATATGCTACAGGGCATGGGTATTGAAACCGGTATAGATTTAGACAAGTTGGCTGTCGCAGGTCAACGTATCAGTGACTTTTTGGGTCGCAAAAATGGTTCGAAAGTAGCGACCGCTCTTTTACGTCGCTAGTAATTTTTTAACACGTTTTTTAAATCGCTAACTAAGCATAAAAAGGATATTTATGAGTTTACCAGGGTTAGATTTTCAATTGGGTGAAGACATTCAAGCGCTTCGTGATACGGTTCGAGCTTTTGCTGAAAAAGAGATTATTCCAAGGGCAGCGGAAATTGATAGTAGCGATGAGTTCCCGATGGACTTATGGCAGAAGATGGGTGATTTAGGCTTGCATGGCATCACTGTACCTGAAGAGTACGGCGGCGTTAATATGGGCTATATGGCACATATGATTGCGATGGAAGAAATTAGCCGTGCCTCTGCTTCGGTGGCACTGAGCTATGGCGCCCACTCAAATTTATGTGTGAACCAAATTAAGCGTAATGGCAGCGAGGCTCAAAAGCAAAAGTTTCTGCCTAAGCTAATCAGTGGTGAGTTTGTGGGTGCTTTGGCCATGAGTGAGCCGGGTGCTGGCTCCGATGTAACCAGCATGAAGTTACGTGCTGAAGCCAAAGACGGCGGTTATGTGTTAAATGGCAGCAAAATGTGGATTACCAACGGTCCTGATGCAGACGTAATGGTGGTTTATGCCAAAACTAATCCAGAGCTAGGTCCTAAAGGTATCACAGCCTTTTTGGTAGAGAAGGGCATGGAAGGTTTTGGTACTGCGCAAAAGCTAGATAAGCTAGGTATGCGTGGCAGTCATACAGGTGAGATGACTTTCAATAATGTGTTTGTGCCCGAAGAAAATATTATGGGTGGCTTAAATAATGGCGTTCAAGTGCTGATGAGTGGCCTTGATTATGAGCGTGCAGTATTGGCCGCAGGCCCAGTCGGCATTATGCAAGCAGTGATGGACAATGTGATTCCCTACATTCATGATCGCAAGCAGTTTGGTCAATCTATCGGGGAGTTCCAACTGATTCAAGGCAAAGTGGCGGATATGTATACTATTTTACAAGCCGGCCGCAGCTTCTTATACACAGTTGGCAAAAACTTAGATTTGTTAGATCAACGTGGTGCCGGTCATAGCCGTGAAGTACGTAAAGATTGTGCCAGTGTTATCTTATGGTGTGCCGAAAAAGCGACTTGGATGGCAGGAGAAGGCATTCAAATCTTTGGCGGTAATGGTTATACCAATGAATATCCGTTGGGCCGCTTCTGGCGAGACGCGAAGCTTTATGAGATTGGTGCCGGCACTAGCGAAATTCGCCGTATGTTGATTGGCCGTGAGCTGTTCAACGAAACCAAATAAGCTTTAAGCCGATTAGATCCTTTAAGTCCTATCGACACTCTATATTAATACCAAAGTCCCAATCATAATGATTGGGACGTTTTTTTATGTAGCGGTTATTTCAGCATCAAATTAGTCGTTATACCTTTTAATCCTAGTGCCTTTGCTATAAAAAATCTACTTTCGTCAAACTCGCTGAACCTGCTACTTGTCATGTTTGCGCTTACTTTAATAGACTCGCTTTCACAAATAGGTTAATTTCTAGATTTGGTATAAGATAGAGTGAGTGGCTACTGAGTATTATATTATCTTCATTTAAGTAGTTTTATTTAAGTGGCTTTGTTTAAACATGAGCGGGATGCTCTATCAATAAATTAGTACTAAACAGGATAAAAAATGACCGTAACCCAATATGAATGCCAAGCGTGTGGCTGGGTATATCCCCCAGAATCTAACAACACTTCAGATACTGTACCGAGCTTCAGTGAATTAGAGGAAGGTTTTAGTTGCCCTTTATGCGGAGTAGGTAAATCTGAGTTTAGTCCCATTGGCCAGCAGCAGAATGAAGCGGCCTCAAATACCAATCTTTCAAAGCAGACCAAACAGCAGATTGTGATTATAGGTGCGGGGTTGGCGGGCTGGACAGTGGTAGATGCCATACGGGCGTTGAACAAAGAGGTTGGCATCACTTTGATTGCGGCTGATAAAGGGCATCGCTATCATAAGCCTATGCTCTCAGCAGCGTTTAGTCAACGAAAGAGCGCCGAAGACTTGATACGCTTTAAAGCACAAGAAGCGGCCGATAAAGCAGGCATTGAGCTGCTCTCCAACACCACTGTATTAAGTATTGATGCTGAAAACCGCAAGATAGTGCTTAGTGAGGGCGAGATTGGTTACGATAAGCTGGTAATGGCTATTGGCGCTGTTCCGGCCATTCCGCCGACTATCGATGCCAATAACGTTTGGCATATTAATGATATCGATAATTTCCACAACTTCGAGCAGGCCTTATCCTCGGCAAGCGCGCCACAACACATTGCCGTTATTGGTGCAGGCATGGTGGGTACTGAAATCGCCGAAGATCTGACGAAATCGGGTCATAAGGTCAGCTTATTAGATATGAATGAAGCACCATTGGCGTTAATGCTGCCCAAGATTGCTAGCAACAAAATTAAAGAGGCGTTAATTAAGCAAGGCATTAACTTTATGGGTAACTGCCGAGTAGAGCAGGTGATAGCGCTTGCCGAAGGCGGCTATCGGTTAACTGTGAGCGATTGTCTAGGTGAGGGTGAGCAAAGTCTGCAGGTGGATCATATCTTAGTCAGTACTGGACTTAAGGTAGATGAGACTCTGCCTCATAGTGCGGGTTTAAAATTTGATAGACAATTGGGTATCGCGGTAGAAGAGGCGACCTTGCAAAGTAGTCATTCAGATATTTATGCCATCGGTGACTGCATGTCAATTGATGGGGTGCCTTGTCGTTATGTGGCACCATTAAGAGCACAGGCCTCTACCATTGCTGAGCATCTGTTGGCTCATCTAGGGCAGCATTCTTTACCGCAAGACGGTCCGCAGCCTTTATCGGAAAACGGTTTGCCACAAAGCTATGAGCACAAAGCATATGTTCATAAGCCACCAATGATTCGTTTAAAAAACAAATCTATTTCTGTCAGTGCTACAGGTCGACCAACCGCTGATGAAAGTAATGCTCAATGGCAAGTGGTTAGCGACATGGATACTGAGACGGGTCATGAAATGGTGCTACAACAGATAGACGCTTATGGGGAAGTGGTGGCCACAGCGACCTTAAAAACGGTTAACTAATAGCTCATAACTCATTGCGCATAACTGGCAGCCAGTAACTGATATAACCGGTAAATTCGTTTATTAACCAAAATCTAATATTAATCAAAATGTAAACCAAAAAACCCCAGCTTAAGGCTGGGGTTTTTCTTTATGCTTATCAATACAGGATTTTTAACTATCAGTTGTTAAAATTCTCAGTGTTGTTTTAATTATTAACTATTGGCTTTGGAACCAGCTGTCTGCTTGGCTGCGAGCAGTCGCAACATCAGAGCTTGATAAGTTAAGAGCCAGTTTACCAATCTTACCACGTGCTTTAGTACGAACTTCATCATTTAACATACCGTCACGGGCAGCAAGCTCATACCATTTATAAGCGTCTACCAGTTTACGTTGTTTTTCATCGATTAATGCTAGAGTATAGCTGGCACGGTTATCACCACGTTTTGCAGCACGCTCTAACCAATAACGGGCTTGCTGCTCATTGACTGCAACGCCTTCACCACGAGCATACATGATGCCAAGGTTTAACTGAGCAGGGGTAACGTTTTGGTTGGCAGCACGGGTATACCATTCAATTGCTTTCAATGGGTTTTTGGCGATGCCTTCCCCTTTTTGATAGCGTTTGGCTAGGTAGAACTGGGCGTGGTTATTGCCTTGAGTAGCGCGGCTGGTTAACTCATTGATCGCCATCATCTCAAAACGAGAAACATCTAAAGGTACGTTTGATACCAATTCAGCTTGAGCTAAGCCAGCAGTAGCAAACATAGCAGTAAATAGAGTTGCTTTTAAAAGTTTCATACGGGTATCCAGAAATTGACTGTATTTAAACAAAAAAATTTAAACAAACACTGAGCTAAAATTTAGTGATAAATACTTAAAATCTAAAATAATCCAAGTTAACGTCTACGTTTAACGCTAAGTTGGAGACAAATTAAGATGATAGTGACAATGTAAATTTAATTAGATTTGTTAGGTCGATAACATATAATCGACAAGATTTACATAGCTTAACACCCAAAAAGACGAAACTCAAACGTTGATAACCCAAAAAGGGCTTATAAAAATAATTTAACAGTAAAATTACATCAGTTATTTGTAACTAAGTAATACCAGAAAGGCCTCAGTAACAATCTTCTATGGGTTATTTTGGTTGTTTATTGGCATTAAATTGCTAATTTTTGAGATTTTTCGTTGTCGATACGCTTTAAATCTTCATTACAAATAAAAAGGGTCATTGGCCGTCATAATGGCCAATGACCCTAATATTAATTTCGCTAATTTACGGGGTACCTCTTCTTCATAGAGCTATTTGTTATAAAGCCCTATTTAGATTTTGTCACTCTATAGATAGCAACATCTGCCAATAAGTTAGGGGCTTTACGAATTAATGAAGCCATAAGGGGTGAGTATTTCTTTGAAGCAGGGCCAGAATCTGTCACTGCAAAACGATTAATGATGTCGATGTCATTATCAGCACACAGTTTCTCAAAATCTTTAAAGGTACACAGATGAATATTGGGGGTGTTATACCATTCATAAGGTAGTGCTTCTGAGACCGGCATCAAGCCCTTGAGTCCCAAATGTAGACGGTTTTGCCAATGGGCAAAGTTTGGGAAAGTGATAATTGCTTCTCGGCCCACACGTAGCATGTCCAATAATAGGGTATCAGGTGATTTTACCGCTTGTAGCGCCCGTGCCATGACCACGGTATCGAAGCTATTGTCCGCAAAACGGGCCAAGCCATCATTTAAGTCTTGCTCGATAATATTGAGACCTTTAGCAATACCTTGATTAATGTGCTCCTCATCTAGCTCGAGTCCATATCCCGTCACCCCAAGAGAGTGCTGCATTTGCTCAAGTAAAGAGCCATCACCGCAGCCTAAATCTAGGACACGAGAGTGGGGGGCAATCCATTGTTTGGCAAGTTCATGATCTAATCTCATGTCAGGCTCTCCTGTGTTCTGGATTTGACGTCAGTATTAACATCAGTAGCGGTTTGCTGCTTTTGGCTCAAAAAAGGCGCGTTCAAAAAGCCTTTAATAGCGCCCATATAACGCGGTATATCGAACAAGAACGAGTCATGACCATGCGGGGCGTCGACATTGACATAGCTGACTTGCTTATCATTGGCCATCAAGGCATCGACAATTTCTTGTGAACGAGCAGGCGCAAACCGCCAGTCCGTCGTAAATGAGACAACAAGGAACTGACAACGGGTATGCTTGAACGTTTGTTTTAAAGCCTCTAAATCTGACAGTGTGTCATCACTAACGTAATCTCGGGTAGGATCAAAGTAATCCAAAGCTTTCGTCATTAGTAAGTAAGTATTGGCATCAAAGTTTTTACTAAAACGTTCACCTTGATAGCGCAAATAGCTCTCCACCTGAAACTCAACATCATAGCCATACATAAATTTGCCCGACTTTAAGTCACGACCAAACTTAGACTTCATGGCATCTTCGGTAAGATAAGTAATGTGACCGACCATACGGGCTAAGATTAAACCGCGGCGAGGGTACGTTCCGGCTTCTAAATATCGACCTTGGTTAAAGTCTGGGTCAGATAAGATAGACTGACGAGCGACCTCATTAAAGGCGATATTTTGAGCAGAAAGCTTAGGGGTACTGGCAATAATGACGCAGCGCTTTAACCGTTCTGGATAATCGACTGACCATTGTAGCGCCTGCATGCCGCCCATTGAGCCGCCTACCACTGCATGCCAAACTTCGATACCCAAACGATCTGAAAGCATGGCCTGAGTTTTCACCCAGTCTTTAATGGTAATCAAAGGAAAGTCTGGACCATACGGCTTGCCGGGTGTGCCATCGGCACTTGACTCAGGAACGGGTGTGGTAGGCCCAGTAGAGCCATGACAGCTGCCAATATTATTGAGACAAACCACAAAGTAGCGGGTGGTATCGATAGCTTTACCAGGGCCAATCATATTGTCCCACCAACCGGGTTTTTCATCTTCTGCACTATGCCAGCCTGCCGCATGGTGACTGCCCGAGAGCGCATGACAAATAAGGACCGCATTGGACTTATCTGCATTTAGCTCACCATAGGTTTCATAAACTAGGTCAAACTCAGGCAGAGTTCGATTACACTCTAAAGCTAAAGGGGTATCAAAATGCATCGTCTGCGGGGTAACAATTCCCACAGAGTTAACAAATTTGGGATCTATCGGGGTCGACCGGGTACTAGATGGGATACTCAAAATTACCTCGATAATGATGGTTACTATGTCAGTTGTAAGGGTTGTGGGTACTGCATTATAGTTCTAGCTATTGTAGGCGTAAGGGTCTTTAAGTACAACTTGCATCTGTGGCCGTCTTACCTAGAATAATTCTTCTAAAGATTGAGCGCATTTTGGCTTGGATTGTTTGGGTTACTTTAGTAAAACGATGACCAATAATGGTACACTGAAGGTTTAGGGTCAATCAACATTTGTTGTCAATAATGGCGTGCTTTCAGCTGTTGTATATCACAGTTATCGGCCTAACCTAATGACCAGATAAATTTAATAAACCAAGTAATACAGTAGAGATTTGAGCAGATCTGCTCTACATTAGTTTTTAAATACCGTAAAAATTAACCTATAACTACAGCAAATACAGTAAAACTTTTCTAAATATAACCCATAAATCAGATTCAGCAAGGATATTCAGTGCATTATGAAACCAAATAAGCCTCCCCGTATTGCCATCTTGCTCGTCAACCTGGGTACCCCAGATGAGCCGACAGCGCCAGCAGTACGACGCTACCTTAAGCAGTTTTTATCTGACCCTAGGGTGATCGAGATACCTCAATTTTTATGGGCGATTATTTTAAATTTATTTGTGTTACCCAGTCGCCCGAAGCGGGTAGCAGCAGCTTATGCCAGTGTTTGGAAGGGAGATTCTCCCATTCGCAGGATACTAGCGCAACAAGTTGAAAAATTACAGAGTCGTTTAGACGGCAGTTTGGCGCCTTTTGAGGTGTCTGTGCATTCGGCAATGACTTATGGCAATCCAGGGTTGCCTGATGTGATGGATAGCCTGCGTAGTGAAGGCGTAGACCACTTTGTGATTCTGCCTCTGTTTCCACAATACTCGGCTACCTCGGGTGGTGCTGTCTATGATGCGGTGACCAAATGGTCGTTAAAGCAGCGCAATTTGCCTAACTTAACGATTGTTAAAGACTACTTTGCCCATCCGTTATATATCAAAGCATTGGCAGATTCAATCCGTCGATTCCAAGCGGTACATGGCAAGCCTGAAAAGTTAATGTTCAGCTTCCATGGCATTCCGCAACCCTATGCCGACAAAGGTGATCCTTATCCCAAACGCTGTAAATGTACTGCTGCTCAGGTAGCTCAGGAATTGGGATTGACAGAGGATGAATGGATTATTAGTTTCCAATCTCGATTTGGCAAACAAGAGTGGGTCAAGCCTTATACTGATGTGACATTAGAGGAATGGGGTAAAGCCGGCGTCCGTTCAGTGCAGGTGGTGAGTCCTGCTTTTTCCGCCGACTGTTTAGAGACTTTAGAAGAGTTGGCAATGGAAAATCGTGATAACTTTATCAATGCAGGCGGAAAAGAGTACCACTATATTCCAGCTTTAAATGATGATGAAGCGCACATAGACTTGATGGAAGCTTTGGCCAAGCCATTAGCAGCGGGATGGGCAGCTACTCTTGAAGGGTGGGCTTAATATCACTATGATTTATTAGATAGCTAAAACAAAAAATGAAATAAAAAACACCCCTACTTTAAATAGGGGTGTTTTTTATTTAACAATTTAAACAGATACTTATTAAACAGATACTTAGATTAAGGTGCAAACCGTTATCCGCATCTAATTATCTTATTCGTCATCATGACTGTGAGCAACGGCATCATCATCCGCTATATCACGGATGTCGGGATAGTGAGAACCTTGTATCGCCTCTTCCACTAACACTTCATCGATACGAGCTTCATCAATATTTTGATGATGCATTTCAGTCAATCCTTGCTCAGCTGCCATACCGTCTAAATCACTGTCTGTATCAACTTCATTACCACTCGGGTTTTTCATACTGTACTCCTTTTATCCTACTATAAGTTTCAGTAATGAGCAGTAAGCTCAACACTGAGCGGAACTTAGAGTCCAAATCAAGACATGATTTAGACTCAATTTAACGGGTTCAACTCAAATAAGTTAGGAATTAATAAGTTAGAAATTAATTAAAAACTCATTCAAATCAGCACCGCACTGCTACGAACCGCTTATCTTATAGAGTCTGATCGCGAGGTAATTCAGCTTCTTGCGAAGCATTTGCCATATCACGGTCTAAAGAATAGAAGTTTGCATTATTGTCTTTGGTTTCTGAAGCCAAAGCGTATTTATCACGAAGTCCATCGATTAACGCTTCTTCTTCAATTTGCTCTTTCACGAACCATTGTAAGAAATTAAAAGTTGGCCAGTCTCTCTCTTCTAGCGCTTTGTCTACTAATTCATAGATTTTTTTAGAGTTATCAAGCTCGTGTTGCCACACATCTTCAATACAAGATTCTAAATCTACAGGATAGTCACGTGGGGCAGGGATGGCGCCAATTTTGGCTTCACCACCGCGAGTTTGAATATATTCTAAAAATTTAAACATGTGTTGACGTTCTTCTTCTGAATGCTTATAGAAGAACTCTGCAATGCCTGAATAATTGTTTGAATCAGCCCAAACACCTAAAGATAAATAGGCCTGCGCTTGGGCAGCTTCATTATTCATTTGATCATTTAAGGCCTGTTCCATACTGTCAGAAATACGTTTGTCGCTCATTTTTTATCCTTTATGTTTTCTATTTATAAAAAGTTTAGTTATAAAAGTTAGTTAATAGTTATTGGTATTACTCAATGGTACTGTCTTTAAAAACTTCCGACCTAATAATTAGGAACTGTCTATTAGGGTAAGTAAATAGTTAAGTTAAACAGCAAAAATCCATTGTTTTATTAAAATTTTATGGGGTACATATTTATTATAAGAGTAGCGACAGATTTTATTAGTAAGGCTAAGTTATGAGTTGTTCGTGTTCTGTGAGAGAGGTAAAAAGTTGTAACTTTTAAGCACAGTTGGCTACTTCAAAAAGTGATTTTAAAAAGTCGGCATTCAAAGCCAGTTTTCGAAGCTAATTTTAAATAGAAACTAGTTTTTCAATATAAAAAACAAAAAAGGTTTTAAAACTATAAAACTTTAAAGCTGAAAAAATCGATGAGCTTTAACAATTAATTTAGGCCTTAATTACCTAAAAGGAACAAATAGTCACCTACAGCTAAAGCCTAATTTGTTATGTTGACCTGTTATATTCATTTATCAAACAAAAAACACATAATTAATAACAATATTATAGAAAACAGGAAGATATAGACATGAATCCTAGCGAATTATTTGATTTGACAGATAAGATAGCCATAGTGACCGGTGGTGCAAATGGTATTGGTAAAGCTACGGCGTTAATGCTTGCAAAACATGGTGCCAATATCGTTATTGCCGATTTAAAACTAGAAGATGCTCAAA
>Ga0208670_100328_pt1 | contig 13910 bp, 22 predicted proteins | sample 24BtaG_FD_184098 | JGI IMG/M metagenome (GOLD analysis project Ga0208670, IMG submission 184098) | Marine viral communities from Cariaco Basin, Caribbean Sea - 24B_WHOI_OMZ_CsCl (SPAdes) (version 2) | ecosystem: Environmental > Aquatic > Marine > Oceanic | place: Caribbean Sea: Cariaco Basin...
TTCGCCAAACGGGTTCCTCGGTTCAGGGCCTCAAATCTTCTCCTCGAGCGGCTCAATCACCCCACAACCCCTGGCTGATCTCCGCCTTCTGCGCTTTCCGGCGCATAACACCTCATATCCGATGTTCCACCCGTTTAGGTTGTACATGATGCCGGAACGTTCGGGGTTCGGTCCAATGGGGGACATCCGCGCCAGGTACCGTCTCACCAGCAGATCCTGCCCCTGCCACTAGCGCGACCATCGAGATCCAGACCCGCCTCAGAGGCAGGGATCTGGCGCGCCCTGGGGATAACCCTTTCCCCTTCTTGCCTGATCATCCCCATTCCCGCGTGGCGCGCGCCGAGGCGTCCTGCGCCTACCAAACGACATTTCAAAGTCGAAGTGCGCTGACAGGAAAAAACCGGGCCAGTCCGTGCCGGTCGGCGCTTGCTCCCTGGGGGCTGCTTCGCCCGACACGGCCCGTCCCGGTTCTTCCCTGTAGATCATTAGAAGGCGAAAAATTAGATTCTTGAATTTAAATGCTTTTTCACAGGTACCTGCATCATCCAGATGAGGCACCCCTGCATCACCCAGATGATGCAACCTGCCTCACTGACTTTCAAATTCTGAAAGCAATGTTGACTTTCTTTTATTGATTGCAGACTTTCATAATTTGAAAGCAGGGGAGGCATCCTGCATCAATAAAGAGGCTGGGACATGACAAAGCTGCCAGAGAGAAAGACGCGCGGAACTTGGGTCCAGACAGAGCGAGCCGCTCACGAAGAATGGGCTCAACTGATCATCCGTGCGCCCAAAGCAGCTGCAGTCATGCATATCCTCACTGCGCGCATGGGCGACAATAATGCAGTGGTGATTTCACAGCGAGAGCTACAGACGGCGACCGGGATCTCACGGCCCACTGTCCAGCGTGCGCTTGCCACCCTTCGCGACGAAAACTGGATTGAGGTTTGGCAAGTTGGCGAAAGTGGAACGGTAAATGCTTATGTAGTCAACGATCGTGTTGCTTGGCATGGTTCTCGGGACGGCATTCGCCGAAGCTTGTTCACAGCCACAGTTGCTGTTTCAGAAGCCGAGCAGAAGAACACAAGCCGAATTGGCGAGAGTACACCGCTACACCGCGTTCCTTCGGTGTTTCCAGGTGAAATGCAGCTACCCTCCGGCGAAGGCTTGCCGCCCGTTTCACAGCCGTTTTTTGATGGGATGGAGCCTGATCTGCCTGCTACGTTAGTTGAAAAATAGACAGATCCCCATATTTGCATGCAAAGATTTGCGCAACCTGACAATGCAAAGGAACGCAAAGCCTAATGCAATACAGCGCAAACCAAGCTGCGGAAGCCACTGGCAAGAACGTAGCGACCATCACACGAGCTATAAAATCGGGAAAACTCTCGGCCACCAAGGACACATCTGGGGCTTGGCAGATTGATGGGGCCGAACTGTCCCGCGTCTACCCTTTGCGCGCGCAAAGCCTGCAAACCCCTACAATGCAAAAGGACGCAAATACTCCTCAAAGGGATAACTTTACAAACACCAATGCCTTGCGCGAGGAACTTGCGGCCCTGCGCGAACGTGACAAGCTGAAAGATACACTATTGGAGAACTACGTCGCCCAGATGGCCGATCTAAAAGAGGACCGGGACAAGTGGCGACAGCAGGCCAACAATCTCCTTGCTAATCAGGAGGCAAAACTAGTTGTGCCGGCCCCCGTAAAGCGCCGCCGCTGGTGGCCATTCTAGTACATTGGCAAGATGCACCTTGCCTCAGAGGCAGGGCCCGGCCTTGGCCGCAGGAGGCTCATCGAGGCGCAGAGCGTTGAGGGCCGTTCACCAGTGTCAGTTGCACGCGCCACAAGGAGATCGGGCATGATAAACACCCATCCTAAGCCCCTGCCGCCGCTGACTAGCGATGCCGAGGCGGAAGACTTCGTTAAGACGGCGGATCTGTCCGAGTATGACTTGTCAGGCTTCACGCCCATGCGCTTCAAGATCGAGCCAAAGCCGCCTTGCTGAATATGCGCCTTCCCGCTTCCCTCTTGGACGCGGCCAAGGTCAGAGCCAACGGCATCCCCGACATCCGCTCTGTGCGGCTACTGCTGGAGACAGACGTGGCGCGGCCCAGATAAGGCCGGTGACGCGCTTCTTGTCGGGGAGGGGGCTTTGCAGCCGAGCGGGACGAACTCGTCAAACACACAACACAAAATCCGCTCGGCTGATGGGTGTGTTGTGCCCGAAGGTGACCTGTCCGGCAACTTGTCCAAATGGACACGCATGGGTTTATCGAATGTAAGGTTTTGCAGTCCTGAGTTGTCTTAGTCCGGTCGGCGCAAAAGCCGGCCATAACCGTCGCTCCCGGCCCCCCGTTCAACCTCCGGGCTGCGCTCCGCTTGAGAAGCGGTGTTATGCGGGTAAAGACCTCGGCGCAGGGGATCGCGCCGACGTTGTAGGCAACTTCTATGTAGGTTCTTCATCAAAAGGAGATCAACCCTTTCACCCAATGCTCCAGAACCTAAGAGGTGTCTATTATAGGTGTGGATCACCCTCCACAAAACATCCCTGCTCGATCCTTTTGATCCTATTTCGACCAAACTTTTGACGGTTCCAATGAAGCTGGACGAGCTGGCAGAAAGTATCGCTGCCAGCGAAGTTCGACAAAATAGTAAAGGATAATAGAAGCTACGATGCAGAGGAACGATGCTACTGTTCCAAGAAAAATCTGGGATGCAACTGGAAGATCCGAGGGAGCAAATTTTGACAAAAGTTGGATGATATAAGGATGTGAAAGATAGAGGGAGTAGGAGGCATTTCCAAACAGAACAAGCAGACCAATTAAGCGTGAGTATCCAGGATTGAAAGAGACAAAGGCTGATACAAACAGTGCTGCTGGCAATGCACCAATTAGCAGCCATGGAACACCAGGGATTAGTCGGAGCATAATATAGGAAACTACCGCTGCACCTGCATATACCATCGTTCTGTTCTTAAATAATTTTGGAAATTTTGCATAAATTAGGTATATACCTACGCCCAATGCAAACTCTATTATCAAAGGATTACTGTAAAATTGCCAGACTGTTCCTTCAAAAGGAAGAATTTGTCCTGCGACAACTAAAATTACCACCACCATTACAGGCGCAAGAGGAGACTTCCAACCAGCTAGCAAACAAGCCCCATAGATAGCATAAAAAAACATCTCATAGTTCAACGTCCATCCCAGAAAGAGAAGAGGCTGAATCACACCGTTTGACTTATCATATGGAATGAAAAAAAGAGATTTAAATAGAGTTTCGAATGTAACGGTTGTGGAATTGAGAAGAGAAGGAACTATCAGACCTATTACCGCAATTCCTAAAGTTAGTATCCAGTAGAGTGGTACAACTCGCACGATACGACGAAGGCAGAAGTACCACGTGCCCCGTGCTGGGTCAGTCGTCATTGCAATAATAAAACCACTCAAAACAAAAAAAACGTCCACCCCTGCAGCACCAAAGGAAAATGGATTGGACTGATTACCAAATTCAATTTGGTAACCACTCCCGATATGAAACAAAACGACTGCGAATGCTGCAGCAAAGCGCAGGATCTGTAGTCCCAATAGCTTTCCATCGCGCAACTGTGCTTTCGCACTGTCAGGGACGTGAGGGTCAGCCGCAAATACTACGTTCAATTTAATTTTCCCAATTAATATCTTTACGAATACGCTGCTCAAGTTCAATTGCCATGCGAGCATGCGCTTTTGCGCTTGGATGCCAATCGCAACCTAAGTCTTCGGGGTCAGGCTGCCAGCCGAAGCGGATCATGGCTACGTTGTCGTCGCCCTCCAAGTGACGTTTCACAACGGCTGACTCTATTGCTACCACCGCTGCATTTTGATCCTCCGGTCGCAGCATTGGTCCCATTGTAGCGTAGATCATTGCATCCGGAGAAGTAGCTCGGACTTCCTTAAGAAGCGTTTCATACGCAGCAATAAAATCGTTCGGCCTGGCGCCGTCGGCAAAGTCGTTTGTTCCAAGATGCACCACCACAACCTCAGCTAGTGGTAAAGGCGCTGGAACTGAAGAAGAGGGCAGTAATTGGTAAAGAAGCTGCGTCATTGTCCGTTGTGTTTCGCCGTTATAGTTTCGAACAAGGCCTGCTCCTGAAACAGCAAGCGTAACAATATCCGCGTCTAGATTCCTGGCAGCAACTGCAGCGTAAGTTAAATATTGATTTTCAAATTCCGCCTCAAATCCACAATTGGTATCTGCACCTTCTACACCGTAGCCTGTTGAGATTGAGTCACCCAAAACAAGTATTCTCCTTCTATTTCTAATTGGAGACATAAAGCTGCCGTCAGTCCAAATTCTTGTGAGACTTATTTTACCAAATGCAGCCTCTGTTCGCTTAATTATGCGAACCACGTGATTTGATGGATTTTCACCATTAACAATAGAGTAAGTATGCTCACCTAATTGCGTGTCCAGCAGTCTTGGCTTCCCATCCACCTCAACAATGATACTGTTATTACCGCTGTCGGATATCGTTACGTCGAGCTGTGTGCCTTCAAACCTGATCTCTATCAAGCTACCCGGCCACTCGGCAGTTATTTTACTTGGCTCACTATGAAATCGGCCCACAAGGCGGACGCGTTCACTTAGGATATCCTGAGCTTGGGTGGGCAAGGCCATAGCAAAAAGGGCAATGATAAGCCCCACTGATAAAGCAGGTCTATGACGCCAGATTCCCAAGTTATACAACGCTTTTCTTAACTTCGTTTCACTCATAAAAACCGCTCCACACTCTAGTAAAAAATGATGCCAAAGACGGCAAATTGATTGTCAAAGTAAACAATGGTTATTGCCGCATATAGCAAGCATTATAACTAGAGAAAATAGATCAAAACTGACTACATTTGCACATTCGCAGCTTGGCAAGGATGCTATCGGGGAATCGAAGTACCATTGTCTAGACCTACTTTGATCGAGGCTAGAATCTTCACATGGAGTGGGTAAACATTGGTTCCGTTGAGCGTCACAACTCTGACCAACATTGCCAGCCGGATGGCCTACCAGCCGTGATCGTGGCCGTCGTCACGCTCATGGGCCCGGCGCTCCTGCTCCTGCACTCGTTCCCGCGCCTCCCGCTCGTGGGCTTCGCGCTGCGCCTCCAGCCGGCGTTCGACCTCCAGATCCCGCGCCAGCCCCTCCGCAGCGGCTGACGCGCCGGGCGCTGCGGCGGCGAAGAACTCCCCCCAGGCATCGGCAGGCGCGACCCGCTCCACTGCCTCACGCACCTGTTCCACAGCCCGTTCCGTGATACGCTCCAGCCAGGCGCGGCCCTTCTCGGCCAGCTCCTGCGCCACGCGGGCCACCTCGACGGCCTGTTCCCTGATCTCCCGCCAGACCTGGACAGCCGCCACCTCGATGCCCCGCTCCTTGAGCTGCCACGCCCCGGTGGAAAGCTGCGGCAGCGGCTGACGGTCCAGCGAGACGGCCCGGACCGTCTCGCGCAGGGCCTCGGCCTCATCGCCGCGCTCCCGGGCCTCCAGGGCGCGCTCCTGGGCCTCGACGCGCTGCGCCGCCAGCGTCCGGTGATCGACGCGCTCCTGGGCACCACAGCGCTCCAGGGCGTGGTTGGTGTCCCGGGCCCAGGCTTCCCGCCATCCCTCCAGCAGTTCCCTGGCGTTCCAGTCCCGGTTCTTGGTGGTGAACCCCTCGGGACCGATCTCCCGGGTGGTCAGCAGGATATGGGCATGGTGGTTGCGCTCGTCCCCCTCGCGCCCGGGGGCGTGCAGGGCGATATCCGCCACCATGCCCCGGTCCACGAACTCGCGCTGGCAGAAGTCGCGGACGAGCTGCAGCCGCTGCGCGGCGTCCAGCTCGTGAGGTAAGGCTACCCTGACCTCACGGGCGACCTGGCTGTTTTTGCGCGTTTCGGCCAGCTCCACCGCGTTCCACAGCGCCGCCCGGTCCTGCACCCAATCGGGGGCATCGACCGGCGCGAGGGTCTCGACGTGATCGACCCCGCCGCGGGCGCGGTAGTCGAAGGCGAGGCCGGTGCGCTGATCCACGATCAGCTCGGCGCTGCGATAGGCCGCCGCCGCCGTGGCGCTGCGCCCGGCGGAGCGAGAGATCATCGTGGCCCTGAGATGATAGATCGCCATACGCGCGTCGCACTTCGCTAAGGGTTCAAGGGAAACGCAGGTGTTCCCTTGCCCACACAAACGCGCAGCGTTTGTATAAGTGGGCACTTCGTGTCTTGCACCCTAGGCTCAGCGCCTCCAGACTTGCAACCATTGAGCGACCACAGGATTTCAAAATGCCCAGGACCATTGACCAGCAGATCGCCGAGGCACAGGCCAAGCTGAACCGCCTCAAGACCCGACAGAAGGCCAGCGACACCCGCCGCAAGATCATCGTCGGCGCCATCGTCACCACGGAGGCTTTGAAGGACCCCAAGATCGCCAGATGGATGGCGGCCACCCTGCGCAAGAACGCCACCCGCGACGTCGATCAGAAGGAGATCGCCGGACTGCTGGCTGAGTTGGACGCGAAGGCGGGCACCGCATGAGCGCCGCTGCCAAATCCCCTGCCGAGCTGATTGCCGACCTGACCGACCAGGTGCGGCTCCTGCGCCAGGACGTCGGCAACCTCACTGCCACCGCGACCACCAAGGCCGAGGCGGCACGGCTCAGGGCCAGGATCGAAAAAGCGTCGGAAGAGGCATTCGCACATGCTCAGGAGGTCATCGATGCCTCGGAGCATCTGGGCAGGCGGATGCACCAGGATAGTGCCAGTGCCGCTCAGGTGGCTGCTGAAAGGGCCATCAAGGGGCTGGAGCATGAGATCAGCGCCGCCGCCAACCACATGCGCCTGGAGAGCGTCAGGAGCAGCAAGGAGGCCCTGCATCGGTTTGGAGGGGGTCTGGCCGTCTTTGGGGGAATTGCGGCTCTGGGGGCCGTTCTGAGCATCCTGGCGCTGCTCCTGATCCAGGGGCGCGGCGATGCACGGGAATTCGGAAAGCATCCGGAGGTGTTCTGTACGTCAGCCGGGGGCGAGATCGCCACCAACAGCGATGGCAGACGCTTCTGCGGCATCTGGATCGATCGCTGAAGCAGACGACCTGATGGAGGTCGCCAGGGGGGTGTTGCAGTTGCAGGATCATCGAAACTTGCACAGGTGACGGGCACCGCTCTCAACTCAGCTCCGCCAAACGTCGAAAGCAAATTTGACAGCAAGACAGAGGCAGTGAGAGGATCAAAAGGTCACAGAACCGTGAGAGATGTATGACACTTGCCAAAAAAGGAACCAAACCCGTCCAACTGCCAAAATCTTCGTTGGTCTATAAAAAACACAAGCAGGCCGAGCAGGCCGAGCAGGCCGAGGCAGAGCGACGCAAGGCTGAAGAAATCGAGCGGATGATCGAGGCCAAGGTCAACATGGCATTGCGCCGATTGCTGCACTGAGAGCAAAGGGCCACTCCGACTCTTTCGATCGCAAGGACGGAAGAGTCGGAGCCAAATAATGGGCAGAAAGCGATCATGGCAGAAGTTATCGTGCTTAGGGACATTCACAGCAAAATGCACGTCTTCGAATGCCCGCCCTGGCGCGTGGTGAAGATGACGTCGACCTTTGATGGCACCAGCGTGGATCTGTCCAGTGGGGACGGGATCGCAACAGTTCGGGTCAGCGAGACACCGGAAGACCTCTCAATCCAGTTCACGGACGAAACGTTACCATTCCCGACGGGCCAAAATTAAAAGTCCCGTTTTTATCCTTTCGGGAACAGGAAATTGATCATGGCCCGCTCGGAACCACTGAAAGAATTTCTCCGCCCATCCGGATATGGAAAAACCGCCAAAGATGAGGTGTCCCTGGCGGTTACGGACTAGCTAACCTGGCTGATGATGCAGCCATCGCAAAGATGGATGCACCCGCCGTCATGTTTTTTAGGAACATGACAGCAACGATCAGGTTCACTCATATGACACAGATACCGCCACGCTTGGTCGAATTGGTCGACTGGATGAATGAAGCTCTGGATCGAGCACGCAAGAAGCGTGAGGGGCGCGAAGCATCCTTACAGGCGCAATCGCACTATCTGCCCATTCTGCCAGTGACCAAGATCAGACAGGACGAACTGCATACGGAGCTGGTGCGGGAGATTGAGGAAGATCTGAAACGATCTTAGGCCAATTCCAGCCTTTCTCTTTTCCGATGCAGAACAGTTGATATGGGCCAGTTGGCCACTGGCCCAAAACTCTATGCAGTTTCAGATTTTAAGGTCGTCCGGCTCGGTCCCGGCCTGAATGGCCTCCCGAAACCAAGTCGGCTGCCGGCCCCGTCCTGACCAAGTCTGCTCCGGATTGCTGGGATTGCGGTATTTGGGCGCGAGCGCGGCGCGTTTCGTGGTTTTGACGTCCGCCAACTCGGATAAAGAAAACCCGTATTCGCGGGCCTTTTCCTCAAGATCACGCCTGGCTTCCGCTTTGCGGCGATCATCATAATTGGCGATGGCCTTGTCGAGGTCCTTCTTAAGACGCTTCAGTTCGTCCAGGCTCATGGTATCAAAACTAAGATCAGGCATGGGTATCCTTGTTTTAGAGGTATCTCTTTCCCTATAATTATTGGTTGTAAAGATAAAGAGAACAAATAGACCTTAGCGATTGGAATTTCCTGCTTCTTTTTCCTATCGGACATAATGTACAATTGCCTGATTAAAGCACAGTCCCAAACCGCCGGTAAACAAACGCTAGAAACAATAGCTGGATCTCAGTGGAGCGCTGACAGTTAGGACAGCGGGCCTCAGCATCGAAGATGGCCGTTCATGCACCGGTAAGGCGAAGGAAGAGGCCAGATGGTCCGCTCTGAATTGCTGGAGAAGCTGGTCCAAGCGCATCCGCATCTGCCCCGGCACGTGGTGGAATTGGCTCTCGAGGCCATCCTCAACGAGATCACCGCCCGTCTGGCGCAGGGCCACAGGGTCGAGTTGCGGAGATTCGGCAATTTCACCTGCAGAGTCCGAGAGGCCCGGATGGGTCGCAATCCTAGGACCGGTGAGCCGGTGTTCATGGAGACCAGGCAGATCCTGCATTTCAGAGCCGGCAGGCACATCTTGGATCGGCTCAACCGACCCACACTCCCCGGCTGATCCCTACATGCGCCTGAAGCCGTCAAAGGCCGTCAGCAGGCCCTCTACCGCTTCGGAGGGGGTCTGAGCCGTCTTCGGGGGAATTGCGGCTCTGGGGGCCGTTCTGGACATCGTGGCGATACACGGGAATTCAGGAAGTATCTGGGGCAAGCTAGCCACCGGAACCACGGACGTCGTTTCTCCGCCTTTGGGGTTGATCCCATGTCCTGGCCGATTGATCGAAGATCTCGAGGGGTCGTTGCAGTTGCAGGATATGGCCGATGTTAACCGAAATTGCATTTCGGTCGCCGCGCTGTGTTTCGAAACGACCCTCCAGGATCATTTTAAGCCGCCGAAAGGGCCGAATGACCCTGCCGTATGTCTTGAACGCGCAGCAGGTTTGCGTATATACATAAACGCATGTTGATGATTACCTGGGACGCGCCGAAGCGGCAGACCAACCTTGCCAAGCACGGTCTGGATTTTGCCGATCTCGACGAGGCGTTTTTTCTGGCCTCGGTCGTGGTCCCGGCAAAGGCGGGCCGGCACATGGCGATCGGGCGTCTCGCGGATGGCACCGTGGCGGTGGTCTTCGCGGCCTTGGGCACCCAAGGGGTGTCGGTGATCTCGATGCGCCCCGCCAGCGCCAGGGAACGGAGCCTGCTATGAGCAAGACCCATCTGACCGAAGACCAGATCCAGCGGATGATTGCCAGTGATCCGGATGCCCCGGAGGCCACAGCGGCGCAACTCGCCCAGGCCCGGCCCTTTACAGAGGCGTTTCCGGCCCTGTCCGACGCCATGCGCAGGAACATGGGCGGACGGCCCAAGGTCGAAAACCCCAAGGTTGCCGTCTCTCTGCGCCTCGATCAGGACGTGGTGGCCCGGTTCAAGGCCAGCGGGCCGGGCTGGCAGACCCGTATGAACCGTGCCCTGCGAGAGGCTGCCGGGCTTTGATTTCATCTGTTTCATTGCTTGCGAGCGGCAGGAAATGGCGCAGCACGAAGCGCGGTGCGTCATGGTATGTCATTTCGAAAGTCTCTTCATGCCGCTGACATTCAGCAAGACTTCCGCCATGATTGGTCCGTGCGAGTTCAGGAAGCGGCGTCCAATTCCAGGCGGAGCGCTCTGTTCCCGTCCCCCTGTCCCGGCCCTGTAATCCTTTTGGAAAAATTCGGTCCGGGGCAGGCTGCGCCCTCAACGACAAAGGTAAAACTGGTATCTAAAGGCCCATGCAATTGTATTGTATAGAGTGAATGCACAAATATCTCCCTACCCGTAGCAAGGCTGCTTATCAGGCCAATACCTATGCAGTCTTAAAGTAGGTGGCACCTACTCATTGGCTCAGCGGGCGGCATTTTTCAAACTGCGATACGAGCGCGGCCAAACCTTCGTTCAGTATTTAATGTTTTTGATTTCCCATTTTGTTATCTGCATCCCCAAGGCAACAACATAGCGTGCAACGGGGCTATGCAGGTCTTGAGGGGGCACGGATGAATCCATCGCCGCATAAAGTGCAGTAGCGTCGGCGTATTCCGCTTCAGAGGTGATCTCGGGTGGCACAAGACCAAAAAAATGCCTGAATGCCACCTCAAGCTGTTTTTGGGAAACGGCGGCAGTGACAGCTTTCAGCTGACCTTCATAATTATCCATTTGCCAGCTCTATTCTATATTAAAAATAAAAAGGACTTCAACCTACCTCATGATTGAGGTGATGTCTGCTCTTTTAAGAGTTTCATGCATTATATCGAAAGATCTTCATAGCGAAGCGTCAGCAAGAATGAGGGCTATTAGGCTGAGAGACGGGATCACAATGGCGGCAATCAACGATATCGCTAAGTATGGATGAAATCATTCTTGGTCCTGGACACGACCCGCATGACCTCACAGAACTTGAGCGAGCCTGTTCATACTCTATCGCAAAAAAGGAAGATCCATGCTTCGCTCGCAATTGATTGAGAGGCTTGTTGAGACTCATCCGCATCTCCCTCGGTCCGTGATGGAAGCGGCCCTCAACGCAATTCTGAACGAGATTACTGACAGTCTTGCGAAAGGGTCGAGGATCGAGATCCGGGGGTTCGGCAGTTTCTTCGGCAGGGCCCGACAGGCCAGGACAGGCCGCGATCCCAGAACTGGTGAGGCTGTCCCGGTCTTCGCCAAACGGGTTCCTCGGTTCAGGGCCTCAAATCTTCTCCTCGAGCGGCTCAATCACCCCACAACCCCTGGCTGATCTCCGCCTTCTGCGCTTTCCGGCGCATAACACCTCATATCCGCCAGAGCGCAGCCAGGGGTTGAAGCACCACCCCTGCACCAGGCGCCGCCTCACCAGCAGATCCTTCCGCTGCCACCAGCACCACGATCGAGATCAACACCCTCCCCCTGACCCCCACCCGCCGCGTGCGCACACGCCCGCGGAGTCGTCCATTCGGCCCACAAGGGGCCTCACGTCCGACGGCAATCAAAAACTCCACAATCCGTCCATCCGGCGGGGGGTCGCCAGCTCCCTGGCGGGCGCTTCCCCCCGGCGCGCAAGCGCGCCCGGACTGTGGATTTTTTGCCTGCCTTAAGATCATTAGAAGGCAAAAAAATAAGACATTGTTTTTTATATATTATTTAGGGGGGGTTAGGACACACTGTGTCCTAGGGTTAGGACGCACTGTGTCCTAGGGTAGGCTTTTTTCTTGCGATGCCTGTCCAGTAAATTACAATGCTGATGTAATTTACTGGACAATGGACGACAGATTTCTGTCTTCGTTTGTCCTACCCTTAGGACAGAGAGTGACCTATGCCGAATGATGACCAGCCAAGCTCGCTGCCTGTGAAAAAACAACGTGGAACATGGGTCCAGACCGAACGTGCCGCTCATGAAGCGTGGGCAATGTTCTTAGGGCTGCCCGGATCTCTGAATGCTTCTCGGGTGCTTCACTTGCTGATTGCTCGTGTCGAAGACCATAATGCTGTGGTCATGTCGCAAAAGACCATGGCAGGCCTACTAAGCATCGACATGCGGACAGTGCGTCGCGCAGTGGCCATGCTCAAAGAGCACCGCTGGATCGAAACCCGGCAGATCGGTGACCGAGGCACAGTCAATGCTTACATCATCAATGATCGCGTTGCGTGGAGCGGCCCGCGCGAGGGCATCCGATACAGCTTATTCACGGCCAATGTTGTAATCTCGGACGCCGAACAGCCTGATAGCAACACCTTGGACCATCAGGAGCCGCTGCGGAAGCTCCCAAGCCTTTACCCTGGTGAGCAACAGCTCCCATCAGGCGATGGCTTGCCGCCGGAATCGCAGCCATCACTCGAGGGAATGGAATTTGACCTGCCGGCGACGGTCAAAAGGAATACACCCTGATGCCCCAACACTGCAACACGGTGCGAAACAGGTGCACGATCGTTTCATGCAACGCAATGAAACATCCTGATACGCTATGAAATACACGGCAGGACAAGCTGCAAAAGCAGTAGGCGTTTCAAAGGCAACAATCACTAGAGCGCTGCAAAACGGAAAGATCTCAGGGTCAAAGGACGACAATGGGGCCTGGAGCATAGATCCTGCTGAGTTGCACCGCGTATTCCCTCCCGTTGCACATGCACTACCCGCAACACAAACTGTGAAACAGTCCGCAACGCCTGAGAAAGTGAATGAAACGGGGGTGTTGGAGCGCGAAAATCAGATGCTGCGTGAAGCGCTGATCGAGGTTCGGCAGGAGCGGGACAGGTGGCATCAAATTGCAGAGCGTCTTTCCATCGCGCCTCCAGCACCTGTACCAATTCAGCAGAAGGTTGCAGAAGGTTTCTGGTCCCGGCTTTTCAGAAAAAGCAACGGTACTTGAAGCCGAAGGCTTTTCCGACCTGCAAAAACGAGTAGATACCCTTGCAGTTTGAAGATGCTCTGAACCTTTACAGGATGCATGATGAAGCGTCTTTTGGCGGGCCTAGCGACAGCAGGGTTGGTTGGCTCCGGTGCATCTCCTGCCACCGAATTTACATGGCTGGAGATCTCATCTTTGGAAAGCCATCTTGGCAATAGGGCGAACGCGACCATCCTGGCATCCGACTTTGTTTCACGAGCCTACAGCCTTTGCGCGGTAGGCTCGTACGCTCACACGCTGTCCGCAGGAATCAGCGAAATGCGGCAGACTATTTGGCCTAACGAGCTAACGGTCACAAAGGTTCTAACCTGAAATCTTGTTAACCGTTAGGGTGAGGAACAGCGTAAGGGGAAATTAATGGGCCGAGGCTTGAGCAAACAGCAAAAGGCGATCCTTGCCGTCCTAGAGCAAAAAAAGGACGCAGGCGAGTTCGTGGTTACAGGTGCCATCATCGACGCATTGGGCCTAAAGCGCGCTCCCAACGTCTATTCGTCGGTGTCTCGGGCCATCAGCCGTCTTTGTTCCCGCGGGCTAGTGGTAGTTTATCAGCCATCCATCAACCGCCAAGGCAAAGGCTTTGGATACGGTTTGCCCGGTCAGGATCTGCGCTAGAACCGCGCAGATCGCCGATGTAATGCACGCGACCCTTTGTTGCCCGTTTTAAAATTGTAGAGTCAAAGAGCGCCTTACCAGCCGTGATCGTGGCCGTCGTCGCGCTCATGGGCGCGGCGCTCCTGCTCCTGCACCCGTTCCCGCGCCTCCCGCTCGGCAGCCTCGCGCTGCGCCTCCTGCCGGCGCTCGACATCGAGATCCCGCGCCAGCCCCTCGGCGGCGGCTGAGGCGCCGGGCGCTGCGGCAGCGAAGAAGTCTCCCCAGGCATCGGCAGGTGCGACCCGCTCCACCACGTCCCGCACCTGTTCCGCCGCCCG
>Ga0208670_100329_pt1 | contig 13908 bp, 21 predicted proteins | sample 24BtaG_FD_184098 | JGI IMG/M metagenome (GOLD analysis project Ga0208670, IMG submission 184098) | Marine viral communities from Cariaco Basin, Caribbean Sea - 24B_WHOI_OMZ_CsCl (SPAdes) (version 2) | ecosystem: Environmental > Aquatic > Marine > Oceanic | place: Caribbean Sea: Cariaco Basin...
GGTCTTGCTAGGTTGTTAGGAGAATAATGAAAATAGGACAATGGAAAATGGCTAAAGCTTGGGAATTGTCTCCCACTTTAAAACACGAACGTGGTGCGTGGAAAGCGTTTGTTGATTTTGAAAAACAAATGGACAAGGCCCAAGATCCACGAACCGTGGACCAGGGACCACGGAACATGGCTGATGGTGGACGGATCGGGTATGCTGATAAAAATGCCGGTAAATTAGTTAAACCTTATCCAGATCGAATTAAAACTTTAGCTGTCCCAGATGGGTACGTAACTGCAAAACAATTAGCTGAAGAGTTAGGTATTGCTAAAGAAACTTTAAAAAAATATAGACTTAAAAATTTACCAGTAGATAAATATCCTTTAAAAGGATTTATAAATGAAACTTTTAAACCTATCAGAGGACCAGGAAATTATACTTATTATTTAAAACCAACAGAAGCAATGTTGGATAATTTTTCTATTTTTAGAAATAAAACGACCATTAGTCGTGATCTTCTTAAAGATGTAAAAACACTACATAATAGTGATTTAATGAAAAAGCTTAGAAAAAGTAAAAAGAAAGTACTTCCTACTTTAGAAGAGGTTGTAAAAGTTTTAGGTAAAGACGTAAAATCTCATGGACGAGCGGCAAACGCCATGGCTACTTTATCAAAAATGTATAAAGGAGAAGAATATAAACTTTTAAAACTACCTAAGAACGAAAAGCTAGGAGATTTTATGTTTAAAGCATTGAGACAAGGTGGAAAACATAACCCTTATAAACAAGCTTTTTATCAGTTAGCAATTGGAGAAATAGATAAAACTTTAGGAAATGAAGTTGGAACTCTTAAAAATTTTAAAAGATATTTTAAAGATAACTTAACTAAATATTTAGGAAAAGGTCATGGTGTTAGTTTAAATGAAGTAGCAAGTATAAGTGGTATGGTGAGAAACGATATGGCGGCTTATGGAGCGTTTGTAGATTTAACTAAAACAAAAATTAATGATGGGCTGTTAGCAAATTTTCAAGGAATATTATCTAATTCTTTAAAAGAAATTGACAAGTTAAAAGGAAGAGAAAAAGTAGAGGCAATTAAAGCTTTTAATAAAACACATATACCAAGTTTTAAAAAACAAATAGCTGCTAAATATGGAGATGAGATTGCAGAAAGCATTCGTTTCACAGAAATAGTGCCGGGTACAAAAATTCAATCGAAACACTATGCCAAAGAAGATCTACTTACATGGAAAAAGAAACATAGTATTGATTTAAAAGCTCTTGCAAAACAAAAAGGTTATTATTTAGATGTTAAAGGTGCACGTCCTTTTACAGAATTTATAGAAGCAGGAAAGATAAGCAAAGCAGGGGCCTCAAAATTCCTAACCACTTTCTCAGACAGTTTCGACGCCTTAAGTCCACGATCTATAGCGCAACTGTCAAAAATACACGGTTGTGGAAAAAAAGCAGAAGGTGGAAGTATCATGAGTTGTTTAAAGGAAAAGTTTAACGCTAAACCTGAAAAATTTTTACAACGTTCCGCTCCTCTAGCTAAAGACAATGTAAATTTATTTAAATGGTTTAAAAATGGTAGAAAAATTGCAAGAGGAACAGGTATAGCTCTTGCATGGGAAGCAGCGTTTGCCCCGATCATAGCAGGTTGGGGAGCACTTGAAGGACAAAGTGGTCAACGAATATTAAATGACATTGCTTATGGAATTCCATTTATAGGTGAAACTGAAAAAGAAGAATGGAAGAGAGAATCGGGTGGTGATGAATTAGCTTATAAGATGAAACGAATGGGTGAATTAGAGCAAGAATTAGCGTACCTTGATCAAGAAAGAGATGCTGCTATTAATAAACTAGCACATGTCCCGAAACTTCCTGGCCGTGAAGGAAAGGGTTACCAGCAACTTTTAATTGAAAGAGCTATAAAAGAAAAAGAATTAGAACTTCAAGGATTAAAAAACACTCCTGAATTTTATGAAGGTCCTGTTGGTTCTTATTATAATGAACCAGTTATACAAGATGCTTATGCCTTAGAACAACAGACTACAGCAAAAATAGCAGCTGATACAGCAGAACGAAAAAAAGCTGCTTTTGATTGGTTAAAAAAAAATAAAATTTATGCTAATCAAAACTGGCAATCACAAGTTCAAGGAAGAGCACATGGAGGCATAATGGGGTTAAAAAAGAAATGGTAAAAAACCCAACCTTAGTTAAAAACATGAAGCACGTTAAATGGAAGGAAATACCACCATTAAGAGGACCTAGTTCGCAGGGGTTGATTAAAGATAAAAAACAAGATAAGAAGAAGCAGGAGAATTTAAATGGCAGAAATAGATAAGACTCTCCCAAACATTAAACGACCGGAAGATATCGAAGAAGAAACGATAGCAGAGGTTGATGTTGCGGAGGAATTAGGAAAAGGTCCCGTTGAAGTTATAGAAGACGAAGAAGGGGCAACAATTGATTTTGATCCAACAGCAATGCCTTTACCTGAACAAGGCGATCACTTTGCAAATTTAAACGATTTATTACCAGAAGATATTACTGATCCAATAGCCAATAGACTTGAAGGAGATTATAGAGAATATAAATTATCTCGTGCTGATTGGGAAAGAGCTTACACTGTAGGCTTAGATCTGTTAGGATTTAAATATGAAAATAGAACCGAACCTTTCCAAGGCGCGTCGGGGGCGACTCACCCGGTACTTGCTGAAGCTGTTACTCAGTTTCAGGCGCTCGCTTATAAAGAGTTACTCCCAGCTGATGGACCAGTAAGAACTCAAATCATGGGAGCGAGTAATCCTATGAAAGAACAACAGTCTCAGCGTGTTAAAGATTTCATGAACTATCAACTTATGGATCAAATGAAAGAATATGAACCTGAGTTTGATCAAATGTTATTTTACCTGCCACTTGCAGGTTCAACATTTAAAAAAGTTTATTACGATGATTTATTAGGAAGAGCTGTATCTAAATTTGTACCAGCTGATGATTTAATCGTGCCATACACTGCAACATCACTACAAGATGCAACATCTGTTTGTCATGTAATTAAAATGTCTGAAAATGATTTACGTAAACAACAAGTAAATGGTTTTTATTCTGATATAGAATTAAACAGACCACAAGATGTAACTACAAATGAATTAAAGAAAAAAGAAAGAGAATTAGAAGGTATGACTAAATCACAAAGAGTCGAACCTTTATATACATTATTAGAATTCCACGTAGACCTTGATTTAGAAGGTTTCGAAGATGTTGGTCCTAACGGTGAACCAACAGGAATAAAATTACCTTATATCGTTACAATCGAGCAAGGTAGTCGGAAAGTTTTGTCGATAAGACGAAACTTCGCGCCCAATGATCCAAAGAGAAATAAAATCCAATATTTCGTCCATTTCAAATTTCTGCCAGGACTAGGATTTTATGGACTTGGACTCATTCATATGATTGGCGGATTGAGTCGTACTGCAACTGCGGCTCTCCGTCAATTGTTAGACGCGGGAACATTATCAAATCTTCCGGCAGGATTTAAACAAAGAGGTGTCAGAGTAAAAGATGATGCCGCAAACATACAACCAGGTGAATTTAAAGATGTAGATACACCAGGAGGAAACTTAAAAGATGCATTTGTATTCTTACCTTACAAGGAACCTTCTGCTACATTATTGCAATTGATGGGAATTGTCGTTCAGGCAGGACAGAGGTTCGCGTCGATTGCTGACATGCAGGTCGGTGACGGGAACCAATCAGCAGCTGTTGGTACGACTGTAGCCCTATTAGAGCGTGGCTCACGGGTAATGTCAGCAATCCATAAAAGACTGTATGTATCGTTAAAGCAAGAATTTAAATTACTTGCTAATATCTTTAAAACTTATTTACCTCCGGAATATCCATATGATGTTGTAGGTGGACAGAGAAATGTTAAAGTTACAGATTTTGACGATAGAGTAGATATTCTACCTGTTGCTGATCCAAATATATTTTCAATGTCACAAAGAATTTCATTAGCACAATCTGAATTGCAATTAGCTATGTCTAATCCACAAATGCATAATTTATATATGTGTTATAGAAAAATGTATGAAGCATTAGGTGTAAAGGATATTGATAGAATATTACCACCACCTCCACCGAATCAACCTAAAGATCCGGCGATCGAACATATTGATGCAATGGGCATGAAACCTTTTCAAGCGTTTCCAGGTCAAGATCATAGAGCACACGTTACAGCTCACTTAAATTTTATGGCAAGTAACTTTGTTAGAAATAATCCTAGTATTACTGCAGCATTAGAAAAAAATATTATGGAGCACATATCATTGATGGCACAAGAACAGGTACAATTAGAATTTGCTCAAGAATTTCAAATTTTACCACAAATGCAGCAACAAGCTGTTCAAGACCCACAAGTGCAACAACAGTTTCAACAAATATCTCAAAAGATTGAAGCAAGAAAAGCTGTATTGATTGCAGATATGACTGAAGAATTTTTAAATGAGGAAAAAGCTATTACTAGCAGATTTGATCATGATCCATTATTGAAACTTAAAGAGAGAGAAGTTGATCTTAAAGCAATAGATGCTGAAAGAAAACAACAAGAGGTAGATGCAAGAATTAATTTAGATAAAGCTAAAATGGTTCAAAACAGAGAAATCACTGATGATAAACTGGAACAGAACGAAGAATTAGCTGAATTAAGAGCAGATACAGCAATTGAAAAATCATTGATATCTGCTGATGTTAAACTGACTTCAGATAGAATGAAGGCTAAAGATGTTAAGACCTTGAAAGGTCCTAAATCTTAGTATATACAAACCCTAGGAGAAAAATATGGCAAAAGAAGGCAAAGGATACAATCAGTCAATGTTTACTAACAAAGACGGTTACTTAAAAGGCGGAAATAAAATTTCTATTCCACCGCAGAATTTAATAAGAGATCCAAGAGCTAAATCTAGCATTAGAGGATCAAGCGCTAGAATTGCAACTGGTGATAAAGTAACTGTTCGAAGTACAGGTGGCAAAGGTTCATCTACTAAAGCTAGAAAACAGACAGCAACTTGGTATTAGTATGTGGTTATCGGCAATTAAATTAGCCGTTTCTGCTGGAAGTAAAATTTACGCTAACCGACAGAAGACGAAAATGGCAATGTCAGATGCACAGTTAATGCATGCTGAACGACAAGCTCGTGGTGAGGAAGCTTACCAGGGAAAATTGTTAGAAGCTCGTCAAGCAGATTATAAGGACGAGGTGGTTCTCGCGATATTGACACTTCCAATTTTGGTGCTCGCATATGGGGTCTGGTCGGACGATCCGGCGGCCATGGATAAGATAAAAGTGTTCTTTGAGCATTTCCAGGCGCTTCCATCATGGTTCACTAATTTATGGATACTTGTATGTGCGTCAATTTTTGGTATAAAGGGTACACAAATTTTCAGAAATGGAAAAAAATAAGGAGTAAATATGAGAAATGATTTTGGAACAAGACCTTACAAATCTAGATTCCCGTACAAAGGTGGCAAAAGTGTTTCTAAGAAAAAGAAACAAGGCTACAAAGATAGAGAAGATGAGTCTCTAGGTATGAGAACTGGAAAAGAATCCACTAAGAAACAATCTATGAAAGATCGTAGAGATGAATCTTATGGAGCTTGGGGTAAAAGAAAATCTGGTAAAATTAATAAGTAGGTAGTTATGTCAATAGTTGGAGCAGCTCTGAGAGGATTTGGTAGAGCTTTAAAAAATAAAAAAAGAAGTGGAACAATTAAATCTATCAAACCTGCAAAAGATTTAACAGGACGAAGAAAAAGTTATGAGTCAATGGTTGACACTGTAAATAAGCAGTACACAACTAAAGGTGTTAAACCAGGACAAAGTGGTTCTAAAATTAAAAAAGAAGCTACTTCAAAAGCTTCTGCACTTCATGATAAATATGAAAAAGCTTCAAGCGATGTAAAAAAATATAATAAAAGACTGAAACAAAAAGCTTTTGGTGGCGCTAGTGCCACAGTTGCTGGAGGAGTTGGTGCACACTTAGCCGCTAAAAAGAAATTTCCAAAATATAAAAAATTTATAGAACAGGATATTGCAGTTAAAGACGGCAAATTAAAATTAGTTACTAAAAAGAAAAAATAATGAGAAGTTTTAGATCACCAAACTCTGGACAAACATCTTTAACGTTGCAACATGCAACAAATCCTAGATCAGGATATAGACCACCAGCAGGCCATAACGCTGATGGATATATGATGCCTGAAAGAGTTGGATTTAAAAAAGGTGGCTGGATTCAAGACGTAAATAAATCAATTAAAAAACGTGGAACTAAAGGAAAGTGTACACCTATTACAAAAAAAGGTTGCACTGGACGAGCAAAAGCTTTAGCAAAGACATTTAAGAAAATGGCTAAGAAAAGAAAAGGAAAATAATATGCCTTTAAGAAAAATAAAAGAAAAACCTAAAAGTTGGATTACTAAAAAAGTAAAACCAACAAAGTGGATTACTAAAAAAGAAAAATCTAAAAGTACTCTTACGGGCACTGACACAACACGTGGTGGTGGACCAGATGAAGGTAATGTAGGTTATAACAAAGATATGATTTACAGACATGGAGAACGCAGAAAAAATTTGAGAGAAGCAGTGGAAAAATTAAAAAAAAGACCGGAAAGAACACTTAAACCCTATCGTGCTAAAAAATCTGTGGGTGGTATAACGAAAATTTTAAGGAGACTTGGAAAAGAAATAAAAAAACAACCACTACCAAAAAAAACAAAAGATTTAGATAAAAAATTTAAAAAAGCTTTTCCACATCATGATTCAGCAGGAAAGTTAAAAAAAGCTGGAGGTGGAAGAGCCATTTATAAATCAGGTGGTGCAGTCATGACTGGTAAAAAAGTAGGCTGCCAAATAAAATAATGATTAAACATTTTATAAATTGGGTGAAAGGTTTATTTACACCTAAAAAAGAAGAACCAGTAGTTTTGGAAGAAGCTCCTGCAGAAAAAAAAACTATTAATCATTGTGGAAGTCACAACAGATTTAGAAAGAATTGCCCTGACTGCTTAAGAGTAATAGCACTTATATAATGGATTTAGAAAACGTAATATATAAATTAAGACGAGCTTTAGATAATAGAGTTAAAACATTAGCAATCTCTGTAACGTCCGGAGGGGTTGACAGTATGGAAACATATAAGTATATAATAGGACAAATAAACGCCCTAGAGGCAACTAAACAGGAACTCTCTAACCTGCTAGACAATAAGGAGCAAAATGAAAACAGAGGCACAGTCATCAAAATCAACGGCGCAAAGCCAAAAGATAATCACACCAAATAAAGAATTAGTCGGAGTTAAAAAATCCGAACCTAAAAAAGAAATTACAAACGAAAAAGATAAACTACCACAACCAACTGGTTGGAGAATGTTAGTTCTTCCATTTAGAATGAGTGAAAAATCTAAAGGTGGAGTTTTATTTTCACATGAAACTATAGATAAACAACAAATTGCATCACAGTGCGGAAACGTATTAGCGATGGGTCCACAATGTTATAAGGATAAAGAACGTTATCCTCATGGCCCATGGTGCAAGGTCGGTGATTGGGTGGTCTTTGCTCGTTATGCAGGATCACGTATACAAATTGAAGGTGGGGAAGTAAGGTTGTTAAATGAAGATGAAGTTTTAGCAACTGTCAAGAATCCAGAGGATATCTTGCATCAATACTAACATAGAAGGAGAAAACTATGCCAGAAGACAAAAAAACAGTAGATATAGATACTTCAGGACCTGAAGTAGATGTAGATATTGAAGAAAAAAAGGATGAAGCCGTTATTGAAACGGAAGCACCTAAAGAGGAAACCCCGGAACAAGAAACAGTAAAAGATGAAACAGCAAAAGAAATAAAAAAGGAACAAAAACAAGAAGACTCTAAGTTAGAGGATTATAGTAAAGGTGTTCAATCTCGTATTGCTAAACTTACTCGTAAGATGAGAGAAGCAGAACGAAGAGAAGACGCAGCTATACAATATGCTCAAGCTTTAGAGAAAAAAAGGCAACTTGATCAGGAAAGATTTCAAAAAGTCGATGCTGATTATAGTAAAAAAGTTGAGGAGCATGTAAAAACTGGAATGGAATCTGCGCAAAAAAGTTTAGCGCAAGCCATTGAAGCAGGTGATGCAGCTGCTCAAGTCGAAGCAAATAAACGTATTGCCGAACTAGCGTTCGAAAATGCGAAAATACAACAACAACAAAGAGTTGTACAGGACGAGAAACCTGCACAGCTTTCTGACGGTGGAAAACTACCAGAAAGAACTCCACAATCATTACCTGAAGCTGATCCTATGGCTGAAGATTGGGCTGCTAAAAATAGATGGTTCGGAACTAACCGAGCTATGACATTTACAGCGTTTGAGATTCACAAAGATCTAGTGGAAAAAGAAGGTTATGATCCTAAATCAAATGAATATTATGAAGAAATAGACAAACGTATAAGAGTTGACTTTCCTAATAAATTTGATAATAGTGGAGATATACAAACGACTAGACCCGTTCAGTCGGTGGCTTCTGCGAATAGAAGTGCAAAAACTGGTCGCAAACAAATGAGACTCACATCATCTCAAGTAGCAATAGCTAAAAAATTAGGTGTGCCACTCGAAGAATATGCAAAACAATTAAAACTCACGAAGGAGGCATAAGCATATGACAAAAGATAAGAAAACAACTTCTCGTGCGGCTGATACACGGTCAAAAACTGAAAGGCCAAAAGTGTACAAGCCACCATCCTCTCTGGATGCACCACCAGCGCCTAATGGCTTTAGGCACAGATGGATCAGAGCCGAATCTGTAGGATTCCAAGATAGTAAAAACATTTTTGGAAGACTTAGAGAAGGATATGAATTAGTGAGAGCTGATGAATATAAAGATTCTGATTATCCTGTAGTTACTGAAGGCAAATACGCTGGAGTCATTGGAGTAGGAGGCCTATTGTTGGCTAGGATACCCGAAGAACTCGCGAAGCAACGTGTTGAGTATCAGAAGAAACTTACTGAAGGTCAAGACGAAGCAGTTGAAACCGACTTGCTAAGGGAACAACATAAGAGTATGCCGATCGATGTTGATCGACAGTCTCGTGTAACCTTCGGTGGTACAAAGAAAAGTTAATTTTCTCGGGATAACAACCAATTCCCTACTATCGATTTAAATAAACCCGTCTATAGAGATATAGACAAAAGGAGTAATAACTATGGCAAATAGTAACACAGCTGGTGACGGTTTGAATGCTACAAGTATGCTTGGAAATACTCCTGCTCCGCAAGGTCAATCTGCTTATAAGATTGACGCTGGATACGGAACTGCTATTTATAATGGCGCTCCCGTTGTCAGTGCAGCAGGATATATGACTGAGGGTACAGTAGTAACAACTGGAACCACTTCAATGTGCGGCGTGCTAAATGGTGTTTTCTACAACGCGGCTACAACTTTAAAGCCAACTTGGGATAACTACTATGCAGGCAGCATTACTCCGGCTAACAGTGAAGATATTACAGCGTTCGTTAATGATGCGCCGTGGCAAAACTACGAAATCTTTACAGATGCAGCAGTAACACAGGCAGGTTTTATGGAAACATATAACATGAATGCAGCATCTGGAAGTACAACCACAGGTAAATCAACTAACACGTTGGATATTGGATCTACACATGCTACTAACTACTCATGGAGATTATTAAGGGTCGCTGACGATCCTGAAAATAATGACATAACTGCAGCTTACTGCAAAGTTGTTGTTATTTCTAATTTAAATGAGTTTGTTGATAGCGCATAATAGGAGCATATAGACATGGCAATATCAAGAGCACAGCTAGTTAAAGAACTAGAACCAGGCCTAAATGCACTATTTGGGCTGGAGTACAAACGGTATGACAATGAGTCTGCCGAAATATACGTTACTGAATCTAGTGACAGGGCTTTCGAAGAGGAAGTTATGTTATCAGGATTCGCTAACGCTGATGTAAAAGCAGAAGGTCAAGGCGTATCTTACGATACAGCACAAGAGACTTACACTGCTCGTTACACTATGGAAACGATCGCTTTAGCTTTCTCAATTACTGAAGAAGCAATTGAAGATAACTTGTATGATAGACTTGCGTCTAGATATACAAAAGCTTTAGCAAGATCTATGTCAAACGCTAAACAAGTGAAAGCGGCTGTCCCATTAAATAATGGTCTACCTTCAGTAGGCACATATAAAACTGGTGACACTGTTTCTTTGTTCTCAACAAACCACACTACAATAGCTGGGGCTTGTTCGAACACACTTACTACTCAAGCGGACTTAAACGAAACTTCATTAGAACAAGCACTGATCGATATCGCTGCAATGACTGATGAAAGAGGTTTAAAAATCGCTGCGAGAGGCGTGAAGATGATAGTTCCGTCTGCTAATCAGTTTAACGCTGAGAGATTATTAAAATCTCAAGGTAGAACTGCTACAGCAGATAATGACATCAATGCAGTCAACTCTATGGGAATGATTCCTCAAGGATACAGAGTGAACCATTTCTTAAATGATTCTGACTCATGGTACGTCATTACGGACGTTCCAAATGGTATGAAACACTTTGAAAGAACTCCATTGACAACTTCAATGGAAGGTGATTTCGATACTGGTAACGTTAGATACAAAGCTAGGGAAAGATACGTCTTCGGCGCATCTGACTATAGAGGTATCTTCGGCGTTGAAGGTGCGTAATAACTAAAATTTTGTGGCGGCCTTAAAACCGCCACAATCTACATATAAAAGGTGAGATTCATGAAAAAATTTACAGTAAAAATATGGGCTTATGATCACTACGCTTCTTTTAATGTAGAAGCTGAGGATACTGCTGAGTCTATTGAAAATTCTATCCTTGACAAAATTGGAGAAAAAAGTATAAAGTGGGAATCAACAGGAATGTTTTCGGACACTCCTAACCGAATAACCTATGAGGAGGTTATAGATGATACAAGACCTATACAAACAGAAAAGGTCCTTGGAGTTGAGGTGGCAGTTAGAGTATGAGCAAAGTGGCAAATATACTCTTGATATGGTCAGAATTGATAATGCTATTAAAGACACTATCAATGAGATTAAAGCCGAAGAATCTAAAATTGCAGATCGAGAAAATGCAATTAATAGTGCTGCCCCCGAAGTTTCTGTGGCTACTTAAATAAACGCCACATCGCTGAAATCGTATATTTCTGTAAGGATCTCTTGCACTCTACTAAAATCTCATATATAAAATAATTACTATACAATTAATAATAACTATTAAATGTAGACGCGTATAGTCGACATGCCCCTGGGGACTACATTTAAGATATTCTAGGAGGAATATTATGGCAAACACATCGTTTAATGGTCCGGTTAGATCCGAAAAAGGATTTCAACAGATCAATAAAGCAGCTAGTACAGGAGTTATAACATCAAGGTTTTTAGGAACGAAACCTGATTTAACTAGTTTAACTGCAACTGTAGTAGCAACATCAGCAACATTAACTTATGCGGCTAATGTAATTACGGTCAACAACTACACAGGAGCAGCTGCACAAGCGGTAACATTACCGGCAGCAACAGTAGGAACTTATGTAGTTCATGCTCAATCAGATGATACAACTGGTGGAGTACTTACTTTGACTTTTACATGTGCAGGAAGTGATGTTTTTAGAACTGGATCAAAAGTGGAAAGTAGAGCCACTGGAACAGTTCAAACTATAGATACATCGATAGCAGATGAAACGGTATTAACGTACACACCTGCGAATGCAGCAACCAATAGTTTAACTCATGGTTGTTATCTGTATTTTACTTGTTTTGAAAAAGGCATTTGGAATTTTGCTCATGACTTGTCAACAAGCAATACTGCAGATACAGGCGCAGCTGCTTGGAGTTAATAAATAAATAATTAAGTGCTCCTTCGGGAGCACTTTATTAAGGAGAAAAAATGGGAACATATATAAGTAACGTAAAAACTACTCGAGGAACAACTTCTTTTACAGTTTTTGCTGGACCTTGTAGAATTTTAGGAATTTGGTACGTAAGTGATGGAACCGCTGGCAGTATTACAATTAAAGATGGCGGTGGATCTGGAACTTCACTTGCTGTTTTTGATATTGGAATTGGCGGAACAAGTGCGGGAGAACCATTATCGGGTAATATTATAATTCCAGGAAATGGTCTTTATTGTGCAACAAGTGGATATGCAACTTTAAGTGGCGTAGATAAAGTTACCGTATTTTATGGATAGGAGTTTAGATGGCAAATACAACATCGGGCTCTTATACATTTGAAAAGAATTTTGCAATTGACGATATCATTGCAGAAGCGTACGAGCGTATTGGTCTAGTAGGAACTGCTGGACATCAAATACATAGCGCTCGAAGATCTTTAAATATTTTATTTCAAGAATGGGGAAATAGAGGAATTCATTTTTGGGAAGTAGGTGATACTAATATTGACTTAATTGAAGGTCAAGCTGAATATACTTTTTATAGATCAACAGGTGATGGAACATCTTCTGTTACAGTAGGTGGAACTTCCGGTGCTTCTACTTATGGATTATCAGATATTTTATCTGCTCAATATAGAACAGATAGAACCTCTACAGATCAAACAGATTTACCAATGACAAAAGTTGCAAGATCAACCTATGCAGCTTTCTCTAATAAATTAACTAAAGGAACTCCAAGTCAATTCTGGGTTCAAAGATTCGTGGACAAAGTTACGGTAACCATTTACCCAACACCTAATTCTACAGCTGCATCTAAAGATATGCACATTTATTTTGTTAAAAGAATTCAAGACGCAGGAGCTTATACTAATGCAACTGATGCTCCTTATAGATTTGTTCCTTCTATGACGGCAGGTCTAGCATTTTATTTATCACAAAAATATGCACCACAAAGATCTCAAGAATTAAAACTATATTATGAAGATGAATTAGCAAGAGCACTAGCGGAGGATGGATCAGCGGCGAGTACGTATATTACACCGAAAACTTATTATCCAAATATATAATGACATTATTAACTAAAGGAATGGGAGTTGTTAAAAAAATAATGGCTAAGACTAAGGCTGGAAGAAAAGATCAAGTATTAGATACTATAAGAAAAAGCAGAAATAAAAGGCTTCCAAAAAAACTTAGAAATAAAAAAGTAAAAATAGAAGGCAAAGAATATAAGAGTGATCAACATGTTATGGATCCAGATACTCATGCTAATGTTTCTTCCGCACCAGATAAGGAAGTGAAAGCATGGTTAAAACATAAAGGGTTTAAAGAATAATGGGACAATTTTCAAAAGGTAGATATGCATTAATGATTTCAGATAGATCAGGTGCAGCATTTCCATATAGAGAAATGGTTCAAGAATGGACTGGTGCCTGGGTACATAGATCTGAATATGAACCTAAACAACCTCAAGTTTCACCAAGACCACATGGTTCCGACCCACAAGCTTTACAACATGCAAAACCTGCAAGAACAGAATTTGCAGTAGCTGATTTATTAGAAAATGATCCTTTAGAAACATATCAAGTAGGTTCTGCAATTATAAATGTTAATTTACCAGGTCACGGTTATACTACTGGAGATACAAAAAGATTTAGAGGTCCTTTAGGAGCTGGTGGAACATATGGTAATCCAGAAGAAGTTGGCGGCATTACAGGAGCAACGATTGCAAAAGCTGCAGGATATACTATAACTGTAGGTAAATATGTAGATGGTGCAACTGATACAGATGGACCAAATGGTACTGGAATTTATGGAACAGATTGGTTTTATTTTAGCGCTGATACAAACGCGACAAGTGTCGCAACAGGAGGAGGTTACCCGATGTCCGTTGGACCGGTAACTATACAAAAATAATGGCTGGATACACTTT
>Ga0208670_100332_pt1 | contig 13823 bp, 8 predicted proteins | sample 24BtaG_FD_184098 | JGI IMG/M metagenome (GOLD analysis project Ga0208670, IMG submission 184098) | Marine viral communities from Cariaco Basin, Caribbean Sea - 24B_WHOI_OMZ_CsCl (SPAdes) (version 2) | ecosystem: Environmental > Aquatic > Marine > Oceanic | place: Caribbean Sea: Cariaco Basin...
CTAAGGAGATCACCGTCTCTACATAGTTATTATCTACCAAATACTGACGGATCTTTTGTTCAGCACCGCCGCGATAGAATATCCCAGGGAAGCAGACAATAGCGGCGCGGCCCTTACTCGATAAGTAATTCAATGCATGCAGCACAAAAGCAAAGTCCGCCTTTGATTTAGGTGCCAATACCCCCGCTGGCGCAAAACGCTCATCATTAATTAAGGTCGGATCATCACTACCAATCCACTTCACTGAATACGGCGGGTTAGAGACAATCGCATCAAAGGGTCTATCCTCCCCAAAGTGCGGATCTAGCAGCGTATTACCAAGCTTAATATTAAACTTGTCGTAATTGATGTTGTGCAAAAACATATTCATACGGGCAAGGTTATACGTGGTGTGGTTGATCTCCTGTCCAAAAAACCCTTCTTCGATGATATGGTTATCAAAATGCTTTTTGGCTTGCAGCAATAGTGAGCCTGACCCTGCGGCTGGATCATAAATCTTATTAACCGTTTCCTGCTTGTGCATGGCAATTTGCGCAATGAGCTTAGATACACTCTGTGGCGTAAAGAACTCGCCCCCTGATTTCCCTGCATTGGCGGCATAGTTGGAAATGAGATACTCATAAGCATCACCAAACAAATCAATTTGGTTATCAGCGAACTGCTCCAGCTTGAGACCTGACACACCTTTAAGCACCGCTGCTAAGCGCTTATTTTTATCATCAACCGTATTACCTAAACGGTTGCTGGTGGTATCAAAATCCGCAAACAAGCCTTTGATGTCAGGCTCGGACGGGTAACCATTGGCTGAACCTTCAATCGCTTTGAATATGGAGGCTAAGTCTGTATTAAGGTTTTCGTTTCTGTGAGCGCTTTTAGCGATCGTGGCAAACAGTTGGCTTGGGTAAATAAAATAGCCCTTAGTTTTAGTCGCATCGTCTTTAATATCATCAGTAATCACACTATCAGGAAGTGCAGCGTAATTGACGCTCTCATCACCTGCTTCAATATAACTGGCAAAATTCTCACTGATAAAGCGATAAAACAGCGTACCGAGTACATACTGCTTAAAGTCCCAGCCATCGACTGAACCACGAACCTCATTTGCAATTTGCCATATTTGGCGATGGAGTTCGGCGCGTTGTTGGGTACTTGTCATGATAAAAATCCTATAAAATAATAGTGAGGCCTAGAAGTGCCTCACATTTTGTATAATTTCGATTTGTAATCAATTATCTAAGACTAATATTGATATACTTACCATCACTGTCTGTTTTTAGGTGCATTATACGGTGTTTAACTGCACATCGATTTTTTAACCGCCCTGACTATATTAGAAGCAAATTTATTGGAGGGAGCCATATCTGACAGAACTAAGCTCTTATATTTTAAGATCTCGATTGATAGCATCAACACCCTTTACGGTTGTCTTGATGCGCTTGTCATTCTCTAAACTGTTAGCGATACGCTCAAGCTAATAACAGGCTTTTATTAAGCTTAATTTTAGGCTTTTGGGGGCGCTCTTGATCGCCTTGTCTTTGTATTGCTATGCTCATTTTGCACACTTATTTTTGAGTAGTTGTTTTTCTAGCAGTTGATGTCTTTTGCTCTTGGCTAATACTGTCTGCCAATTCTGCTTCGGTTTGCTGTGCTAATTCAAAGACATTAACGTCACTAGATAGCTGCTTGTTTTGCTCTTTTAGTGTTGCAATCTCGCTTACAAAATTATCATGCTTAGATTTAATACTCTCAAGCTCTGCACGTAGCTGCTTATCGCTCTTTTCATAGCCCTTGATCTCACCGCTCAAGGTCGCGATCTGTGTCAGCTGCTCGTTACTTTTAACTTGTAGATCATCAAACTGCGTCGATGACTTTTCAAGCTCTGCTTTTTGCTTATCGACTTGTTCTGTTAATGTCGATTTTTCAGCGTTGGCTTTCGTCAAGTCAGTCGTTAGCTGTTGATTGCTAGCTTTGAGTGTAGCGTTATCACTATCTAAGCTCTCAACATCACGTTTTAGAGACTTATTTTCGTTAGTCGTTGACTCAATTTTTACCAATAAATCAGCATTAGCTTTTTCAAGTTCAAGCTTGTCAGTTTTGAGCTGTTCATTCTCTGCGTCTGTCGTCTGAATATAGCTCTCTAGCTCTATCACTTCTAAATTTAGACCTTTGACTGTTTCGTCATGTGCGTGACGCTCTAAATTTAGCGTCTCGTTCGCTTTTTCTTGCGCTTGACCTGTGACATTAACAAGTAGATCAATGACCATAGTTTCAAGCTCACCTAAAACCGATTTTTTTAGCTCCTCATCAACGGTAAACTCAGCTGCTTTTTTCTCGCTTGGCTCTCCAATCGCGGCTTTGTTGACTTGCCAAGACTTCAATGCAGGTTTGATCGAATTGTACGAGTAACCGCCAGCGCCCCTTATCGCTTCATACGTAGGTTTAATGTTCTGCTCAACAAGCGCGTTGATAGTGTCATGAATATTTTTTTCTAACTCTTTAGATATTGTCATTGTCTGTAAGCCTTGATTTATTTGATGTTTAAATACTTTATTGATATTAAGTATAACATGATAGGATAGGATAGCAAGAAATAATATAATAGTATTATATTATCATAATATCCTATCATATTACTATTATATCATTATTATTATCGACCAAAAAAAACACGCTCTTAAATAGGCGTGTACGGCGTTGAAGTATCCAAAGTAAGGGAACATAGCAGAGCAGCTCAGAAAGGCGCTGACGGGCAGATTTAGGGCATATAGCGATACTTTATATAAGCGTGGCAACTATAGAAAATGAGTAAGCATCGAAAGAGCTATAGCAACATTAGGCTCTCTATAAAATAGCCTAAGCAGACAAACAAGCTAATGCGGTAAGCAAGATGAGGGATTGCGACTCAGTGAAGCTGATTTATGAGACGATATATAATTTTTGCAAGCACAACACGGCGAGTTAAACATCGCGACAAGCATAAGCATACTTTAAGAAACCCTGGGCGCTTCTCGCTACGCTCAAAACCCCTGCGGGAGACCTACGGTCTTTATCTGATAGCTTGTGCATCACTTTTTCGCTCTGTAACCCTCATGGTTGTAACGTTTCTTGGTCAAAAAGTGTGTCAAAAAAGGTGCTGTTTTGAGAGCGTGCCAAAATCCGCTTTTCTTCTGCTTCTTTTGCTTTTTTGCACCATCGATTTACTGTTGTTCGATCGACTTTGACTTGTCGCGCAGCTTCTGCTTTTGATATACCATCGGCAACTAGAGCCAGTGCCTTTTTTCTGTTCCGTGTGTTATTTTTTTTCTGCTTTGCGCCTGTCACCTTACCGCCTTTTTTCCCTATTTTCGCTTTCTCTTTACTTAATTTTTTGCTGATATGTTTTGATTTGCCGGTGTATTTCTCCCAAACCCAGTCAGCAATGCTTCTAGCGATATTTTGGACTTCGTTGTGTGGCAACAAATCATTAGAAAATAGCTCTGCGTTTACAGCGTGGCAGCGCGATAATACGAAGCTGTATAACTGGTCGCAGTTTTTGCACTTCTGTTTGTATGAGTACGCGTCAAATCGCACTGTATGAAACGTGTCGTTATTACGACCAAGCCCTAAGTAGTCGTCAGGCTTTTGATTGCTGTAGTTTGTTGATAGGTCGAAGTTTTTTGATAGCTGATCGAGGCTGTAAGGCGCAACTGAATTATAGAAAATCGTTTGATTTATGGGATTAAAAGGGTTGCGTGATATGTGATGAGTGTATGCGCTATCTGCATTAAGCTCTATCGTCATTGCTCTGCGTATTGAGTGCAGCCAAAATACAATTTTTTGATTGCATTTATCGCTGACACTAACTGGTGTTTCGAGTTCAAAGAAATACTGACAATGACCGTTTAGATCATTTTTTATGATGATTTGGGGCGGCGGCAAACCCGCTTCATACCAGTTTAAGAAGCAATTATGTCCGTATTCTTTTGGTGAGTTCGGGTGCATTTCATCAACGTCAAAAACGATATAGCGCACTAATTTAGCAGAATTGAATTGTATTAATTTGCCGCATTTAAGCGCGTGTTGCTTTTCGATTGGGTCAGTTAAGCCTTTGCCTTTTTCGAGGCTTACACGAAGCCATGCGGGCATATTGTTATAGAAACGATTGAGAGTTGGAATTTTGAGAACGTCATTACTAGATAATGACGGATTTTGGACGGTCGCATATTGTGTGCTCATTGGTTGTAAAACTTGTATTTTGAGCTAACACCAATTACAATATAGCTTGGTTAGTCGCTTTATCATAGTCAGTCTGTAGCTGATTTAAAGCAAAGTTAAGTCATGTTCCCCAACATTTCTTAACCATGAAATTTGTATGCAAAGCCCACGTTTCGAGCGTGGGTTTTTTGCATTTAATTAGTGTACACTTTTATTCTGTTTCGTTCAATGCCTTATAAACTCAGGCTTTCAATGTTATTTTTAATATCATACCTACACCACATCTAATTGATTTTAAAAATCACAAAGCTATATTGCGCTTAGTTTTCTTTACTATCGAGCCACGCTATAAAACCCCAAACTAGCCCGAAAAGCACACACAAAGCGACTGCTGATATAAACATCTGAAACCATAAGTCGTACACATAAACAATCGAAAGCATCAAACATAAAGCAATAAAACCTGCTGTCATAGTGGTCATAGTCGCCGGTGATTGTGACATAAAGACAGCACTTCTTTTGATGCTAGTTAGCGTTGTTCTCATGTCACGAGCTGTTACATCAGTTGAATTTTTAACGCCCTTTAGGGCAGTTGTATGCGCTTCTGCGACTTGCTTTAGTTTCTCTAAATCATCGTTATATCTAGTGTTAGCGTCTGCGCTTGCGGTATTCAGTTTCTCGATGCTCTCAAGCAATGTCTTATGTATTTTCGTCATGTTGCTTTCAAGCTTGTCATTGATAGCAGTAACTTGATTGTTATGATCGCTAATAGATAGCTTTTTATGCTCAACCAATCGCTCAATTTCATCATTGATTTTGCTTTGAATGAACGGCTCGATATTAGCAATAACACGCGCTATCTGATCGCTATACTCATTCTTTACGTCTGTCTTAATAAGTAGCTCAACGCCTTGCTTTAAATGAATTAAAGCCTGACGCTCCGCGCTTATTATAAAGCGCTGGTTAGACTCTGCGCCCTCATTTAGCTTAGTGATAACGTTGCTTAAATCACTGATTTTATCGTCAATATTATAAAGACTGTTATCAAGTCTTTTATCTATCGTCTCGCTTGCCGTATCGCCTAAATTTTGCAGCACTGGAATGACGGCTTTTAGTGCTGTGACGATCTTTTCAATATCGTCGTGTAGTTGCTGATCGCTCATGTTGTTGTCCTTAATTAAAATGGTCGCGGTGATGAATAGCTGTCTCTATCAAGGCTTTGTTGTGTGGTCTTTTTTAGCTGCTTCATCTGCGGCTGTAGCGCCGTGATCGTCTCATTACCCGATTGATGCTCAAGCACTTCGTTAAACTTAGCGTTTAGCTGCTCAATGACCTCGATTTTTTGCTTGTTATCAGGCAGTTTATCTAGCTGATTAATGAAGCTTTCAGTATCATTTTTAGCCGTTACTTCAAACCTCTTAGTCAGTGTGTCGCTCATGTTCTGCTGTATATTTGTTAGACTATCAACATGATTAAAACCGTCTAGCATCATTGCCGTTATTGCCAATTTTTCAGCACTTTCTATAAGCGCGTTGGGCGCATCAATCGCTTTAAAATCAATATCTTTTATGTCATTTACAACACGATCATTAAAGGATTTTACACGCTCGTTAAAAGCTGTGATCTGCCGCGCTTTTTCTTGTTCCATCTTTTGCTGATCCGCTTCCCTTTTAAGCTCCGCTTGGTGCTGCTGTTCAGCCTGTTTTTTAAGCTCTGATTGCTCATGCTCTTTGATTAATCGAGCATGTAATAGATTAGTTCTCTGTTGCCAGTCGTTGAGCTTATCAGCGTTTAGCTGTGTTGTTTTTGTGGTCGTGATCTCGTTGTGTAGATCATCGTCTTGCTCAATAACTGCTTCTTGTTTATCAAGTAACTTTTGACGCTGTGAGTACAGAGGTTCTAAGCGTTGATAGCTCTTATTAGAAGTCGTTATTTGCTGCTTGAGTGTCTTTAAATCCTGGTCGGTTTGGTCTTTATAGCTCGTGATTGACAGCACTAGATCATCAAGCTTCTGCTGCGTCTTGTCGTTGATTTCATGAGCTTTGACAAGCTTTAGCTGTTCATGCTCATGCTCTAGTTTTTTGAGTGCGTCAACGTCATAATCTGCAAGCTGTTTGTATTTGTTGAATGTATCTATATTGTTTGTGACACTAATATCAACTAACTTGTCAAAAACACTCTCCCATATATCCTCATGTATCTCTTTTTCAATGACTGAATGATTGATTTTCTCAAGCGCCTTTTCAGCTTTATTTAGCATTGCGTCAAACGGTTTCTGTATTTCTCTAAGCTCTTTATCGACTTTTAAAAGATTATTATGAACAGGTGCTATTTCTTTAATAATCTTTAAGTTTTTTTGTGTTTGTTTATCTATATGATCTAAGTGTTTTTTCAGCTCGTCAATGCTTTGCGTTGTCTGCTTCGTTTCATCTTTTCTAAACTGATCTAGTAGCTTAACCGCTTGCTTAATTGCTTCTATCTCATCTATCGTTTTGATAGAGGAAATACGGCTAGTGACAAGCTTAATATCTGCGCCCCATTCCTGACCCAAACGCTTAAATCTGTCAGGTGACTTTTCATAAGTATTCTTTAGAATTATTGTTTGCTCTGCTTGCTTAGACAGTATCTGCTCAATGCTTTTTATTGTTGATAACAAGCCGCTACGCTGCGCCTTTTTTTTGTCCTCTATACTGGTAGCTAAACTCATAAAGCTATCTAATACACTAGCATTATCAAGCTCTTTATTTGGCGACTTAAAACCGATCTTATTTAAATCAATACTGGCGTATGGTTTACGCTTCTTATATCCTACGGTGTAGTCTTTCTTATCGCTCGTAATAACTTGAGTATTTATTTCTAAATCAATGCGCCCATGATCGTTATAATCAATCTCAATATCGTTCTGCTTAATGTACTTATTAAGGTCGTTTATAGTCTCGTTGTACTCATTGATAACCGACTTTTCACCCTTTAGTAAATCTCTATAAAGTGACTTACCCAGCTTCATTTTTGGCAACTGATTTATACCTTGCTCACGGTATGATTTTTCAGTAATTTTAAGATCATCAGGTAGTCTTTTATTAGCCATTTCCGCCCACAAGCTGCGCTGATATTTAAGCTCATCGCCTCGCCCATTTAACCCTTTTCTTAGTCGTTCTCCAGTTGACCATAAACCCCAATTTTTTCGCTTAGATAATGAATAACTATCATCAGGGTTTTGTATAATCTCACGACTAGATAAAAGAATATGGGCATGGTGATTGTCTTTAGTTATTTCTAAAATCTGACCATCTTTTTTTTGTATATGGGTATGCGGTCTATGAATATTAACATCGACTAAAATATTGTAACGATCCGCTAACTCTTGGCTGTATTCCTCAACTAATTCTATTCGCTGATCTGCGCTTAATCCTCTCGGAAACATAACATCAATTTCAACACCTAATTGTGCCTTTGCTGATTTTTCTATTAGCTCAATTTCATTCCAAAACTGCTCTCTTTCTACCTCTATTTTATTGGCTGCTTTCGGTACAATAAGGGCGGAATAAGCAACATTTTTCTCAATATCTTTAGTTGTTTTAACACCATACTCATCTATCAAATCAATACTTTTAGCTATTGTTTTTGCGGTATAATCATGTATCTTATTAGTCTTTTTATCCTCTAATTTAGATCCAGAATTATAAGCAGATTTAGCAATTACGCTACCTCCATTACCTTTAGTAACTGGTTTTACGCTAACGTGGAAACCTTGCTTATTCATTTATTTATGCTCCGCTGTTTTTGGCTTTTGGCTGTTACCCCGTAGGGCGAGCTTTAGGCGTTTCTGATAAAAAATAGTACCCCTTGCGGGTCTTTTTATCAGAAACTCCTAAGTTCGCTCTTACCAGAGGGGGAAATGCAACTACGCCCACAAAAAGATGTGGTCTTGTGCATTTAAAAATTGCTAAGCTAATGATTATTATGATATATTATTTTTACTATTATAACATCGAAAAAAGGAATAAAAAATGTCACTAATTGAAGATAGTTTACTGATTGAGAAACTAGAAGCAGTCAAACAGGCTCAAAATGCTTTGAATGAAGAAAAGAGCAATTATTATGTTGTGCTTGGAGAATGGCTTGAAAACGCCTTGCAAGGTGATAATCAACAGCTTAAAGATTATTTTATAAATGAGTCAGAAAACACTAAATACTTAAAGCGTAAAAATGATCGCTCTATCGCTAAGAAAATTGCTGATAAACTATCTGCTATGAACAAATCACAGAGTAGTAATCACGCACAAACTATTATAAAAAATGACGGTCAACACAATGCTGATCTCGATCTAAATTAAACAAAAAAACCTCTTATATGGCGGTCAGTGCTTCATGAATTCTTATTGATGCTATGGTATCAGATTTAGCCCTATGATCGCCACAATCCACACCTACACTCTCGCAAGTATCAGATAGTCTTATATAGTACCGTCTATTAAGCTTATCCATTGCTAAACTCATTAAAAAATTAGTAGATTTAGCTTGTAACTTAAAGTCTTTACTCGATGAACTATTAATTTTCTCAATATCGAAACCAGCATTAAATATATAGATCACAATCTTTAATAAACTTATTTATCTGAGTCTCTATTTCTGAAACTTTTGGCATATCATCAAGCTCAAAATGACGTATATTATTAACTTTATACGCACCATTACTTAGGTTATTTATAATTATCTATATTTTAAAAAGACGACAAGAAAACCGATAAGCATATCTTATCGGTTTTCTCGTAATTACACCTTCCCACCCACGCCTTTAAACTTCTCAACGAAAGCTGCAATTTTCTGTAGAACGCTTTGCTTCTTGGTTAAGTATTGCGGATTTAGTGGGCTTAATTTAGGTAAGATCGCATTTAACTCTGTACCGTTCTCACTGGCGTACTCACGCTTTAGAGAGGCGGTGATATAACGCTTAGCAGCTTCTTCATTCAGGTTTTCAGCGGCAATCATATCTTTGACTTCGCGTTGTTGTTCTACCTGAGCATAGCTAAAAAAGGCGTCAATGATGCTAGATTTGTCAGGGATGGTATCCAAGTTGGTTTGATTGATGAAGTCTACTACCAAGCTCTCTTTAGCGCGGTTGCCAAGGCTTGCCCGAATCAAACGTCGCACTTCCTCGACTAAGGCAGACTTGTCCTTGGTATTTTTATTATGCTCAAAAATCAGCTCAAGAATATAATCAAGATTGATCTCTTGCGATTTGAGCAAGTCTATTTCAAAGACCACGTCATCCCAATCAATGGAAGACTCTCCCTGCTGGTCGGCTGCGTTTTCACGACGAAGCCAATCGCGTATATCGTTATAGGTTGAGCGGTAATCTTGTACCGTACGTTCAGCAGGCACTTTAATGGCTTGCATAGCGGCTAAGTCATCGTCGTTTAGGTAATGCTCATCCTTAAACGTCTCAACAGCGTCAGCATCGGTCACATCCAAGTCTTGCAGTGCTTTTAGGCTTGCAAACTCATCATAGTTTTGTAAGATGTTCTCGACACGCAAATATTCCCCGAATAACTTGGCAAAGTCTTTCTTGTCAGACTCTTTGACAATCTCATCAGGATTAGGGAAGCGTTGCTGTAGCTCTTTGACCACTTCCAAATAACCACGGCGCGCTTTACCTGTGGCGATATCGGTAAAGCCTTCTAAATATTCTTTATAGCTCTTCTCTAGCACTACGTTTTTGGTGTTTCTATCACCGAACAAAGTGATGGCATCAATAGTCGCTTTCTCTAGGTCTCGAAAGGTCACGATGTTGCCAAAGGTCTTGGTGGCATCATAGATACGGTTGGTACGTGAGAACGCTTGCATTAAGCCGTGATAGCGCAGGTTCTTATCTACGAATAAGGTATTCAAGGTAGGCGCATCAAAACCTGTTAAGAACATACCAACGACAACCAGTAAGTCCACTTCCTGCTTGATGACACGCTCAGCAAGGTCGCGGTAGTAGTTCTGGAAGGATTTGCTGTCTACGCCATAATTGGTTTTAAACATCGCGTTATAGTCGCCAATAGCACTGCTTAAAAACTCTTTGGCACTGCTATTCATGGCGGTAGGTTCAAAGCCTTCATCAGGGATGTCTCCCAAGGCATCTTGTTCTTCATTAGCAGCAAAAGAGAAGATGGTGGCGATCTTTAACGGTTTGTCGCTGTCCTTTTGCAAGTGGTTCAAAGTTTCATAGTAAGCCTTAGCAGCGTCTACACTACTGACAGCAAACATGGCGTTAAAGCCTTTACCACCAGACTTTAGACGATGGGTTTTTTGCCGATAGTGCGTTAACACATACTGTGAGATCTCATTGATACGATCAGGGTGTAGTAACAGCTGCTTGTTCTCTGCTGCAGTAAGCTTGGTCTCATCCTGCTCGCTTTCAATACCGCTAAACTGTGGCCGTACATCGTTATAATCGACTTTAAACTTCAATACCTTCTCATCACGAATGGCATCAGTGATGACGTAGGAATGCAGCTCATGACCGAACACTCCAGCAGTGGTCTCTGCTCCTAAAGCGTTCTCTGGGAAGATGGGCGTCCCTGTAAATCCAAACTGATAGAACTTTTTAAACTTCTTCTTCAGGTTTTTTTGCGCTTCACCGAACTGGCTACGATGTGCTTCATCAAAAATGAACACTACTTGCTTAGAGTAGATAGGTAAGTCGCCTTCGCCTTTGATCAAGTTATTCAATTTTTGAATGGTGGTAACGACGATTTTATTGTCGTCTTTCTCAAGGTTAAGCTTGAGCCCTGCGGTACTGTCTGAGCCATTGACGCTATCAGGGGAGAAGCGTTGATACTCTTTCATGGTTTGGTAATCAAGATCTTTACGATCGACCACAAAAAACACCTTATCAATAAAAGGCAGTGACGTTGCTAGGCGGGCAGCTTTAAAACTGGTTAAAGTCTTACCTGAGCCTGTGGTATGCCAAATATAGCCGCCACTCTCAAGAGTGCTCCACTTCTTGGCTTGATAGGCACTGTTTATTTTCCATAAAATGCGCTCAGTAGCAGCAATCTGATACGGACGCATCACCAATGAGGTATTACTCACATCAAAGACGGTGTAATGCATCAGCACGTTTAATAGGGCGTTTTTTTGAAAGAAGGTGGCGGTAAAGTCTTTTAAATCTTTGATTAAGGTATTGTCTGATCGTGCCCAGTTCATGGTGAAATCAAAGCTGTTTTTATTGCGCTTGGTGGTATTGGCAAAGTAGCGGGTATCAGTGCCATTTGAGATCACAAACAGCTGTAGGTATTTATATAAGGAGTTATCGGAGTTAAAGCTCTCTTTGCTATAACGATGCACTTGGTTAAAGGCTTCGCGAATGGCGATACCACGCTTTTTAAGCTCAATTTGCACAAGCGGCAAGCCATTGACCAAAATAGTCACATCGTAGCGATTGGCTTGTGTGCCCTTTTGAGCAAACTGCTTAATGACCTGTACTTTGTTACGTGGGATATTTTTTTTATCCAGCAGGGCAATGTTCTGCAGGTGTCCATCATCAAAGGTGAAGTCATAGATATGATCATCATGAATCTTTCGAGCTTTGTCCGTGATGTTATCACTAGGATTATCAAGATACTCCATCACAAAGCGCTGCCACTCAGCATCTGTAAACTGCACCTCATTTAAGATCTGCAGCTGTACACGTACGTTAGCAAGCATCGTTTCAGGCGAGTTTAAACCAGGGACAAACTCATATCCCTGGTTTTGTAAGTCTTTGAGTAGCTCACGCTCTAGATCATCTTCAGTCTGATACCCCCCATCAGGCTGATCGCACTTGGTATATTTATTTAAAACGATGAAATTATTGGATTCAGCAATGGTTTTTGTTTGGTCAGTCATGAGCTACTACCTCAGGCTTGGGGAAGCTTAACAGCAGGTCACGGTAATACTCGTATTGCTTCTGGCGTAGCTCGATTTCGCGGGGCAAGCCTTCGGTGATGGAGTTGGTGAGAGCGTCGAATTTGTCGAGGATTGTAGCTATTCGGTTCTGTTCTTCATGCGAAGGAATCGGAACAACAATCTTTGAAAAGTCGCTTTTATTGATGAGTGGCATTGTTCCTCCGCCCAACTCCCCCTGCCGACGCAGTGCCTCACGCATAGCAGTCAGTACGTGGAATAGGTAGCTGACTTGAACGCTATCATCGGTCAATGTAATTGCGTTGATTTGTTGATTGGGGATGCAGTCGTTAGCATTAATTACTGTCTTACCCATATCAGCGCCGATACACGTGACTAGCAATGAGCCACTAGGGATCAGAACTTTTGACATCGAAGCTGCTCCTTCAGCTGATAAACGACGACTTGGAAACGTGATGTTACGCATCCCGTTCTTGATATCGCTGGGGGTTACAAAATCAACATCGTTACCCCATGCAGACTTGTTTGACGACTTTGGAGTGCGGCCAGTCACGATGTGGCTAATCTCCCCCAACGTCTTCCACTCAACCTCCCCCTCTTCAAACGTTAACAGCTGCTCACGATAGTACGCATACTGCTGCTGACGCGCTTTAAGTTCTGCTTTAAGTTCTGCTTTAAGTTCTGCTGTAAGTTCGGTAAATGTGTCTAAAATTCGGACGATTTCGGCTTGTACGCTGATGGGTGGGATAGGAATTTGGAAGCTCTTTATTTTCGTAGTACCAATCAGAGCAAAACCACCCGGATTAACATTTTTTCTGCATAAATCGCCAAGTATAAAGCTATAATAAAATAAATATTTATAGTTTAAGAATTTCTTTGCACTTTCTTTAATACTTAAAACTGTTAACTGCTGGTTACACAAAAATTCTTTTGTGACTAGGGCGTGCTCTCCAATAGTTGCTGTAGTAGAAATAATGATTGAGTTTTCAGGGAACAGTCTTCCTGATTTAACGGCAATAGTTGTTATATGTTGAATTGAATCATCTAAAACCCTTCCGTTTTTTCGTATATCCTCCATTCTAAACCAAGGAATAGTACCATTAGTCCAAAACTCGGGTTTGCTTTTTGACGGGGTGTAACCGTTCTTAATATCGCATATATCACCTAATAATTTCCACTCAACTTCAACCCCATCAAGTAGCTTATCCATATAACTTAGCTGACTCATGCTTCAATCTCCGCAACGATTTTATCGATATCAGCACGTAGCTTGTCAATCTTAGCAACTGTCATCTTAAGCTCGCTATTTAGAGTTTTAATATCAATAACCTCACGCGTATCTTCCGCTTCTACGTAAGAACTTACCGATAAGTTATAGTCATTTTTAGCGATAGCGCTATTATCAACACTGGCAGACAAATAATCGGTATCTTCTTTAGTATCAAACAACGTCATGATCTGCTCGATATGCGCATCAGTCAGTATGTTAGTATTCGTCTCTGACTTAAACAGCTTACTGGCATCAATAAACTGCGTTTTACCCTCTGTTTTGTGCTTAGATAGCACTAAGATATTAACGGAGATACTGGTTCCAAAGAATAAGTTGGGTGCTAAGGAGATCACCGTCTCTACATAGTTATTATCTACCAAATACTGACGGATCTTTTGTTCAGCACCGCCGCGATAGAATATCCCAGGGAAGCAGACAATAGCGGCGCGGCCCTTACTCGATA
>Ga0208670_100334_pt1 | contig 13762 bp, 12 predicted proteins | sample 24BtaG_FD_184098 | JGI IMG/M metagenome (GOLD analysis project Ga0208670, IMG submission 184098) | Marine viral communities from Cariaco Basin, Caribbean Sea - 24B_WHOI_OMZ_CsCl (SPAdes) (version 2) | ecosystem: Environmental > Aquatic > Marine > Oceanic | place: Caribbean Sea: Cariaco Basin...
ATTCACTTTTATTATCCTAATTCTCATAGTGGGTCTAGTCAGCCAGCTTAAAGATGACCCCTGCCATCAATGCTGTACGCTCATAATACCTATTGTTCCCATAATAGACGTTGTGGTGAATGACGTTGGATAGAAGGATTCGGTTTCATCGATTTCATATATAGGCATTGAACTGAAGACTATAACCCTAATTTTTTAGGAAATACTTAGGTTTCAGATATCTATTTTTTATGAAGTCTTCGAAATTCAGCACAGGCAAACTGATATCCGTTGCTGCAAGACTTTTGATACCATTCTAGCGCTTTGTTTTTATCCTGCTGTACATTGATACCCTTCTCATAGAATACTGCTAGGGCTGATTGGGCCATGGGAAGATCCTGTAAAGCTGCCTTGCGCGTCCACTCAAAAGCCTTCGCATCATTTTGAGTTGTACCTTTACCTTTAAGGTACATATCTCCAATTTTTGACTGGTATAAATCAATACCGTCATTGGCTAAGTTTTTATATAACTCAAATGCTTTAGCATCGTTTTGACCCACGCCTTGACCCTTCTCATACATCAATGCCAGCATCCCCTGCATTTCTTTGTCTCCATGGTTAGCTGCTTGCTGTAACCAATAAAATGCTTTTGAATAATCTTGAGGAACGCCTTTACCATAGTAGTATATAAGCCCCAATTCCGCTTGGCTTGAAGCATCTCCTAGATTAGATTGTACTGTGAGATTTTCAAAATTCTTCTCAAGATCGGATTTTACGGTTGTAACATTGTTTTGAGTACTCTTCCTCTCAGTATCAATAACTTTAGTGCACCCTGTCAGCATAATGCCCGTCAGCAAAAATACTGCTAGTCTCTTTTTCATGACTGCTTTTCCTTTTAGTTAATCAAGATGACACTAACCTTTTTTAACTGCCTTTGAGTGTGGAAATATCGTAACTATTATCAATATAATGCTAGCTACAACTAAAATTAATGGACTCGATTGCAGAATATGGACTGAACCAAATATAAGAAAATACATACAAACCGCTATAACCTGAAAATCGTAAGTATGGTCTTTAAAGAATCTAAATATAATAATTAAAAGAAGCGCTATACCTACTATAAGGAAGAAAGTTCCATCAAGAAACATGTCTTTCATAAAAAAATAATAGATCACAGCAAATATGATATAAATGCCTAAACCAATTTTTCTATGAATTGAGTGTTTCTGTGTGGACTTAGTATTTTCTAATTCATCTCTCATAAAGCTATTAACCCCTATCACCTAACATAAAAATATAAATTAAAAATTTTTACTGTTGTTGGAATACGTTAGATCCTTATATAGGTAACCAAACCAGTGAGAGTGCCTGATTGGTCCCTTATAGGTATAGTTGATAACCGTTATTTTTTATGGAGGTTTGTAATGACCACCGTTGTATATCTTCTTGAACACACAGTTAAAGGCTTAGATGATATAGTCAGTTCACAATAAAAGAGATACAGCCCATATTATGAAACAGTTTAGGCAGATTATTCTCCATCCAGCCTTGGCGTAGAAACTTAGCTTGTGCCCATTTCTTCTCAATGGGGTTTAGATCAGGACTGTAGGGTGGCAGCCATAGAATACGATGACCGTGCCTGTTCAGTAGTTTTTGAATACGCTTGCTCTTATGAAAGCGGGCATTATCCATAACGATCACACATTTGGTCTTGAGACTTGGAATAAGCGTATATTTGCACCAGTCATAAAATATATGGCTGTTGATATTCTGCTCAAAGTAATCAAGGGCAAACAGCATCTTTTTATACAAAGCACCGATGACATTAGTGCGCTTTTTTGCTTGCCAGTTGTAGCTGTCGATACAGGGTTTGCCTATTGGTGAGTATCCGTAAGGTCTTATAGTTTCCGCCTCAAAGCCGCTTTCATCCATATACACAATGGGATAGCCTTGCTGCGCAAAGCGATCAAGCTTACTCTGATACGCCGCTCTTTTTATCAGACAGGCTTTTGGATGCTCTAAGGTCTTTTTTTTGGCTGATACCTAGGCGTTTTAAAGCAGTGTGCATCCCGGTCTTACTACAGTTGAATCGCCTAGCTCGCTCATACAAATAGTCATCTGGATGTTGTTCAACGTCTTTTAAGAGTGCTTCATTCGGTATTTTAGTCGGTGGTTTATCCCGAGTTTGTTTGATACTTGAATCTTTGAGCCAGCGCTGTAATGCGGTTTTGCTAATATTATAAAAAGTACAAGCCTGACGGATACTCATGTCTTTGTTTTTGACACTTCTAATCACTTGTGCTCGAAAATCTGCTGAATAGGTCATTTGTTCTTCTGCCATTTCGCTTGTTTTAAAACGATTGTATCTTATTTAAAAAGAACTGACTATAGTACTAAAATGCTAGGTATCTACAGTACGAGAGAAGAAGCAGAAAATGCGATAAATTTTCTTAGTAATAAACCAGGTTTCAGGGACTCATTAGACGATTTTTTAATCGATGAGTATGAGATTGATAAAATCTGTTGGTCTAGTGGTTTCGGCTAATGGCCCTGATATAAGCTATTATACTGTAGGATTGAAATGGACTGCTTTATCGCACCGTATATTCTTCTAATTTAGAATATTACGGTCATACCGATAGCAGTGATAGTTGATATAAGAAAAGAACCAACTACTAACCATTGTGGGACATTCTTATCTCTTTTGAAAAAAATATATTTAACAATGGAGATAACTAAAAAATCAAAAGCGCAGGTAATACAACTCCATCCTTAGTTATTATCTTATCGAAAACTAACATCAAAGCTACGAATAGAATAACATAAGCAAAGGCTACGTAGGATGCTAAACCCAGAGGATCTATTACATCTGTCTTTTTAACCATGTTAAAACACCTATCCTCAAATATGGTTATACTGTGAGATAGTAGCGTCATAGGGCACTGATCACAGATAGAATATTTATGCTAAGTACACCATGAAGTGCACTGTGGCTATTTCAGCGAGTTAAAGCGTTGATACCATTAGCCCACAGCTTAACCTTCAAGTCCTCACTAGGGAACCATACACTAATTTTTAGCTAAAAAATAATTCATAACTCAGGTCTTATATTAATTTCAGGTAAATTAAAAAGATTTTGGAAGGTGCTAACATGAAATTAATAGAAGTAGATCTTCATTTTTGGGAGCTATATCAAGACAATGAGGGAGTGTACCTTAAGGTTAATATATTCTTAAGACTTATAGTTTTTGAAAAATGTGTGATTCTAGATAACGACGCGATAAAAAACTATCTTGAACAAGGAAAGGATTTTATTGACCGACTATCTAAACAGATTAGAAGCAGTCACTTCAGAAACGATTACAATAGATTTTATCCTTATCCAGACGCTCCGAAGGATAAGAGAAATGAAATTTTCGACACATTCTATTTGTGGGTAAAATCGTCAAATGCACCTTATGACCCTTATTTTTTTGAAAGATAACAAGATTATATATATTAAGATGAAAACCTTAATCTGAAACTCGTAAGATAAGTTCCTGCTTAACTCCTTTATCTGATATCACCAGTTCAGGCGCAGCTAAACTTTTCTATCTCTCCTGATTATTCCAATAACGGACGTTATGGTAAATAATGTTGGATAGAAGAAGTTGATGTTGACTGGGTATGCCTCGACAGTCTAAATAATCACGTATTGGTCGCTTGTTAAATGTTGATAGTTCAAGGGCTTTTAATACCTCTTAATATGAACCTAGTATTCTAGTAAAAGACTCTAAAATCGCATAACTATCCTCAAAATCAAGAAAACACTCCGTCTGCCAATTTTTTGTTCGTTTAGCTTGTACAGCCGTTGGGGTTGTCCAAGGTGCATATACTCTAATTGCTCTCTTACCAGCCTTTGCTTCTTCAGAAAATACGCCTTTTTTAGCAAGAAGTTGTGCACTGAAAACGAAAACTCCGAAATTAGCACCCTCATTGGCAGCTATAATCACCCAATCTACCTCATCCTTCAGGTCAATTGGTGCAATCTCACTGTTAGGGTGTTCACGCTTCCATATTGTCACAAATTGACCAATCTTTTTTGGTGTGGTTTTCGCTTGTCGATAAAGTACCCTTTGACCATTAAGTGTAAATTTAAGCGCCCCGTATTCCGTACTTTCCATTTCAGGCTCAACGTTTTCAACTGCATACCCTGCTGGCTCGAATAGCCTTCGCAATACAAGATTAAATGATGCTGGGATAATGTCTAAAGTAAGGCTTTCAGTACAGGAAAAAAGTTCTTTGGGCGGGTTAAGTTTTTTCATAAAAATTGTCCTAGTCATATAGGCTTTCAACGATTTAAAAATTTGATATCAGTAGTCTGCCGCCTAATATTGACACCCTCACTAGGGGTGCTGAACCAGTGTATGCATGCGAGATTATTCGATAAAACAGCCACGATATAAACTAATATTGTTTATATCGTGGCTGTTTTATTTTAGTAAATATGGACTTCAGACTTTAGAATCAATGAGAACACTTACTAGCGCTATATAACAATATAGGATAATTTCCATATTCCGTATAAGTGTCACTTATCTTATACCAGTACTTACACAAAAAATAGAACACTTTGGACTTTACATAGTGAACAAAGCTTTCTAAATGCATGTCTAGGCAACAGTTTGTGCGGATACTTATTAAGGCGCATTCCAAACCACGCTCTTTGTTCTACCTTTTCATCTTCGCTTTTCCAACCCTCTAAGCCATTCACTCATGCCTCTCAAAGCTCAATGTACGTATTCATTCACTGAAAATTATAATCGAAATTTTCGAGTAGCTTAACCACAGATTCTCTATGAATAACGCAAGCAATAGAATAGGGCGTCATGAGATGTCGTGTATTTTCTGATTTTGCTACAAACCTAAGCAAAGTGCCTTTTAATTGTTAGACAGTGCTCGTAAGCTATGAGTGGAGGTCAACAAATGGGCCGTAACGAGCAAGTGATCAAACCGTTATTTTGGTTAGGAGTAAAGGTAGATGGAGACTATAGCGAGACTACAGACAAACACTGTGCTTGTATTTCAAGACGTACTTGAGCTTTTTAATATTTATACAAGCCATATTAGGCCATTTATCAGTGAAGCCCTCAATCTTGAGAAAAGCGCCGTGTGGACTAAAACCACCGTATTTATTAAGGAGGACAAAAAATGGTTTCTAGTCAATAACTTTGAGCTTTTTCACCTGATTAAAAGTCCTGATGTTGGTTTTAATGTACTCAAAAAAAAAGTGTCTGTGAGATATATAACAAGAGATGATTTTAATTTTGATCTCTGCTTTTATGAGCTTATTGAATTGATTGCCCAGCATAACAAGAAGCTAGATATCAAACTCATTTGCAAACATCTAAAAAGAATTTTAGATAAGCAAATGACCCAACGGTTATTTAGTAAAAACATCTTCGCCGCCACCAAATTTTGCGAACTTATCAATATTACTGAGCAGGCCTATCATGCACGTCACTCTGGAGCATCATTATGACTCAAAATAATGATACCTTTCCTAATCAGGAACAATGGCTGTCTGCAAAAACCATTGATTATTTAAAGAGTGATGAAGCCTTTGTTTACCCAGAAGCTGTCGTAGATGCTATTTCTACCATCGTTATCGCCGTACAGGATAGTTATGAGCTACTTGATGACTCTACTGAATACTTATTAAAGACGATTGTGCCATTATTACAACAGAGACCAGTGGGCAATCAGTATATGCAAATCAATCGTACGGATTTGGCACAAAAACCACTGATGATGCAGCTACTTATCTTAATGCAAAACATCGTCATCAAACAGCAGTTAGGTCAATCAGTGCAACAGCTCGTTTGGTTATCCATAGCAATGCACACTGCAGCTTTACTTATCGTTCAAGATAAAAAAACCCATACCAACAATGTACTCATGCAATTTAAGATGGCGCAGTTCTCAGCATCTCCTAGACGAAAATGGCTTTGGCAGGCTCTTCCTAATATCGCTCAAACTGAGATGAGTATAGAGCGTATATTATCTGTATTTGACAGTTTATTAGAGCAGAAAAACAGCGCCCTTGTAATGCTAAGCAATAGCCAAGCTATTCATACCAAGGATTTAGCAAAGGATAAATCTGACTTAAAAGGTAAGCTAAGCCAAATAGATAAAATAACTACCGCCTATCAACACGCACATGACTTACATGCACCAAAACCTAAGCGTAAGAAGCCACCAAAAAATAATAAAGTTAAGCCTATAAATTTAGCTGATAACAAACCGATATACCCATCTGACTCTAATGCGACGGATCATCACTGGGGTAGTGGACGTAGTAATGATACTTGGGGCAGCACACATGATGATATAGAAAACAGTGATATCGCTATAGATCTTGTATTCTTAGAGTCTCATACCGAAACGTATGAAGGTTTAAACACAAGCCTTGAAGAGAGCATTGATCATTATGAGGCACCCTATGTCAGCTATGGCGGATATCCAAACCCTTTAATCAAGAATTCCATACCGCTTCAAACTATAGATTTATCTCTACAGCAAAACTACATGTCTCAGCGAAATCTCGCGCTCAACTCTAACACGCGCCTACTTTCCGTTGCTGGTTACCAAGCATTGTTCGCTGCACTGCACCAAGACGCGAAATCCTTGTCTCAAGGAGATACTAATACAGCCTGTGCTAACGTTTTACTGTTATCAATGATCACCGGATTGCCAGTTAAGTCCTTACTCATACCAGGCTACATTGGTCATCCTAGTATTTTTAGCATTCATGATAAAAGAGCTTATATTAAACACAGCCTTGGTATTACTGAGCGATCCGATAGCCAAACGTTAACAAAAAAAGATTATGAAAATCACTCTGACACTATCAAAATCCCGCTGCCATTATGGTTAATTGATAACTTACTCGCTTGTGAATTACCGGTAAAAGAGGACTTTACAGCTTATCTTGCCGACTTGCGTAGCAGCCTTGGGCTCCCATATTTGTCAGTCAATCGCATAGAAACCGCATTACATGTCGTACTCTCTCGTTATACGCCAGGTTGTCATGAGCACATCGCCGATATCATTTGTCGCACGCCCGCACCACATGCTCCGGCGATGTACTATAGCAGCCATACCAGTGAGATGATCATCGCTCATTATAAATCAGCGTTAAGTGTATTCAGCAGCGTAAGTAGTTTTGACTTAGCTTATATTACTCCTTGGCATAAGTATGCTGTAGGCTCGGGGTTCGCACTCAAGCTTGAAACGGCTAATAATATTATAAATGAGATGAGAGCGTGGATAGATCAAAGTACAAATTATGAAGATCACTTCAATAGAACCAGTATTTTTATATGGTTTATATTCTGCCTCTTAACCGGTGTGCGACCAAATAATAGCCTTGGTAAGACGTCTAACATTGATCTTGAGATGGGCTGGCTAGTGGTCAACGACAAGCCGATTAAGAAAGTCAAAAGCGATCGCCTAATACCGCTATGTCTCACTCTTGTCAGATATTTAACAGATTATAGAGATTACTTGATTGACTATCAGGCTAAGCATCAAACAAAGCATGAAATCAGCGCGAGCATTGATGATATCCGTTTAGGTAAAGATGAGGCATTATTGAAGCTCTTGTCTGAGGGGGCTCATACTCTTAAAGATATCAAGCGCGGTGATGCTTACCATATGACCAAACATATCGTTGACATCAATCCATATTGGGTACGCCATTTTGTCCGTACTCAACTTGAAAATCTTGGTATTTCCCTTTCGCTCATTAACACGGTTATTGGTCATGAAAAAGCTCGACAAGAAGTATTGGGGCGCTTTTCATCAAGTAGCAAAGCAGATATTAAGCGTGTGGCATCCGCTTTTGAGCAGATTGCTGAACAGCTAGGACTAACAAATATAAAAATCAACAACTATGCTAACCCAGATGATGTTGGCTTAAGCTCCGCAGAGGCAGACTATGCTAATAAATAAAATACACTTACCAAAAATTATTGATAACTTAGCAAGGTTTGACGGTAGAAAAAAGCGCTACGTGCCTTACCCATCAATACTCAAAGACAGTGACCCGGTAAGGAAGCGCGAAATACAGCTATTAAGTGATTTACAGACTGAGTGGGAGTCCTTGCAAAAAGCATATCCTGGCAATATTAGATTTACCAAGTCTTTTGATGAACCTTACCGACAAGTGCTTTGGCCTGATAACTGTTTCTTTTCGGCTATATCAGGCCCTAGCGACTACGTTGATGCATTATGGCTGTCGTGGAGCCAAACATTAGGCCAATATCAGCATGACTTTTATGAACAGCTAAGACCTTTGTCTAATGAGGGGTTCGATGAGTTTCAAGCGCTCATTCAAGATAAGATTTCAAAAGCTAACGATTCAGCTAGAGTATTAAAAGCGTCATGGAAAATTATCAGACAGTTTATTGATTATCAAAACCAGCACTATATGCTCGCTGAGCATCACTATCCTAAGATAGTTGCACTGCAACCTACCAAAATCAATCCATTGATTATTAATGCAGACTGGGTCAAAAACGGCAAGTCACTGGTCAGAATTATTCGTGCAGTGCATAATCATTGGAGCCAAACAACTGATTACAGCCAAGAGCAGATTATAGGTTGGCTGCTATTCTCAGGCATGGTCTATGGGGGCATCAATGAAGTGCAGATGCTTCAAGGGTGGCTTACTTCTCTGCTTACTAAAGAGTATCAGCCATTTATCAATGAAAGAATAGTGGTTTCGCCACGTTTTATCCAAAAGCGCTACGGTAATGAGCGTGAGGAGAGTAGTGAGGAGCTTTATAATACCAAGCAAATCGTTGTGGATGTAGTCAGTCAATGCTGGCTAATACGTTACCACCAAAAGAGCAGTCAAGAAGAGGTCCAGCATACACTTGCCAATCTTTCTGAAGATAGCCTTAAGCAATATCTGAAAAGTACTTTAGCGGACGTAACCGAGCCTTTAAATATTAAACCGCCGACCTTATCCCGATTTGTATATTACGCTAGTTATTATTGGGAAGTGTTGGATGGTGCTGATATTGATAATGCCTCGGTAGGCGTTATGCGAGGCATACACAACACCGTCGGACTAGTCACTAAAGATTTTGATCGTTTTTTGCATCAAGAATACAAATGTAGAGAAAAATCTTACGACCTAGAGCAGATTTTAAAGCTAGATATCTCTTCAAACCCTAATTATAGAAAGGAAACACTAAGCAACTCCTCTAAGAGGGCAGAAGTGCGAAAGTCAGATTTAATCATAAATCTTACTAACGACTTCAAACTGAATGAAGAGCAAAAAAAGAAAAAACTAAGCTATACACCGCCTACTCTTATTGAAAGGGTGCAAAAGCGCTGTGAGCAATATACCGACTTGAGCGAGGCTATCTTATTACAATGGATACTGAGTTTGCTTTGTCGAGAAAGCCCACCTGCTAACAAAACTATTTTGAAGTACATTAGAACCATAGGCTATGAGTGGCTGTATTTCACAATGGCACAGCCGCTTCATATCTGGTCAGAGGAAGAGTTTGAGGCCCACTATGATGATATTTTAGAATATAAAGCCGTCGTACGCTGTAATACCACTACTGTCTATGCGGGCAATCTACTTCAGCGCATGCATGATTTTGCTAGGGACAGATATAATCTGCCTCCAGTAACTGTTCAGCAGTCCAAAAACGGTCGGCGGGTGCGGGCAGAGCTGGTATCACCGCAAGCCTATCGAGCTATTATCACTCAAATTTGGGAGTCTGTAGATGTATTAGAACGTGAGATGTTCGCGCTTTTATTTATACTTGTCTATCGTACTGGTATGCGCAAAAAAGAGCTACTTGGACTAAAATACGATGACATCGAAGGTTTGAAATTGGCAATGCCTTCGGTAGTGATTAGACCCAATCATTACCGCCCAACCAAGACCCAAAGTAGCATCCGCCGCGTTCCCGTTTTTGCTCTTTTAAGACCAGAAGAGTTAAAACTTTTTAACACCTTTATACAAAGTAATATTGGAAACAATTCAAATAAGTTTATCTTTACCTTGTCATCCGATCAGCACCCTATAGGTGATCACGTACCTTTAGATTTACTCAAACAGGTCTTAAAAGATATCTCGTTAGATGATAATGTACCAAATCATACCTTTCATGGCTTTAGACATACGGCGGTGAGTAACTTATCGCTAGTGCTATTAGGTCATCCAGATTTGGTTCAATCATTAACCAATTATGATAACAGCGATGTATTGCGTATCAAACATGGATTACTCGGTGAGCATATTGATACACAAGATCGGTGGTACGCCTTATCCGGTATGATGGGGCATCTATCGCCGCAGCGGAGCTTTGAGTATTACAACCACTTTGCTACCCTTATGGCCACTTATGCATTAAGTGTCGCTCATATTAGACTGCCTAAGCAAACATTGTGCAGTATTACTAACTTTACCCGTCCAAAGCTCAATAGTAACTCTGATACTGCTGATAATGGTATGGTCAGCATACCCAGTATGCGTAAGCTATTATTCAAAAATATCATAGAAGGCAAACGCAAATCACCGCGATTTACCGTCGAAAATCTTGATAAGTATCTTTTATTCAACACTGAGCCGCCCGCCACTGACGAGCTGTTTGGTCGCTATGGCATAAACCGAATACTGCGCCTGCTACAAGACTTTGATGACAAAATACCATTAGACAAAGCGGCACAGATGGCAAATATTTCTATGCAAGATGCTTCAGTTTTAGTAAAACGTGCATACGAAGTGACCACAATTACCACAGGACGTGATGAACCGCGCTTTGTAAAGGCTACAGATCCAAAAATGACTATATTAAGTCCGCTAAGTATTCGATACCAAAGTGATTTAAGATTGCTGTCGCTTTTACTCAATCAGGCTTATCGTCTACGACAAAAATCTGCATCTGACTGGATTTGGCTCATTGAGGTGTGTCGTCAGAGGCTTTCTAATAGTAGAGCTTACATATCATTTACTAAAGGAGATAAAGAAGAGTTACAACGTTTTATGCGTATTGCTAAAGAACTGCTACCTTTAAAGCATTGGCTGATGAAGAGTAACGAAGCCGTACTAGATAGCAAAAAAACAGATAAGGATTACCAAGGCATCAGGCAACAGTGTAATGATTCAATCAACACAATTCACATCGGTATCGCCAGCCGCGATCATAGAAGTCAGACGAGAAAATGGCAACACTCTCCGTTATTAAGGTTTTTTGTGCACATGATGTTGATTACAGATGAAAACTTATTGATTGAATAGTGAGTTATAGATATTTTATTGATTAAGGTACAGTAGGCCCAAGTATCTATACCAGTGACGCTTTAAGCTGATTTGCTTGCTAGTCAAATTTAGTGCCAAACAATATTGAGTTACGTTTGAGGCACGAGGGCTTCGCTTTTGATATGAAAATATCTTGTACTTTTTGGAACTGACTATCTAAAGCAACACCATTTGAACGAATAATATTGCCTATTGAAAAGCCTCTGTCATAAATATAGACAATGCCTTTATCTTTATCCCAATAGGTCACCCCTTCAGGCAGTATAGGCGTAGAAAACACGCCATCACTTGACTCTATTAACAAACAGCCCTCTATTACAACCAACCGTCCACCGACCCCCATATCTAACTGGGGTTCCTCAGGATTAAAATGGTATGTAAATATATCTGTATATGTCGGTGTTAATATATTCGAGATATCATCTGTTTCAATCTTCAGAACTTTATTCTCACCAGCGGTCTTATTGATCGTGTTTTTTGAAGGTGTTATACAACCTGATATTAAGATTGCTACAAATACAACTAAGCACTTTTTAAGCTTATAGCTGTCCTTATATACTGTATTCATCTGAAATATTATCCTTAAATTTATTAGCATATGTTTACTAAATCAGCCTAAACCCTTGTATATAATCAGGACATCATTCAAATTATAAAGGGGTGCAACGCCGTGAAAAACCGTAACCAATACATTTATAAAAAGCCAATAATGAAGCTCAGCATGGGTATGCTTGCTTTAGGCAGTTTACTGGCAATCGCTGGTTGTAATAATAGTTTGGTTGATAATCAACTTATAAAAGCAGCAGATAACAAACCCATAGTCGTCAAGACTGAGAACACTTCGACCCCAAAGACTGATAAGAATTATATAGCTGCTGACGACTCTGCTTCAACGCCTGAAGGTGTAAGAAAAGTGGTTAATGCCAACAATCAATTCGCTATTGATCTGTATCAGAAGATAAATAAGCAACCTGCACAATCAGATAAAAACATCTTTTTCTCACCCTACAGCCTGTCTACAGCGATGGCCATGCTGTATGCCGCAGCAGAGGGTGAAACAAAGCAGCAAATCCAAAAGACCTTTCATTATCCAATGCCAGCTATCCTTAATCCCAATAGCGCAGCACTCTACAATCAATTTAATAAACCCAATCCAAATTATGACTTAAGCACGGTTAATGATTTATGGATGCGTCAAGGCTTAAGTCCCAATCAAGCTTATTTGGATACTGTAAAACGCTATTATGGCGGTCAAGTAACTAATCTTGATTTTGCGAGCCGTCCCGAGCCATCACGTCAGACCATCAATAAAACCATCGCTAATCATACCAAGCAGATGATTCCTGAACTACTGCCAGAAGGGAGTATCAAGCCTTCTACCGCTGCTGTATTAACGAATGCCGTTTATTTTAAAAGCGAATGGGCACAGCCACTTGCATTAAGAAATTGGGAGCAGCCTTTTTATAACCTTGATAGCACGACGACTGATGTGAACTTGATGTATGGCATAAATCACTTTGATTATATGGAAGATGAAAAAGTACAAGTGGTAGAACTGCCTTATAAAGGCGACGACCTATCAATGTTAATTGTCTTACCGAAATCAAAAGAGCCAGTTGCTATACAGAAACTAGTAGCTAATTTAAGTACTACTCAGATTAATCAATGGACTGAGCAGTTGGAGAATAGAAAGGTTTTTCTGATTATTCCTAAGTTCAAATTACAAGAAAGCTATCAGATGGAGTCGCTACTGACAAAGATGGGCATGCCCATCGCTTTTGGTAGTCGCGCTGATTTTAGCTTATTCAATGAAGAGCAGTCATTAGCGGTAGATTCTATTATTCATAAAGCGGTGGTTGAGGTGGATGAAAAAGGAACGGTTGCAGCAGCTGCAACTAGCATCGTTATAACGCCTATTTCAGCTTCTTATAACGCTGAGTTTACAGCCGATCACCCCTTTATGTTTATGATTAAAGACAATAAAACCGATGCCATATTGTTCTTAGGACAAGTGAATAATCTATAGCAATATGTATTTTGGAGTGATTTAATATGCAAAGACTAAAACAGCACTTGATCAAGAATATAACAATCTCGGTATTATCTTTCGGACTGTCTGTATCCGCTATAGCAGCTGATTATATAGCAGAAGAAGCAACTGAACAGCTAGAAGACAACTATACTCAGCGACAGCTTGCCAAGCTATATTTAGAGAATTTAGACTTGCCCGAAGATAGCAGGAAACCGTATGAATGGTTTGCCATTCGAGGATACGCTCCTGCTCAATTCATGCTTGGTCTTCAAGCTTATGATCCTATAAACAAAATTAAATGGTATCAGATAGCTGCTGATAACGGGCATACCTCTGCAATAGCCAATCTTGCCTATATCTATTATGCAGGTGAGTATGGCGTACATCAGGATTACGCCAAGGCTTTTAAATTATATAAAAAA
>Ga0208670_100337_pt1 | contig 13708 bp, 19 predicted proteins | sample 24BtaG_FD_184098 | JGI IMG/M metagenome (GOLD analysis project Ga0208670, IMG submission 184098) | Marine viral communities from Cariaco Basin, Caribbean Sea - 24B_WHOI_OMZ_CsCl (SPAdes) (version 2) | ecosystem: Environmental > Aquatic > Marine > Oceanic | place: Caribbean Sea: Cariaco Basin...
ATTGATCTTCGACACCTCTTTTCGCTTCGCAATGAGGGCAAGTGACATACGCCGTCTCAACCCACTCGAGCATGATCCATACACCTTCACATACGCCGCACTGAATCACCTGTACCTCTGCCTGCTTGTGCTTCTCCCGGTGGTCATACATCGCACCCTCCCCGGACATGTGTGCTGCGTACTTCTCTGTCTTGTTGTCGAAAGGCATGTTGGAATCCAGATCATCGTAATGAAGACCGTCGTTTCCGTTTTGCCCTATGATGTCAATTCTCGGTGTTTTCTTCGTCATCTATTTCCCTAAGCATTTCTGCCATATCCATAATACCCGAGAAGCATGTTGGACAGAACGCCACTGGTAGTATACCCAGATAGCCGATGACTCCTCCTTCAGACTCCTCTTCGAACTCAACATCGCATATCGAGCACTTATCCATATCAATCCTTTTTGTAACGAAACGCTTCGAACCCGGCTCCTCTGACAGGCATATCTTCTGCCCAATCAGGTAGCTCGGTCATGATCTTGGTAAACTCTTCTAAACTCCCCACCCCCTCAGGTACATCCGCTACCAGTTCGTCGTGTATCGACAATACAATCGGATACCCTGCATCTTCGCACCGGATCATCGCTTCTGCAAGAAGGTCTCTGGCAATTGCCTGAACAATGTTCTCCACAAGTTTTCCACTGTATGTGGATAACCTCATCCACTTGTGGGTCATGCTGTTCATACCCATGAAGGTGATCTGTTCTGTCATCCCCCACGGGGCTTCCTTGTCTTCAATCCTCGGCTTGTAGTAGTAGAGGTTTCTTCCAATGGGCAGCCTGATCTTCAGGAACCCTCCCTTGCATTGGAACTTCAGTCGATCCAGTGTGACTATGGTCCCGGGTTTCCGGATCGCTTTCTTCGCACTCTTCTCTACCGCATACCAGAAGCTGACAATGTCACTGTTCGATTCCCGGTAGGCTGTTACTGTCTGTTGAGCTTTCTCCTCAGATATGTCCACGCCGTACATATCAGCCATGGATTTAAAAGCTTTCTTACCTCCCCCATACCCGCAATTGTGTACTAGCTTCCCTGATACTGTGAAGCGATTTCTGGGTCCGCAGTCGAGAAGGTCCCATACACGCCTTTCGGTTTGCAACTGGGTCTGTAAAACCGATCCTCGATTTCTGCAAAGGTCAGCCCCTTTCCGATGAGATTGCGAAGAGTATTGTCGGCGTACCTGACATGAGGAAACAGCTGACGAAATCGGTGAAAGGGTTTCTGCCGATCGTTTCTTCTGTTTATCTGCTGTTGCCCTCTTGTCGCCCAACGAATATTCCCTTTCTCGTAATGCCCGTTGTTGTCTATTCTGTCCAGTTCCATTTCTCTCTCCGGCAGCCCTAGAGTCTCTACTACCCAAAGTCCTGCCTCGACTACGCTGTCGAACTTGAACTCTATCCCTCTCGCTCCGTAGTTTTCGTAGTTCGCGTCTTTCACATTTTGGCAACGCTGTTTCTGTGAGGTAATGCGTCTGTCCAGCCAGTGTGGGATACGCCTTGGTTGGGAACAACGCTGACATCCTTTCGAGCGCCCTGTTGTTAAGTTGGCTAGATACTGCCATTGCTTTCTTCCACAGCCTTGACACTCTGTGTGTACGTACACCCCGCTCCACCCTTTTGTGTATCTCCTTTCTGCAGATATTATCTTCACCCACCCGTACTGCTTCCCCTCCTGCTCCCGATTGAAGCAGACGTGTTCCGCTTCGGGCGGCTTCCCCGAACTGCATTTCCCCTTGGCTTGTGAATACGATGTGGTCTGCAGTTGCTTCAAGTCCGTCATATTTAATAACCTCTCTTTCTCCTCGATATACACGCCCCCCGTGGGAGACCCATTCTGTTCCGTCCCAAACTTTCATATCTCTGGTTACATGCTCTATGGAGACGAGCCCTTTATCAGTAAGAACCTCCTGCCCCTGCGCTATGCATGCCAAGCTTGCTACCTTACCGATGAATCTCTGTTCCTTCGTAACGTCTTCCACTTCCACGTTGTATATACCGCTCGCAGTATGCTCATAAATCTTCCCATGTCCTCTGAATACTTCGATAATATCTTCTTGCCTCGCTACCCACGCCAATACTCTCGCTTCAATCGCGGAGTAGTCGCACACAATCAGCCGGTTCCCCGGGGTCGCAGTCAATACTCCTCGAATACAAGAGCTGGCAACCTCAAAGAAATCCCCGTGCAACATCTCCACCCAGCCGAGGTCATCCTCCAGAATATCCGCTAGGGCTTCGTCAGTGTCCTTTACAGAGCCTCTGGGCATATTCTGGGGTTGTAGGCCGCGTCCCGCCCAGCGGCCTGTAGAGGCCCCGTGGTAGAGCATAGTGCCCCGGATCCTCTTGTCTTTGCAGACCTGCTCCATAATCTTTTTATATTTGGCAGTAGAAGATTTGCCGACACGTTGGCGAATCGAAAGTACAACTTTCACATTACTAGGGCAGTCGGGGTCTGCAAGAGCTCTCTTCACATCTGCCTTGGTGTACCCGGGCATTTCATACCCCTGATCTTTTACCCACTGTAATACTTTGTCACGTTTGTTGATTGAATCTCTCGGCAGGCCGTACTTTAGCAACATGTCTTTCGCATTCTCGGATGCCTGTTCCAACATATCGAGGATGATCTCTACTGCACGGACATCGATGCGTACTCCCCGGGCATTGATCCGTTCCGATACCTCCCATACTTTTTGCTCTATATCAATTAATGGTCGAATCGAATTCGCCAGTAGTGACTCAGTCTCTACGTCGCGGATACAGTACTCGTACAGGTTCTCTAGTTGTTCTGGCAGCTCCCAGTATTTGGCGGGATTTGCCTTGGATGGGCGACGCGGTTTGCACATCTTCATCATCAGCTTGTGCCCCTCTTTACTCTTCTGCACCGGCAGCCCCAATGCGTTACCCACACCATCCAAATCTCTAGGCAGTGCAAGTGCTGCAGCGTACGCAGCTGAGTCTCTACGCTGGCTCACGGGGATGTGGCCCCACTCGCAGGTGTGCTCCCAGATGTTGGCATCGAACTGGATGTTGTGGGCAACGAAGAGAGCTCCCTTCTTGAGCAGCTTCTGCAGTCGCGGTGGGCACGGCTCACCCATTTTCCAGAGTTTCTCCCGATCCTCGTTCACCTTATACACCATGCAGAGCGCCTCAGTGGTCGGGTCTTCTGCGTAACGAAACGCCCCTACCTTTCTGAGGTCCTGTTCACTTCTGGTTTCGTAATCGAAATGTATAACGTCTACCGCCACCAAGGAGCCCTCCGCTGCTTGGTACTACTCGTGTTCTCCCACTTCCCCAGTGGACACTTGCTGCCGGGCGTACTTGCTTTCAGCGCAATCACACACCCGCAGGCTGTGCAGAAGAATACCCCCACTTTGGCGCTCCGCATTCCACAGTCAGCGCACACCTCCATCTTCTTTGCTTTATTCATCGAACTGCAGTAACCCCTTGAACTTCTCAGTGATTCTGTTTGTCTCTGCAATCGCCTCGATTAGCGTATCAGCATCTGCCAATCGTATCTGCCGGTTGGCAAGGGACTGTATTGCCTGTGCAAAAGTACCGTGGTACGACTTCGGCACTTCGTTTTCCGGAGAATATGTTCTATACACAGTCCACTGTGTCTCACTTGCACTGATGCACCACTTGTCATCAACCTCTATTCTCATACCTTTGCCCCTTTACCTAACATGAACTGACTCCATTTTGTTTTTCCGGATGCCTTAACGTGTTTCTCAAAGCGATTAATAGAATCTCTCGCTTCCTTGTACGTACGGTTCCATCCGGTGAACCAATGTTTATCCCCTTGGTACACATCGTATCGGTATTGTAGTTCTGGGATCTTTGGGTGTTGCTCCCGAACAATCATTTGAATCTCCTGAACTTGTATCCGTCATTCAGTCCTCTGCGGTATCCAATCTTGTAGAACGCGATTGCTATCGCCACGTAAATTAGAAGTGCTACCTCTAAATTAACTGTCATTCCTCTTTCTCCCTCTCTTCTTTTTCCTTCTCATACTCATAGTGATCTGCATAAAAGTGACAACACTCCCCACATATCTCAGCGTAAGTACCTGCTGTCTCTGAGTCACCTGAGTTGTGATTGCAGGTGTCACAAGGTGGTAGTGGTGGTGGGTATTTTTTATTATCTAAAGAGTTATCCACACCACCCCTCTTATCAATTGCCTCAGCTAAATCCCTAATCATATACGTAGGTAGATAGTTATCAAGCCTCATCATTTGTGCTTCGTATTTATATGAGTTGTGTGAGGAAAACCTGTCAAACCCATAGTCCCATTCCAAACTATTTAACCATTCTTTGGTGTTCATTCCTTCTCCCTCTCTTCTACTTCAAGCAAGATCATCTGAGCCATGCTTGCGAGATCATCTATCTCATAGAGACATTCTGTGTCGTTAGTCTTGATGTTCTTCTTTAACTGCATAACTTTCTTGGCAAGCTCTAATGCGACATTCAATTTTTGGGTAGTGCCATGATAGCGTGGTGTCACTCTTTTTCTCCTTAAATATCCTGTCCCAGTTATCATCAAACTTCTTTTTATTGGTGGGGCGTTGGGTGCTTCCTTTGCTCATTGTTCAAACCATAAAGTGCGCGCGGTGCCTTTAGCCTCGACCTCTGCAAACACCTGCGCCCACGTAGCTACCTTATAGTGTTTGGTCTCGTGCATCGCCCACCACTTGTTTGGAGCATCTAAAGACGCTATGATAATACTCAATATTTGAGATATATCCTCTCCGCGTCGTGTGCTTTTAATGTGTCGCGACACTTCCGTTACTACAGCCTCTCGGTCTATATACACACGGATGCGGTGTGCTAGGTCTTTAGCACGCTCTTCCATAGCTTTCATGTGATCGGGCTTGACTAGCTTCTCTAGGTGTCTAACCCGACTAGGTAACGCTTCACCATCTAAATTACTAACCTTGGTTCTAATTCGATCTACCGCCTCTGGGGTTACAGCGGGGTACGTAACCGCTTTTGTTTTTGTTTTTGCTTTTGTCATTGTGTTCTCCAATTAGTGTTAAAAGATGCCGGTTCGTGTGTACCCTAATCGGCGTAGGGTGTTCAACTGGACGCTCGTGCGAACGTCTTCTGTGTCGTTCCGTGATAACGTGGTGTCACTCCTATTCTCCTTGCACTCTTTCTTCCTTTCTAAAAAGCCCCTCCCCTATATGGGGGAGGGTAAATGGTGCGCGGGTGTCTCTATTCACCGCTAATGCGCACCGGGAGGATCAACCTACTTACAGATCATCCAGATCATCGTCATCCAGATCATCAAAGTCAGCGTCTGCTGTAGAGCGTGAACCAAACGGCTCGCCGTCCTTCAGGAACTGAACATTGTTCAAGGCAAATGATACACCTTTGTTTCCGGCAACGTCATACGCAAAAGCAGTAATAGACGCACGGGCATAGCAGCCTGCATAGAACTCACTCTCATCAAGGATAGGATCCTTGCTGCGATTAACAACCTGAGGCTTTGTCTTGGTGTTGGCCTTAACAAAAGTCATGCCCTCGTAGCCGTCGTACTCTTTATCGTCACCGTCCTTGAATGGCATAGCAAGTTTCTTAGGGCGCTTGTTCCCCCACTTCTCTTCGATTGCTTCCTCCGCAGCCTTCTCCATCTTGGAAAGATCAGTACTCTTGGGGAACAGCATGGTCAGTCCGAACTTGGGGTCTTGCCCCTCGAACGATGTCGCCTTGAACACTGAAGGAAAGGATACTCGGAATTCACCGGTTACAAGTTTTCTACTCATTTGGATATTTCTCCATTTTTTGGGATTAAATTAGTCGAGGTCATCAAAATCCAATGCCGCGACGGAATCAAGTTCCTTGCGCTTATCGCTACTGGGAACCAATGCTGGCTTCGCCGGTGCTTGTGTCACCAGTTCGTCCATATCTAACTCCGGCATTCGCTTTGCAGTTTGTGTCGGAGTAAGAATCTTTTGCGTATACAGGTCTGGGTATTCAGAGATGGGGAAGGTTGATTCAATACCGTCCACCCACTTCCGATTGCCCTTTCTACCTGCAACGAGTTTATACCCTCTTAATGCGTGCCCCTCTACCGCACGCTTATGTGCGTAGGCATGCACCGCTTTCAAGAAGGCGGTAATTGTGTCTGCTCTCTGAAGGACATCAGCTACCTGATCGTCACTCAGTATATCTAAATTTTGTTCCACGGGTAAATCCTCGAAGTCTGTTAATTGTTCGGGGCAAAGGCCGAGTGCCGGACACCATCTGCAGTGATCGCCCATTTCGAACTTCGGGTTATCCTGCGTAGTAGCAAGCGCCCCGACGCGGAAGAGGTTCTCCCATTTGTTCATGTCGCCCATCTTCCACTCAGCGGACGTTATCCCCTCTGGGATACGGGGCTGTACGATAAACGCCTCTATACTCTCAAGGTCGTAATCGTGGAAAGGTCCCAGTGCGTAGAACGCAAGCTGCGGGTTATCCTCTGCCACGACCCTCACCCCCTTTCCGTACTTCAGATCGAAAATCTTACCGTCATGAAATGGTTTGACCAGAACTGCATCGCCTGTGCCGAACATACGCTCGTCTATCCAAGAGAGGTCAACGCGCTCCTCAACGAGGAGCTCATACCCGTCTGTCATATGGGAGCGGACAAGGTCTACGTACTCCTGTACGTACTCTGCCATCTCCTCGTCAACCACAAAACCGTTAAATGTCTTACCGATGTATTCCTCGCAGTCCGTACCCTTCAGCAAACAAGTCTCGCCGAGCTCATGAGCAGCCGTCCCCTCTTCTGCAAAGACAGAAGACTCCTGCGGCGGAGCATGTTCAGACAAGGGTACAGAGGCTGGGCACGCCAGCCATCTCTTGGAGCTAGATGCCCCTATGGTTGAATGCGCTAGTTCTCCCACTACAGTGCCCCCTCCATTTTTTTCCAAGTTTGTAGATATTCCATTTCGATGGCAATGATTTTTTCACACAGGTCAGATATTTCTCTGAGGTGTAGTGATTGACCAGACACATCGTGTACTGATTTGATTGACCACTGGTCGATATGAGCGACGATATGTGCCGCACAGGAGCGTAGCTCTTGCTCCGCATCTGCCTTCAGGTCGACCAGCTTCTGGGCATGTGCCTCATATTTCGCGTCGTCCTGTGAATCGTCTCGTGCTTCTGCGTAACTCATGCTTTTAACTCCTCTAATAGTATAGGGTAATCATCAACAGACACTGCTGCGATGTTCACACCGAACTTCGTGATGATCTTTTTGGTGGCTTCCTTACCGTGCTTCTTCGCATGTGCCTTTGCAGTCGCTCGGACATCTTCCATCTTGGGGATGTCATTGAGCGTAGCGTTCTTCTCCACTTCCTGCTCGACAGGAGTTGGATTGGTGAGCTGTTCACTAATCGTAAGGTTGTTCAACATGGCCTTTTCCAGATCGAAAAGTTCGTCTAGTATCTCTTTCTTCCGAGACAGGTATTCATCGATAGTCATTGCTTTCTCCATTTCTTTATTCAAAATTTCTCTATTTCTCTGTTGACCGAGAACCAAGTATCCAGTACTCTGAGCTTCCTGTCAACAATTATTTCACGCGAAGTAATCGAGACTGTTGAACAGCGGACTCATATCGCGATATGGGTCCTTTGACAAATCTACGGAGAAATAGGAGAAAGTAATAATGAGCACAGAAGGATGTAAACTTGCAGAGCCAAAAGAGGACATGACCCTTGCGGAATGGGTTACTCTGATGGGTGAGGTATACGTAGCATATGAGACAGGTACACCTGCCAGTACTGTGCGCTCGTGGCGTATTGAACAGGCCAAGCCGAGACCTGAGACGGCGAAGAAACTCATCCGACTGAGCGGAGGGCAGCTCGATTGGGAAGGTATTTATGGATGTGTAATGTGTGATGAGGAGTAGCGAGCTCGAGGTGTGCAGACAATAAATAAGAGGAGCGGTGTTGTGACATCAAGATTCCAAGAATACGCAAAGCCTTTACTGGCTGACGGGTTTCTCCCCGTACCCATCACGGAAGGGTCAAAGAGAGTAGTAGAAAAAGGGTGGACAGGCTATCTGGACCAAGGTCTGCCGGATGATGTACTTGAAGGGTGGATGCAGAAATATAATTCCGGGTCAGGTATTGGTATTGCCACTGGGGCTCGGGAGGACGAGAGCGGGGTCATTGGCCTCGATCTGGATTTTCTCGACAGAGAGGTGACCAAGGGGTTAATCGAACTCGCCCGGGAGATGTTTGGAGACGCTCCTATTCGTGTAGGCAAACGACCCAAGGCGTTGATGGTATACACCACGGCTGATCTGTTCGGAAAGATTACCACGCCCTACTATGTGCGTTCGGATGAACCGGACAAGACGGACAAGAGCAAGCGGTCGAGGATAGAGATCCTGTCCCGGGGGCAGCAGTTCGTTGCCTACCACACCCATCCGGACACAGGTAAGGAATACTATTATCTGGGCAAGGGAGACGACAGGGACCTATTAGGCTGGGGATACGATTTTCTGGAAGGAGTCACTCATGATGGGCTACTTGCGTATATAGAGAAGGCGGAAGAGCTCATCCTCAACAGTGGTTTCGAAGTCTGGCAAGGTAGCCGAGGCATGGACGGCTCTAGTGGTGGGTCGATGAAGGTTCTGGAGGATGACGACCTCGCCGATGTGGATTTCATGTTCGAGGATAAAGAGAAGGTGCTTGATGCATTGACTCATATTAGTTCCGAGGACTACGACGTCTGGATTCAAATAGGACAGGCGTTGCATTCCACTAAGGCAGGACAAGAGGCGTTCGAGGTTTGGGACCGTTGGTCTTATGAGGCCGCCAACTACGACGCAGAGATCATGGCTGACAAGTGGAAATCCTTCCACCATCTGAAAGAGGGCGGGGTGTCGATAGGTACGCTCTACCACTTTGCCCGGGAAAATGGCTGGGAAGGATGGGAGGTTGCATTGGAGGAGGCGGGAGAGGTTGTCGATGGAATCAACTGCGCCACCCCATCGAGTGCAGACGATTACAGAGAACGATATTGGTTCATGGAGACCGGCTCTCGCGTAGTCGATCTCTGCCGACCGTGTAACCTCGCAGTCTTACCATGGAAAGATTTCAAACTCGCACATTCGAACAATTACTACCTCGAGCGCGGAGCCCGGGGCGGGACTCGCAAGGTGGAGTATGCCGTAGAGTGGGTCCAGAGTGCCGACCGGCGTACTCTTATTGGAGAGACATATTACCCCAAGGGGGAAAAGGTTATCGACAAGGGTGGGATGACTTTCTTCAATGTCTATGAGGGGAGTGGGATTGTTCCTGAGCTCGGGGTGGATAAGGATGACCCCCGGTTGAGCGTGTTGTGGGCGCACATGGACTATCTCTTCGATAACGAAGAGGACCGGGAGCTATTCATGGATTGGTTGGCTTTCTCCATTCAACACCCCGAACGCAAATTACCATGGGCGATGTTGTTGCTATCCAGACACCACGGTGTAGGTAAGGGTTTCTTTGCCGAGTTCCTCTCACTTATGTTGGGTGCGCATAATGTAACTACATGTTCAGCGCAACAGCTTGCAGGTGAGGGGACCGCATTTAATGAATACATGCACCATGCTGTGTTAACTATCGTGCATGAGATCAAAGGTGGCCGGAAGTTCGAGGTAACTGACTATATTAAAAATATCATCACAGAGACACGTCAACATGTGAATGTAAAATTCGGTGGTCAGAGGACAGAAGCGGTTTTCAATAACATGTTCTTCATGTCCAATCACCCCGATGCACTGGCAATCAAGGCGGATGATCGGCGAATACAGGTCATCGAGAGCAGTGCAGAGGCACGCAATGCTGAGTACTACAGAGGGCTGTTCGATTGGCTGGATGACATGGATTGCATGAGGGCTGCACTGGGGTATATGGTCGAACGCGACCTCTCCGGGTTCTCTTTCAATGAGAGACCAAGAATGAGTAGCGCCAAGATTGGAATGATCGAGGCTAATATGTCGATCCATGAGGAGCAGATTCGTGCAGGTATTGACTTTGGCGAGGGGATCTTTGCTGCAGATATTGTCGATTTCAAGGACGTGAAAGCGTACATCGAGGCGGAAGTCTATAGCGGAAGGAAGGTGTTGGACACGGGTCGGATAAGTGAATTAGCACATATACTTGACGAAATCACAGGGTCTTTTAACTTCAAAAATCTTAAAGGGAAAAGGTTGAGCGATCGTCGACGCATTAAATTCCACGGAGCACCAGTGACTGTTAGGTGCGTTCGGAACTTCGATAAATGGGAAAATGCGGATACCACAGAGATCAGAGAGGAGCTCGAAAAGAGTAAATCTGAGGGGCTGGGGGAAGATTTTGGTGATGATTTGTGATTGCAGGGGAGGTACACGGGTACACGGGGTACACGGCATATTGAAGAAAAATGGAGTTGTGAGATTATAGAGGGATTTAATCGTGCGAGACATTTAGTGGGCGGGGTACACGGGTAGGCGTTAGGTACACGGCAGGTACACTTAAAGAGATTTGTTACGTACCTGAGCTAAGTTCTTATTTTTCTTTATAGTATAGGGTATAAGGTACGTAGGTACACTCTAATATATTAAAAGAGTATATAGAAAGGATATAAGGGGTATATAGGGGAGTGTTATATGTATGGTTACTAGGGGGAAATAGGAAAGGGGCGTGTCCACGTACCTCACGTTGGTGAAATGTTGGCTAACTGTATGAAAACAAAGAGGAAAATGATGAAAAAAAGGAGGGACACGGGGGGTACACCCCGTGTACTGTGTACCTGAAGCGGATTTTTGTGAAAAAATGGAGTAAAGTGGCGTTATGAGAGATTACGACGGGAATTACGAGGAAGATTACTTCGAGGCAATTGAGGAGTTCACCGAGGTAAGCGATGGTGAGGTTTTGGTTGTGGCGGAGTTGAGTGATGCGTTTCTGGATGAGGAGGCGTTTGCGGGTTTGGGAGAAGAACCTGAGCGGGATGATTCCGGGAGGGCGATCGGTCTTGGGAAGGGGAACTATGAGAGAGATCCGAAATGGCAGTCTAACCCGTGGGGTGTGACGGGTAAGCCAGAGGGGAGGGCGAAGAAGGAGGAGAGATTGGAGGCGGCAGGGTTACCTGTGAAGCGGGATCATTCGAGGAGGGAGAAGCTTACGTTTAGGCAGAAGAAGTTTGTGGAGGCTTTTGCCCGAGGGACGATGACCCAGACACAGGCAGCGAGAGAGGCCGGGTACGCCCCGGGGACGGAGCGCCAGAAGGCAACATGGCTGATGAACCCGGTGAAGAATCCGCACGTTGTAGCAGCGATCAAGGAGCTGCAGTTAGAGAATTCCAAGCGGTACGGGATTTCTCATGATCGGCATATGCGGGATTTACTGATGTTGCGTGATCAGGCGTTGGATGGGGGCGCGTTTACGGCGGCGATTGCAGCAGAGGTGAAGAGGGGGCAGGCTGGAGGGTTGTATGTGGACCGGAAGGAGATATTGCACGGGAAGATTGATCAGATGACCAAGGAGCAGGTGGTATCGAGGTTGAAGGAGTTGCAGGAGGAGCACAACGTGAGGGTGATTGATATGCCTGTGGAGGAGATCGAGGAGAAGATGTAGGCTTCTCCTCGGTCAGGTTACTTCGTGCGCCAACAGCGGACCCCTCTTTCGAGGGTGCGGGTTGTAAATTCCCACTTGCCGTAGACCCGAGGGGCCTGTTTTTTGAAGGTCCCTATGGCGGTCTGGATGGCGCGGTAGACTCGGATCGGTGGGCGCTTGGTGTTTATGACCCCGGGTCTGGATTCGGTGTAGATCATGAAGGAGTCACCGACCACCATGTGGGCGAAGGGGTAGATGAAGTTGGCTCCCATGTTCTCGCGCTTTTTGGGTGGAGGGATCGGGACACCCTTGTCGATCCCGGGGTAAACACTCTTGGCACCCTTGTAGTGCGGGTGTCGTTTGTGCGACCTTTTGCGGGTCGTTTGGATGGGATGGGTATCTTCCTCGGATACTTTTTCCTTTGGGGTGTCGAGGGTAATCGGTTTCACTGGAGCTCCTCTGCGAATAGTTGCTTGGCCTTGCGGTCTGCTACCTCACGGACCTCGTCATCGATGTAGTCTGGGTAGTCGAATGCTGCGCCCCGGTCTTTTTGTTCGGTTTTGTAGAGGTCGAGCGCCTTGCCCTTGGAGCGAATGCCCCGGATGAACCCGAGCGGTTCTTCTTCGAGGTAGGCTGCCCATGCCAGCCCGAGGCCGATGTCCTCGATGGATGCGCGGAAGGTGACCCGGAGGTCGATGCGTTTCTGTCCGTCTTTGGACATGGTGAAATTGTAGCTCATGGGGTATAGGTTCTGTTTTTGGGCTGTGATGTTTTCATTGCTTTCTTTCTCTCTTTCTAGTTAAATGTAATCAAGAGGTTATTGGCCTCTCGCCCCGTTAGGGGAGTTCAGGGTAGCACGAGGTATGTATACAGTGCAAGTTTTTTTCAAAAAATATAGGATATGATGGGAGGAGATGGGATATGAAGGAGTCGCAGTTCTGGAAAATTTTGAAAAAGGCCACAGACCACCGAGTCCACTGGATGAGATTGGAGAGCTGGTCCATGGCGGGTTTGCCTGATTTGCATGGGATTGTGGAGGGCGTGGAGTTTTGGGCTGAGCTCAAAATTGCCCGTGGTTCTCGAGTTGTTCTCTCTCCGCACCAGATTTCATGGCTAACAAAGCGATGGAGACTTGGAGGTAGGGCGGTGATTATCATTTATACCCCCTCAGACTGCCTCACAAGCGTTTACAGCGGTGATCAGGCGAAAGACATAGCCACCCTAGGGGTCAAGGTTGCGCCTCTGTATCGCGCTCCCTTAGCCGTATATGACGATGACTTAATCAACGCTATCCTTGAATGCCCAACATCTAAATAAGAATTCATCTCATTGAGCCCTTGAGGTCTGCGCCTCCGGAGGTCTGCGCCTCCAGAGGTCTGCGCCTCCAGAGGTCTGCGCCTCCAGAGGTCTGCGCCTCCGGAGGTCTGCGCCTCCAGAGGTAGGGGTACTGCAGTACCCCTACTGCCAGTAGGGTTATTGGGTGCTTGAGGGAAGCGGTCCATGCAAGTTTTTTTCTCTATATGTGATTGATCCGCAAAAAGATACCAGAAAAAAATATATACATCAATAGTTTTTTTATGTTATAGTTAGCACTCACTAGAAAGAAAGAAAGGATAAAAAATGTCATTACGAACAATAGCGAGCAGCAGTAATAGTAAGACCGGCGCGATAGCGACAACCTACCGGGCCGGGTCACGTTCATGTTTTGGTACATGCCCGGCGGATTGCGCATTAAACCCCGGGGCCGGAACTGCAGCGATTGACGCCGCGTATATGGCGGCGGTATATGACGCGGTCCCGGTTGGCGGCCTGTCATTCACATATAGCCATTTTGACTATACCCAATTACCCAAACCGACGATCGGCAAAACTGTTTTTAACTATAGCGCGGATACTATTGCGGATGCTATTGCGGCCTCCCGTTATGGTATCCCGGCGACGTTAACCGTTCCGGAAAAAACGGAACTTGCAAAAAAGATTAACGGTGTGAGGTTCATTACTTGCCCGGCGGAAACCGGCGACACCACATGTAAGGATTGCGGCGGCGGCAAGCCGCTATGTGCTAGGGATCGCGAGTATGTTATAGTTTTTCACG
>Ga0208670_100339_pt1 | contig 13671 bp, 10 predicted proteins | sample 24BtaG_FD_184098 | JGI IMG/M metagenome (GOLD analysis project Ga0208670, IMG submission 184098) | Marine viral communities from Cariaco Basin, Caribbean Sea - 24B_WHOI_OMZ_CsCl (SPAdes) (version 2) | ecosystem: Environmental > Aquatic > Marine > Oceanic | place: Caribbean Sea: Cariaco Basin...
TCGAGCGCCGTACCCACGATTACAAGAGGCACGGGACGACCAGCTTATACGCGGCCCTGAATATCCTGAACGGCGAAGTGATTGGGCGCATTACACAACGCCACCGCGCCAAAGAGTTTCTCGATTTTCTGCGACAAATTGATCGAGAAACACCGAAAGAGCAGGACCTTCATCTGATTCTGGACAACAGCTCGACTCACAAAACACCAGAAGTGAAGGCCTGGCTGGAAAAGCATCCCCGGTTCAAGCTTCACTTCACACCAACCAGCGCCTCTTGGCTGAATGCCGTGGAGGGCTGGTTTGGTCAACTGGAACGCCGCGCTTTGTACCGTGGCATTTTTACCAGTGTCGGCGAACTTAAGAAGGCGATTCGTCGCTTTATCCAAACTCATAATGAGAAACTGGCAAAGCCGTTCCGCTGGCACAAGAGTGCAGAATCGATTATGACTTCAGTGACGCGAGCAAAGCTGAGTGTTATTGATAATAAATAAACGGATTACCCAGACGGGACACTAGCACTCATGCTCGTCTCTGTGGTTCCTGAGCTTCGTGTGGTAAGCGACCATCGAATAATCCTTTAAAAGAATTTTCGGGTCTCGGGGCATCACCGCAGCAGATTTAATCGAAGCCAGAGACCTTTTTCTCACTTCGAACGAGTCTCGAATCTCGAAATCCTCATTTACGATTTGGCGAGACTCATCATCGAACCCGACCGGGCCGGCACCCCAGAAATTTCCACGGATTACGCCGGGCGCAACGTCATAGGTGACAAACCCGATACCCACAAACTCAGACTCACTCCAACGTTGCGGGCCGTTGTCGTCAAAAAGGCGAATAGATACCCCTCCGGTACCGGCCATCACCTGCGTATAGCCGATGGGATTCCGAAAACCATAGGCCATGGGGGCAGAACGTTGATAAACGTGATCGTGGCCTACGAGCAACAGATCAACCCCATATCGGACCAGAATCTGCTCCTGAAGCGACACAAGTGTGAAGTTAGCTGGTGAACGGCCCGCCTGGTCTGTCCAAATCGGGTAGTGTTGCAAAATAACGATGAAATCAATCTCACCCGCCAGGCGCCGAATAGCCGCCTTGGAGAGGTCAACTTCCATGTTGATCAGCTCCTCTGGTAACGAAAAATCCTCAATAACAGCGCCGGCGCTGCTTACCAGGAAATGGACACGCCCAACGTCAAAACTGTAAAAGGTGCTGCCGGGGTTTGATGCGGTCACCGATATACCTGGCTGCGGGTGCGATAGCCGACTTTTAAAGGCGCCAGCAGAACTTTTAAACGAGCCATCTTTATTCTCATGATTGCCAGGCGCTGCAAGCATCACGTGAGACGCCAGATACGGTTCGTTTTGATCAAACCAGGTGTCCCAAACGGGCTGATTACCGTCGGCGTAGGAAAGGTCGCCGGCTATCAGGCATAAATCTGCGGGGTGTCTGAGCAGCTCATCATGAACTTTCTGAGCGTTGGGCGTTGTGCCGTGGTCGCCGAAATGCACAAAGCGCCAGCTTTCTTCGGGAATCGGTTTCAGGGTATGAATGCCCGACCACCCGCCAATATCCGATCCTACCTGATAGAAAAGCGACCTGTTCGGATCCAGTGCCCGAAGAGTTACCCGGTGTGTTCTCACCTCAACGCCAAACGTCTCGCTGGGTTCGCTGACTTCCATGTCTTGAGGCAATGCCTGCCCTGATCCCCATTTGTCAACGAGCGACTCATCCTGAGTGTAACGAATGAAAGACTGGGGTTCATCGTGACCATCGGTAAACCAAGTCAGCGTTCTTGAGGTGTAGGGATCTTCCACAAAACTGGCGTGAATACCGCGCGGCGGATGAGTGCCGTCGCTCGGAAAGATCGACTCATTAACCTCAGGGGGTTCCGGGCTGGTGGGTTCTTCCGGCACGTCCGTAATGGGCGGCTCAGTAATGGGGGGCTTTGTGGGGCTGTCTGGTGGCGGCGCCAATGGCGTTGATCCGTTGTCGCTACCACCACCGAAACACCCGCTGATGCCCGCAACAGAGATGCCTCCTACGCCGGCCAGCAGAGCGCGCCGTGCTTTGTTAACTTCGTTGTCGTTCATTATAAAGTGCCTTGGCAGAGTATTAGAGTTTGTCGTATGGACAATATCATGCTATTCCGATGTGTCGGTTTTCTTACTGCCACAAAATTCACAATGAGGGTGGACACCCCGAGTTCGACACTTCCAGCCCGATTTCGGCCTGAAATCGGCACTCATGGCATGAGAATTCAGTAGCTTAGCCATCTCTTGCCGAATTCTTTGTAGTGACACGTTTTTCTCTTGATGTCTTGCCAGACATAGATTGAGCGGTCTATCGTAGTGACATGTTTGTCAAAGTCACCAAATCCGGTCCGCGCCGCTACGTGAAGCTCGTCGAGTCTTATCGCGACGAGGCCGGCAAGCCGCGCCAACGCGTGATCGCGACGCTGGGACGCCTGGAAGCCGTCACCGCCGGGGAGTCCAGCGCGCTGATCAATGGCCTGCTGCGCGTCACCGGCCAGCCGACGCTCGAGGAAGGCACCGGCGAGACCGACTTCGCGCCGGCGCGTTCCGTGGGTGATACCTGGCTGCTGACGTCACTCTGGAAAGAGCTCGGCCTGGATGACGCCTTCCGGCGTGTCTTGCGTAGCAAGCGCCAGTTCGATGCCGAGCGGCTGCTGCGGGTCATGGTGTTCAATCGGCTGTGTGATCCGGAATCCAAGCTCGGGGTGCTGCGCTGGCTGGAAGATGTACTGGTGCCCGACGTCGACACGGCCTCGATCAGTCACCAGCATCTGCTGCGCACCATGGATACCCTGTCGGACTGCAGCGAAGCTCTCAATGACGTTCTGGCACAGCAGCTCAAGCCACTGATCGACCAGGAACTCTCGATCGTCTTCTACGACCTCACCACGATTCGGGCAGAAGGCAGTACCTCACTCGACGGTGATCTCCGTCAATACGGTCCCTCGAAGGAGGGCGGCATCGCCCGCCAGTTCATGCTCGGTGTCGTGCAGACGGCGGAAGGCTTGCCCATTCACCACGAAGTCTTCGATGGCAATGTCGCGGAAACCCGCACGTTGCTGCCGACCATCGAAACGGTGGTCAAGCGCTTCAACGTGAGTCGAGTTGTGCTGGTCGCCGACCGTGGCCTGCTCTCGCTGGACAATCTGGCCGCCCTGTCCGCCGTACGTATCGAGGGTCGCCCTCTGGAATTTATCCTGGCGGTGCCGGGACGCCGTTATGGCGAGTTCGATGCGCTGCTGAAGGCGTTTCACCAGACGCATTGCCAGGACGCCGAACGCGAAGCCTACGGCGAGATGGCATGGCAGGACCATCGGCTGATCGTGGCGCACCGGCCGGAGGTCGCGAAGGCGCAGACGGCGGCACGCGATCAGAAGATCGAGGCGCTGCAGGCCGATGCGCGCCAGTGGTTCGAGAAACTGGACAATCAGGATGCCGGGCGGCGCTATCGTGGCAGAAAGCTCTCGGATGCCGGCGTCACCGCCAGGTTCTACAAGGCCGTCACCGACGCTCACCTCGGGCATATCCTGAAGGTCGATCTGACCGCCGAGACGTTCAACTATGTCCTGGATCAGCGGGCGCTCGATCGCGCCAGGATGATGGACGGCAAGCTGCTGCTGGTCACCAACATGGCCGACCACGACCCGCAGGAGATCGTAGAGCGCTACCGGGCGCTGGCAGACATCGAGCGCGGCTTCCGGGTGCTGAAGAGCGACATCGAGATCGCACCGGTCTACCACCGGCTGCCGGATCGTATCCGCGCCCATGCGCTGATCTGCTTCCTCGCGCTGGTGCTTTACCGGGTGCTACGAATGCGGTTGAAGGCCAGCGATCACCCCTTGTCACCGACGCGGGCACTGGAAATTGCCCGCAAGATTCAGTTCCACCAGGTCCTGCTGCACCGTCGCGAGACGGCGAGCGGCTTGACCAAACTGAAGCCTGAACAACGCGACCTTTTCGAAGCGATTGGCCTGCCGGCACCGACTGCATCTCGCTTGTAGTGCCAATTTTGAAAACGCGTTTTCAGGTTAATCAGTGGTTTACGCTTCTATCTGTCGAACTCGGGCGGTCCGGTCATATAAACCGTTGGAGCGCCAACCTAAGGTTGATGCCGCATCAGAGACGGATACTCAAATACAATCGAAAATAGCAACCAGCGCCATAACTCCACTCTGCACCACGCTCAGCACAGACACTTCGTACACGCTGGACGGCACCACTACGGGAGGCTCATACTGCTATCACTTTGAAATAACGCAGCGTGCCAAAACACAAGTGTTCTTGACTGGACAAAATGCCAATACGGATTTCGCGCTGACGTTGGTGAGGCACGAGGAAGACGATACTCTGACGTCACTTGGGACATCGGACCAGCCCGGTAACGCCGATGAAGGGCTTCTGGCACTTACGCAACCTGGAAACTACTACTGGTTGATGGATGCTAATGCCTCGGATGGATCAGCCTTTCAGTTTGGGGCAATAGTGAATACAGCTATAGATGCCCATGAGCTAAATGACGCAGTAAGCCTGTCAACAACTATCCCAAATAACCGAACTCCTATGATCGGGAGTATGGACAGCGCCCAGGATATTGATTATTTCAATTTCGTTGCAGAAAATGGACAGGATTTGCAGATCCGTTTGACAGATATACTAATCAGAAACAAAGTAAGCGAACATCACCCGGCGATATACGCCAGGTCCGGATGACCGAAAAAAGACTTCAATAACCGGGGTAGTTTCTGTAACCGCCGAAGTTGTCGATAAACGATATTCCGAAGTTGGTCTTTGCTGTTTATGATCTTTTTTCCGACGTGGTGGTATTTGATGTAGCCCCAAACGGACTCATCAGGATTCAGTTCCGGTGAGTAAGGCGGCAGGAAGAACAGCTTGAGCTTGCCGTTGAGGCCCTCCACGTATGCCCGGACCCGGCGGGCATGGTGCACTGGATGGTTATCCAGAATCAGGAATATCGGCTTTTCGGCGTCTTGTACCAATGCTTTGAGGAACCCAATGAAGGCGTCCGTACTCATTGTCCCTTCAATGGTTTTGAACCGAAGCTCTCCACGGGGGGAAATGGCAGAGATCATATTGATGCTGAAGCGACTACCGGTATTGCGAATCACCGGCGTTTCTCCGATGGGCGCCCAGGTAGTGCCACTATGGTAGTCAGAACGTATGCTGGCCTCATCACCAAAATAGATGGTGGCGCCGACCTTCTTGGCTTCTTTGCGAATCTCTGGGTAAGTTTCCTCTTTCCACTGCTTTACAGCCTCTGGCTTCTGCTGGTACGCCCGGTGCAGTGGCCTTTGCGGTGTCAGCCCCAGGTTGCGAAGCAGGCGACCGACAGAGACATCACTGAGTCGAACGTTGAACTTTTGCCGGATCAACTCCCGTACCCGACCCCGGGTCCACAAGGCAAAATCGAACTTCAACTGGTCCGGGGTAAAGGTGGTAATCCAGGTGTAAAGCTCCCGAATCTGTTCGCCGCTAAGCTTTTTCGGACGCCCGGGAATCTCTTTGGCCTTCAGTGCGTCAAACCCACCTTCACGGAAAGCAGCCAGCCATTCATAGATACGGGCCCGGCTCATACCCAGGGCTTTGATGACAACTTCAGGACTTTCACCATCCATAACCTGTTGGACAGCACGAATGCGAAGAGCTTCCAGAGTTTTATGATCCAGTTTACGACCGTCAGTATGGCGCATGAGTAGGCAACTCCGATAAGGTCGGTTGAACAATGCCTACATTATAAATGATGTCCGCTTACTTTTGTACTTCTTGGTAATTAGTTGCGAAGGAATTCTGAATAGGAGCGTCGACGCCCACTTAATAGGTTTTCTGGCGCCGGCGTTCTTTTTGGCTCACTCAAGAAAATGTTCAAATAGACAGGGAATCGTGTTCGAGTTATCAGTTTGCCCCGACATCGTAACGATGCCGCCTGCCTCATTTTCACGGGGCAAGCGGAAAAGGGGCCGCATTTTATTGTGTCCCCGTGGGGATTTTACTATTGGAAAGGCCTTCATACTTGGTTCAACTAAATACTAGCTAAACGTCACCTCCTATCCATATCGGTCATCGAAAGGGTTCGGGTACGATCAACTCATAAGTACGACCTAGCCCCAAGAGGCCAGTTATGCCAGACGGCCCTCTCTGTGAGCTGAAATACAGTCGTGAGCCGTCTGGTGTGAAAGCCGGTCCTGTAAGTTCACTCCCGCCACCTGGTACTTGCAGCAATATTTTGGCTGGCTGGTTGGGCACCATAACCATCAGTCGCATGGCATCGCCGTCTTCGGCCACTACTATGTCGCCCGCGGGGCTGACGACTAAGTTATCTACATCGTCGAAGCCGGCCTCGCCCACCCCTTCCAACTGGGAGTTATCGAATACTACCTCGATCAAACCATTGTCTACGTCCAAAGCGTAGACCCGGTTGTCGCCCTTGCAGGCGAAGAAAACCACTGCCCGCAGTGGGTTCTCGTAACCAGATACAGTATCCTGGGCCCCCTTGGGCCAAAACTGAATCCAGATGCCTTCCCCTCCTTTGAAGCGAGTACCAGGCGCGCCTACGCGAGTGCTGTTCTGGATTTCTTTCCGGACTTTGCTTTGTGGACGGTCGGGAGACTGCACGTCCACCCAGCTTACCCGGTGAATTTCCCGCGCGGCCTCTAAGTCCTCCATATAGGCACCGTTTTCGTAACCATTTACTTCCAGTACCTGCAATCGGCCGTTGTCTAAATCGAGCCCACTGGCGCCATTAATGGCGCTGACTCGACCCGAGGAAACAAACCGATATAGGCGGCCGTCGCTTTCGTCTTCGGTCATAAACACCGTCCCGGTTTCCATATCTACCGCGGCAGCCTCGTGTTTAAACAAGCCCAGTGCGGGGTGCGACTGGGCTTGGCGTGGAGTACCCAAAGGGTCACACTCGTAGACTTTGCCGTCGAAGATTTCTTCACAGGATAGCCAAGTGCCCCAGGGTGTGGCGCCGCCAGCACAGTTGATCCGTGTGTTCTTCAGGATTGGATAGGCATCCACTATTTCTCCGTCGGCGCCGAAGCGCAGCGCGCCAACGCCGCCGGGTAGAAATTCACTGTTGGACACGTAAACCCAGCCGCCATCACCCACGGGAAATACCGCGCCGCCATCTGGCAAGGGGTGCCATAGGTATCCGAGCGCGTTTGAGGTTGGTTGGCGACCTGCGATGGCTACCAATCGCAAGGCGAACCCAGCAGGGATCAGAACACCATCCACTCCTGAGTCTACCAATGGGCCAATATCTGCCAGCGGACCTGCTTTGAGAGGGAGTTCCCTGGCCGCAGGAGGCGGTTCGGATGGTGATGCCGGGTCTTGTTTGTTGGGCCTGCGATCACCGTCACCGCCCGTCAATGAAGGGCCGGACGATCCGCCACCACAGGCTGCAAGCGCTGCAGCGCCACCACTGAGGAACATCAATTGCAACATTTGTCGGCGTGAAAAAGCCATGACTTGTACCACCTCACTTCAAAAGTTTGAGTAATATTAGTACGAGTAGATGACGTTCCGGTGACGTTACTCTACCCCATAATATATTTTAAGGGATAAAGGAGCGTGCCATAGCGAACGGCGTTTGGCCGTGCACCACGACCATTGAGCAGGGTAACTATGGATTAAATTCCGATCATAGTATCTACCTGCTAGTTGAGTGTTTGAATATGGGGAGTTGAAGCTCATTGTTGATCTAGCCAGTCATCATCTTGTCATTAAAGGCTGGCTTACTGATCCGCTATTAGGAGGGTCAATATGCGACAGTTACAGTTAGCTTATTTGCGGTCGTCTCTGATAGCGATCGCCACAATAATGTTAGGAGCCTGTGGTGGTAACGGCGGAGGTGACGAGGTTGCACCTAAGTCTCCGGATCTTTCGGAAGCTTTTAACGCTCAAGTTAGGATACAAGGAAACGGGCATATAACGAGTTTATCGAGTCCGTTTGACTGCTTTGAGAGTTTCTGCTCGGCTCGTACTGAAGCTCCTCTGGAGGTTCTCGCAGTGCCTGCGTCCGGATATCGGCTAATAGAATGGTCCGATCCCAAGTGTGGTGTTGGTCAGACATGCAAGCTTGATGCGACGCCTCTGACGGTGACTTTCCAAAAACTCCCCCCGGAAGTCCCCAGCGGAAGTTGGATCGGAGGAGATTTGCATGTGCATACTGACCATTCATCAGATGGTAGTTTGCCGCGCCAGACATTTGGCGACGCGGCTCGCGGAAATGTTTCAGTAGCCGATCAGCTTGGGGAAGCGACCCGTATGGGCTTAGATTTTCTCTCTCTGACTGATCACCGGACGTATGATCAGCATTATGATCCCTTGTGGGACTCTGCCAGCCTACTGCTAGTTCCAGGTGAAGAGGCCAACGGCCGGCCTCACTCAACCGTTCATGGGGCAGTGGATATGCTTACTCAAGCATCGGTGCAAAACGATAAAGGGGAGCTGGCTCGTCTTCAGCAATCCATCTGGGATGCCCATAGCCAAAATGCTGTTTGGATTTCAGCCCATCCAGAAAAGGACCTTATGCATGATGATGGAACTTTGAAAGTATTGGCCGATGCTGTTGGTGTAGATCTGGTTGAGGCTTGGAATAATGCGAAGAAGCCTGATGTTGCGATTGATTACAGTGAGAACCGGTGGAATGCTGGGTATCGGTTTGGCGTGGCTGGAGCGAGTGATAACCATTTTCGTGAAGTGTGGTTAACTCATGGGCCGGGGAAACCGACGACCCGTACTTTTGTAGAGAAACCGTCCCAGCGGGCACTCCTTCGAGCGCTGAAACAAGGTCGTACTCACGTCGGGCATCGTACAGACGGGCCGTTTGTTACGTTTGAAGCTGACTTTGAGCATCAAGGGTTTACTGCTATGGCCGGGGATGAGGTTGTCGTTCCTACCGGCTCGAAGGGGATGCTCAGAATTCGGCTTGAAGGTGCCCAGGGCCAGCGGGTACTGGTTTATCGAAGTCCTGGCCGCAGTGCAGGGCCTATTGCTGAATTCCGCCCTAAAGATGCTTTTGAAGTCCACACTTTACCGGTGGAAAGTCGTGGTGAATCTGAATGGTTTCGGGTTGAGATTCGATCGTTATTGGGGCAGTTACGTGGGCTAAGCTCGCCCATTTTTGTAAGCGAAACCCGAGCGCATCCCCAAGTTGACTGGTTACCAGAGGAGACAAATGGTACAGATGGTGCACGCTGGGTTTTTGGCGCTTTAGGCTCGTATAGTGGGTTCGCGGACGCTGCGCGAAGTGGCAGCCGGTTGCACATTGTAGCTGAAACCCACAGTAGCACCGGCAGCAAAATTGTCTACAAGCACATTACTGAAACTAATGTTGTTCAGCCAAAGGTTATTTCTGGGGCCGATGAGGGGGCTAGGTTTGCCAGAGTTGCGGCGGAAGGTGAACGAGTGGTCGCTGTGTGGCAGGACAGCTATAGTCAGACCCCGTTACGCACGCGTATTCGCATGAACCAATCTGAAGACGGAGGGAAAACTTGGGGGAGGCCGGTTACGATTCGTCAGGTTGAAGGGCGTTCAGAGCACCCAGTTCTGGTATTGGGTTCTGGTGGCGAACCATTGATCGCCTGGCAGGAAATCCAGGCCGGCGGTGCATATGATGTCTGGTTTGTGGATTTTGCGATTTCGAGTGAACCGGAGAATATAAGTGAGGCGGGTAAGATCATTGTACACCCTCATAGCCGTGACAGCCGCTCCGCCCGATATCCTGCCTCGTTGTGGCCATCGTTGGCTGTTTCGGGTTCGGGTGAGATAGCTATTGCGTGGCATGATAACCGCACAGATCCTGACCCTCTTTGGACTGGGTCCGCCGGTGTGGGTGAGGGAACGGCCCCGGATAATTGGCAGATCATGGTCAAGCGCCGTGGTGTTGAAGGTAAAACGTGGGGCGAACCACTTTCTGTAGGTATGGATGAGGAAGCTGATCAACACCCGAGCCTGGCTTTCGATAACGAACAGCGTTTGATACTTGCTTGGAACAGAAAACCGTTAAAATCGTCGGGAGCCTCTTGGTCTCTGGGTGTTGCTCGTATAGAAGGCGACGCTCTTACGCTTTTATCTGCAGGCCACGATCATGAAGGGCATCAGCAACGCCCACGCCTTGCACGCTCAGATAAGGGTGTGATGCAGATGGTGTGGTATGAGGGAGGGAGCGATGATTGGCGCTGGAAAATAAGCCAGAGCATGCTAGAGGCCGGGAGATGGTCAGAAGCTCAGCGGCTGAATGCTCCAGGTAACAACAGTTGGCCGGTGACAACGGGCGATGAGATCGTTTTTACCTCCTCACGCTATGCCAATGCGCTTCAGAGGGACCCAACACACATGATTCTAACCGTTAGGTGATGACGTAAAGTGCTGTACCTGTCTGTTGGGGGGGGCGGCTAGGGGTGTGCGGCGCCCCCATCTGGCAAAACCCCAACGGGCGGGAAGCTCGTTGGGATCTTTATTGCGCTGAATCTAACACTTGCTTGCTTTCAGGCATACGAAAAATAGCTCAGTCATTGTTCTTGAAAATCAGGGTGTGGGAGAGTGTTACTGTCGGACTAATAAAGATTCGGTATCGTGACAGGCCCCAGCTCGGTGGAGCATGGGGCCTGTCAGCTTTACTGCTAGAGACAACTATTATTCACTGGGTTAATCGTATTTAGTTATCTCTGCAGATGTATGCATCAGAAGATTTACGACGCTGGTCGCCGGTTGGTATCGAGCTGGGAGGAGATCTGTACCTAAAATGACATTGAGTACGGTGCTTTTCCCAGCATCAAATTGGCCAAAAACTCCGATAGTTGTCTTACCCTTTAAGTGCCCCAAGAGCGACTCGGCATTCTCGAAAGGGCTGAGTACATTTAGGCTTTGAATGTAGGAGTGAGATGAGTTCTCAATAACTTTTTTTGCCGAGTTGATTTTCTCCAAGGTGTCAATGGCCATTTATTTTGACCCACCTTTGGCCAATAAAATTGACCTACCCTTTATAGTCTAACTTGTAACTTTCTGCTTCAGTCGATAGCTTTCTCCTCCCAACATAAAGATGTGTGAATGATGGATAACCCGGTCAATGATCGGCACCGCCACGTTGTCGTCGTGGAAGAACTCACCCCAGCTGGTGAAGTCCTTGTTGGTGGTCAGGATGATGGACCGGTATTCGTACAGGCTGTTGATCAGCTGGAACAGGTTGTACCGGGCCTGCCGGGTCATGGGTAGATAGCCCAGTTCGTCGATGATCAGCAGGTCGTACTTGGCCAACTGGCTGACCCGCTTTTTCAGTTCCCCTTTCATTTCGGCCAGTTCCAGTTCTTCCACCAGATTGTAGTGGCCAAGTTCACTATGCTACTACACTGCAGACCAAGCTGGTCTCTGAGGCCCCGCTGATAGGGCATCCGAAGGCGCTGGGAATGCAGGTAGCCAATAGATCGTCCCCTCTAAATGAGCATTGATGCCCTGACTTAGAGCTGGTTGTCGGGCCCCAAAGACCGCCTTTTGAGCTTTGCGAGCTGTAACGTTATGGAAATACCTCAGGCCCAAATATATCCATTCTTTTTTGGCCGTCTGACTCGTGACTCCTGTTTCAAGGAGCTCCAATAACCGCTTTTCAATGCGTTTGCGTTGGTTCTGTAGCGACGACTTGGCTGGCATGAGGAGTTCATAGGCATGCTGGTTTTTGAGATGGCTGATGAAGCCTGTAAGGGCCGCTCGTTGCCCTGGTTTGGCTTCTAGATAACGATTAAGGTGCCTTTGGCCCAGGCTTGAATGTCCGGCAGCTTTGAGCAGAGCGATCGCGGGTGTTAACGCAAGCCTGACAGAACGGAGGCTGGTTCTGCCTGCGGCATGACGTTGCTCTAGAACACGAAGGTAGTCCTCTGCGAGCTGACGATAAGAGGAGTTTGTGGGTAGTTGGTCCATCAAGTTTTGAATTTGCCGACTCTCGGCTGCATGCCGAAACTCGTCGACACTGATACTCCACGAATGAACTTCGCCAAGCCACTGAGTGAAAAGTCGGTGGCGTCTCATTTGTTCCGGACCAAAAGACCGCACCAAGCTGTCTGCGTCAGGGATGCACCTCCATTGACGCTCAATTTCCTGCAAGAAGCAGGCATAGCGATTTAATCGGAGTGCAGCATATTTGTAGCCTGATCTGAGGCTCATCCACGTCCCGAAGCTCTCAAAATCTTGTGTCACCTGCCTGGTCTGGAAAAGCGCAGAATTGATCTCGATCCTTTTCCGAAAGGCACCGCGCCAATAGCAATCTTCACAACGGCTGCCATACCCTGCAGGCATCGTTTTTTTGCAGCTAGGGCACTCAAGATAGCCGCGCGTGAGGCATTTTCTGCAAAGTTGCTGCTCGGCCGGCCCCTCAAAAAGCTGACGATTGCGTCGGCAAGCGGCACAGGTGCCGCGAAAGGTACCGGCGCAAGCAGGACAAATACGTTTTCCTTCGTGCACTCCGGTAATCCGACTCAATCGCCTGGAAAGAGTGCCGCAAGCTTCACAGGGCTCTTGGACACGAAAGTAAACTGAACACGCATTACAGACTGGCCCGTACTGTGAAATCCGACCAGTTCGATAACGAGTTTTGCCGCATCGAATACATGGCTTGTTTCTCTCGCAGGCCCGACAAATAGCTTCTGGGTGAGTGCGAGGCAAGCGTGCGGGATTTTGACATTTTGGACAGTCAGCTCTGACGAAAACCCGGGCGTAGCAAGTGCCGCAGTAGCGATGACCATGATAGATCCGATGAATTGTGACGGGACGCTTCCCGCACTCGTCACACTCGGTTTGGCGCGGTCGTTTTTTAGGAGCAGTCATCGTTGCCTCATTTCCAGCTTCCGCTGGAGTCGGGCCATCATCCGCTCCACCTCTCTGCGAGGTCGAGGTCCAGGCTTGCGCGTAGTCGCCGTTTTTCTCTGCTTACGCTTCGCATCCGGCAGTTGGTGAAGAAGATCCTGAATAGCGGGCGGCACGGAATCTATGTCTTCTGTAAGACCTTGCTTCGATATGCCGGATTCGATCAGTTTTGACTTGAAGTCCTCCTGAATGACGGTGATGAAGCCCCAAACGGTTCTCAGGAGCGCTTGCCGGGAAGCTATGGGGAGCCACTCTGTATTGGTGCCGGAATGGAGAGGGAAGCCATCCGGTACATCAATGTCGAGGAGCTGAAACAGGTGTGATTGGGTATCAGTGTTCGTACAGGCAGACCGACGAATCAGCGACACGAAAAAGTTCAACAGTTGAAACCAGTCGAAGACAGTTCCTTCTGCAATTGGTTGCCTAAAGAAGCCTGTTACAAGTGCCTGGTCAGTAGCTTGTTGGAGTGCAGCTGCGTAGGGATCTGAGGTGGACCCCATCAGTTGGACAGCCTGAAGGTGCAGTTAAGCTCTGATCCGGCTGTATTCCCGGCTCAAGCTGCCAGGGTCATGGGTTGTTGGTAGTACACTTCATCCGGTGTTTGGTAATCAAGGGTTTGGTGGTACCGGGCCTGATTGTAATGCCGGAAGTACCGGTGGAGCGCCTGCTTCAAGTGGCGTCCATCCTCGAAGGCTGTGAGGTAGACGCACTCGTGCTTGACGCTGCGCCAGAGCCGTTCCACGAAGATGTTGTCATG
>Ga0208670_100343_pt1 | contig 13630 bp, 8 predicted proteins | sample 24BtaG_FD_184098 | JGI IMG/M metagenome (GOLD analysis project Ga0208670, IMG submission 184098) | Marine viral communities from Cariaco Basin, Caribbean Sea - 24B_WHOI_OMZ_CsCl (SPAdes) (version 2) | ecosystem: Environmental > Aquatic > Marine > Oceanic | place: Caribbean Sea: Cariaco Basin...
GTTTGCCAGCAGGGTTTATTACTCAAGCCCTGCCAGCTATTTTGCGAGAGTATGAGGTATCGCTACAAATGATAGGGCTGTCTGGGTTTTTACTAATCCCTTGGGCCTTAAAATTTTTATGGGCACCGGTGGTAGATAAGTACTTTGTGACTAAATGGGGCCGTTCACGCAGTTGGATTTTACCCTTGCAGTTAATTTCGGCAGGTATTGTGGCAGTGGTGGGTCTGTTTAACCCGCATCAATTAAGCTCAGCTAACACGCTTTGGGCAATCTATGGGCTACTTTTTTTATTGAGCTTAATAGGAGCGACCCATGATGTGGCCGCTGACGGTCTAGCCACGCGGTCATTAACGAGCTTGATACGCAATAATCCTTCCTTGCCTGCGGTGAAAAATCCTTATCAAGGTATGGGCAATGCCGCACAAGTCATTGGTTATCGCATAGGGCTGATTTTAGGAGGCGGGGTATTGCTACTGGTCTTAGGGCAATGGTCTTGGCGTTATAGTTTTTTTGCTATGGCAGCTTTGATTGTACTAAATACGCTGCCCATCTGGCGTTATCCTGAAAATAAATATATTCCCATTATAGTATCTGACTCGGAGCCAAAGACGGTCAACAATGAGGATATCAGCCACCAATCTAAAGCACCGCTGACCCTTGCTTCAGTGAGTCGTTATATTCAGGAGCATTATGGTTACTTTTGGCAAGACGCACACATGCGCGCTTGGTTTACGGTGTTGCTGACGTTCAAAATTGTGGATGGTGTGTCAAGTGGTATGGTAAAACCGATGATGGTAGATATGGGGATATCGACTGCCAGCATTGGATTGTGGGCCAGTGTGCTAGGGTCTGTAGCATCTCTGGTGGGCGCTGCTTTGGCCGCTTGGCTATTAAAGCGAATGGCCCATCATAATGCGTTGATCGCATTCAATGCCTTACAGGTCGCTACCACCGCTTTATATGTGGGCGTAGCGGTGGGGTTTGAACACCCAAGTTGGCTTGGCTTTGATAGTCAGGCTCAGTCGGTAGCTTTTTGGTGGGCATATGCCGCTAACGCTATCGAGCATCTGGCAGGGGCGATGGCATTGGTAGCCATGTTGACCATGATCATGCACTATGCTCGGCACGATAAAGCGGGCAGTGATTTTACCACCCAAGTATGTTTATTGACGGTTTTTAGTGGTGGGGCACATTTGATTAGTGGCTTTATAGCGGCTCAGGTCGGCTATAGTGGCCATTTTATATTAAGTGTAGCACTAGGTTGTCTTTGCCTATTGCCATTGATTTATTGGCGTAAAAGATTTGCCAGCTAAGTAGCTAATTCGTTCTTTTATTGAAAGCTTATGACTTATATTTAGAGCTATCATTTGAATTTTTAACGTCAGCTAAAGCATTGAAGTTAGCGCCAGTTATTGGATATCAGCCAATTAAAGCCGGTAGTTAACAATTAGCGAAATGTCCTAAAGCAGTATTTCTAGCACGAATTTACTGCCAATAAAGCCGATGGCCAATACCACAAAAGCAAGTATTGTCATATTGGCGGCTCGGCGACCGCGCCAGCCATACTTCCAATGTCCGAACAACAAGTACCCTAGCATTAGCCAAGATAACATGCTTAGGATTGTTTTATGAGCAATGTGCTGAGCCAGCAAGTCGTTGACATAGACAAAGCCAATAGCCAAAGCAAGGGTAAGTAGACTAAAGCCTACCAAAATCATGTCGAATAATAACGACTCCATACTTTGTAATGAGGGCAGTTTATTGACCCAGAAACGCTGGTTGGTTTTGTGCTTAAGCTCACGGATTTGAATGCGTAGAATGATGGCCTGTACGGCTGACATTAATAAGACACAATAGGCCGCAATAGATAAGATAATATGAGCTTCTAGCCCTTCACTTATCTCAGTTAAGGGGGCGTAAGGGGCCACGCCAAAATAGCCCAAGCTCAAGCCAATGATAGCAGTAGGGGCGGCAAACAGGCCGAGACTTAGAATAGGTCGGTACAGACAAAACAGCACATAAAACAGCACAAAGTAAAAGCTGGTTAAGCTGGCGGTATTAAAGACATTGAAGTTAAGACCATGTATGGTGAATATATTAGGATATAAGGTCACCGCATGTGCCACTAGAGCCACCACTAGCATACCTAGGGTAAAGCCCTTGGCGATAGGTTTCAGACGTAGCAAAGCCCAAACCAAGTGACAGCTTACAAGAAGGTAGATAATAAGGGCGATGACGTAGGCAAGCAACACGGTATTTTGGTCCCCAAAGAAATCGAGTTAACAAATTAGGTCGTACAATGTTTGATATACTAGATGTGGTATTCTGTGCATCAATAAAAATGTCAGCCACTAAGGTTGTCAGTAGCTGAAAGTGCCAGCAACAGGGTACAGCTGATTTATCACCAAGCAATCATACCCTAATTTAGCATAGAATGACTCTTATTTGCGATTGCTCTACAGTTAAAGCTATGCTTTTGTTAAAATTAACATTTTAAGGGTTTGCCCCTAGTATCATTAGGATAGATTGACGGTTATTGCTCAAAACAAAGTAGTTGCCTTGAATTAGAAGGTAGATAGCCTGATTAATAGTTTATTATAAATGCTTAGCCCATGAGATATGCCCCATACTGACATTAAAATAATGTAAAAGAGTTTATCAACCAATTTTGCTAAACTTGCCTAAAATTAAATTAGGTCACTGTTGATTATGTGTCTATCAATGATGTGACGATAAATAAATTGTTTAATCACCAAAAAGCAGAGAATGACCCTATTGAGCGGTTTTTGTTGGTAAATTTTATTACTAATTTAGCTCAGCCATTAATTTTGAATACCCCTTAATTTCACAGACGTTTTATCGAGAAAACCTTATGTTTGATACTCTAACCGAACGACTTTCTGGCAGCCTGCGTAAGATTTCAGGCTCAGGTCAGTTAAATGAAGACAATATTAAAGACACCCTGCGTGAAGTGCGTATGGCGCTACTAGAGGCAGACGTTGCTTTACCGATCACTCGTGACTTCGTTAAGCGTGTGAAAGAGCAAGCGTTGGGTCAAGAAGTATTAAAAGAGTTGGCGCCAGGTCAAGCCTTTGTGAAGATCGTTTATGACGAATTGACCGAGATGATGGGCAGTGCCAATCAACAACTAGAGATGACGGGTAAGCCGCCCGTAATATATCTGCTAGCAGGTCTACAAGGTGCTGGTAAAACCACTACCGCAGGTAAACTTGCTAAGTATTTACAAGAGCGTCATAAGAAAAAAGTAATGCTGGTATCGGCTGACGTTTACCGTCCTGCAGCGATCAAACAGCTAGAACAAGTGGCGGCACAGGTAAACGCTAAGTTTGTTAACTCAAGCACTGATGAAAACCCCATTGATATTGCCAAGCGTGCTATCGAAGAGGCGAAGCTTCAGTATCAAGATATCTTGATTATTGATACCGCGGGTCGTCTACATATCGATGAAGCGATGATGGATGAGATTAAAGCGTTGACCGCTGCAGTTAATCCCTCAGAGACTTTATTCGTTGTTGATGCCATGACCGGTCAAGATGCCGCCAATACTGCTAAGGCATTTAATGATGCCTTACCGCTGACTGGGGTTATCTTAACCAAGACCGACGGTGATGCACGTGGTGGTGCTGCCCTTTCAGTGCGTGCCATTACTGGTAAGCCTATTAAGTTCTTAGGTCGTGGTGAAAAACTAGATGCCTTAGAAGCTTTCCACCCAGAGCGTATTGCACAACGTATCCTAGGTATGGGTGACGTGCTAAGTCTGGTAGAAGAGGTCGAGCAAAAAATTGACCGTGAAAAAGCCGAAAAAATGGCTAAGAAAATCCAGAAAGGGGGCGAGTTTGACCTTGAGGATTTATTGACCCAGTTCCAGCAAATGAAGAATATGGGTGGCATGACTGGATTCTTAGATAAGATGCCAGGTATGAGCGGTGCGGGTGTCAAAGAAGCGTTAGAAGAAGCGAAACCAGAAGAAAAAGTGAAAGAAATGGAAGCGCTTATCAATTCAATGACTCCTTATGAGCGCAAAAACCCAGATAAGATTAATCCAAGCCGTAAACGTCGTATTGCTGCCGGTTCTGGTAAAGAGATTCAAGACATTAACCGTTTGCTTAAACAGCATAAACAGATGGCGAAAATGATGAAAATGCTGTCTAAGCCTGAAGGCCTGAGCAAAATGATGAAGGCGGTACAAGGCTTAACCGGCATGGGTGGCGGCGGTTCTGCTGGTGGCCCATTGTTTGGCGGTGGCCAAAACAATGCAGGGGCTAAATCTGGCGGTGCGGGTGGTATGCCACCCTTTGGTTTAGATCCAAGTAATATGCCAAGTAAAGAAGAGATGGAGCGCCAAATGAAAGAGCTTGAACAGAAGTTGCCACCAGATTTCAAAAAGCGTTTCTAAGATAAAGTCTTAAGAGACAAAGCGTGTTTTGATACTGATAAAGGCTAGGTCGTGTGACCTAGCCTTTTTATTTTTAATTACTAAACTTTTTATTTTTAATCAAAAGAAGGCTGCCCTTATGGCACATAAAAAGAAGAACGTCCGTAAAAAAGAATGCCCAGTTTGTGAGCGAGAATTTAGTTGGAGTAAAAAACTCGACAAAAACTGGGACAGTATGGTGTATTGCTCAGACAGATGTCGACGCGTTAAAACTTATGAGGGCGTAGAGAAGCCAAATCAATAATATGGTTTATTTGATGAATGTTCGCTATAAATTATACTTCTTAGTTCTGTTAGTCCTTGTATACAATTCACCAAAGGTCTCACGGTGATGTAAGTGTAAACCGATAATAAAGCAGAGGATGCCAATAAAAGTAAGGTATAACGCAGGCGCGAAACTAATATGTTCCGTTGAATAAAATAGAAATAAAGGAAGGGCCGCGCCGAGTATCGCTGCTATCACATTATAAATTACCGATACTGCGGTTAGTCGTATATTAGTTGGAAATACCTGCACGAAAATCGCAATACACAGTCCAATCATTCCTGTACAAAATCCTAATAAACCATAAAGTGGCATCACAAGAACGTCATTCCCATTTGCAAGGTAAACATAAAGCATCCAAACTTGCAAAGTCAATGCAACTGAGGCCAACATAAAGGTCTTACCCGTCCCAATTTTGTCCGCTAACATGCCATAAATAATACACCCCAATATTTGCATAACCAGTGCTATCAAACTTACATTAACCAAGAAGCTAGGGTCACTGTAGAATTTAAGTGCAATCAGTTTAGGCAATAGCAGCATAACAACCATAATTAAACTGTGTCTCACAAAGGATAAAGAGACTGACAGCATCATGGCTGAAGAGCGGGTAATGTATGGTTTAAGACTTAAAGTATGTGGCTTGTCAGATAGGGTTTTTTTAGACTTTATATAAACAGGCGTTTCTTCGACATGACGCCACATTAATAACGTTAGTGCACTCAGTACGCCGCCGATAATAGCGGGAATACGCCACCCATAGTCTAGCATAGCCCCAGTATCTAAAATCCCAGTTAATAACTTAGCGCATGAAATGGCTAGTACAGAACCAAAAATACCGCCTGCAACAGCTAAACTACAATACGTTGCCAAACGATTCTTGGGGGCGTGCTCAGCAACAAACACCCAGCTCAGTGGAGTATGCCCGCCGAATGCCATGCCTTGAAGTATACGAATAAAGAGGAATAATATCGGTGCTAATACACCCACCTGTGCATAGGTGGGCAAAAACGCAGTCAGCAAAGTGGTCACTGCCAAAAAGCAGATACTGATAAGTAGAGCGGGTTTGCGTCCGTGCTTATCGCCATAGCGACCTATCAATAGACCACCCAGTGGACGTGCTAAATAACCGACACTCATAAGCCCAATAATTTTTAATTGTGTCAGTGAGGTGCTGTCTGTCGCAGGGAAAAAAATGGTGCTGATGACCTCTGCCAGTTTAACGTAGACAAGAAAGTCAAATGCAGCTAATGCATAGCTTAAGGAGATAAAAATTACTTGATGACGAGTCACCTTGTTACCGACGCAAAGCAGCTCTTCCATACCTGCTTTGTTCTCTATCGTATTCTTACTGCTGATATTATTCTCCAAACCCACACAATGATATACAAAATAAAAGTTTAACATTTCTTACAATGGGTGTGTATAAACTACACATATGTTTACATATTGTTATCATATGAACCCTATTAATTCGATAAGAAATATAAATTACTATTTTATATTAATAGTATTAATCATAGGGTTTGAGTGATTGATAACAGTTTAGGGTGTCTTTATTAAATTAGAGTTAAACTAAAAGCAAAATGTATCTATGAAGACATAAAAAAAGACACAAAGTTTGGTATTGTGTCTTTTTTAACAGAATCAGAAGAATAAATAGAATTGAAATCGAAACCGTTTTAGTGATTAAGCCTTATCTTTACGTACAAAAAAGTTTGCCACTAATGCGCCACTAAAGTTATGCCAGACGCTGAATATTGCACTAGGTAAACTTGCCGCAGGATTAAAGTAGGTTGCGGCAAGCGCAGCGCCAAGCCCTGAATTTTGCATGCCTACCTCTACCATGATGGCACGGCGCTGCGGTTCACTAAAGCCACTTAATTTAGCCAATAGATATCCCAATATGTAACCAATACAGTTGTGCAAGGCAACTACGATAAATACCAATACGCCACTGGTTAAAATGGTTTCTCGGGATACGGCAACTACTGCGGCAATAATGATTGCAATACCAAGCACTGAGACCATAGGCAGGATGTCATTGGCAACCTGTACTTTAGTGCCCAACACCTTATGAAACGCTAATCCCAATAAGATAGGTAAGATGACCATTTTAGTAATGGAGATCATCATACTGGCAAGCTCAACTTCAATCAATTGGCCGGCAAATACTTTGAGCAAAATAGGTGTTAATATCGGAGCGAGTAGGGTAGATATAGAAGTGATTGCTACGCTTAATGCCACGTCGCCTTTGGCCAAGAAGGTTATGACGTTACTTGAGGTACCACCAGGACAACAACCCACCAATATAACACCGACTGCAATCATAGGATCTAGCTTAAATACTAGGGTCAGAACATACGCAATGAGTGGCATTAGAGTGAACTGGGCTATTAAGCCTACCAAAACTACTTTGGGGCGCTTAATAACTTCAACAAAATCGTCTGTCTTAAGCGTGGTACCCATGCCAAACATAATAATGCCTAAAATAGGCACGATAAATTTAGCCAATGAGGCGAATAAATCAGGGAAAATGAAGCCCAATACGGCGCTTAATAATGCCCATATTGCAAAGGTTTTTCCTATCCATTGCGAGGCTTTAGCGATTGCTTGCAAGATAAAAACTCCTAATTTAAACAATGATAATCTGTTAAGTTATCACGAAAATAATATAGGAGTTATAAAATAATTTTTGTGAAATATGATAAATAAGTTAGAAGTCTACCCGTGTGATATACGGTTATTTGAATAAATGTAGAATAAAAGGAATTTACTTTTTTATCTTAGTCTATTTACGATAGTACTTACCCTAGAGATTAGCTTGAATTTTAAAATGATGCTTAGGGTATGAATGACGTTGGTTGTATTTAGTTGAGTCTGTGCAATAGTGTTGCTACTGTCTACTAAGTTACTATTGGCTAGTAATAAGGTACGCTAGAAATGCCTTCAATCTGCTTAATATGTCGACAAGATAACAGGGACATTACTGGGTATTATTAACATGACTATTCTGAAAAAAGCGGTGATGAATCATTGATAAAACTAATAATGTGGTGATATGGCTAAACTAAAATAACAAAGTCCTGTCATTTATTTACAATGAATCCTTCAGTTCTTCAGTTACTATATTAATGGTTAATAATAGACGAAATTTAAAATTCATTTCAATTCATTCAATATAAATAAACAGACCGAGGTAAACTCATGTCAGAAGAAAACAATAAATCTAAAATAGTAGCGCTGATAACCCTACAAGAAGGCAAGATGGAACAGTTTTATCAACTTGCTGATGAGTTGATCGAAAATAGCAGAAAAGAAACGGGTATTGTGACCTATAAACTATTCAAAAGTACTGAAAATGACAACGAAGTCCTGTTCTTTGAAGAATATGCTGACCAAGAAGCGATGCAACAGCATTCAAAATCAGCTCATTTCAATAAGTTTATGGAAGCGGTTAAGCCTTTATTGGCAAGTGAGCCACGTTTAGAAATGTTCTAAAAGTTGTCTTTTAGCCATTATTAAAGGCTCAATGTTAATAGTCAAATGATGCAACTTAGACTCGTAACTTAAAACCGTAGCCTTTTTTGATAGTAGATAAAAGTGCAAAATAAGACCCCATTGAAGGGGTTTTATTTTATTGATAACTAACGAAAGAACATCTAAGCCAAGTTAGGATTCAACCATTTCTCAGCGGTTTTCATATCCCAATCTTTACGTTTGGCATAATCCTCTAACTGATCACGATCGATTTTACCCACGTTAAAGTAGACACTTTCAGGATGTGAGTAGTAGAAGCCACTCACAGAAGACGCAGGCCACATCGCAAAGCTTTCAGTCAGATAAGTACCGATAGCATTAGTAGTGTCTAACCAATCAAACAGTTTGCCTTTTTCAGTATGCTCAGGGCAGGCAGGGTAGCCTGGTGCAGGGCGGATACCCACATACTTCTCTTTAATCAGCTCTTCATTACTGAGCTGCTCAGTAGGCTGATAGCCCCAGTATTTAGTACGGATTAGCTCGTGCAAGTGTTCAGCGAAGGCTTCAGCTAAGCGGTCGCAAAGTGCTTGGACCATAATGGCGTTATAGTCATCACCAGCTTCCTTGTAAGCATCAGATAGCTCTTGTGCGCCTTCAATAGACACGGTGAATCCGCCTAAATAGTCAGTGTGTTCATCTGAGGGTGAGATAAAGTCAGCCAAGCTGTAGTTGGGTTTACCACTGGCTTTATCTGACTGTTGACGCAGATGCTCAAACACATGTGTTGGCTGACCACCCTCACTAGGCGGTTTGTCATAGACGGTAACCGTGTCATGATCCGTGCGTTTGGCCGGCATGATTTTGAATACCCCTTTAGGCGTCACTAAGTTCTCATCCATAAACTTCTGTAGCAACTCTTTGGCATTGCCAAACAAGTCTTTGGCTTCTTCACCGACCACTTCATCGTCAAAGATTTTTGGATATTTGCCGACTAAGCCCCAAGAGATAAAGAACGGTGTCCAGTCGATGTACGGAATTAAGTTTTCAATAGGATAACTGTCGAAAACAACTTGTCCTAGCTCATTCGGAGTAGGCGGAGTATAAGTCTCCCAATCAAACTGGAAGCCTTGCTCGATAGACTCTTCATAGCTTAGTTTGGCCGCTTTTGGTTTACGATTGGCCAGACGCTCGCGTACTTTCTCATACTCTTCACGCGTTTCGCGAATCAGCTCCACACGATGTTCTTTAGAAAGCAGCTTGGTCACCACACCCACAGAGCGTGAAGCATCAGACACATAAATTACCGCATCGTTTTGATAATTGGGTTCGATTTTAACCGCAGTATGGGCTTTAGAGGTAGTCGCACCGCCAATCATGAGGGGCAGATCCATGCCACGCTCTTGCATTTGCTTGGCCACGTAGACCATTTCATCAAGACTAGGGGTAATTAGACCAGACAAACCGATAATGTCTGCTTTTTCAGCGATGGCTGTGTCCAAAATTTTGTCACAGGGCACCATAACGCCTAGGTCGACCACGTCATAGCCATTACAGCCCAGTACCACGCCGACGATGTTTTTACCGATATCGTGCACGTCGCCTTTGACTGTGGCCATTACTACTTTACCCTTAACTTCACCTTCTACCTTTTCAGCTTCGATGTAAGGGTTCAATACCGCCACCGCTCGTTTCATAACGCGGGCTGACTTCACAACTTGAGGTAGGAACATTTTACCCGCCCCAAATAGATCGCCGACCACGTTCATGCCATCCATTAATGGCCCTTCAATCACATGCAACGGTTTGGGGTATTTGAGACGTGCCTCTTCGGTATCTTCATCAATATAAGTAGTAATACCTTTGACTAAAGCATGCTCAATGCGCTTTTCAACCGACTGTTCACGCCATGATAGATCGATAGTACCATCGTTTTTCTTACCACCAGCCACATAGGCTTCGGCAATGGTCATTAAGCGTTCAGTGGCGTCTTGACCGCTTTCACCTTGGTTACGGTTAAGCATTACATCTTCAATGGCTTCACGCGCTTCTTTTGGAATTTCGTCATACACTTCAAGCATGGCAGGGTTGACGATACCCATAGTTAGCCCTGCTTTAATAGCGTGGTATAAGAAGACTGCGTTAATCGCTTCACGAATAGGGTTGCCACGGAAACTGAACGAAACGTTTGAGACACCACCTGATACCATGGCATTGGGTAGATTGTCAGTAATCCACTGGGTCGCGTTAATAAAGTCTGCACCATAGTTGTTATGTTCAGGGATACCAGTTGCTACCGCAAAGATATTGGGGTCAAAGATGATATCTTCAGAAGGGAAGCCCACGTCGTTAACCAAGACGTCATAACTGCGCTGACAGATTTGTATTTTGCGCTCATAAGTATCTGCCTGACCATCTTCATCAAAGGCCATAACAATAACCGCTGCACCATAACGCATACACAGTTTGGCTCTTTCGACAAATTCGTCATAGCCCTCTTTTAGCGAAATGGAGTTCACCACTGCTTTACCTTGAGTCCGCTTTAACCCTTCCTCAATGATGTCCCATTTTGAAGAGTCAATCATCAGTGGCACACGGCTAATATCAGGTTCGCCAGCGACTAAGTTTAAAAAGTGAATCATCGCTCCTTTGGAGTCGAGCATGCCTTCATCCATGTTGATGTCGACAATTTGAGCACCGCCATCTACTTGGTCGCGTGCCACATCCAATGCTTCAGTGAATTCGCCGGTTTTGATAAGTCGTAAGAATTTTTTAGAGCCGGTAACGTTGGTACGCTCGCCGACGTTCACAAATAGACTGTCTTTAGTGATGGTAAATGGCTCTAAACCAGACAGACGGCAAGCCGGTGGAATGGTTGGAATCTGGCGCGGCGGATATTGTTTCATTACGTCGCTAATGGCTTTGATGTGCTCAGGACGAGTACCACAGCAGCCACCAACGATGTTTAAGATTCCTGCTTTACCAAAGCCATTGAGTAGGGCAGCGGTCTCTTCAGGCGTCTCGTCGTATTCACCAAATTCGTTGGGCAAGCCAGCATTCGGATGCGCAGACACATAGGTATCAGCAATATCTGATAATGTTTGAATATGAGGTCTTAAGGCGTCGGCACCCAAAGCACAGTTGAAGCCTACCGATAGTGGCTTGGCATGACGAATCGAGTTATAAAAAGCTTCAGCAGTTTGACCTGATAAGGTACGACCAGAGGCATCGGTAATAGTACCTGAGATCATGATAGGCAATTCAAAACCAATGGTATCAAATACGCCGGTTACCGCAAATATAGCTGCCTTAGCATTCAAGGTATCAAAGATAGTCTCAATTAATACAAGGTCAATACCGCCTTCTATTAATGCAAATAAGGCTTCGGTATAGTTGTCTACTAGCTCATCAAAAGTCACATTACGATAGGCTGGGTCGTTAACATCAGGTGATAGTGAACAGGTACGTGACGTGGGGCCAATAACTCCGGCCACAAAGCGGGGTTTATCCGGATTTTGAGCGGTAAATTCGTCTGCTGCTGCGCGAGCCAATAACGCCGCTTCACGGTTAATCTCAGGAACCAAATGCTCCATGCCATAATCAGACATTGAAATTTGAGTGGCGTTAAACGTGTTGGTTTCAATAATATCTGCACCGGCCGCTAGATGATCGGTATGGATGCTTTTAATGATTTGTGGCTGTGTTAATACCAATAAGTCGTTATTGCCTTGCACATCTTGACCAAAGTCTGCAAAGCGCTCTCCACGATAATCCGCCTCTTGTAGTTTAAAGGTCTGGATTTGGGTACCCATTGCACCATCAAGCATCAAGATACGCTGATCAAGCTTTTCTACAATACGCTGGCGCGCCGTCAGCTGCTGATCTTTGAATGGGAAATTAGCCGGTGGCACTAAGTTGAAGTTGTCAGGATTATGTCCTTTCTTAGGCGTATTTTCTGAAGACTCTTTTTGGGTATTGTGTTCGGGGTGAGAGCAATGGGCCATAGCACTATCTTATACAGTAAGTTAATAGGGGGAAACGTCTTATCTTTATAGTAGGATATTTGGTAAGCAAGGTCACCAATTAAAATTTTTAAAACTAGGTTAGTGTAGCATACTGCTTATTAATATCTAATTCCTTGCCGGTATAAATCCATACGGATAGGGATGAAGTCTATTACGCTAAACTGACAGCTTTAGGTTAACATTTTCCTTATATTTTCTAGATAAATGACAGCAACAACACTATTTAGTGGTTTGTAAAAAACGATACCAATAATAGCTGTTTTTGTTTATTTTGTTTAAACTAAAAGTAGAACAAGGGTGTTCATTTTAGCTACCATCCTGTAGGTCTGCTATAACTAGACCCTAGGATAGGTATGCCACTATAAGCAAAATACGACCCTTAAAACAGCAAAGGTACTGCTGCTAATTATCAAACACAAAGGACGAGTAACATGAATAATACGCCCGTATGGACACTGGCTATGACTTTAATGGCAGTTACTGGATGCCAAAATACGGCGCAGTCTGCAACGCCTGTTTCTATGACTCCCGTTTCTGGGACCTCTACTGTGGTTGAAGTATCGCACAGCGGTTTAGTGGCTAATAGCAACAATGTAGCCAATCAAACGATTCGGCCACCCAACGCTACTTATAGTACTTTTACCCAGCCATCTTTAACAACCAGTCATTCTAATCAAGTTGCTGTGCCTACTACGGTAGCCCCTATAGCCATAAGCTATGATGCCTCTGAAAATGCACTACAGCTAGCACGGCGTAATCCTAATTTATCAATTCTAGTAGAAGCCATCGATGCCGCTGGCTTGACAGGCGCCTTGAGATTTGCCGGAAGTAACTATACGATTTTCGCCCCAGATAATGCGGCATTTGAAGCTTGGTTTAATGAAACCACAATGACCAAGCAAAAGCTGATGCAAAATAAGCCTTTATTGCGTATTTTATTGGCCTATCACGTGGTGAAAACTCAGCAACCGTTAACGGTGGCACAAATGCAGCCCAGCCAGTTGACCACATTCAATAATCACCGAATCACCATTACCAATCAAAAAACCATCCGTGATGGCATAGGACGTACAGCAGTTATCAAGGCGGCCGATATCCCAACCCGTAATGGCACGGTTCATGTAATTGATAAAGTGCTTTTTCCAGAAGGCTAGTGTAATAAGCGATAGATATAAAAAAACCCGACACTTTAAGTATCGGGTTTTTTATATTCAACTGTTAATTCACTGACTTATTTAAGGTCATTCTTACGATTAGATTCTACCGTTTGTTTGTAACGCTCTTCCCAATAAGTGGCATTCTTGATACCGAACTTCTTAGGATCAAACACAAAGCGTTTGTCAGAAGTACCACCACCTGCTTTCAACTGTGCTTCGTAGTCTTTAAGCATAGTTAATGTTGGTTTCG
>Ga0208670_100344_pt1 | contig 13626 bp, 8 predicted proteins | sample 24BtaG_FD_184098 | JGI IMG/M metagenome (GOLD analysis project Ga0208670, IMG submission 184098) | Marine viral communities from Cariaco Basin, Caribbean Sea - 24B_WHOI_OMZ_CsCl (SPAdes) (version 2) | ecosystem: Environmental > Aquatic > Marine > Oceanic | place: Caribbean Sea: Cariaco Basin...
CGAAACCAACATTAACTATGCTTAAAGACTACGAAGCACAGTTGAAAGCAGGTGGTGGTACTTCTGACAAACGCTTTGTGTTTGATCCTAAGAAGTTCGGTATCAAGAATGCCACTTATTGGGAAGAACGCTACAAGCAAACGGTAGAATCTAATCGTAAGAATGACCTTAAATAAGTCAATAAATTAACAGTTGAGTATAAAAAACCCGATACTTAGAAGTATCGGGTTTTTTCATGTGTATCGCTTATTACACTAACCGTCTGGAAAAAGTACTTTATCAATTACATGAACCGTGCCATTACGGGTTGGGATATCGGCCGCCTTGATAACTGCTGTACGCCCTATGCCATCACGGATGGTTTTTTGATTAGTAATAGTGAGTCGGTGATTATTGAAGGTGGTCAACTGACTGGGCTGCATTTGTGCCACCGTTAACGGTTGCTGAGTTTTCACTACGTGATAGGCCAATAAAATACGCAATAAAGGCTTATTTTGCATAAGCTTTTGCTTGGTCATTGTGGTTTCATTAAACCAAGCTTCAAATGCCGCATTATCTGGGGCGAAAATCGTATAGTTATTTCCGGCAAATCTCAAGGCGCCTGTCAAGCCAGCGGCATCGATGGCTTCTACTAGAATTGATAAATTAGGATTACGCCGTGCTAGCTGTAGGGCATTTTCAGAGGCATCATAGCTTATGGCTATAGGCGCTACCGTAGTAGGCACGGCAACTTGATTGGAACTACTAGTTGTTAAAGAGGGTTGTGTAAAAGTACTATAAGTAGCGTTGGGTGGCCGAATCGTTTGATTGGCTGTATTGTTGCTATTAGCCACTAAACCGCTGTGTGATACTTCAACCACAGTAGAGGTCCCAGAAATGGGAGTCATAGAAACAGGCGTTGCAGACTGCGCAGTATTTTGGCATCCAGTAACTGCCATTAAAGTCATAGCCAGTGTCCATACGGGCGTATTATTCATGTTGCTCGTCCTTTGTGTTTGATAATTAGCAGCAGTACCTTTGCTGTTTTAAGGGTCGTATTTTGCTTATAGTGGCATACCTATCCTAGGGTCTAGTTATAGTAGACCTACAGGATTTTGGCTAAAATGAACACCCTTGTTCTACTTTTAGTTTAAACAAAATAAACAAAAACAGCTATTATTGATATCAGTTTTTACAAACCATTAAATAGCGTTATTGCTGTTATTAATCTAGAAAATATAAGGAAAATGTTAAACTAAAGCTGTCAGTTTAGCGTAATAGACTTCCTCCCTATCCGTATTGATTTATACCGGCAAGGAATTAGATATTAATAAGCAGTATGCTACACTAACCTAGTTTTAAAAATTTTAATTGGTGACCTTGCTTACCAAATATCCTACTATAAAGATAAGACGTTTCCCCCTATTAACTTACTGTATAAGATAGTGCTATGGCCCATTGCTCTCACCCCGAACACAATACCCAAAAAGAGTCTTCAGAAAATACGCCTAAGAAAGGACATAATCCTGACAACTTCAACTTAGTGCCACCGGCTAATTTCCCATTCAAAGATCAGCAGCTGACGGCGCGCCAGCGTATTGTAGAAAAGCTTGATCAGCGTATCTTGATGCTTGATGGTGCAATGGGTACCCAAATCCAGACCTTTAAACTACAAGAGGCGGATTATCGTGGAGAGCGCTTTGCAGACTTTGGTCAAGATGTGCAAGGCAATAACGACTTATTGGTATTAACACAGCCACAAATCATTAAAAGCATCCATACCGATCATCTAGCGGCCGGTGCAGATATTATTGAAACCAACACGTTTAACGCCACTCAAATTTCAATGTCTGATTATGGCATGGAGCATTTGGTTCCTGAGATTAACCGTGAAGCGGCGTTATTGGCTCGCGCAGCAGCAGACGAATTTACCGCTCAAAATCCGGATAAACCCCGCTTTGTGGCCGGAGTTATTGGCCCTACGTCACGTACCTGTTCACTATCACCTGATGTCAACGACCCAGCCTATCGTAATGTCACTTTTGATGAGCTAGTAGACAACTATACCGAAGCCTTATTTGCATTGATAGAAGGCGGTATTGACCTTGTATTAATTGAGACTATCTTCGATACCTTGAATGCTAAAGCGGCTATATTTGCGGTAACCGGCGTATTTGATACCATTGGTTTTGAATTGCCTATTATGATCTCAGGTACTATTACCGATGCCTCTGGTCGTACATTATCGGGTCAAACTGCTGAAGCTTTTTATAACTCAATTCGTCATGCCAAGCCACTATCGGTAGGCTTCAACTGTGCTTTGGGTGCCGACGCCTTAAGACCTCATATTCAAACATTATCAGATATTGCTGATACCTATGTGTCTGCGCACCCGAATGCTGGCTTGCCCAACGAATTTGGTGAATACGACGAGACGCCTGAAGAGACCGCTGCCCTACTCAATGGTTTTGGTAAAGCGGGAATCTTAAACATCGTTGGTGGCTGTTGTGGTACTCGTCCTGAGCACATAAAAGCCATCAGCGACGTGATGAAACAATATCCGCCGCGCCAGATTCCAACCATTCCACCGGCTTGCCGTTTGTCTGGTCTAGAACCTTTTACCATTACTAAAGACAGCCTATTTGTAAACGTCGGCGAGCGTACCAACGTTACCGGCTCTAAAAAATTCTTACGACTTATCAAAACCGGCGAATTCACTGAAGCATTGGATGTGGCACGTGACCAAGTAGATGGTGGTGCTCAAATTGTCGACATCAACATGGATGAAGGCATGCTCGACTCCAAAGGAGCGATGATTCATTTCTTAAACTTAGTCGCTGGCGAACCTGATATTAGCCGTGTGCCACTGATGATTGACTCTTCAAAATGGGACATCATTGAGGAAGGGTTAAAGCGAACTCAAGGTAAAGCGGTGGTGAACTCCATTTCGCTAAAAGAGGGTTATGACGAATTTGTTGAAAGAGCCAAACTATGTATGCGTTATGGTGCAGCGGTTATTGTTATGGCCTTTGATGAAGATGGTCAGGCAGATACTTATGAGCGAAAGATCGAAATCTGTCAGCGTAGCTATGACGTCTTGGTTAACGACGTGGGCTTCCCTTCTGAAGATATCATCTTTGACCCCAATATCTTTGCGGTAGCAACTGGTATCCCTGAGCATAACAACTATGGCGCAGACTTTATTAACGCGACCCAGTGGATTACTGAAAATCTACCCAATGCCATGGTATCAGGTGGTGTCTCAAACGTTTCGTTCAGTTTCCGTGGTAACCCCATTCGTGAAGCGATTAACGCGGTCTTCTTATACCATGCTATTAAAGCGGGGCTAACCATGGGGATCGTCAACCCTGCCATGCTTGAGGTGTATGACGAAATTCCAAAAGAAGCACGTGAAGCCATCGAAGATGTAATGCTTAACCGTAACCAAGGTGAAAGCGGTCAAGACGCCACTGAACGCTTAATGACCATTGCCGAAGCCTATGTGGCTGGCGGTAAGAAAAACGATGGCACGGTCGATTTATCATGGCGTGAACAGTCGGTTGAAAAGCGCATTGAGCACGCTTTAGTCAAAGGTATTACCACTTATATTGATGAAGATACCGAAGAGGCACGCCTGAAATACCCCAAACCGCTGCATGTGATTGAAGGACCATTAATGGACGGCATGAACGTGGTCGGCGATCTATTTGGGGCGGGTAAAATGTTCCTACCTCAAGTTGTGAAGTCAGCCCGCGTTATGAAACGAGCGGTGGCGGTATTAAACCCTTACATCGAAGCTGAAAAGGTAGAAGGTGAAGTTAAGGGTAAAGTGGTAATGGCCACGGTCAAAGGCGACGTGCACGATATCGGTAAAAACATTGTCGGCGTGGTACTGGGCTGTAACGGCTATGACGTGGTCGACCTAGGCGTTATGGTGCCCTGTGACAAAATTTTGGACACGGCTATTGCCGAAAAAGCAGACATTATCGGTCTGTCTGGTCTAATCACCCCTAGTCTTGATGAGATGGTCTATGTCGCTAAGCAAATGCAAGAGCGTGGCATGGATCTACCTCTCATGATTGGCGGTGCGACTACCTCTAAAGCCCATACTGCGGTTAAAATCGAACCCAATTATCAAAACGATGCAGTAATTTATGTGTCTGATGCCTCACGCTCTGTGGGTGTGGTGACTAAGCTGCTCTCTAAAGAACACCGTGTGGAGTTGATTCGCGAAACGCGTGAAGAGTATGAGAAAGTACGCGAACGTCTGGCCAATCGTAAACCAAAAGCGGCCAAGCTGAGCTATGAAGAGTCTATCGAGCAAGGCTTCCAGTTTGATTGGGATACTTATACCCCGCCTACTCCGAATGAGCTAGGACAAGTTGTTTTCGACAGTTATCCTATTGAAAACTTAATTCCGTACATCGACTGGACACCGTTCTTTATTTCTTGGGGCTTAGTGGGCAAATATCCGAAAATCTTTGACGATGAAGTGGTCGGTGAAGAAGCCAAAGACTTGTTTGGCAATGCCAAAGAGTTGCTACAGAAGTTTATGGATGAGAACTTAGTCACGCCGAAAGGGGTATTCAAAATCATGCCGGCCAAACGCACGGACCATGACACGGTTACCGTCTATGACAAACCGCCTAGTGAAGGTGGTCAGCCAACACATGTGTTTGAGCATCTGCGTCAACAGTCAGATAAAGCCAGTGGTAAACCTAACTATAGCTTAGCGGACTTTATCTCACCATCTAATGAGCATACCGACTATCTTGGTGGGTTTACGGTGTCTATCGAAGGCGCGCAAGAGTTATCTGACGCTTACAAAGAAGCTGGTGATGACTATAATGCGATTATGGTTCAGGCTTTATGTGACCGTTTAGCAGAGGCATTCGCTGAACACTTGCATGAGCTGATCCGTACTAAGTATTGGGGTTATCAGCCTGAAGAGCAATTAAGTAATGAAGAACTGATTAAAGAGAAGTATGTGGGTATCCGCCCTGCACCAGGCTACCCTGCCTGCCCTGAGCATACTGAAAAAGGCAAACTGTTTGATTGGTTAGACACCACCAATGCTATCGGTACTTATCTGACTGAAAGCTTTGCGATGTGGCCTGCTTCTTCTGTGAGTGGCTTCTACTATTCACACCCTGAGAGTGTCTACTTTAACGTGGGTAAAATCGATCGTGATCAGTTAGAGGATTATGCCAAACGTAAAGACTGGGATATGAAGACAGCTGAGAAGTGGTTGAATCCCAATTTGGCTTAGATGTTCTTTCTTTCGTTAGTTATCAATAAAATAAAACCCCTTCAATGGGGTTTTATTTTGCATTTTTATCTACTATCAAAAAAGGCTACGGTTTTAAGTTACGAGTCTAAGTTGCATCATTTGACTATTAACATTGAGCCTTTAATAGTAGCTAAAAGATAGCTTTTAGAACATTTCTAATCGTGGCTCACTTGCCAATAAAGGTTTTACCGCTTCCATAAACTTATTGAAATGAGCTGATTTTGAGTGTTGTTGCATCGCTTCTTGGTCAGCATATTCTTCAAAGAACAGGACTTCGTTGTCATTTTCAGTACTTTTAAATAGTTTATAGGTCACAACACCTGTTTCTTTTCTGCTATTGGCGATTAATTCATCAGCAAGTTTATAAAAATGTTCGATTTTGCCTTCTTGAAGAGTTATAAGCGCCACTATTTTAGATTTGTTATTTTCTTCTGACATGGGTTTACCTCAGTCTGTTTATTTATATTGAATGAATTCAAATGAATTTTAAATTTCGTCTATGATTAACTCTTAATATAGTAACTGAAGAACCGAAGGATTCATTGTAAATAAATGACAGGACTTTGTTATTTTAGTTTAGCCATATCACCACATTATTAGTTTTATCAACGATTCATCACCGCTTTTTTCAAAATAGTCATGTTAATAATACCCAGTAATGTCCCTGTTATCTTGTCGACATAGTAAGCAGATTGAAGGCATTTCTAGCGTATCTTATTACTAGCCAATAGCAACTTAGTAGACAGTAGCAACACTATTGCACAGACTCAGCTAAATACAACCAACGTCATTCATACCCTAAGCATCATTTTAAAATTCAAGCTAATCTCTGGGGTAAGTACTATCGTAAATAGACTAAGATAAAAAAGTAAATTCCTTTTATTTTACCTTTATTAAAATAATCGTATGTCACACCGGTATACTTCTAAATTATTTATCATATTTCACAAAAATTATTTTATAACTCCTATATTATTTTCATGATAACTTAACAGATTATCGTTTTTTGAATTAGGAGTTTTTATCTTGCAAGCTATCGTTAAAGCCTCGGAATGGGTAGGGAAAACCTTTGCGATATGGGCACTATTAAGTGCTGTATTGGGCTTCATGTTTCCTGAATTTTTTGCGCCATTGGCCAAGTTCATTGTGCCTATACTAGGTATTATTATGTTTGGCATGGGTACCACGCTTAAGACAGACGATTTTGTTGAAGTAGTCAAGCGACCCAAGGTAGTTTTAATTGGCTTAATGGCTCAATTTACGATTATGCCTTTAATTGCTTATGTTCTTACCTTAATGTTTAAGCTAGACCCGATGATTGCGGTCGGTGTGATATTAGTCGGCTGTTGTCCAGGTGGCACATCTAGTAATGTCATTACTTTCTTAGCCAAAGGCGATGTGGCATTAAGCGTAGCAATCACTTCTATATCCACCCTACTTGCTCCAATATTGACCCCCCTTTTGCTCAAAGTATTTGCCGGACAATTAATTGAAATTGAGCTTGCTAGCATGATGTGGTCGATTACTAAAATTATTATATTACCTATTTCATTAGGCCTAATATTTCACAAAGTTATGGGTGAAAAAGTACACATTGCTAACGATATCCTGCCGCTTGTCTCAATAATAGGTATTTCTATTATTATTGCCGCAGTCATTGCAGTCTCTAGAGATACTATTTTAACCAGTGGTGTATTGGTATTTATCGTCGTCATTCTTCACAATACAATCGGTTATGCTCTAGGATACTTAGTCGCCCGTATCAGCGGTTTCAGTGAAGCACAGCGTCGTGCCATCATGGTTGAGGTGGGTATGCAAAATTCTGGATTAGGTGCCGCTCTTGCCGCAACTTACTTTAATCCTATCGCAGGTCTGCCTAGTGCTTTATTTAGCGTCTGGCACAGTGTTAGTGGTGCCTTATTGGCGAACTTTTTTGTACGTAAAGATAAGGCTTAATCAGTAAAGCGGTTTTGATTTCGATTCTTCTGATTCTATTAAAAAAGACACAATATGAAACTTTGTGTCTTTTTTTATGCCTTCATAGATTCATTTTGCTTTTAGTTTAACTCTAATTTAATAAGGTCACGCTAAACTGTCATCAATCACTCAAACCCTACGTTTAATATTATTAATATAAAATAGTAATTTATGTTTTTTATCGAATTAATAGGGTTCATATGACAGCATTATGTAAACATATGTGTAGTTTATACACACCCATTGTAAGAAATGTTAAACTTTTATTTTGTGTACCATTGTGTAGTTTTGGAGAATAATATCAGCAGTAAGAATACGATAGAGAACAAAGCAGGTATGGATGAGCTGCTTTGCGTCGGTAATAAGGTGACTCGTCATCAAGTAATTTTTATCTGCTTAAGCTATGCATTAGCTGCATTTGACTTTCTTGTCTACGTTAAATTGGCAGAAGTCATCAGCACCATTTTTTTCCCTACCACAGACAGCACCTCACTGACACAATTAAAAATTATTGGGCTTATGAGTGTCGGTTATTTAGCACGTCCACTAGGTGGTCTATTGATAGGTCGTTATGGCGATAAGCACGGACGCAAACCGGCTCTACTTATCAGTATCTGCTTTTTGGCAGTGACTACCTTGCTGACTGCGTTTTTACCCACCTATGCACAGGTAGGCGTATTAGCACCGATATTATTCCTCATTATTCGTATACTTCAAGGCATGGCATTCGGTGGGCATACCCCACTGAGCTGGGTGTTTGTTGCTGAGCACGCCCCCAAGAATCGTTTGGCAACGTATTGTAGCTTAGCCGTTGCAGGCGGTATTTTTGGTTCTGTACTAGCCATTTCATGCGCTAAGTTATTAACTGGGATTTTAGATACTGGGGCTATGCTAGACTATGGTTGGCGTATTCCCGCTATTATCGGCGGCGTACTGAGTGCATTAACGTTATTAATGTGGCGTCATGTCGAAGAAACGCCTGTCTATACAAGGTCTAAAGACACCCTATCTGATAAGCCACATACTTTAGGCCTTAAACCATTCATTACCCGCTCTTCAGCCATGATGCTGTCAGTCTCTTTATCCTTTGTGAGACACAGTTTAATTATGGTTGTTATGCTGCTATTGCCTAAACTGATTGCACTTAAATTCTACAGTGACCCTAGCTTCTTGGTTAATGTAAGTTTGATAGCACTGGTTATGCAAATATTGGGGTGTATTATTTATGGCATGTTAGCGGACAAAATTGGGACGGGTAAGACCTTTATGTTGGCCTCAGTTGCATTGACTTTGCAAGTTTGGATGCTTTATGTTTACCTTGCAAATGGGAATGACGTTCTTGTGATGCCACTTTATGGTTTATTAGGATTTTGTACAGGAATGATTGGACTGTGTATTGCGATTTTCGTGCAGGTATTTCCAACTAATATACGACTAACCGCAGTATCGGTAATTTATAATGTGATAGCAGCGATACTCGGCGCGGCCCTTCCTTTATTTCTATTTTATTCAACGGAACATATTAGTTTCGCGCCTGCGTTATACCTTACTTTTATTGGCATCCTCTGCTTTATTATCGGTTTACACTTACATCACCGTGAGACCTTTGGTGAATTGTATACAAGGACTAACAGAACTAAGAAGTATAATTTATAGCGAACATTCATCAAATAAACCATATTATTGATTTGGCTTCTCTACGCCCTCATAAGTTTTAACGCGTCGACATCTGTCTGAGCAATACACCATACTGTCCCAGTTTTTGTCGAGTTTTTTACTCCAACTAAATTCTCGCTCACAAACTGGGCATTCTTTTTTACGGACGTTCTTCTTTTTATGTGCCATAAGGGCAGCCTTCTTTTGATTAAAAATAAAAAGTTTAGTAATTAAAAATAAAAAGGCTAGGTCACACGACCTAGCCTTTATCAGTATCAAAACACGCTTTGTCTCTTAAGACTTTATCTTAGAAACGCTTTTTGAAATCTGGTGGCAACTTCTGTTCAAGCTCTTTCATTTGGCGCTCCATCTCTTCTTTACTTGGCATATTACTTGGATCTAAACCAAAGGGTGGCATACCACCCGCACCGCCAGATTTAGCCCCTGCATTGTTTTGGCCACCGCCAAACAATGGGCCACCAGCAGAACCGCCGCCACCCATGCCGGTTAAGCCTTGTACCGCCTTCATCATTTTGCTCAGGCCTTCAGGCTTAGACAGCATTTTCATCATTTTCGCCATCTGTTTATGCTGTTTAAGCAAACGGTTAATGTCTTGAATCTCTTTACCAGAACCGGCAGCAATACGACGTTTACGGCTTGGATTAATCTTATCTGGGTTTTTGCGCTCATAAGGAGTCATTGAATTGATAAGCGCTTCCATTTCTTTCACTTTTTCTTCTGGTTTCGCTTCTTCTAACGCTTCTTTGACACCCGCACCGCTCATACCTGGCATCTTATCTAAGAATCCAGTCATGCCACCCATATTCTTCATTTGCTGGAACTGGGTCAATAAATCCTCAAGGTCAAACTCGCCCCCTTTCTGGATTTTCTTAGCCATTTTTTCGGCTTTTTCACGGTCAATTTTTTGCTCGACCTCTTCTACCAAACTTAGCACGTCACCCATACCTAGGATACGTTGGGCAATACGCTCTGGATGGAAAGCTTCTAAGGCATCTAGTTTCTCACCACGACCCAAGAACTTAATAGGCTTGCCAGTAATGGCACGTACTGAAAGGGCAGCACCACCACGTGCATCACCGTCGGTCTTGGTTAAGATAACCCCAGTCAGCGGTAAGGCATCATTAAAAGCTTTAGCAGTATTGGCGGCATCTTGACCGGTCATGGCATCAACAACGAATAAAGTCTCTGATGGATTGACTGCAGCGGTTAACGCTTTAATCTCATCCATCATCGCTTCATCGATGTGTAGACGACCCGCGGTATCAATAATCAAGATATCTTGATATTGAAGCTTCGCCTCTTCGATAGCACGCTTAGCAATATCAATGGGATTTTCATCAGTACTTGAATTAACAAACTTAGCGTTTACCTGCCCCGCCACTTGTTCTAGCTGTTTGATCGCCGCAGGACGGTAAACGTCAGCTGACACCAGCATTACTTTTTTCTTATGACGCTCTTGTAGATACTTAGCAAGTTTACCTGCGGTAGTGGTTTTACCAGCACCTTGTAGACCTGCTAGCAGATATATTACAGGCGGCTTACCCGTCATCTCTAGTTGCTGATTGGCACTGCCCATCATCTCGGTCAATTCGTCATAAACGATCTTCACAAAGGCTTGACCTGGCGCTAACTCTTTTAATACTTCTTGACCCAACGCTTGCTCTTTCACACGCTTAACGAAGTCACGAGTGATCGGTAAAGCAACGTCTGCCTCTAGTAGCGCCATACGCACTTCACGCAGGGTGTCTTTAATATTGTCTTCATTTAACTGACCTGAGCCTGAAATCTTACGCAGGCTGCCAGAAAGTCGTTCGGTTAGAGTATCAAACATAAGGTTTTCTCGATAAAACGTCTGTGAAATTAAGGGGTATTCAAAATTAATGGCTGAGCTAAATTAGTAATAAAATTTACCAACAAAAACCGCTCAATAGGGTCATTCTCTGCTTTTTGGTGATTAAACAATTTATTTATCGTCACATCATTGATAGACACATAATCAACAGTGACCTAATTTAATTTTAGGCAAGTTTAGCAAAATTGGTTGATAAACTCTTTTACATTATTTTAATGTCAGTATGGGGCATATCTCATGGGCTAAGCATTTATAATAAACTATTAATCAGGCTATCTACCTTCTAATTCAAGGCAACTACTTTGTTTTGAGCAATAACCGTCAATCTATCCTAATGATACTAGGGGCAAACCCTTAAAATGTTAATTTTAACAAAAGCATAGCTTTAACTGTAGAGCAATCGCAAATAAGAGTCATTCTATGCTAAATTAGGGTATGATTGCTTGGTGATAAATCAGCTGTACCCTGTTGCTGGCACTTTCAGCTACTGACAACCTTAGTGGCTGACATTTTTATTGATGCACAGAATACCACATCTAGTATATCAAACATTGTACGACCTAATTTGTTAACTCGATTTCTTTGGGGACCAAAATACCGTGTTGCTTGCCTACGTCATCGCCCTTATTATCTACCTTATTGTAAGCTGTCACTTGGTTTGGGCTTTGCTACGTCTAAAACCTATCGCCAAAGGTTTTACCCTAGGTATGCTGGTGGTGGCTTTAGTGGCACATGCGGTGACCTTGTATCCTAATATATTCACCATACATGGTCTTAACTTCAATGTCTTCAATACAGCCAGCTTAACCAGCTTCTACTTTGTGCTGTTTTATGTGCTGTTTTGTCTGTACCGACCTATTCTAAGTCTCGGCCTGTTTGCCGCCCCTACTGCTATCGTTGGCTTGAGCTTGGGCTATTTTGGGGTGGCCCCTTATGCCCCCTTAACTGAGATAAGTGAAGGGTTAGAAGCTCATATTATCTTATCTATTGCGGCCTATTGTGTCTTATTAATGTCAGCCGTACAGGCCATTATTCTACGCATTCAAATCCGTGAGCTTAAACACAAAACCAATCAGCGTTTCTGGGTCAATAAACTACCCTCATTACAAAGTATGGAGTCGTTGTTATTCGACATGATTCTAGTAGGCTTTAGTCTACTCACCCTTGCTTTGGCTATTGGCTTTGTCTATGTCAACGACTTGCTGGCTCAGCACATTGCTCATAAAACAATCCTAAGCATGTTGTCTTGGCTAATGCTAGGGTACTTGTTGTTCGGACACTGGAAGTATGGCTGGCGCGGTCGCCGAGCCGCCAATATGACAATACTTGCCTTTGTGGTATTGGCCATCGGCTTTATTGGCAGTAAATTCGTACTAGAAATACTGCTTTAGGACATTTTGCTAATTGCTAACTACCGGTTTTAACCAACTGATATTCAATAACTGGCGCTAACCTCAATGCTTTGGCTGACGTTAAAACTTTAAATGATAGCTCCAAATATAAGTTATAAGCTTTCAATATCAGAACGAATTAGCTATCTAGCTGGCAAATCTTTTACGCCAATAAATCAGCGGTAATAGGCAAAGACAACCTAGTGCAACACTTAATATAAAATGGCCACTATAGCCCACCTGAGCCGCTATAAAGCCACTAATCAAATGTGCCCCACCACTAAAAACCGTCAATAAACATACTTGGGTGGTAAAATCACTGCCCGCTTTATCGTGCCGAGCATAGTGCATGATCATGGTCAACATGGCTACCAATGCCATCGCCCCTGCCAGATGCTCGATAGCGTTAGCGGCATATGCCCACCAAAAAGGTACCGACTGAGCCTGACTATCAAGGCCAAGCCAACTTGGGTGTTCAAACCCCACCGCTACGCCCTCATATAAAGCGGTGGTAGCGACCTGTAAGGCATTAAATGCGATCAACGCATTATGATGGGCCATTCGCTTTAATAGCCAAGCGGCCAAAGCAGCACCCACCAGAGATGCTACAGACCCTAGCACACTGGCCCACAATCCAATGCTGGCAGTCGATATCCCCATATCTACCATCATCGGTTTTACCATACCACTTGACACACCATCCACAATTTTAAACGTCAGCAACACCGTAAGCCAAGCGCGCATGTGTGCGTCTTGCCAAAAGTAACCATAATGCTCCTGAATATAACGACCCACTGAAGCAAGGGTCAGCGGTGCTCTAGATTGGTGGCTGATATCCTCATTGTTGACTGTCTTTGGCTCCGAGTCAGGTACTATAATGGGAATATATTTATTTTCAGGATAACGCCAGATGGGCAGCGTATTTAGTACAATTAAAGCCGCCATTGCAAAAAAACTATAACGCCAAGACCATTGCCCTAGGACTAGCAACAATACCCCGCCTCCTAAAATCAGCCCCATGCGATAACCAATGACTTGCGCGGCATTGCCCATACCTTGATAAGGATTTTTCACCGCAGGCAAAGAAGGGTTATTGCGTATCAAGCTCGTTAATGACCGCGTGGCTAGACCGTCAGCGGCCACATCATGGGTCGCTCCTATTAAGCTCAATAAAAATAGCAATCCATAGATTGCCCAAAGCGTGTTAGCTGAGCTTAATTGATGCGGGTTAAACAAGCCCACCACTGCCACAATACCTGCCGAAATTAACTGCAAGGGTAAAATCCAACTGCGTGAGCGACCCCATTTAGTCACAAAGTACTTATCTACCACTGGTGCCCATAAAAATTTTAAGGCCCAAGGGATTAGTAAAAACCCAGACAGCCCTATCATTTGTAGCGATACCTCATACTCTCGCAAAATAGCTGGCAGGGCTTGAGTAATAAACCCTGCTGGCAAAC
>Ga0208670_100352_pt1 | contig 13450 bp, 12 predicted proteins | sample 24BtaG_FD_184098 | JGI IMG/M metagenome (GOLD analysis project Ga0208670, IMG submission 184098) | Marine viral communities from Cariaco Basin, Caribbean Sea - 24B_WHOI_OMZ_CsCl (SPAdes) (version 2) | ecosystem: Environmental > Aquatic > Marine > Oceanic | place: Caribbean Sea: Cariaco Basin...
CTGGCGGTGAGCAAGATATTCGTAGTGGTGAGCTTGAAGGCGGTTATTATATTAAGCCTACCGTATTTGAAGGTACCAATGATATGCGTATCTTCCAAGAAGAAATCTTCGGTCCGGTGCTGTCTGTAACTAAGTTCAAAGATGATGAAGAAGCCATGCACATTGCTAACGATACTTTGTACGGCTTAGGTGCTGGGATTTGGACGCGAAATGTACACAAAGCTTACCGATTTGGTCGTGGTATCCAAGCAGGCCGAGTATGGACCAACTGCTATCATGTCTACCCAGCACACTCTGCTTTCGGTGGCTATAAACAGTCGGGCATCGGTCGTGAGAACCACTTAATGATGTTGGATCATTATCAGCAAACCAAAAATATGTTGGTGTCTTATAGTACCAAATCTATGGGTTTCTTCTAGAACAGGGATAAAGTTTGCCCTACTTTAGTACAGCATAAGCATTGAATGTCGCTTGCTTGATTAAATCACAGATGTTGTCTAAAACCGTTTTAATCACTGTCTTTTGGCAGGGGTTAAAACGGTTTTTTATATTAAATCTATCAATTGGCTTATCAAGTAAAACAAACGCCAATCCTGTAAGTAACTAGTAAGTGTTGCTAGTAATTGTTAAATACTAAGTGCTAAGTGATAAATAGCTTCAGCGCGTTTGATAAAGATAGATTATTTTACAGTAAAGGGTTTATTTTTCTTGTAGGTCTCATAGCTTACTAAGCCCACAATCATCAATAAAAACACGACGCTTATACTGGTAACGCCTAAGCCCAAGCCGCCATTGCTTAACGGCTGTGATAACCAATCACCAAGTGCAGCGCCAAGAGGGCGGGTCAAAATATAAGCTAGCCAAAAGAATAAGACACTGTGGGATTTAAACCCATAGTACCCAGCAGCAATGATAGCGATGCCTGTTGCAAATATTAACGTTGAGGTTGAATAGCCTAGGTTAAGTCCTTCAGCAAACCAGTCACCTGCCGCAGTACCCAAAGCAAAAGTAGCTAAGATAGCAGTCCAATAGAATAGTTCACGGGGGAAAGTGTCTATGTGATGAATAGACAAAGTCTTTTCACGTGCGTACCAAATAGCAAATACTACCGCGAGTAACGCGCTAAAGCCTATGGTGGAGTACGGTAATGGTATGCCAAGATTATCGGTCATGTTATCGGTAATCAAGGTGCCAAGTATGCTGACGAATACAACCGTGAGCCAGTACTTCCAAGGAATGTATTCTTTCGCTTTTAACTGTATGACCAAAACGATAGCAAACAATACAGTCATGATTAGAGAGGTAAGTGGTAATCCCAGCTTAAAGTTAAATATCATGAAGTCTGCGGCCGTTTCACCGACCGTGGTTGACATCATTTTTATCAGCCAGAAAATCAGAGTGATTTCAGGCACTTTATTGAACATATTACGATGCTTAGAAGGGCTATTTGATACGTTAGCTAAGGGGGATAATGTGGAGTCGTAGGTCGACATAAGGGGCTTCCTGTATTATAAAATCGTCATGAGAGGGTATGAAGCTTAGGCCAATACATAGCACCCTAAGTCTTACCGTAAAGCTGTCCCATCATAGTAACGATTTTATTATCAAGAAAATGTTAAGACCTTATTGGATTAATAGAATAATGCTTATTTTTTTGCATAGCGTTTAATAGTGGGTAAATCTTTGACAATAGCACTACCGACAAGGCTTGGAAATACTCGGTTAAGCCAAGCAAAAAACCGTTCTGGAAAGCCTATATGTTGGCTGGCTTGTTGCCCTTTAATAAACTTAACTAATGCAGCTGCAACGATATCAGGTGAATCCATACCGACCTTTAGCTCTTGATTCATTGACATGACAGCGTCGCTATTCATCGTGGTCTTAGTGGCTCGAGGTGCAAAATAGCGAAACCGAACATTGGTATCGGCATACTCTCGGCTCAATGCCTCAGTCGCGCCGCGTAAAGCAAACTTACTGGCACTATAAGCACTATATCCTGGATAACCAATACTGCCGAAAGTTGAGCCGATAGTGATAATTTGGCTCGGCTGACCTTGTGTTATTAACACCGGTAATAGTCTTTTTATCAGTTGTAGCGGATAAGAGACGTTGACCAACATCATTTGCTCGAGCAACTGATCGCTTTGGTCAGTTAACAGTGCAAAGTCGTTAATTCCTGCATTGAGAATGACAGTATCGATAGTACCTGAAGGCGCCTTATTTGAGCCACTAGTGAATTGAGTTAGAGTACGGACTAAATCATCTTGCGAGGCGGGCAGGCTTAAATCACATGCATAAGACTCAATCGCTAGCTCGGGATAGTCTTGACTCAGTTTGTGTTGTAAGTCGGCTAATATTTGAGTGTTGCGACCTACCAAAATAACAGGGTTGTTATTTAGGCATAATTGTTTGGCTATCTCTTGCCCGATACCGCCCGTCGCACCGATAAGAACGGTATAGAGTAAAGAGGGGGTAGTCGCCTCAGCGTGTGATTGAGTGTCAGAGGTTGTCATTTTAAGTAGACCTTATGGCTGTTTTGATATTGTTTTTATCAGGGCAACGAATAAATGGAATGGGGTAACGGGTTAATTATAGATTAGTTTCTTAAATCTAAACTCTAGGCCTTAAGCCCTAAGCCCATTGCAATATATAGCTTACGCTCATTTAAAGGCACTAGGATTTCACGTCGACCATGCATGATTCGTTTGTTATCGATAACCAACACATCGCCATCTTGCCAAGCCACGTCTTGAGTATAGGTCTCACAAAGCTGGGTTAATCGCTCAATCATGTCAGCAGTCACCGGCTCGCCATTTGCTAGGGTAAACTCTGGTTTTTCATAGTTAAAAGAAGGCCCTAACAAGGTATTGGCAAAAGCAGGCAGCTCACTTAAATTATCTGAACGAATGGCGGGCACTTGTAACACGTAACGTACACCGCCATCGCTCTGAGGTTCAACATCATGAGTCAATAAGTCACTCTTTGTCTGATCGATAAATGACTTTAAGTCATCAAAGCTAAAATCATTACTTCCTTCGGTTTGCCCCATCGCTGTCGCCATATAAGTCTGCCAAATTGCTTTGGGAAGATAACGGCTGATGCGAATAGGCTGGGCAAATACTTGTTTTAAGTCTGCCGGTAGAGCCTCATATACCGCGTGGCCATCGCATACTGTGGTTTGTGAACCTTTACTGGCACTAAGCTCACTAAAAAAAGCAATCACGTCAGGCGGCATCGGGGTATTGCCATTTTCTATATGTAGACCGACCGGATGCGTGCCAGCATCCACTTTCTGTGCTTCTTTGTTTATATTTTCGCGAGCAGGATCATAGGTCAATGTTTGGCATAAGTCGTTCATTAAGCTACTAAAGCTATCTACGTTGTAACCCTTATTTCGTAATAGTATCCAGCCTTGGGTCTGTAGAGCCGTTAGTATATCTGCTCTATGCTGCAAACCGTCTTCTATGCTGTCTGTCAAAATAGGGTTTTTGTGGGCAGTATTGATAGCTGACTGTAAGTGTAAGTGCGATTGCGACTCTGATTCTGACTGTGAGTTTGATTTCGGAGATGAAACAGTTTGTGAAGACAGGATGTTCATAAGGTTTCCTTATTGATAAAGGCAATAATAAATAATGAAAATGATCATTTTAATCAGTAGGTAAAATAGGGTTAAACACTTAGCCCTAATGCAGGACCATAAGCTCTGAGAATATGCATTCTTCGCAGTTTCCCGTTATCAGTCAGTAGTTCATTTTCAGTGCTAAATGGGGTATCTACTATTTGCCAATGTTTGATACGTGCGTAATCAGGTAAGGTGTTATTAGTGCGTTCTATGGCTTCAGCAACGGCTTTATGAATCTCGTTATTATCATTGCTGTTGCTATTACTCATGTTGGCACTGCTACTGCCGTCACCACTCAGCATGTTCTGGCAGTTCTGATTTACCACAATTACTGCAGATAAGGCTGGCTCGCCATCACCTAAGACCGCTGCTTGATAGATAACGGGCTGAGTTAACAGCTGGGCTTCTACCCATTCTGGTGAAATATTGCGGCCAAAGCTGCTAATCAGCACATTCTTAAGTCGTCCGGTAATATATAAATAGCCATCGTCATCTATATGGCCGATATCTCCGGTGGCAATCAATGGCTGACTGTGCTTAGAGGCAGTCAATGACTCAAGCGGCTCACTGTCTTGATTGAGATAACCGTGCATCGCATTACCCGCCACCATGACTTCACCACTTGGGGCAATACTGACCGAAGCGTGAGGCATCGGTTTACCCACACTACCGAATCGATGAGCTTTCGGTGTATTGAGGCTAACCACTGAGCCACATTCTGAGAGTCCATAACCTTCATATACTGGCAAGCCTAAAGACGCTGCTTCTTGTAATAATTTGGGAGATACTTTGCCGCCACCTACTGCCATAAATCGTAGAGTTGGCATAGTGCATGAGCCTAAGGAGACTAAATCAGGGTCGTCTTTATTTGTTTCTTGTGCCTTTAGATACTCTTGTTTATGCTCTTTTTCATAACCATGTTGAGTGGCTGGCTGAGTGGCTTGTTGAATGTTTGGCTGGATTGTCATAGTCTCACAAATGGCTTTAAGCATTTGTGGCAGTAAGATAACACTGGCTATTTTATGAGTCTGCACTGCCTGTATTAATCTGTCGGCATCGAAGGCTTGATTGGATAACAACCCAAATTTACTCACATCGCCTATGACTAAGGTGCGACCCATATAAAAGCTGACATACATGCCCGCGACATTCTCTAGCAGAGTGGCAAAGGGCAAGACGCTTAGATGACCGGCTTTTAAGTCAAAGGTCGTGTCTGTATGTGATGAGAAATGGGGTGAATTGTGGTTAGGAGAGTCAGCTAATAATGTATCGCTTAAAGCACCCGATAATGAAACCACAATTTTCATTAAGGTATCTTCACCTAAGCACACGCCTTTGGGCATACCCGTACTGCCTGAGGTATAGGTCACCTTACAAAAAGGCAGTGCTTTTGAGCTGCTAAGACTGGCCGTTTGTTGTAATGAGTTGGCTTTATTAGTCGATAAGTTATTAGGGAATAAGCGGCTATCAATGTGGTAAAACTCACCGTTAATCAACGGCGTTTGTTCAAAGGTAATGGTGTTTATATTCGCCATATCCAATTTGTTGATATAGCCGGAAGCACTTGTCTTGAGCTTGTTTTCAGCACTTGTCTCAATAGGGGTCTCAGTAAGCTCAGGTAGAGTAAGGCCAACCCCAACATAGACGGTCTGGATTTGAGCATCTTTAATTAAATGATTAATTTGCGATGCACTAAAGAATAGTGGAATAGGTATAACGACTGCCCCGACATGACTCAAAGCCAAGTCTAATAAGACCCAATCTATGTCATTGTGGGCATATATCGCTACGCGGGTACCTTGCCAATTATTCAGTTGATGCTGCAATTTATCTAAGCAACTCTTTAAGGTGGTATAAGATAAATGGGTTAGGCCATCAGGATTTTGCTGACTATTTTGTTGACTATGAGGGACGGCGCTAATGGCAATTCGATTGGGAGTTTGGCGGGCGTGCTGACAAATAGCATGGTAAATAGGGGTCATGATTGGCTCACATGTTAAGAAGAGGGGTCAACAGTTACGCATATACCTCATTTTTATAGTTATAAGGACGTGTACTTAGCAACAGGCAGGCTGTTTATCTACAGGTGGTTGGGTAGTAGAGGACTGGGTGACTAATAGGCCATTTCGCGTATCAATGGTATGCGCATCCGTTATGTGCATGTCAGTCGGTTGCATACTAGCTGTCTGTATATCATTGAATGGCTTATTAGCCGTGGGCGTACAAACAGACGCTTGTTGATAATTTTCAGTAGGTTTAAGACCTATGTCTGCACTTACCTCAGTCTCAACGTCAGTATGTTCAGTGTATCGATAATAAGGCGAACACACCGCTTTGGATTTAGCCACATCGATGGCCAGTACCAATGGGTTATTATCGTAGTAACTGCCCCAAGCGGATTGTTGTTCAGGGTCTTGTAACGCATCAACCGTGGCTCTTGCAACGACATGACTTTCAATACCCATGCTAGACAATATATGTTGGACTACATTGGTTCCGGTACATACCGCCCAATCGACTTTGGTAGTGGCCTCATTAGGCGGGCAAGCACTGTCATCAGCCAATCTAGTTATTGGAGATGATAAATAAAATACTAAAAAAGCCACCATTAAACGGGCATTACCTGCACACTGAGAGGCTAGATTGCCAATCTCGCAAATGCGTTCACGGGGCACATGCTGACCTGCAATTTTAGCGATCTCAATTTCTATGGGAGAATTAAGATACTGCTCTAAAAATATCGGCTGTTGGGTAACCGGCGTCAATCCAATCGCCACACTAGGTATAAAAACACTATTGTGGGTAGCAGCAATTGTAGAGGTGGGCTGACTAAAGCCTGAAAACAATATAGGCATGAAGTAGCTAAGTTTTGCTTGGTGACTTATTTCATATACCTGTTGAATAAAGTTTTGTGCCATGTGATGCTGAGAGCACACATCGTGAGCCATAAAAGGAGACGCGGGCGCTGTCGTCGCACAAACCGTCAACTCAGACACGACGGTTTTACCGTTTCTTACTGGTGTTGGATTAAGTGTCTCAATATGAAAAGTGGTATTTGGATTTTGTGATAGCGCTTGTTGTAACAGGGGGTTTTGATGACCAACTGAAGCGTTAATTATTGACATGGATTGCTCCCAATCGGTTATAAATTGAAATGCCTTAATCGGCATGGGAGCATAGTAAGGGTTTAACCTTAACTGAACCTTAAGAAAGCTTAAGGGCAACGATTTATTCTTTTATAACAATCATTTGGTTCAGTTTGGTTAAGATAACGATCAACTCTGAGTCAGGTATAGAGTGGTTATTAAACTTAACGTCGATTTGAATAGGCAGACTAAAAAACAAGTAGGTTGGAAGTTGTTATTGAATATTTTTCATAAAAATAAGGTAGCTTGTAGAGAGTAAGCATAAAAGGCAGCGAGTAAGGAATAAGTAGCATCATAGTATGACAGTAAACCTTGTTGTCAGTTATAGATCTAATATATTTATAACAGAAATTAACTCTAGTGATAACACTACTCCACCTGTCCATACTCAGTAACTGTCATATCATTAAGTGAGACCCAATCAGATTTTTAAAGCTATCAAAGTTAAAGAGGGAAAGTAAAATGAATACCCATATTTTAAGTGAATTCGATGAAATTTATTATGACTTAGATAATGTAAGTATTGATGATGTTTATATTAAAAATAGAGATAAAACTGATATTAAATTTGACCAATTAAATTTCAAGGATGTTAAACCAAAAGAGTTAAGCTTTCATGAGTATTTTTTTGAACCTTTTAAGGACACTCAACCTGAAACTTATGCGGTATTATCTCAGGTTAGAGAAAAGTTCTTTTATGCTATCGAAAGAACAGACATGCCAGAGATAATGTCAGACATCACTGCGTTTGGTATTAATATCAATGGCGTCATAGTGTATTTAAGATATTCACCTTACATTTCAGATGACGCTGAGCAAAACGAGTATAACTTTCCTGTAGAGATTGTTAAGTCATGGCTGTGGCATAGTGCAGGTTGGTATATTTCTGACAATGTTAATATTCCACCATTAGTCGCAAGTGCTTTACCATCAAGTAATAATCCCCCTATCGGTTCGGTTTGTCCAGACATTGAAGGAAAGAATAAAAAAGCTCGTGAAAAAGTCGCCTTTTTAGAAGAAAAGTTTGGGCAGCCTTTTTTAGTAGATTATGAAGATGACGACAGTTATGACACCCATTTTCAGCTACGGGCTTTAATTGATACAAGATTTAATTTGTTAGAGCAACCAAAAAACTTCCAGTTATTCTCAATTGTTAATTATGCTAAAAAAGACATGTTCTTTATTGAAGATGAAGATATTTATAGCATTAAAAAACTCATCAATCCTGCCGAAGCGATTGACAAATATGCCGCTCATTTATTATCTAGACAGAAAGGGTTCTTTGATTTTAGAGAGTATGGCGAGGCGTTTAATTTTTGATTAACCTTCTTAAATGTTGGATATTAGCTAAAAAATAACTACTTAAAAAAGCAACTCTAAGCAGACTGGAAAATGCTAAGAGTTAAATGCTTTATGAATATTTGGCTTAAACTTTGAAAAATACTTTTTAACATTCACAACACAAATTGTAGTCTTATCCTAACCTTATTTTATTAAAACTAATAATATCATCTCTATATTGAAGTTAAAGTTCATAAAAATAGAATTAATAAAATAGCTTAATATAGGAGAAGATACATCATGAGTACTGTTAAACCTTTAAAAATAGCCCTTATCATTGGTAGCCTTCGCAAAGATTCCGTCAATCGTAAATTTGCTGAATACATGGTTTCGCAAATGCCTGATCATGTATCGGTAGTAGAGTGCCGAATAGAAGACTTACCCCACTATAATGAAGACATTGACACTGACACGCCACCTGAAAGTTACTCTCGCATTAGAGCGCAAGTAAAAGATGCAGATGCGTTATTAATCGTTAGTCCAGAATACAACCGTACTATCCCAGGTGGTGTTAAAAATGCTATTGATGTGCTATCACGACCTTTTAAAAACAGTGTGTTAACCAGTAGAAAAACAGCATTTGTCACTGCTTCACCTAGCTCATATGGCGGCAGAAGTTGTGGCTTTGACTTACGTAAAACCATGCTGCCTTTTGAAGCGCCAGTATTACTGGCACCGGAAATCTATCTAAGTAATGCTTACGATGCACTAGATAATGAAGGCAACTTTACAAATGAACGTACTCAGAAGTATTTGAAAAAGTTTGTTGATGCATTGGTTGAATTTGCAGAGGGTAAGTAGGGGTGAGTTTGAAAGCTAAGTAGCTTGAGTAAATGGCTCATTCTAGATCTTTCCAAAATCCATAAAAAAGATCTGCCGTATTATTACGGCAGGTCTTTGGAATATCTGTTCAGAATGATTTAATAACCTTTAAACTTAAGCTCTTTGTATTTGTCGCATCCGTCTTGATATCCGTTATCGCAGGCTTTACCATACCATTCTTTAGCTATATTATAGTCTTGGCGAACTCCTTTGCCTTCTTCATATAGTGCGCCCAAACGATACTGTGAAACTGGGTGGTCTTGCATTGCGGATTTCAAATACCACTCTTTAGCAATTTTATAATCTATAAAAACTCCCTTACCTTCTTCATAAAACTCACCCAGTTGATATTGAGAATAACTATCACCTTGGTTTGCAGCTTTGGTATACCATTCTTTTGCTTTAGCATAGTCTAATTTTGAATCCCATTGAAATTGTGAACTATATATATTTCCTAATATTTACTGATGATCAGGATCACCATCCGCTGCACTTCTAGTTCGCCATTCATCTGCTTTTTCATAACTTTGACGAACTCCTTGACCAGTAAAGTACATTGAGGCTACCCGCAATTGAGAGTAATGGTCATCCTGGTTCGCAGCTTTAAGATACCATTCAAAAGCTTTATGGTAGTCTTGAGGTACTTCACCGCCGTAATAATATAACGATCCTAATTTCGACTGGGCTTTCGGGAAACCTTGATTGGCAGCTTCATTTATTAAAGTTAAACCTTTTATTACATCAAGTTTTAGACCCAATGGCTTGGCTAAATAATCTTCAAAATAAATTAATCCAAGATTGTATTGAGCCTCTGCATATCCTTGTTCAGAGGATTTTGTAAGCCACTCAAGAGCTTCAGTAAAGTCTGGGTTTGATTTTTTACCAGCCTCCGTAGATAATATTTCAGCTAACTGATACTGAGCTTTAGCATTACCATCTATTGCTGCTGTTTTGATTTCCTCGAAATTTTGGGCTGTTGATGGCATGGAAATGGTTAAAGCTGAGGCTATAAATAACATGGCTAGAATATGTTTCATCAAATTCATTTTTTTCACTAGTTAATCAAACAAATTGTTGTTCGATGAAAGCTTTATGAGCATTCATATTAATAGGTTTAAATAATTATTTATTCAGATTTCTTTTTGATATCTGATAGCAATTTTAAAAGAGTCCAACTCCTTTTATATTTAATAAAGATGGCTGTAAACTCTTAAATCTAGTCGTTAAGAGCAGCAGGTATTTTAATCTACAACTAAATATTCATCCATGGGTTAAAGCATGATATTATTCGTCATATTATCAATACACTACATATGGACAAAATTAGGATATAAACCTAAACTATGTTTATTGAACAAATTTAAAAAAGTATCTATTTTTCGACCAGAATTTATTAGCTATTCAAATCCTATTTGATAAGCAATAAGAACTTCATGAGTATATTTAATTCTGAGATGAACAATCACAAACTTCTACCAACCTAGCCCCATTTATTTAGTAGGTGGTTGAACTGCTACGAGGTGATTTCAAGCAATCACAATACGGCCGTATTATTTTACTGTTTACATTACTAAGTTTAGATATGAATCCGCTGAACACATTTAATCAAATGAGCCTTCAACGCATTGAACAAAGGGTCGATCAATCGCCTTTCTGGACACATCAAATATAAAGGATATTTTGGAGTATACCAGCCAGAAAACTCAATTTGTTGTAAGTGACCTGCTTTGATGTCAGCGGCAACGTCTAATTGCGATTTCATAGCAATACCGTATCCTGCCACCGCCCAACGTCTCACCACATCCCCATCTTTACTACTACGATTGCCACTGACTTCGACCTCAAGTTTCTGCTTACCATTTTCAAAAACCCATTGCGATAAAATTCTCTCATCATGACCTAAGCAAAGACAATTATGCTCAGCAAGCTGTTGTGGAGTTTTGGGTTTGCCATGGCTTTTAATATAACTCTGTGAGGCCACCAATATAGGGTAATTATCAGTCACTATCGGTACCGCGATCATAGTCGAGTCTTTTGGAATGCCATAGCGTAAGGACATTTCTATTTGTTGCCCGTATAGGTCTGCATAACTGTCAGACAAATGTAATTGAACCGTAACTTTTGGGTGTATTGCCATAAAGTCATCAATTAACGGCAAAATAAGATTGCGTCCCAAATCTGATGAAGCGGACAAAGAAATATTGCCAGAAATCTCATGCGTGTCATCCTGTAGTTCCAGGGCAGCTGTCTCTAGAATATTCACAGCATCGCGGCAGTGCTGTAAAAATTGTTCACCCTTGTTAGTTAAGCGTAGTCTACGGGTAGAGCGGATAAATAACACCGTATCAAGCTCTGCTTCTAATCGTTTAATCGCCGCACTGACTACAGCTGGTGACAAATCCATTTGCCTAGCACAGGCCGATAGACTGCCTAAGCGTGCGGTCTCAATAAATATTTTTAAATCTTGTAAGTTTTTCATATAACTAAAACGAGTCAATGATTTAAATTAATTATATCAATTTAAAAACACTAACCCTTGACCATTTTCAAAAAAATATTGAAAGTGTTTATAGTCGTAGCTACTGTTTGAACGTTAATGCCTGTACTACTATAGCTAGCATAGTGAATCAGTTAGTAAATAAAGCGAACTTACATATTAGGCATCAATAGGAGCTATCGTCATGCAAACTAAAACCATTAAAGCTATCGGCTATCAACAAAATTTACCTATCGACAATGAACAATCTCTTCAAGACATTACCCTAGACAAACCCGAAGCCACAGGGCATGACATCTTAGTAGAAGTTAAAGCTATTTCAGTCAATCCTGTCGATTATAAAGTCCGTCAAGGAGGCCCAGCACCAGAGGACGACTATGCCGTTATTGGTTGGGATGCGGCTGGCGTGGTGGTCGCAGTTGGGGAAGCGGTTAGCCTATTTAAAGAAGGCGATACAGTGTATTACGCAGGCGATTTATCGCGTCCAGGTAGTAATGCTGAATATCAACTTGTTGATGAACGTATTGTCGGTCACATGCCAGCCTCTTTAACCTTTGCTGCAGCCGCTGCATTGCCACTGACCACCCTGACTGCTTGGGAAATGTTATTTGATCGCTTGCAAATCTCTACATTAGAAGATGCAGCAGATACTAATAATGAGGATAAACCCTCTGTACTGGTTGTAGGCGCTGCAGGCGGGGTAGGTTCAATCTTAACCCAACTGTTAAAGACTCGTACTGACACCCTACTGATTGGCACAGCGTCAAGAGATGAGAGCGTACAATGGCTAAAAGAGTTAGGTGCAGATCATGTGATTAATCATCGTAACCCTTTATATGATGAGCTACAAAAGATTGGTATTAGTGAAGTGGATTACGTCATTAGTCTAAATAATACCGAAGAACATTATCAACAGATAATCAAATGCCTAAAACCTCAAGGCAAACTGTGTGTGACCGATGACCCTAAAGTAATGGATGTTATGCCACTTAAAGGCAAATGTATTAGCTTTCATTGGGAGCTGATGTTTACCCGCTCATTATTCCAAACGCCGGATATGATTGAACAACATAATCTACTAACTAAGGTGGCAGAAATGATCGATGCAGGTCTGATCAAAACCACGGTTGCGCACAACTTAGGTATGATTAACGCTGAAAACTTACGTGAAGCCCACCGTATACTAGAGAACCGTGAAGCACATGGCAAGGTTGTATTAGAAGGTTGGGCTGAATAAATTTAAATTACTAACAGTTGCACCTATACTAGTTTAGATGAGGAATCACCATGAGTTTACAGGCCAACAAAAATAACGCCATCGCTTATTATAAAACAGCGTTTGAAGGCAATCCGAAACAAGCGGTAGCAGATTATGTTGGAGAAGATTATATCCAACACAATCCAGCTGTGGCAGGCGGTAAAGAGGGGTTTATTGAGTATTTTGAACGGATGCAGGCTGAGTATCCGGATAAGTCCATTGAGTTTAAACGTTGTATTGCTGAGGATGACTTGGTCGCACTGCACACGCATCAGATTTGGCATAACTCTGATGAAACCGTTGATGAATACATCACCATGGACTTTTTTCGTTTTGATGATAAGGGCAAAATCGTTGAGCATTGGGACTCTATTCAGCTAATACCGACAGAATCTGCCAATGGCAATAGTATGTATTGATGATATAAACAAACTGCAAACAAACATCAAAAAGAGGATAAGAGAATAAGTTATGTTTCTTATTTCCTTTTTAATAACAAATACTTCCATTTATTAAAGATTGAAATGCTATCACCTAATAAATATGTACTAGAAGCTAATTAATCTAACTATGTGCCACAATATTTGTTGTAGTATAGAGACTAGACTTATGAAGTGTTTTTCGCTTACTCTGAACCGCCCCGGGATTGTCGGAGAGTGGATTACTTGAGTCAGGCAGCTTTGTTTGACTCATTAAGACTATCATAGTATCGTCTCTCAAACTCAAAAGGCGACACATAACCAATCGTACTATGCAAACGTGTT
>Ga0208670_100355_pt1 | contig 13400 bp, 11 predicted proteins | sample 24BtaG_FD_184098 | JGI IMG/M metagenome (GOLD analysis project Ga0208670, IMG submission 184098) | Marine viral communities from Cariaco Basin, Caribbean Sea - 24B_WHOI_OMZ_CsCl (SPAdes) (version 2) | ecosystem: Environmental > Aquatic > Marine > Oceanic | place: Caribbean Sea: Cariaco Basin...
AGAGCAGGAAATCGGCAAAGCCGGTGTGAAGGTGGACTACAAAACCTTCCGCCAGGCCTGTCGCGATTACGCCACCAAGCAGATCGAAGGCCAGAAAGCCGACTTTATCCGCCTGGGCGTGATGGGTGAGTGGGACAAGCCCTACCTGACCATGGACCCGAAAGTAGAAGCGGGCATTGTGCGGGCGCTGGGCAAGATCGTGGCCAAGGGCCACCTGGTGCGTGGATTCAAGCCGGTTTACTGGAGTGTGGTTGGTCAGTCCGCACTGGCAGAAGCCGAAGTTGAATACCAGGACAAAACCTCTACCCAGATCGACGTGCGTTTCACCGCCGTCGACCATGACGCCGTACTGAACACCTTCGGAACCAGTGAAGGCGAGGGTGATGTCTCAGTAGTGATCTGGACCACCACCCCCTGGACCATTCCCGCCAACCAGGCGGTGTCTATCGGTGCTGATATCGAATACGCACTGGTACAGGTAGATGTGGGCCACGGCGCCGAGCGCATGATCCTGGCCACCGACATGGTGCAGGGCATCATGGCTCGCTGGGGCGTGGAAGACTACAAAGTGCTGGCCAATGTGGCCGGTTCTGCCCTGGAAAACCAGCTGCTGCACCATCCGGTGTACGACAAGCAGGTGCCGGTGCTGCTGGGCGACCACGTCTCCCTGGACGCTGGTACCGGTGCCGTACACACCGCGCCAGACCACGGTATGGAAGACTTCGAAGTGGGCAAGGCCTACGGCATTGGCACCCTCAACCTGGTGAAAGCCGACGGCACCTACACCGAGGCTGCGGGCGAATTTGCCGGCGTGCACGTGTACAAGGCCGATGAGCCGGTATGCGCCGCCCTGGAGCGTGAAGGCAAGCTGGTACGCTCGGAAAAATTCCGCCACAGCTACCCGCATTGCTGGCGCACCAAGACCCCGCTGATCTACCGGGCCACCCCCCAGTGGTTCATTAGCATGGACAAGCTCAACCTGCGCGCTGACGCCCTGGAAGCCATCAAGGGCATCCGCTGGGTGCCGGGCTGGGGCCAGAACCGTATTGAAGCCATGTTCGAGCAAAGCCCGGACTGGTGTATCTCCCGTCAGCGCACCTGGGGTGTGCCGATCACCCTGTTTATCCACAAGGAAACCCAGGAGCTGCACCCGAACACCCAGGCGCTGATCGAGAAAGTGGCCGAGGCGGTGGAAACCGGTGGCATCGACGCCTGGTACGACATCGACCAGAACGAACTGCTGGGCGCAGACGCCGATCAGTACGAAAAAGTGCTGGATACCCTGGATGTCTGGTTTGATTCCGGCGTCACCCACGATTCGGTGCTGCGGGTACGTGAGGAGCTGGGTCAGTTCCCGGCCGACATGTATCTGGAAGGCTCTGACCAGCACCGTGGCTGGTTCCAGTCGTCCCTGAAAACCTCCATCGCCATGAATGGCGTGGCCCCGTACAAGCAGGTGCTGACCCACGGCTTCACCGTGGACGGCAAGGGCCACAAGATGTCCAAATCCATGGGCAACGTAATCGCCCCCCAGGAAGTGATGAACGAACTGGGCGCAGACATCCTGCGTTTGTGGGTATCTGCCACCGACTACAGCGGCGAGATGACCGTCTCCAAGGACATCCTGCGCCAGACGGCAGACGGCTACCGTCGCATCCGTAACACCGCCCGCTTCCTGCTGAGCAACCTGACCGGGTTTGATCCGGAACAGCACATGGTAGCGCCGGAAGACATGATTGCCCTGGACCGCTGGATGGTCGACCGTGCCCTGCAGCTGCAGAACGAGCTGCACGAAGATTACGGCAATTATGCCTTCCTGCGGATTTACCAGAAGGTGTACAACTTCTGCGAAGCCACCCTGGGTGGCTTCTACCTGGACATCATCAAGGATCGCCAGTACACCACCCAGGCCGACAGCCTGGCGCGGCGTTCCTGCCAGACCGCCCTGTACCATGTGGCCGAAGCCCTGGTGCGCTGGATTGCCCCGATACTGAGCTTCACCGCCGACGAAATCTGGCAGCACCTGCCGGGCAAGCGCGGCGACACCGTGTTCTACGAAACCTGGTACGAAGGCCTGACCGCGCTGCCGGAAGACTTCGAACTGGGCCGTGACTACTGGCGTGAAATCTACGCCGTGAAAGAAGCGGTTAACAAGTGCCTGGAAGAAGCCCGTGCCCGTGGCGAAATCAAAGGCTCTTTGAGTGCCGAAGTGACCCTGTACTGCGAAGGTAGCCTGGCCGAGCGCCTGAACCACCTGGGTGAAGAGCTGCGCTTTGTGCTGATCACCTCCGAAGCCACCGTAAAGCCGGTGAGCGAAGCGGCCGGCGTGGAGCAAACCAACGTGGAAGGCCTGCTGGTGAAAGTAACCCCGGCTTCCCACGCCAAGTGCGAGCGCTGCTGGCATCACCGTGAAGACGTGGGCCAGAACGAGCAGCACAGCGACCTGTGTGGCCGCTGCGTGACCAACGTGGAAGGCCCGGGCGAAACCCGCGCCTACGCCTGATGGACGCGGTAATGACTGAGGGCAGGGCAGGCAGCAAGCTGAAGTGGTTGTGGCTGGCGGTACTGGTGGTCGCCATCGACCTGGGTACCAAGGCCATGGCCACCGCCATGCTCACCTACGGTAACCCGGTACCGGTGCTGCCCAGCTTCAACCTGACCCTGCTGCACAACACTGGCGCCGCGTTCAGCTTCCTGGCAGACGCCGCCGGCTGGCAGCGCTGGTTCTTCGTGACCCTGGCTGTTGTGGTCAGCGTGGTGCTGACAGGCTGGCTGAGAAAACTCAAAGCCCATGAAACCTGGACCGCCATCGCCATCGTATTGATCCTCGGTGGCGCCATCGGCAACGTATACGACCGGGTGGTGCATGGCTACGTGGTGGACTTCCTGCATTTCTACTGGCAGGACTGGCACTTCCCGGCTTTCAACCTGGCCGACACCGCCATCACCATCGGCGCTGCCATGATGATCATCGACGCATTCCGCAAACCCGCTGACGACAGCGGCGATGCCGACAGGAGCAACTGATTCCCATGAAAGAACTGCCCATCGACAAGGGAACCCGCGTAAAACTGCACTTCGCCCTCAAGTTTGAAGACGGCGAAACCGTGGACACCACCTTCGACAAAGAGCCGGCCACCCTGGAAATCGGCGACGAAAACCTGCCGGAGAACTTTGAAGCCTATTTGATGGGCCTGAAAGCCGGTGACCACAAAACCTTTGAAGTTCCCCCGGAAAAAGCCTTCGGCCAGCACAACCCCAGTAACGTGCAGACCTTTAAGCGCCACGAATTCAGCGCTGATATGGTGCTGGAGCCCGGCGTAGTGGTCTCCTTCGCCGACGCGCGCCAGCAGGAACTGCCCGGCGTGGTCAAACGGGTGGAAGGTGACCAGGTGGATGTGGACTTTAATCACCCGCTGGCAGGGCATACACTGCAGTTTGAAGTGCAGATTATCGACGTTGAACCAGCAGGGCCGACACACTGACTATGCAAATCCGACTCGCTAACCCCCGTGGCTTCTGTGCCGGTGTAGACCGCGCCATAGAAATCGTAAACCGCGCACTGGACGTGTTCGGTGCGCCCATCTACGTGCGCCACGAAGTGGTCCACAACAAGTTCGTGGTCAGCAACCTGCGGGAGCGAGGCGCGATCTTTGTGGACGAGTTGGACGAAGTGCCGGATGACAAACTGGTGATCTTCAGTGCCCACGGCGTATCCCAGGCGGTACAGAACGAAGCCGCCCGCCGCGGCCTGAAAGTGTTCGACGCCACCTGCCCGCTGGTCACCAAGGTGCATATGGAAGTGATGCGCTACAGCCGCGACGGCCGCGAATGCATTCTCATTGGCCACCATGGCCACCCGGAAGTGGAAGGCACCATGGGTCAGTACGACCACAGCAACGGCGGCGACATCTACCTGGTGGAAGACGAAGCCGACGTACAAAAGCTGGACGTAAAAGACCCCAGCCGGCTGTCCTTCGTTACCCAGACCACGCTGTCTATGGACGACACCGCCCGGGTAATCGACGCCCTGCGCGCCAGGTTCCCGCAAATCGAAGGCCCCCGCAAAGACGACATCTGCTACGCCACCCAGAACCGTCAGGATGCCGTAAAACAACTGGCCGGCGACTGCGACCTGATGCTGGTTGTCGGTTCCCCCAACAGCTCCAACTCCAACCGCCTGCGGGAGCTGGCCGAACGCATGGGCACCCCAGCCTACCTGATCGACGAAGCTGCCCAGATTGATCCGCAATGGCTGGAAGGCAAACAGGCCGTCGGTGTAACGGCGGGTGCCTCGGCACCGGAAGTGCTGGTGGCGGATGTGATTAGCCGGCTGAGGGAGCTGGGAGGGGAAGAGCCTCAGGAAGTGACGGGTAGGGAGGAGAATATTGTGTTTTCCATGCCTAAGGAGTTGAGGATTGATGTGGTTGAGGTTGACTGAAGTGGGTCGCAGCTATAAGCAGGCTGCCAGAAGCCTTTGAAGCGTTGTTAACCAAAACTCGGACCATATCAGTGTGAACCAAGTCTCCTGGCAGTGGCTAGGCTGACCGTTCATTTCCAAATGAATACCGCTTGTCTGTCAAAAGGTGCGGGTCTCATCTGTTCCGGTTAATCTTTATCGATAAAAGCTGGTAAAGGTTATTTCGTCCTTATGATGCGTGCTAGTGGTTTTACGCTTGTTGAACTAATGCTGACGATAGTGATCCTCGCTATTGTTGCGCTGTTAGCTATCCCATCCTTTGAGCGCATGATTCTGGAGAACAGAATCTCATCCCAAACTAATGAATTAAGCAGTTTGATCAGTTTCGCTAGAAGCGAGGCGGTCAAACGGCCCGGTACCTTCGTGACCCTATGCCCAACCAGTGATAATGCGAGCTGCGCCACAAGTAGTAGTTGGGAAAATGGCTGGATTGTTATGAGCGATGCCGATGGGGACCGTAATCTTGACAGTGCCGACGGCGACGTTGTTTTAAGGGTGATTCCTCGACTGTCAGGTGGCAATACTTTGCGGTTGCTAGGTTTTGGTGGGAACCAGTTTATTCAGTTTTCAGCTAATGGACAGCCAGCGCCTGCGGGGTCGTTGGGGGCAACCGACGGTACTCTGGTGATCTGTGACAAACGAGGGGTGTCGAGCGCGAGAGGTGTTGTCGTTATGGTTTCTGGTCAAACCAGGCTTGCGCGTGATGAAAACGGGGATGGAGTAATAAACCGGCATGGTGGAGGGGCTAATGTCTCGTGTCCATAAACACTTTTCAGGTTCCAGGCTTACACTCAGGAAACCTGCTGTGTGCTCTAAAGCCAGACAGAAAGGTATCTCCTTAATCGAGATATTGGTGACTCTGGTAATTCTGGCTGTCGGCTTGCTTGGTCTGGCCGGGCTTATGTTGGATGGGTTGAGAAACAATCAAAGTGCTTACCTGAGGACGCAAGCAAGTATTCTCGCCTATGACATGGCTGATCGTATGCGTATAAACCGCACTCGAGCTGTGGCGGGTGCGTATGATGGATATTCCACCACCGGTACCGATGCTGTGACAACACTTCCGGCTTGCGCGTCGTCAACCTCCGGTTGCTCCTCGTCAGACCAGGTCATTCTGGATAAGGCCGAGTGGACACTGGAGCTTCAAGGCGGGGGTAATATGGTTTTGTTACCTGGTGGTGTCGGATCAATTACCCGAGGGTCGGGTAATGTGTTCACAATATCCGTTAGTTGGCAAGAAACTCAGTGGGACGAAACAGCGGGTGAACGCGCCGTTGGTGCCCAGCAGTTTGCTGTGGACTTCAGCTTATAAAGAGGGTGTATGAATATTCCAAAGTACGGAGCCAGTAAGCATAAGCTGAACCTTTCTTCTGGCTTATCATTGATCGAACTCCTGATAGCCCTGGCATTGAGCGCCACTCTGATTGTCGGTGTAATTACAGTTTATCTGGATTCGAATCAGACCTCTCGGTTAAGCGCTTCGCTGGCAAAGATTCAGGAGTCTGGCCGGATTGCAACTGAAATTATTGCCCGAGACGTAAGGATGGCGGGCTTTCAGGGCTGCGCCGATCCAAACAGTGTTGCTATGAATATCATTGCAAACGATCCGCCCACGGCAGACTTTTTTGAGAGCACTTTGCTTGGCTGGGAAGTCGGCGGAGCTAGCTGGGCAAATGGGACAAGTTTCAGTGGTGAAGCTATCGAGACGGCGGCAAGAGTTGGTAGCGATGTTATCGCGATCCAGAGAGGTGATATGGTTCCAATACAGGTAACTGGGAACATGACGAACACAAACGCCAATATTCAGGTGTCAGGTCAGCTTTCACTTTTCCAGAAAAATGATGCGGTTCTGATTTCTGACTGCGAGAACGCTGACCTCTTTCGGATAACAAGTACCCCCACCAGCGGAACCTGGGCGCATGCAAGCAACGTCAATACCTCGAATCGTCTGAGTCAGGCCTATAACGAAACTGCGCGAATCATGCGTTTCAGCTCAACGGCGTATTTCGTGGCGGATACGGGCCGAGAAGACCTTGCAGGAAATCCGATATTTGCTCTGTATCGGCAGCGGGAGACGAACGCAGGCGGCGCGTTTGTGATAGACGAGCTCGTCGAGGGCGTGGAAAGTATGCAGATTTTATACGGCGAACGGCTTAGCAGCGATAATATTCGATACGTTCCTGCTGGCACCTCAGGGCTAGACATGCGCAATGTAGTAGCGGTCAAAGTTGGTTTGCTCATCAGCGATGCTGAGCGAGTTCAAACCGCTCCGGATCAGCAGAGCTATCAGTTACCAGGGCAGCTAATACAACCAGCGGGAACCACAGGAGCTTCTGTTACGCACCCTGCTGACAACAGGATTCGGCGGACGTTTGAGTCGACTATTAATATCCGGAACAGAACTTAAGGTGGCCTATGATGATTGTTTTTCGTAACAACGATTGTTTGGTTGGTCAGAAGCAGGCAGGCGCTGTATTGGTGGTCAGCTTGGTGGTGCTTCTAGTGCTTACGCTTTTGGGAGTGGCTGGCATGAACTCCGCTATGATGCAGGAACGGATGGCTGCCAATGCCCAGAATTCCAATAAGGCGTTTCAGGCTGCAGAGAGTGCTGCTGGTGCATTGGTTGACCAACTGATGGGGGGGGATTTGAGTCTGCTTCAGCAAGCGATGTCCGCTTCAGATTCTCGAAGTGGAGTGTCTTCTTTTTCTATCGGTGGGAGTGAGGTCTCGGCGGAATATGAGGCTCGGTATCTTGGCGAGATCATTATTAATAGCGGAAGTTCGATGGATGCCAGTGAAAGTACAACCTTATTGAAAGGTTATCGTTATGAGCTGAGGGGCTCAGCGGAAATAAGCGGTAGCGGTGCTGCCCGGACGGTTTTCAAGGGTATCGAATATTATTGATTCCGGATTAGTGTGGCTTGTTATTCGGCCGTCGTAACATGATTGGGAGAGCTGGCGTATGCGTTCTATAAACAGGCTTGTTTTCGTTTTAATGGTTTTAATGTTGGCGAGGCCTAGCGCTTTTGCCGCGGACACAATGTCCTTAGATCTTGTGGATACCCCCCCTTTGGTCAACGAGCATGTGTCGTTTGAGGCAGAGATTGTAGACCTGGTTCTGAATAGTTCCGGAGAGGTAGTGCAGGTAGTTGGTTCAGCCTGTGAGCGTTGCGATAAAAAACGGTACTTGCCATCTCCTGGCCTGCGTCTAGTCCGCGATGGCACCGATGTTTTGCCGGAAGCAATAGGTGGTTTATCTGGCTCGTCAGCTACGATATTGATCAACAAGGCAACCGGTATGGCGGAGCAGGTGAGATTCTTTGCGGCTAAGGCAGGAGAAAGCCATGAAAATTAATACAAGGCTGCTGACATTCGGTTTGTCCTTTGGGCTGTCGCTGGGAACAGGCATCGCATCGGCTGATGATACAGAGATCTTCTTCAACACTACGGCTTCGGAAATTCGTCCAAATATTCTGTTTATTCTTGATAACTCGGGAAGTATGGCTGCGAATGTCACAACGACGTCGACGTATGACCCCTCAGAAACCTACTCGGGAGATGCTCCGGACGGGTCGATATGGTTGTTGTCAGGCAACACTGTATATGCGTACCCAGCCGAGGCGAATAAATGCGCAGACATTACTCAGCGCTTTGCCACAACCGGAAGGGTGTTGGGGTATCGAATGGCTAGCTGGCGGAGGAGCGGTTGGTGGGGCTCGGAGGCATGGAGAAATCCGTCAAGACACTACACGGGATCTGGAAACTTTCTTGAGTGTCAAAATGACCGGGGTGTTCATGGTGAAACCGACTCTTCAAACGCTAAGTATGCCAGAAACCACACAAATAAGTGGGGCAATGAAGGGCAGGAGATAGATTGGTCGCAGATTGAACACAATACATTCTGGTCGGCAAACTATGTTAACTGGTACTTCAACCATCGGGAAACCACTACCCGCACACGGCTAGAAATCGTTCAGGAAGTTGCAAAGAACCTCGCCGACAGTTTGTCGGGAGTTAATATTGGCCTGATGGCATTTAATCCTGACGGCAATGAGAGGCAGGGCGGTCGCTTACTGGTCCCTGTAGAGAACATTGAAACTAACCGTGATGCGTTCAAGGATGCTGTTGATGACTTGGGAGCCGATACCTGGACTCCTCTTTCAGAAACCCTGTTTGGTGCAATGCGATATTTTGGAGGGCAAGCGCCATTTCTTGATACTTCGCCTGTCAGCGGGACTGTTCAGGACGGGAACTATATAAGCCCAGTTGAATATGAGTGTCAGTCGAATAACATAATTCTTTTGACGGACGGTGAACCAACTTATGACGGTGATCCAACCTCAGGTAATTATCACTCAACCGAAGACAAGAACTCCCGTGATGAAATGGAAGGCGTTGTTGGCAGCTGCACAGGTAATTGCCTTGATGAAATCGCCGAGTACATGTTTAGCAACGACGTTTATTCAGGGCTTAGCGAAGAAATCAATGTGAACACGTATACCGTTGGGTTCACGACTAATCAGCAACTGCTTTCAGATACGGCCACGAAGGGCGGTGGTGAATACTACCTGGCAGACGACACAGAATCTCTTGAGAATGCGTTTGAGAGTTTTGTTCGCTCCGTCTTGGCTGTGAACACCACATTTGTCGCTCCCGGCGTGGCGGTTAATACCTTCAATCGGCTTAATCATCTGGACTCGCTTTATTTCTCTGTGTTTCAGCCGGATGTCGCGCCACGTTGGAACGGTAACCTCAAACGATACCGCCTCGGTTCGGATGGCAAAATCTATGATGTCAACGATAACGAGGCAACAGACAGTTCGACCGGTTTTTTCCGAAACAGTGCGCAAAGTTGGTGGAGTCCTGTGGCGGATGGTCCGAATGTCGCGCTTGGTGGAGCCGCCTCCAAGCAGCCAGACAATAATGCATCAAGGAAGGTTTACACATACTACAGTGGGTCCTCGACTAAAGACCTGACTGCGTCAGTTAATGCGGTATCTGTTGCAAATAAAGCAAACCTCACTAAAGCAATGTTTGGTGATGCGACAATGGCGGATAGTGAGCATGAAAAGCTGATTAATTGGACTCGTGGGTTAGATGTAAATGATGAGAATCGAAATGGACTGACGACAGACGCTCGAAAATTCATTGCTGATCCGTTGCACTCGGTGCCGCACCTCGTGATTTATGGAGGCGATGCCACTTCTCCGGATACCACTGTTTTCTTCGGAGATAATCAGGGCTACATCCACGCGGTGGATGGAGAAACAGGTGAGAGCTACTTTTCGTTTATTCCGTCGGAATTGCTTGGCAATCAGAGTGTTCTGATGGAGAACGACAAGACGATAACTCAACGCGTATATGGAATGGATGGCTCCATTGTCAGTTGGCAGAACGACAGCAACAACGACGGTACTATAAACGCAACAGACGGTGATCATCTCTATATCTATTCTGGAATGCGCAGGGGTGGCAGAAATTACTATGCACTTGATGCCACCACTCGGAATCAACCACGGATGCTCTGGTCCATACAAGGTGGAACTGGCAGTTATACTGAGTTGGGTGAGACTTGGTCAAAGCCAGTTAAAACCAAGGTCAAGATTCACAATTCAATTAAAGATGTACTTATCTTTGCGGGTGGCTACGACTCTCAACAAGACACTGTTTTAACCAGGACCGAAGATACTGTGGGCAGAGCCCTATATATTGTGGACGCCGAGACGGGTGCGCGTCTGTGGTGGGCAGGACCGGTAGGAAGTGGTGCTGATCTCGAATTAGCTGATATGAAGTACAGTATGCCTGCCGCGCCTAAGGCGATTGATGTAACGGGTGATGGTTGGACTAACCAAGTCTATGTTGGGGACATGGGGGGGCAAGTCTGGAGGTTTGATATCTTTAATGGGCTCAGGACGGAAAACCTTGTCACCGGTGGTGTCGTTGCAGATTTTGGAGGTGGTGCCGCTGCGGACAATCGTCGATTTTATCATAGCCCGGATCTGTTTGGTTTCAAGATGGGTGCGTCTCGCTATTTGGGATTGGTGATAGGTTCAGGCTGGCAAGCTCATCCCCTTGATACGGCAATAGAGGATCGAATTTATATGCTTCGGATGGCTGACGTCACCGAACCTCCTTATGACGCAGACGGCAATGTGGACTATAGCTTGATCAAGGTGTCTGAGTCGGACCTGTTTGACACAACAGATAATCTCATCGAAGAGGGTAATGAGGCTCAACGTACCCAGGCCCAATCAGATTTGGCAGCTGCAAGTGGTTGGTATATCCGGCTGACCAGGGCGGGTGAGAAAGTTCTGTCAAGCAGTCAAACCGTGAATGGACAGCTGTTCATTACCACCTACGAGCCGACGGCGAGTACTAACGCTTGTTTGCCTGCAGCAGGGAAAGCGAGGCTATACCATGTGTATGTCGCTGATGGAACCGCGGTCGTAAACTACGACCAGATTGGTTCAGATGATGAGCTTACCAAAGAAGACAGGGAAGTGGACCTTAAAACGGTGGGCTTGCCGCCAGATCCTCAGCGTATGCGGGTTGATGGTCTCGACATAATCTGTGTTGGAGCCGAGTGTCGACCGATAGACACAGTAACAGGCGTCCTCGAAACATATTGGTATGAGGAGTAAGGCTTGAACTCCATGAATCATAGAATTAAGGGTTTTACACTCATTGAGTTAATGATCGTTGTTGCAATAATTGGGATCTTGGCGGCAATTGCATATCCCAGTTATCAGGACTCGGTTGAAAAGGCGCGGCGCTCAGACGCTCAGGGTGCTTTGTTGGGTTTGGCAAATGCCATGGAGAGGCATTTCACGGCCAATAACAGTTATTTGGGGGCGGGGTCTCCCAACACGGGTTCCCCGAGCATCTACCCAGACGAAGTTCCCATGGATGGGAATACCAAGTTCTATGACTTGACGATATCAGCGGCGACAGCGTCAACTTATACATTGAGAGCTACTCCCAAGAACGGGCAGGCTGGCAATGGTATTCTAGAGCTTACTTCGACTGGCGTTCGAACGTGGGACAAGGACAATGACGGGTCCGCGACGGACCCATGGGATTGACGCAGAGATGCTTATGAGGTCTGGCTCATATGGGTGGGCAAGTAATTGTTGCCCCCCATTTGAGCTTGATTTTGCCAACACTTGATAGCTCGTGTACACTGCGAAATCGACCGCCTTTATTGAGGGCCATATAGCTTATTTTGCTTTCAGGTCGATCTGTCGCCGGACAAACAACTATTCCACCAGCCGCACCGTGAATCATTCCAAGATGGTTAAACTGAATGTATCCGCGCCCACCGGTTCTTGAAGTTACCACATATCTTTCTGACGGCTTTTGAATGGTAGTCAAGATAGCCCGGTCATCTGGTTTTTTGTCATTGTTATTATCAATAAATATGGATACGCGCTGGTTCCAGTTATCTGTACACTTGCCTGAGGACGAAAGCGGGCAAACAGTCACTATTGCTCGTTCGCTCGCTGCCACCCAGCGGGCGTAAGCGAAACCGGATTGGTATGCAGTAATGATGGACTGATGCCGGCTTTGTTCTACTAGCCTGGACCAAGATGATAGGGTTATGGTTGTCAATATCGAGATAATTGATAGAGCGATGAGGAGCTCAAGCAGAGTCACCCCTGACTGATACCGTCGGGCAGTCATATTGATTCCTTTCATGATTGTCTGTGGCCGTCCTGGCCACAGCTGATGCAAGTTTACAAAATATCAGCCGGAATTCTGATAAAAGGGTCTTACTTTTTACTCCATCCCCAATTTCTTCAACCGATACCTCAACGCCCGAAAACTGATCCCCAGCCTCTTGGCCGCCGCCGTCTTGTTCCACCGGGTTGCCTCCAGCGCCTTCTCAATCGCCTGCCGCTCGATGTACTCCAGGAAGCCCTCCAGGTCTATCTCCCCCTCAGGAACAGGAGCCGGAGCCTCCGATGTGCCGGTGTCAGAGCTGCGCTCCGATACCGGGGTTCCGGGGATAGCACCACCACCCACATGCAAATCAGCCGCATCAATCAAATCTTCATCACACAGGGTAAACGCCCGCTCCAGAATATTTTCCAGTTCCCGCACGTTGCCGGGGAAATCGTATCCCTGCAGGCGTTCGATAGCCTCTGGCGTTAGTTTGGCCGGATCGCATTCGTATTCCCGGGCGATACGCTGCAGTATGTGGTTGGCCAGCAGTGGGATGTCGTCGCCTCGGTCCCGCAGTGGTGGTACCGCCAGTTCGATTACGTTAATGCGGTAGAACAAGTCCTGGCGGAAGCTGCCTTCCTGCACCAGTTCCGGCAGGTTTTTGTGGGTGGCGCTGAGGATGCGGATGTCTACGGCGCTTTCCTGGGAGTCGCCAACCGGGCGTACGGCTTTTTCCTGGATGGCGCGCAGCAGTTTTACCTGCATGGCCAGGGGCAGGTCGGCCACTTCGTCCAGGAACAGGGTGCCGCCGTCGGCGCTGCGGAACAGGCCGGGTTTGTTGTCGATGGCGCCGGTGAAGCTGCCTTTTTTGTGGCCGAAAAATTCGCTTTCCATCAGTTCCGACGGTATGGCTCCGCAGTTGACGGCGATGAACGGGCCGTCGGCGCGCGGGCCTTGCAGGTGGATCATCCGTGCCACCAGTTCTTTACCACTGCCGGATTCGCCGCTGATAAACACCGGTGCCTGGCTGCGGGCCAGTTTGCGGGTCTGGTTGCGCAGTTTGCGGATTTGCGGGGACGCGCCCAGCAGCAGGCCGGGTTCGTCGTTCTCTTCGGCCGGTTGCAGTTTGGGTTCGGACAGTTTCAGGGCGCTGTTCACCAGCTCCCGCAGCCGGGGCAGTTCGACCGGTTTGGAGACAAAATCAAAGGCGCCGGCTTTTAACGATTCAATGGCGGTGTCCATGCTGCCGTAGGCGGTA
>Ga0208670_100357_pt1 | contig 13360 bp, 23 predicted proteins | sample 24BtaG_FD_184098 | JGI IMG/M metagenome (GOLD analysis project Ga0208670, IMG submission 184098) | Marine viral communities from Cariaco Basin, Caribbean Sea - 24B_WHOI_OMZ_CsCl (SPAdes) (version 2) | ecosystem: Environmental > Aquatic > Marine > Oceanic | place: Caribbean Sea: Cariaco Basin...
CTTTAATCTTTTTCCAAGCTGCCACTTGTGCTTTTTTAATTTGTGGCTGATATACTCCCTCTCTAGTTTTTGAATAGCATTTACGAGAACAATACTTTCTCTCAGTAGACTGAAAAGCTGTAAATACTTTTTTGCAAGTCGCACACCTAATTTTTATTGTTTTTCCCATTACCACTCTGTATTTCTTATGATTAATGATTGACCTAAACCTCCTGCACCTCCATTACCTCCATCTCCAGCGGCTCGACTCCCATCCAAACCTACTGAGCCAGCATAAACACTACCACCTCCACCTCCACCAGTTCCCACATTGTTTGTTCCTTCTCCATCAGTAGGTGCAACTCCACCAGCACCACCAGTGACTGTTAAAGTTCCTGTATTAGCTGTTAGAAGTTCGTAAATAACGACAATAGTGCCACCACCTCCACCGCCACCACCTCCTCCACTTGTTGAACCAGTAGCTCCAGCAGCTCCAGAAACATCTATTGTGCCTGAAAAGTTTAAACTTCCTCTACATTCTAAGATAATAGCTAAGCCACCTGCACCACCTGCACCACCTGCACCAGCATAACCACTGCCTCCACCTCCACCACCTGCTCCTGAACTTACCTTAATTGATTTTCCTGCTAATGAATTTATGTAATAAGTTATTGCTCCACCTGCTCCTCCACTTCCTGAACCTGTATTAGTTTCTCCATTACCACCTAAATTAGTTAAACCTATAAGACTTGTAATTCCACCAGTTCCAGCAGAAGCACCATCTCCAGTTCCATCAATAGTTGAAGAAATTGTGCAGTTTCCCTGTGATTTAAGAGTTACTATTGCTCCATTAGTTGGTGCATTACTAAAAGTTAAATTATTTGAAGCTACATTTATTGAAGTATAATTTTTAATTGTTGAAGTTCCATTAGTTAAATCTATATCTACTGCACCGCCTGAAGTATCTAAAGCACCATCTGAGCCATCACCACCAAAATAAGTAGCACCATTTATTCTATTAGTAGAAGTAGCATTTATTAGAGCTGTTGTAGATGCAAAAAGATTATCTACTCCAAAATATGAACCTGTAAAACTATAATCTAAAGCAGTATCTAAAGCTGACGTTGTCCAACTAGGAAGTGTATCTGCACCGCCTGATGTTAAAAACTGCCCAGATGAGCCAAATCCAACGACTTGGAAGCCAGATGCACCATTACCTACCATTAACTGTTTACTCGTCGGAGAGGTCGTTCCTGTGCCATTGTAGGCTACTCCTATAGCTGTTCCCTGCCATACACCAGTACCAATAGTTCCTACAGTGGTTAATCCAGTCATTGTAGTCACTGCAGGTAGGGTAGTCGTAGACATTTCAATCTTGTTATTGTTTATGAGGTTTAAGTTTGCATTATACAGAGTAGGGAAGTCTGACATAGTATCTGTGCCATTTAATTCTGTGATTGTCTGAACTGCACCTAGATTATTGCTAGCAACAGTTAAAACTCCAACAGGCACATGGTTAATAACAGCATAAGCCGAAACTAATATTGTTATTGCTACTAATCCTATTATTTGTATAAATCCTTTGTTCATTTATTTACTCTCTAATGATAAATCTACTTTTGTTTTTGATTCTTTTGATAATGTTATTTTTGGTGCATTCCATTTGCTTGTAGCACTATCCCAAGTCCAATCTGCATCATCCCATATTAAACTGTCGTCTTTACTTTCAAGGCTTAAATCTACTTTTGTTTTTGATTCTCCTAGTGTGAGTGATACTTTCGCCATATTAGATATAATTTATTCTTTTAGGAGTGATAATATTCCTTTCGTCTTTTGACCTTTTAGTAAACTGCTTGACCATCGCCTGCTTAAGTCTAGCTACTTCTCTTTCGTAATAAGCAACCCTATCTTTCTTATAGCTCATACAATAAGGGATAGCTGCCATGTAACACAAAATTACATGAAAAGTTGAATCAAACCCTGGTACTTTTGTCCCAGTTGTTACTTCTGCACTAGTGAATATATCTGCTGTTCTCTTAAAATAGATACGTAATCCATCTGCAAGAGTTACTGACACCCCATTATCTGGTGCAGGAAAAAGCTCAATAGTATCACTACTTAGTTTGTCATAGAAAAGAGGAAAGCCATCGGTCTTAAACTCTTCTCTTAAAGGAATAGCTGATTGAGTGTCTTTTTGGTCTATTGGCTTAATAATCTCATAATTTCCTTGATCATTCATTATTTGAACATCCATTAACTGCAGGAATTTATCATTAAAAGAGTATTTTCCTTGTGAGTTTACTAATGTGTAAGTACCAATAGGGAAATTTGTGTAGTTTGTGTCGTCAAATTCCCATTTACCATCAAGGTTAATAAGCCAGCCTACTACTTGTTCATAAGCATTATTAACTCTACGAAGCAAATCAGCTGCAGAATAACTACCTGTATCTGCATCACATAATGCTCTTGTTTCACTATTTATATCACTAATATTCATTTGTTTATTTGTTTAATTTTCACATCTTAACCCTCCGTGGAGGGCTAAGGGTAAAAACTACGCTACGTTCAAATCAAATACCAAGCCAGCATGTGCTGTTGGTGTCAAGTGACCAATATCTACTCGAGAGTAGAATGACCTACCTGATAGGTAAGAGTTTGTGTCACCTGCTGGGAAGTCGATTGTGTGAGCTTTACCATAAGTACCTCTAAGGATACCTAACCTCTGGATCTTCTTAACGCCAGCGAACAAGTGATTTGCAGTGTGGTCATTTGACCAGTAGTGGTCACAACCTAAGTAGTGCAAACCTTCTACTGTTCCAGCTTTTAATGCCTTATCAGCAAGCATGAAACCGTTACCTTGTACGAAAGCCTCAAGGATTTCAAAGTCAGCAGCCCTCCATACGAATCCAACACCGTTGCGATTCATAAATGACTGACCATTAGCTTCCCTAATTTCACGTTTAACACCACGAATGATGTCATCAATGTTATTAGCAGAAACTGTAATTTGATCAGTAGCTGCACCTCCTCCTCCAATACTTGATGTACCGAAGTCAGTCCAGCTTGCGTGCTGTCCTAGAACTGCACTTTCAATGTACTCGTTTAGTAGAGCACCAATTCTATCAAATAACTCTGCTGGTTTTGTCCAAGGTGATTGTGCTAGGTCTCCCCAGTCAACAAACAAACCTAAGTCTCTACCAGTTGAAATTGTCAAAGTCTCAGCAGTCTCTACAAATGTTTGGATAGCATGTCCAGTTCCCCTAGATACAGTTTGCACTGAAGGAGTTGTGGACATATATGATGTTGAAATTACACGAGTATCGGTAATATTAACATCACACATTTCTTTCCAAGTGGTTGGATGGTCCAACCTGTCTTGCAAAACATCTTCAAAAAGAGTTTCGTAAGTGATGGTATTACTATATGCCATGATTTCTTTTGATTAAATTTTTAATCAAATGAAGACCTAGTCGTTATAGAATTTCTTTCCACCAGTAGAAGCATTTGCCATCATTGCTCTTGCAATTTTAACTCGTGTCTTCCTATCCGGTACTTGTTCTTTAGTTGGTGGAACACCTTTAGCAATCCAATGCTCAGGTGTGTCAGTTGCTTTAGAGCTACCTCGTCCACCTTTAACGCCTGAAGTTGCTTTTTCGTTAGCTTTCGTAGTTCGCAAATCTTCTAGCTCGGATTTAAAGTATTTAGTATCGATAAGATTATCAACACTTTTACCTGTTTCATCCATTAACTTCTTAACAAGCTCTACCTCATCTTCATCAACAATATCTGCTGAACGAAGATAAGATTTCTCTAGTAGACCAAACTCTTCATTTGTCTCTTTGGTCTTTTTAGACTTTTCAGTCTTAGGCTTTTCTTTAGATTTATCAAGTTTAGTTTTTAACCTCCTATTGATACCCTCTAATTCTTTAGCCTTTGCTTCCCAGTCAGTAGTTTCTTCTTTGGTTTCCTCAACATCAGTTGATTCTTCCTTAGTTTCTTCTACCTCTGGTGTTTCATTTTTTTCCTCCATAATGATAAATGGTTAATCACTTTTGTGGAAAGTGAGAACCTAATTATTTTTTAAGAATAATAACTTATACATTTTTGATAACGGGAATGATAACCCAATCGACATTAATCTCCTACCTGTCCCATTTGAACCCATAAGATAACATCTGTATCAGATTTCTTTTGGAATTTAAGTGTTGCTATTTCTAATCCATTTTGTACTACTGTTTCTCCCTCATCTTCCTGCAAGTCAACACCTGTACCTGCAGCCCAAGTAATTGTTGAAGCGGCTGTAGTAGAAGCAGCGTATACATCTACTGTATAGGTCTCGCCAACTTTCAAGTCTACTAAAGGTGCAGAAGAACTAGCCATTGTAGTCAATGCTGTATTAACGTTAGCTGTCCATTCAATGTAATTGTGTCGTCTGTCTGCAGGGAATTGGTCTGTAGTCAATGTGTATGTAGCTGCTGTTGAAGATGTTGCGTAATAACCGCCACCACCTACTGAATAGTTTGAAAGAAACCTTTGGTGGTCGTAATGGTCTGGACCAGCACTAGCAGCTAAATTTACTTCTGTTACATCAACTTTATCAGCCATTATCCTAGCAAAAACTTCACCAGCTCTATCTGAGAACCTATCTAGGAAAGAATAATCAGCTTTAACAGCAGTTACTCCTATTACAAGAAACAACGCAACAACTAATCCTATTTTAAATTTATTTGTCATTTTTCTTTGTTTTTTTACTTTTAACTTCGACCTTTTCATCCTTTTTGGACTCTTTTTTATCCTTTTTAGCGAGCTTCTTAAGCTCTGCTAACCTCTCATCTTCCTGTCTCTTAAATTTATCTTTAAGAGATGGAAGCCTATATTTATCTAAACTCATATTTTATTTTATTGAACTAATAAAAAATCGACAGTTGTGAAACTGCCGATTAGATTCCCTATAAGATGAGTACCAGTCCTTATAGGGAAGCTAATTAGCAGCTCCACTTAATTGGTACTCAATAAATTTTAAAATTACCTATACGTTATTGTTGTTGTTGGCATATTACCACTAACCAAGTCTAAAAATAATCCATCTGTAAAATTCAAATCAAAAACATATGTTCCTGCTGCCAAACTTGCAGGAATTGATGCAATAAGAAGTGATGATGTTGCTGTGTTACCTGTTCTTGCTGTTATGTCTGATGTTGTTGCGTTATAGAAATTTATAATTCCTGTATTTGCACCAGTGATAACAACTGACCCAAGTGTACCCCAGCTTTGTTTTATAGCTCTATTGGCTGAGAATGCTCCATATACAGTGTTTTGAGCTGTAGAGGTAGCATTATACTCATTTCCATTATTAACGCTTCCTACAGGCATTTCTATCTTATCTACAGCCATGTCTACTGCTACAAAGACAGCTAAGATGATTAGCGATACTGTTAAAATATATGTTATAGCTTCTTTCATAATATTATTATACCACATTTTTAATAAACGACCTAATTTATAATCCAACTTGTGTTACTTCTTTTATTTCTTGCTCTGCTTTGTTGGAATATTTTTTTAATTCTTTAAAACCTTCTTCTAATAAGTTAACCGCCATCATTTGTGCTGCTTTCATGTGAATATCACCGTCTTTAGCTTTAATAAATGACTCTCTTAGTACTTTTTTTACTGCATCCTTAGTCAATTTATCGGCTAAAAACATTTTTATCTTTTGTTTTTCTGTTTTATTGAGCATTTGGTTGTGGTGTTAATGTTTGTGGTACTTCTGCACCGCCAGCTGGCTGTTGAACCGGTAATTGACCTAATTCTGAGAAATCTACCCCATTGATGCCACTAAACTCTAAAATATCATTAAAAGCTGATGCCATTCCATCCATTTGCATAACTTGTTGGAAGCCTTGAGGATTTGAGAATACAAACTGGAAGATTGAGAGGATTTTGTCTGTCATTACAGCTAGGTTTTTCTGCTTACCTGCAACATTTATGCCCATCTTAACCTCAACATCTTTAAACTCTCCTTTAAGTATCTCAAGTAAGTGTTTATTGCCTTTCTTAGAGAAATCAGCTAGGAACTGTTGCTTTAATGTTTCTCTATCTTCAGGTAATTTTCCACCTAGTACTGCTTCGTTTATCTGTCTATTGGCGAAGTTTTCAGCTAATCTATCTGATACCCATTTTAATTCATCTGTTGTTAGTGTTGCTAGGAATTTCTTACCATTAAGTATCTCTTTTTTAATTCTAGGGATAATATCCCAGCGATATAGTTCTTCAATGAATTTAGCTCTTTGTCCTCTTCTTCTGTCATGTAAACCTTTTCCTTGGTGTACTGTCCTTTCTTGTCCTCTAAATGTTGTGCCTGATACTGGTTCTTTACCCATTATAGGGTCAAAAGCAGAACCAATAGTCTGTGCGTTCTCAAACCATTTATTGATACTATTCTCAAATAATGTTATTTCTGTTGGGTTATCAGTAGGTACTCGTCTTATTTGTTTTCCATCCTCTATCGTGGTGATTTCGTTGTTTTCCATATCGTTTATTCTGTTTGTTTCTGTGAAGCTATCGTCGTCTGTATATAGAACATTCTTTGAACCTGCTTCTAGTAACCTAGTTTTGTGTATTTCTGCAAAGTTAGTCCAAATTTGAGGGTGTAATAGTCCTTCTCCTACACCTCTACCTAAAGCTCTACTGTATACTTTCTTGCTTGTGTGGAATTTAATACTCTTCTTCTTTTCTTTCTTTCTGTATAGTGTCACTCCTTCTTTTTCTTCATTATTGGTATAGAAAGCAACTACATGGATTTGATTATAATAATCATCCATATTGTCGTTATCCTCTAAGTAATGCTCAGGTAGTGAACCTCTAACTATATACACTTCAATGTTCTTAGTTGTTGTCTTATTCTTGTGTTGTCCTGACATACCTGCAGGATCTTTGCTGGCTTCTGCCTGTATTATTAGCTCCTCTATTGATGTTGTTGCACCATTCTTTTCATCTCCCCAGCCTTTAAACTTCATGTCTCTTAGTTTATCTGGTGAGAAATTAAATTTAGTACCTATAACACCACTCTCAATGTCTGTCTGATCGCAGAAAGCTATTGATGGTAGATAAATTACTTCTGGTCTATCTTCTCCTTTTTGCACCAAAACACCACCGTAGTCTACATCTTCCTCGGTTATTTCATCTAATAGAGTATCTATGTTGTTTTTCTTTATATAAACTTCGTCGTGGTATTTCTTTATAAGAAAAGATAAAGCTCTACCACCTTTTTGTTCTATGAAAAATACTATGTCTTTTACTTCAATATCCTCTGACCAATAAGAGAGGTTGAGTATAGGTTCCATTATGTTATTAAAAGCTCTTAACCAGTTATTCTCTCCTGAAAAGAATTGACTGTTCTTTAGGTGGAAAATCATTTGTACATGCCTCTTGAAATTCCAATTCCAGTTGTCACCAACTCTAATTTCTTCTGTATCAAAAGCTGACTCCTCTGCCTTTATGTATTCGTAAATGTTTGATTCAATCATTAAAATCGCCAAATAAATTTATTAAATTCTTCATTGCTATGTTTTTCATTGTTGGGCTTTGTTTACCCCATAGACCCATAACCATTCTTGGGTTAATTATTCTTTCTTTTTTACGCTTACCTTTTTCAAGGGTTAAAATACCTATTGTCTTAGCTATTGGTGGTTCTAGGTTTGTTATTACTTCTTCAACAGTCTTGCCATCAGCTTTATATACTCTGCTTAATATCTTAAGTGTTGCTTTTATTTTCTGTTTTGTCTTCGTCATAAGGTTATCCCTAAGTCTTTAATATTAACAAAATTACCACCACCTCTTTGTTTAGCAATAGCGTCAAACTCTTGTAATTCACTTACTGCTTTTCTTTTTGGTCTACTAGCTATCTGAGCATCAATCTCATCTGCTACTTTCTTTCTTTCTTTTAAGCATTTTGAGCAATAGTAGTCGTCTGGTTCTTCAGACTCATACTGGTTTTTGCATTTAACACATTTCACTTTGAACTTCTGTAATGACATAATTCTATTATAGCACAATTATTTAATAAAATCAAAAATCTTTTTTGCATTATCTATTTTACGATAATCTTCAAAGATTTCTTCACCTTTTTTGATTGCTTTTAATGCTTTATCTGTTGAGCTGTCATAGTTCGGTTTATCACTATGGTTCATATACATCTGCATTAAAGTATCTGGGCTCATAAAGTGAGAACCATTTATTACTTGTGGGAAGTGGCTCAGTATCATTTCTACTATCTCAGGTCTTAGCTTTTTAAAGTCTTTATATGGTACATCTACTAGGTTTGGTATAGCATTTGCATATAGCATATCGCCCTTTTTAATGTCTCTCATGGCGAATACTCCAACACCATGCACATCTGACTGGGCAATCTTTAACTTAACTACATCATTTATCATTACTATTGTCTCTTTGATTTTCTTTTTCCTATACTTCTCTTCTTCTTTCTTCTTTCTTTCTTCTCGTCTCCTTTCAGCTCTAGCTTTATTAGCTTGATATTTCTCTTCATTTTCTTTATCAGTTTTTTTCATATAACTCTAAATTTTGTTTGTTAATAATAATACCCATAACCTTTTTCCAGTTTTGATATTGTTCGAAGCTCTTAAAACCTAGCTCCTTAATCATTTCAGCTTTCTTTCTTACTTTTGCTTGGCATCTTTTGCAGTTCTTAAAGGTCTTAATAGTTCTGTGTTTGTGGTCTGATATCATTATTCTTACTATCTTTCTCTCTATCTTCAAGAAATTCTTTGGGTCTTTCATTTCATCTGATAGTCCATCGAATATGGGATTAACCTTAGCTTTCTTTATTTTATTTAGTGTATCTTTCTTCATAACGCTATATTTACTTTCTTCTTACGCTTTGGTTTGTTGATAACATGTGGACAATCATCGTGTCCTTCTCTGCAACAGATAGGAATTTTTATTTCAAAATCCTCTTCAGGTTCATATCTTTTTATGTGTGGGACTTTTGGTGTTTCTTTAGCCATGTTGCTATTTTATATTCCTTGTTAATGTCGTAACAATCTATTGTTAAGTATTCTTTAAGAGCTTTCTTAATATTCTTGGTTCTATTGTCATAGATGTGTTCAGCTTTCTCTCTAGTCATTCCACCTTTAAATTTCATTCTAATAAACGACGCTACTGTATCTTCTCTGTTTCTTTCACATAGTATTACCTTTGGGTTTAACTTCATGTAATGGTCTAGCAATTCAGGGAAGTCTGCTATCCCGGGGTCTTTTAAGCCCCAAGGTTCTTGTCTTGTATTTATTAGCTTATTAAATCTATCTAACCATAACTTTAATTGGTCTCCTTTTGGGTTTTCACCTAATCCAAGCATTACATACATCATGTTTAGTTCTTGGAAGTCTCTATCTTCAAAATATCCTCTAGGATTAAACTCATCTCCCATGTGGAATCTATGACCCATCATTACACCTTGCTCCTCTAGTATACGAGCTACATCTGATGTGCCACTTCTACCTGTTCCTAGTGCTAATATCATATTGCTATGTTTGTTTTCTTACGCAGTGCTTGTCTTGAATAGTTATCGCCTATTTGTCTTCTTATCTCTTGTTTTCTCTTAATAGGGGCGATACTTACAATTCCATATTTGATAGCGTCCATACTGTGATCGTTTACTTTTACTGGGTCATTTAGTATCTTATCATCTTTGTCTATATCCCACATATAGTTCATGTACTCTTTGATTGTGTTTGTGCTTCTCTTTGTGACGCTTATCTTTTGGTCTTGTACTACACCTATTGCCCATTTGTTATATGTCATCTTAGGACCAGTCTTTTCTGCTTTCTTTATCGCACCTGTGATGTTTACTCCGTAAAGTTTAATTTCATCAATACTCTTTGGTTCTGCACTATCTGCTACAGTTAAAGACTTTTGTTCTTGGTTTATGAGTATATCAGCTAAATCTTTATTATGCAGTCCTTTCTGATAAGCTAATTCATCTATAATATATCCTCCATTGTAATAATATATTGCTACTATAGCTGCTGGGTCATTACTATAACCAAAGTCTAAACAATATCGTTCTAGTCTAGCCTCGTGAGGTATTTCTTCTATAATGTTCCAGTCTTTATATATCTTTCTTTCCATTAAGTTAGGTTCTCCTAACCATTTGTGTTTATATAGTGCTTGTCTGTTCTTCTTATCGTCCTCAATCTCTTTTAAGATGTTTTCTGGCATAAAGCCATACTTAATAGCTACATCATAGTTCTGATTGATTATTAAAGTATCAGGTCTTCCCTCTATTACTAGTCTTTGATGTACAGGGTCATCTTCTAATAGTCTGTTGTATGTATATATGAGCTGTGAGCCTGGTTTTCTTACTGTAGGTGTAAGGACTTCAAGGCTTCTTTTAGATACTGTTTGAGCTTCTTCTATCCATGCCTTATCAATACCCTCTGTTGATTTAATGTTTTGCTCGTTATGATGTAATCCTTTAAATATAAAATCTGAGCCTGTTATTGTATTTATTATAGATTTGTCTGTTACCTTAAAGTCGTTTAGTTCATATAGCTTTATAAGGTCTGCAAGTAATTGGTGTGATGAGTCTGCTATTGAGTTTTGGAATTCTCTAAAACAAGCCATCCTCATTTTCTTTTGTCTTGCTTGTATTAAAAGGACTCTTGCTACTGTGTGAGACTTTAAAGAATACCTGCCACCATATACTGCGGCTTCTCTCCAATTTGTATCAAATAAAGGTTTATATTCAACTGGTATCTCTATTGTCTTCATTTAAGAATTTAACTAAGACTGGTATATCTCCTCCATTTATTTCTGTTTTACTATCATTTGTTGGATTACCTTCTGCCATTTTCCATATAATTTCAGGACCTAAGCTATTGAGAAACTCAACCCTTTCTTCATCAGACATACTAGCCAAATAGTCCCTTGAATATTCTTTAAGGGATTTTCCTTTTGGTCGCCCTTTTCCAAGTTTGTTACCTTTCTTGAATACATAAGGCCTTAATTGTTTTGGTACCTCTCCCATAGTGTTAATTAAACGTTTAATACGCCTTTACTCATTTGTTTAAGACTATGCCTCTTTATCAGAAGGCATACTTGTTGTTGTTTCTTCTGCTGTTTTAGGTGAACCTAATTGGCTTCCCTCATGTGTTGGAACTCTTTCAGGTTGACCTGTTCCAACTCTCTTTGATGGCTCTTGTGCTTTTTGTTCTTCTCTTTCTATTTTCATAATTTTATTTATTATTTATTATTAACGACCTTTTTATTATACACTATTTTGTCATCTTACGCAATTCCATTTGTAATTCCTCTAATATATATTTCTTTTCTTCTAAACGCCAAAGTTCTCTATCCTTTTTTAAGTCATAGGTTATATATATCATTGCGGTCATTAGTATTATATTAAGTGTTAGTAGTATTGAAATAAAAATTTTCATATTTTTAATAATTTTATAATTTCTTTTATAACATTTACAGTAACAGCATTGCCTAATGTTTTATATCTTTGTGTATCACTTAATCCCTCTGTCCAGCCATCCGGGAATCCTTGTAGTCTTTCGCATTCTGTTGGAGTTAATCTACGAATCTTTGTATCTACCATTACTCCATGCTGATCTTGTCCTGTTAAAGTAAAACTCGGCTCGCCATTTTCTTTAAATCTTCTGCCGTTTTGTCTTTTGTTTAATCTGTCGGGAGTTAAAACTGGAGTCACGAATGGTTGTCTGTTTCCTCCTTGTGCTGTATTTAAAGTCGGGCTTAGTCCTTTTCCTGAATACACTCTGTCGTTCGAGTGTTTCGGATTATTTAATTGTTGAATGAATGTACTGTCTGCCTTTGATCCCATTCCAATTCTTACTGTTGTACTAAGTTGGGCTTGTGTCCGTGTTTTTTTTGATTCATTTGTTTCATTAAATATTTTGTCATTTTCTCCGAAAGGAAATACTTCTGGTCTACTCGTTCCTCTAAGATGTCCGATAATGAACACTCTTTCCCTATTCTGTGGGACGCCGAAATTCTTGCTGTTAAGCACTTGCCATGTGACATCATACCCAAGTTCATCCATTTCGGAGAGGATTGTATGGAATGTCCACCCTTTGTCGTGAGATAAAAGCCCCTTAACATTCTCAAGAAGTATAAGCCGTGGTTGTTTTTCCCGAATAATTTTGCAGATTTCAAAAAAGAGTGTACCCCTAGTGTCATTGAATCCCTGTCGCTTTCCTGCGATTGAGAAAGCCTGGCAAGGGAATCCACCGACAAGCAACTCAAAGTCTGGTAAATCTTTTGGATTAATATTTGTGATGTCTCCATGGTTTTTGTGATTAAAATGTTTTTCGTAGATTTGGATTGCGTATTTGTCGATTTCACTATAACCCACGCATTGCCATTGCTGTAATTTGTTCTTAGTGTTGTACAATTTTGTTGGTCTTTTGCTACTCGCCAATTCATTGGGTCGTAAATTATATAAATCTTCATACGCTTGTTGGATACCGAGTTCAAAACCTCCAATACCACTAAATAAACTTAAGTATTTCATATTAAAAATTGTGGTGTCTTTAGCTTTTGCGAGGCGACACCAAACCTTTAAAACCCAAACACTAATCTAAATAATCCTGCTATCATTAAAGAATATACTAATACTATTGTTCCTATAAAAAATATTGCTGCTGGCTTTTTCATTTTGGTTATCTCCTTTTTGGGTTAGTTAAAATGTTGGGAATTTTTGGATACTCGTTTGACACGAATCCTTAGGAAATCCCCGAACCTTCTTTTATAGAACCAAAGAGGGAATTGCACCCCATCTTCCTTACCTGCTTTTGCTTTCCGGGCTACTAACCAAAAGAGCTGTTTTTGTTAACCTATAGCGCGCTGATTAACATAAGTTAACCTTCTTTGTTATTAAACTACATCGGTCCAAAGAATAATTTATATAATCCGGCTACCATTATTAGATAAATTATTGTTATTGTCCCTGCCAAAAGGATGGTTTTCATCTTTCTTCTCCTTTATTGTTGATACTGTTATTTTACAATTTGGACATTGCCTTATTGTTTCTATTGGTGTTTCTTCTATTATCTCATATTTTTTATTACAGTTGCAGTATTTCATTTTAATGCTCCATGTTTAATCTTTGCTATCAATTTCTTCAAATAATTCATTTAGTGTTTCTTTGACCGCTCTTAAAAAAACAATATTTGATGTCCATAAAGCTTCACTATTCAATGAACTACCATTTTTGCAAAAACGTAAGTCTATTAATTTTCCATCAGAAAAAGTAGCTTCAAATAATCCCATAGTTTTAAAATTCCAAATATATTTTTTTCTTTTTGCTCATATTTCTAAACTAAAAACAGCCAATCATAAT